>Ga0233375_1000970_pt1 | contig 13905 bp, 10 predicted proteins | sample ElkDunMinimDraft_10_FD_191539 | JGI IMG/M metagenome (GOLD analysis project Ga0233375, IMG submission 191539) | Fecal eukaryotic communites from dung pellets of Tule Elk in California, USA - Elk Dung E16 | ecosystem: Host-associated > Mammals > Digestive system > Large intestine > Fecal | place... | reverse complement strand
GATCTCGCGCACCAGGTCCTCGGTCTCGGCGGACGTCGGGCCACCCTCGGGTACCACCTGGATGATGCCGGTGTCCGCGGTCTCGTTGGGGGTGGACAGCGGCACGTCGGCGACGCCCGGCAGTTCCTTGATCTCGTCACCGATCTGGTCCATCAGAGCGACCGGGTCGGTGCTGGTCACGATGGATCCGGTCACGATCAGGGGGCCGTTGAACCCGTCGCCGAAGTGCTCGGAGACCAGGTCGTACGTGACGCGCGCCGGGTCCTCCTTGGCCATCACACCGGCGTCCGGGAGGGCCAGTCGGAGGTCCAGGGCGGGGTAGCTCAGGGCACCCATGGCGGCGACGACCAGCACCAGGGTGAGCGCCGGGACCTTGGTCACCGCACGGACCCACCCCGTGAAGAACCGGTTCGGCTTCTGCTCGGGCAGCACCGGTGTCGCCACGCGCGAGCGGGTCGCCTCCGGATCTTCCTCGGTAGCCGCGACGGCCGCCGCCCGTGCGGCTGCACGCCGCTCCGATCGCGACGGCCGGGGCCGCAGCCGCTCCCCCGCGAAGGCGAGCAGAGCGGGCAGGAGCGTGAGCGAGACCAGCACGGTGACGCCCACGGTGACCGCCGCGGCGATACCCATGATCGTCAGGAAGGGGATGCCCGCGACGCCCAGGCCGACCAGGGCGATCATCACGGTGAGGCCCGCGAACACGACGGCGGAGCCCGCCGTCGCCGTCGCCCGGGCGATCGACTCGTGCACGTCGAGACCCTTGCCGAGCTGCTCCCGGTGCCGGGAGACGATGAACAGGGCGTAGTCGATGCCGACCGCGAGGCCCAGCATCACCGCCAGCATCGGGGTGGTCGAGTTGATGGGGCCGAGCACCGTCGCGGCGAACAGCAGCCCCATCGAGGCACCGACACCGAGCAGGGCGTTGATCAGCGGGAGCCCGGCGGCCACGAGCGAGCCGAGAGTCAGGACGAGCACCACGAGCGCGACGAGCAGACCGATGCCCTCGGTCAGCGTCATCTCGGGGAACTTCGAGGAGAAGAGCTGACCGCCCAGGTGTGCCTCGGCGCCCTCGGGAAGGGCCTGCGCGAGGGCGTCGGCCTCGACGCCCAGCGAGTCCTTGGTCTCGTCGGTGATGGAGCCCTGGTCACCGTCGAGCTGGATCGTCAGCAGGGTGGCGCGGTCGTCGTCGGACACCGAGGCGGGCATGAGGTCGTCGAAGGGTGAGGTGACGACCTCGACCTGCGAGACGGCCTCCAGGTCCTCGACACCGCGCTCGATGGCCGTGCGCATCGCGTCGTCGTTGATGGTCCCGCCCTCGGGCGCGACCACGATCACCTGCGCGGAAGCGCCGCTGACCTGCGGGAATGTTGCCGCGAGACGGTCGAGCGCCTCCTGGGACTCGGTGCCGGGGATGGACACCTGGTTGTCGAGACCTTGCTGCAGCAGGCCGGCCGCACCGCCCACGAGGACGAGTGCCACGACCCAGCCGGCCACGACGAGCCGACGGGCGCGGACGGCCCAGCGGCCGAGCGAGTAGAGAACGGAGGACACGCACACTCCTGGACGAGGCGGGGAGACCGATGAAGGTCGTTCGATGCATCACTGTATCCGATACGTCTCTGCATCGGATACATGTGTGTATTGATAGACTGGCTGCTCGACACCCCGAGGAGCTGCTTTGACCACCGAGTCCGCCAGCGACGTCGGCTCAGGGTCGCCCGTCGAGCGAGCGCTCACCACGGCCCTGACCCCACGACGTGAACGAACGCGCGAACGTCTGCTGGACGCCGCCTTCACCGTCTTCGCCCGCCACGGCATCCGCGGCGCGTCGATCGAGGCCGTCTGCGAGGCCGCCGGATTCAGCCGCGGCGCGTTCTACTCGAACTTCAGCAGCAAGGAGGAGCTGTTCCTCGCGCTCGCCGAGCGGGCGATGCGCCGGCAGCTCGTCTCGCTGGAGTCCGTCGGGCGTGAGCTACGGCCCAGCATCGTGCGCGGCGGTGCCGTGGACCACGACGCGATCAGCACGGTGCTCTCCGTGGTGGTCATGGACGCCGGGGACGCCAGGCAGTGGTCGCTGATGCGCGCCGAGCTGGAGCTGCTGGCCATGCGCGACCCCGCCGTCGGCCGCCCCTTCCTCGCCCAGGAAGAGACCCTTCGCACCGAGGTCGGCGCGACGATCGAGCGGATCCTCGCCGATCTCGGTCTCACGTTCACCGTCGACCGGCGGACCGCGGTCGACCTGCTGCTCAGCGTCTACGAGACGGCGGCACGCGCCGCGGTCGTCGCGAACCCCACGCAGGAGGACGGCGATGCCGCACCGAGCACCGCCGTCCTGAGCCAGCTCGTCAACCTCCTGGTCACGACCGCCGACTGAACCTCACCCGCCGATCGGGTGACCGTGCGTCACCAGTGGGCGTTGGCCGCCAGCTCGAGCGCGATCTCCTGCCACCACTGGCCGGCCGCGGGGCCGCCGTTGCAGGCGCCGTCGGACTCGCCGGGGAGCTTGACCCACAGCAGCGCGTCGAGCGCCGTCCCGTCGTGCACGACCTGCGGCCGCTCACCCAGGGCGCGGCCCCGCGGGTTGCACCACTCGCCGTTGGACCCGTTGCCGTTGCGCGACGTGTCGATCACGTACGGCCGACCGCCCACCTGGGCCGACACCTGCTCGGCGTACGCCTGGGTGTCCGCGGTGGTCTGGTAGTTCGACGTGTTGAGCGCGAACCCGACGGCGTCGTCGAAACCGATCAGTTCCAGCCTCCGCGCGGCCTCGCTCGCGCTCAGCCATCCCGAGTGCCCTGCGTCGATGTAGACCTGAGCGCCGGCGTCGGCCAGCGAACCTGCCGCATAGGTCAGGTAGCCGACCCGGTCTCCCTGGCCGTCGCAGTCGCCGAGCTGGGCCAGCGCGTCCGGTTCGAGGACGACGATCGGGCTGCCCTCGATACCTGACGCGACGGTGTCCACCCACCGCGCGTACTCGCTCTCGGGCACGCCGCCCCCGGAGTGGTTGCCGCAGTCGCGACCCGGGATCGCGTACACGGTGAGGATCCCGGTCTGCCCGGCCGCGGCGGCGCGGCCCGTGTAGTCCGCGACCTGCGCACGGGTCTCGTCGGCATCGGCCCAGTCGCCCACCCAGTACGCCTGCGGGGTGAGGGCGATCTTCGCCAGGAGGTCCTTGTCCCCGCCGCTCGCCGCCTCCCACGCCGCGTACGCCTGGGTGGTGGGATCCACGTAGAGGTCAGAGGCCGCCGGCGCCGCCTCGAGGCTGGTCACCCCGGCCTGGGCGCTCTGCGCGAGCGCGACGGCGCCGGTGGTGGCGAGTGCGAGGGCTGCGGCCAGGGCCGCCGTTCGGGTACGACGTCGTACGCGAGACATGGCGCTCTCCGTTCAGTCGGGTTCAGCTCGGCCGGCTCGGCTGAGGTGTACGCGGCTGACGCTAGGAAGAACGTGGACGCGGTGGAACGGTGCGAAACGTTTAGGCACGACACACGGGGACGCGGTCGAGCTTGTCGGACGAAGGCTCCGACAAGCTCGACCAGCGGTGCGGCTCGACCGCCCGGGGGCGGCGGAGGGTCAGGCGAGAGCCTCGTCGACCAGCGTCCTGGCGGCGTCCTGCACCTCGGAGAGGTGCTCGGCGGACACGAAGGACTCCGCGTAGATCTTGTAGACGTCCTCCGTGCCGCTCGGCCGCGCGGCGAACCACGCGTCCGCCGTCGTCACCTTGAGCCCGCCGACCTTGGCTCCGTTGCCGGGCGCCTCGGTGAGCTTCGCGGTGATCTCCTGCCCGGCGAGCGTGGTGGACGTGACGTCCTGGGGCGAGAGGGCGCCGAGCCGGGCCTTCTGCTCCCGGGTGGCGGCGGCGTCGACGCGGGCGTACCAGCTCTCGCCGTAGCGCTCGACCTGCGAGGCATGGTGCTCGGACGGCGACCGGCCGGTGGTCGCCAGGATCTCGGAGGCGAGCAGCGCGAGCAGCAGGCCGTCCTTGTCCGTGGACCAGACGCGGCCGTCCTTGCGCAGGAACGACGCGCCCGCGGACTCCTCGCCGCCGAACCCGACCTCGCCGGAGAGCAGGCCCGGCACGAACCACTTGAAGCCGACCGGGACCTCGACGAGGCGCTGTCCGAGGCCTCCGGCGACCCGGTCGATGAGCGCGGACGACACGAGGGTCTTGCCGATCGCCGCGTCCGCGGGCCAGTCGGGACGGGCCCCGCCATAGAGGTACCCGATGGCCACCGCGAGGAAGTGGTTGGGGTTCATGAGGCCGTCGGCCGTGACGATGCCGTGCCGGTCCGAGTCGGCGTCGTTCCCGGTGGCGATGTCGAAGGGCGTCTCGCCGCCGGATTCGGTCCGGGACATCTTCTCGACCAGCGACGCCATGGCGTAGGGCGAGCTGCAGTCCATGCGGATCTTGCCGTCCCAGTCGAGCGTCATGAACGCCCACCGCGGGTCGACCTCCGGGTTCACGACGGTCAGGTCGAGGTCGTACCGCTCGGCGATGGCGGCCCAGTACTCGACCGAGGCGCCACCCAGCGGGTCGGCGCCGATCCGCACGCCCGACGTACGGATGGCCTCCAGGTCCAGCACGTTGGCGAGGTCGTCCACGTAGGTGGAGAGGTAGTCGTGCCGGTGGGTCAGGTCGGAGGCGAGCGCCGCGTCCAGGGACACCCGCTTCACCTGCCCGATGCCGGTGCGCAAGATCTCGTTGGCCCGGTCCGCGATCCAGCCGGTCGCGTCGGAGTCTGCGGGTCCGCCGTGCGGCGGGTTGTACTTGAACCCGCCGTCGCGGGGCGGGTTGTGCGACGGAGTCACCACGATCCCGTCGGCCAGGCCCGACCCGGGCGCCGCCAGGCCGGGCGTCCCCTCGGCGAACCGGGTCTGGTTGTGCAGCAGGATCGACTGGCTGACGGCGGGGGTCGGAGTGAACGAGTCGCGCGCGTCGACCATGACGTCGACGTCGTACGCGGCGAGCACCTCCAGCGCCGTCTGCCAGGCCGGGCGCGAGAGCGCGTGGGTGTCCCGGCCGATGAACAGGGGTCCGTCCGTGCCCTGGCCGCGCCGGTACTCCACGATCGCGGCGGTGATCGCGACGATGTGAGCCTCGTTGAAGGCGTGGTCCAGGCTCGATCCGCGGTGGCCGGACGTGCCGAACACGACCTGCTGGCCGGGGTCGTCGGGGTCGGGCGAGAGGTCGTAGTAGGCGCCGACCACCTGGTCGACGTCGATGAGGTCGCTGGGCTGGGCGGGGGTACCGGCACGCGCATCCATGCAGTCGATACTGCCAGGTACCGGGCGCGTCCGCCGTCGCCCGCGGGTGCGCGTCGCCGTCGTACGCTGAAGTCATGTTCCCGCCGATGCCGCCCGACGTTCCCACGCTCCACCCCAGCGAGCTCGACCCGTCCTCCCCCGTCCCTGCCGGAACCGTGCTGCTGGACGTGCGCGAGCAGGACGAGTGGGACGCCGGCCACGCCCCTGGCGCGGTGCACATCCCGCTGGGCGACCTGCCCGTGCGCTACGGCGAGCTCGACGCGGACTCGCGGATCCTGGTGATGTGCCACTCGGGCGGGCGCTCGGCGCGCGCCACCCAGTGGCTCAACGAGGCCGCGGGCCTCGAGGCGACGAACCTCGACGGCGGCATCGTCGCCTGGCAGGGCGCCGGGCTGCCCGTCGAGCGCTGAGGCGCCCGCTCGGGGCGGGCCTTGTCGCGCGCCCCGGGTGAGGCCTGCCCGCTACGCCTGGACGACACGTGGCCGGCTGGGGCCGGTCTCGTTCCAGACGCGGTCCAGCGCCGTGGCGACGTAGGTGTAGTCCGTGCCAGGTTCGGCCGAGGTGTCCAGCCACGACTGGATCCGGCCGCCGCCTGCGCGGAACGTCCCCACGAGGTTCGCCGGATCGTTCGTGTCCACCGACCGCGCGGCCCCCGCCACGCGGTACACCGCGAACGACGTCGCCCGGGCCAGCTTCGCGCCGATGTCCGCGACATGGACGCGGACGCCGTCGGCCACCCGGCGCGCGTTCGCCAGGACGGGCGCCACCACGGGCTCCACCGGCAGGTGCGGCATCGGTGGCACGAGGGCCGGATGCTGGTAGTGGTCCGCGACCACCCGGGACATGCCGCCCTGCGCGTCGATCGGCAGGTGCACGGCGGAGTAGTACGCGTTCCCGTGGACCGGGCCGACATCCCGGCTGACCTCGCGGCACAGGGTGAGGTGGTTCGTCAGCTCGTCCGGGTCGGTGAAGACACCGTTCGTCATCTTGTACACGGCCTCACCCACGTAGAGCTGGGTACCGGAGCCGGCCGCGACCTCGGCCCACCACGGCACCAGCGCCGCGTAGTCCGCGACCGCCAACCCGATCTGCCAGTAGATCTGCGGGTTGATGTAGTCGAGCCAGCCCTCGACCACCCACTTTCGGGTGTCGGCGAACTGGTCGTCGTACGACTGCGAACCACCGGTGTCGGAGCCCAGCGGGTCGGTGCTCGCGTTGCGCCAGATGCCGAACGGGCTGATCCCGAACTTCATCCAGGGCTTGGTCTCCTTGACGCGGACGCTCATCGTCTCGACGAAGCGGTCCACGTTCCCGCGGCGCCAGTCCTCGATGGTGTCGAAGTCCGCGCCGTACCGCTCGTAGGTCGCGGTGTCCGGCAGGGTCTGCCCGGCCACCGGGTACGGGTAGAAGTAGTCGTCGAAGTGCACGCCGTCGATGTCGTAGTTCTCGACCGCATGCAGGATCGCACGCTGGACGTGCTCCCCCGCCTCGGGGACGCCGGGGTCGAAGTAGAGCCTGCCGTTGTACGCCCACACCCAGTCCGGGTGCTGCCGCGCCGGATGGTCGGCGACGAGCTGGCCCGGGTCGGGCTGCATGGACACGCGGTACGGGTTGAACCAGGCGTGCAGCTCGATGTTGCGCCGGTGCGCCTCCTCGACCATGAAGGCGAGGGGGTCATAGCCCGGGTCCTCGCCCTGCGTACCCGTCAGGTACTGCGACCACGGCTCGTAAGGGCTCTCCCACAAGGCGTCCGCCGTAGGCCGCACCTGGACGAAGACGGCGTTCATCCGGTGCTGCTCGGCCACGTCGAGCCACCGGAGGAACTCGGCCTGCTGCGCCTCGGCGTCGAGGCCGCGCGCGGAGGGCCAGTCGATGTTCTCCACGGAGGCGATCCACAGGGCGCGCAGCTCGCGCTTGAGGCCCGCGGCCGACGACGGCTCCGGCGTGGCGTTCCCCGTCAGCGCCGGGGCACCGAGCGCCGTGGCCGGGTCGAGCGCGGCGATCGTGACGCCGATCGCCGCGGCCGCGGTGCCCGCCGTCGCCATCGTGAGGAACTCTCGGCGGCCGAGACCCGACATCATCCCGGACGACGTGGCCGGTGGAAGCGACGAGGTGCCTGCGTAGGCGGGCAGGCGGGTCGCCTCATGACGGGCGGGTTGCCTCACGTGCGTGACCTCCGGTACTGGCTGCTGGGGGTTGGTGCCGTGGTGCTCTGTTCTGGTGTGCGCGCTGTTCAGGTTTGCTACGTGCTTGCTACTTGCTACGTTGGCCGGCGTCGATCGGCACACTGAGGTGACGAACAATGCCACCGGACGACGCCGTGCGGAAACTCTCGCACACATCGCTCCGGATGTGAAGTTTGCACAGTGAACAAGATCCTGAAACTTACTTTCAGGCAGTCACCGCACGCACTCAGTCCTTGAGCGGCGCGCGCAGCAGGTCGTCGTACTCGGGCGCATGCTTGCGCACGTAGGCCCGGATGTACGGGCAGAGCGGCACGATCTTGCCGTCCGCGGCGCGCACCGCATCGAGGGCCGTCCTCGCGAGCTGCCCCGCGAGGCCCTGCCCCTCGTACTCCTCGAACACCTCGGTATGCACGAGCACGACGGCCCCGGCGTGCTTCTCGTAGACGACGAAGCCGGCCAGGGTGCCGTCGACGCGCACCTCGAAGCGGGACTCGCTGGGGTTGTCGGACACCGTCACCTGCGGTTCGTCTGTCATGGGAGCCATCGTGGGCCCTGGCCGCCACTGTCCGCCACCCCGCCGGGAGTGGCGCCGGCCACGGCCGCGAGAGGTCGCGGTGTCAGTGGTCGGTGCGACACTCGATCCGTGCCAGAGACCGCCCCCTCCTCCCGCTCCAATCCGTACGTGGCGGTGCTCCGCACCCCCGGCGCGCTCAAGTTCTCCGCCGCCGGCGCGCTGGCCCGTCTGCCCATGTCCATGGTCGGGATCGGCGCCGTGCTCATGGTGCAGGGCCTCTACGACAGCTACGCCATGGCCGGGCGCGTGGCGGCCGTCCTGGGTCTGGCGCAGGCGTTCCTCGCCCCGCAGATCGCGCGGTGGGTCGACCGTCGTGGCCAGCGGACGGTGCTGCTGCCCGCGCTCGTCGTGTCGGCCGTCGGGCTGGGCGGCCTCGTCACCGCCGCCGTGCTCGGCGCCCCCGAGTGGGTGCTGTGGCCGTTCGCCGCGCTGGCCGGCGGGAGTCAGGGCTCCTACGGGTCCATGGTCCGCGCCCGCTGGAACAGCGCGCTCGACGACCCTCGGCGCCTGCACACCGCGTACTCGCTGGAGTCGTCGATCGATGAGCTGGTCTACATCGTGGGTCCGGTGCTCGCCACGACGCTCGCGACTGCGGTCGCGGCACCGTCAGCCCTGGTGGTCGCCGGGGCGGCGGCAGTGGTGGGCGGCCTCCTGTTCGTGGTGCAGCGGGCCACCGAACCGCCCGTCGTGGCGCCCGACACCGACGCACGGCGCGGCCCCGTCGTCCTGGTCCCCGGCATGCCTGTTCTGGTGCTGGTCTTCGTGGCCATGGGGATGATCTTCGGCTCCATGGAGGTCGCGACGGTCGCGTTCGCCGAGGAGCTGGGCAGCAAGGGTCTCTCGGGCGTGGTGCTGGCGGTCTTCGCGCTGGGCTCGATGCTCGCCGGCCTCACCTACGGCGCGCGCCAGTTCGTCAGTCCGGCGTCGCGCCGGTTCGTGATCGGCATGGCCACGCTCGGGCCGGGGGTGTCACTGTTCCTCCTGGCGCAGTCGCTCTGGATGCTGGCCGCCGCGATGTTCGTGACCGGGCTCGCCGTGGCCCCGACCCTCATCACCGGCAACGGCCTGGTGCAGGACATGGTCGGCAGGCATCAGCTCACCGAGGCGCTCACCTGGGTGGGTACGTCCATCGGTATCGGCGCCTCGCTGGGCGCGTCGATCGCCGGTGCACGGGTCGACGACGCCGGTGCCGCCGCGGGCTTCCTGATCACTGTCGGGGCGGGCTGGTTCGCCACCCTGCTGACGCTCGCGGCGAGCCGCACGCTGCGACGGCAGTCCGCGAACAGGTGAGCAGGCGACGAACCGCATTTCACCCCTTTTAGCCCCAAAAACCGTGTACCGCCCTGATACGTTCAAGGCGACTTTTCCGAATCTTCACGAATGGACCCGGATGCTCGTCTTCATCGTCATCGGTCTTCTCGGGCTCGCGCTCGCCGTCGCCTCGCTGCTCCTCGGCGACTTCCTGGACCTCGCCGACGGCGCCCTCTCGGGCACCTCGCTGGGCGCCGGGGCGCTCTTGTTCGGTGCGACCGGCACGGTGGTGCTGTCCTCCGGGCTCCAGCCGTGGGTCGCGTACCCCGCGGGCCTCGTGGTCGCCGTCCTGGTGATCCTGCTCGTCAACCTGCTCGTCAAGCGCCTCAAGGCGGGCGACGACGGCGCCCCGGTCTCCCTGGTCGGCGCACAGGGTTCGGTCACGTCCGGCGTCGACCGTGGTCACGGTGAGGTGTCCCTCGACGCGGTCGCCGAGCTCGAGACGCGGCTTGCCTTCTCCGACGAGCCGATCGAGCCCGGCACGCGGATCGTCGTCGTCGAGCAGCACGGCACCCGCGTCAAGGTCGAACCGGTCCGCTGAGCCACGCTCGCGCGCCGGTCGAACTTCTTCCACGGAGCACCACACCTCCGGCTGGGACCGAACGTCGGCCCGGCCACCTTCCCCTACCCCAGGAGCCGATATGACCGGTCAACTAGTGGGCGTCATCGCCGTCGCGGCAGGCGTCCTCGCGATCTTCCTCGTCCTCGCATTCGTCGCGAGCCGCATCCGGCGGGTCCCGCCGAACGAGGCGCTGATCGTCGTGGGCCGTGGGGCGGGCAAGTCGGAGGCGCAGACGGCAAGCCAACGGGTCGTCGTCGGTGGACGCGCCTTCGTGTGGCCGGTGCTGCAGCAGGGCTTCGCGATCTCGCTGGAGCAGCGTCAGATCGGCATCACCGTCGAGGGCGTGGACAAGAACCGCATCAAGATCGCGATCAAGGCCTCGATCAACTTCAAGGTGCGTGGTGACGAGGAAGGCGTGCGCCGGGCAGCCCAGCGGTTCCTCTCGCAGCAGCACCTGCTGACCGAGATCATCAAGGAGTCACTCGAGGGCTCCCTGCGCTCGATCGTCGGCGACATGACGATCGAGCAGATCATCTCGGACCGCAAGGGCCTGTCGGACCGCGTCGTGCAGTCCACGAAGACCGACCTCTCCGAGCAGGGCCTCCAGGTCGACCTGCTGAACATCTCCGACATCTCGACGCCCGGGTCGGACTACCTCGCGAACCTGGGCCGCGCCGAGGCCGCCAACGCCCGCCAGCTCGCCGAGGTGTCCGAGGCCGAGGCCAACCGGGCCTCCGAGTTCGCCGTGATCGAAGCGGCCGAGCAGATCGCCGAGCGGCAGAAGGCCCTCGACCTCAAGAAGGCCACCATCAAGGCCGAGACCGACAAGGCCAACGCCGAGGCGGACGCCGCCGGCCAGCTCGCCCGGGCCGAGCAGGACCGGCTCGTGGCCCAGCAGGAGCGCGAGGCGATGGCCGAGAAGGCCCGCGTCGAGCAGGAGCGCCTCGACATCGAGGTCCGCAAGCCCGCGGAGGCCAGGGCCTACGCCGAGGTCCAGAGCGCGAACGCGCGCCGTGACGCCAACAACGCCGCCACGGAGGCCGAGGCCTTCAAGCGCACGACGATCGCCCAGGCGAACAAGACCGCCGCGCTGCAGGACGCCGAGGCGTCCGCCGAGGCCGTGCGTCGTGCCGGTGAGGCCGAGCGGGACAAGCAGGTGGCCCTGGCCGCCGGTATCGAGGCCGAGGGCCGGGCACGCGCCGCCGCGGTCGAGGCAGAGGGCCTGGCGGAGGCCACGGCGACCGACGCCAAGGCCGAGGCCCTGCGCAAGTACGGCGAGGCCGCGCTGGTCCAGGAGCTCATCGAGCGCCTGCCGGACATCGTCCGCGCGGCCGCCGAGCCGATCGCGTCGATCCAGGGCATGACCGTCATCTCGACCGACGGCGCATCCGCAGTCACCAAGAACGTGGCGTCCGTGCTGGGTGAGGGCCAGGGCGTCATCAAGCAGCTCACCGGCGTGGACATCCACCAGCTCATCTCGAACCTCGCCGGCCCGACGAACGGCAGCGGACCCGCCGCCGCCGACAAGAACTGACCGGCCGCCCCTGTGACGTGTCAGACCCTCAGGTCACCCAGGTGACCTGAGGGTCTGACACGTCACAGGGGCGAGGCGTCACGGTTCCGGGTAGCGCGCGTCGTAGCGCCAGAACCGCGGTGTGAGCCGGACGATCACCCAGAGCAGCACCACGCACGTGAGGCCCCCGGCGACCGCGGCCCAGCCCTCGCCGAACCACGCCGCCTCCGCGCCCAGGACCAGTTCGCCGAGGCGCGGCCCGCCCGCCACCACGACGATGAACACACCCTGCAGCCGCCCGAGCATGTGGTCCGGTGTCGCGGTCTGCAGGATGCTCTGCCGGAACACCGCCGAGATGCTGTCGGACCCGCCCGCGAAGGCGAGCGCGATCCCGGCCACGACGACGGCCCAGACGACGGCCTCGTCCGGCGACCCCCGCCCGACGAGCACGAGGACCAGGCCGAAGGCGGCGATCGACACACCCCACGCGGTGATCGCCCACACGATCACCTGCCCCTGCTTGCGCAGGCGGGTCAGCCCGCCGGAGAACACGCTCGCAAGGATGCCGCCGACGGCGAAGGCCGCAGCGAGCACACCCGTCGTCGTCTCGCCGCCGCCCAGGTAGATGACCCCCGCGGCGGGCCACAGGACGCGCGGGAACGACAGGACCATGGCGCAGATGTCGACGAGGAAGGTGGTGCGCACGTTGGGCTGGGTCGCGAGGTAGCGCAGGCCGTCCACCACGGACCGCAGCCCGACGACGCCAAGCCGGGCCGTACCGTCCGCGGCGCCACGGGTGCGCTCGGGCTGTATGGGCGGCAGGCGGAACACCGCCCACAGCGCGGCGAGGAAGAGCACCATGTCCAGCGAGTAGGCCCACGCGTAACCGAGCTGGGCCACCAGGAGTGCACCGAACAACGGCCCACCCGTCAGCGCGACGTTCATCGAGAGTGTCGACAGGGCGTTGGCCGCGGGCATGAGCTCCTTGGGGAGCAGGCGTGGGATGATCGCCGACCGGGCCGGGTTGTTGATCGCGAACGCCGCGCTCTGCACGGCCACCAGGCCGTAGAGCAGGTGCACCGACTCGACGTCGAGCCAGGCCTGCGCCGCGATGGCCGCGACGACCACCCAGAGCACCAGGGACGACACGAGCGACACCTTGCGCCGGTCGTAGTGGTCCACGAGCGCCCCGCCGTAGAGGCCGAGCGCCACGAGCGGCACCAGGGAGAAGAGGCCCAGCAGACCCACCGCGAGCGTGGACCCGGTCAGCGCAAAGATCTGCAGGCCGACGGCGACGATGGTGACCTGGGTGCCGATGTTGGAGATCGACAGCCCGAACCAGAGGCGCCGGTAGTCGGGCGACACCCTCAGCGGCGTGGTGTCGGCGAGCAGGTGGCGCATGGTTTCCGATCGTATGCCTCGGCTGCGGCGCCGAACCGTGCGCGTGGTGTGACGTGCACCTCCCGGACATGACAGAGCGGGCGCTCCGGACACCCCCCGATGTCCCGAGCTCCCGCTCTGTCTGGTCCCGGCCCGCGGGCCGGGGCGCCCCCCAGCGGCGCCCCGACCCGCGAACCTGCCGACCCAGGCGTGGGTCGATCCTCAGCCGTGAGTCACCTTGATGGCTCACGACCACGGACCGCGCCCGGATCGTTGTCGTCCGTCACAGCGTGGTCAAGCCACGCCTCAACGGCGACGCACGCGGAGCGCCGCGATCCCCAGCCCCAGGAGGAGCGAGATCAGCGAGAGCTGCCCCGTAAACATGTGACCCGCCTGGATCGGTGTGCCGCCAGGCACCCGCACGGGTTCTGCCTCGGTCCGGTCCACGGGCTCGGGCTCGTCCCGCTGGGCGCTGAAGCTGTCGCCCAGGTCGCCCTGCAGGATGCTGCCGTCGTAGTCGCCCGGGTCGACGCGGTCCTTCTCGACCCAGCTGATGTCGACGCCCTCCTCGGAACGGTCGCGGTCGAGGCCTGCCTCGTCCGCGGCGTCGTCGGCCGGAACCTCGACGTCCGGGACGTCGACGCTCGGCGAGGTGAGGCCGGCTCCACCGCCAGCGGTACCGCCGCTCGCCGAACCTTCAGTTATCGCGTCGGTGAGCGCCACGTCGCCGAGGCGCTCCGTCACGGAGTGGTCGTCGCGGCCGGTTCCGGGCGTTCCAGACGCGGTACCCGGACGGTTGGTGCGCGGGCGATCCGTTCCGGCGCCGGCCTCGGGGTCGACGGTCCCGGGTCGATGGGCGCCAGGCTTGGTGGGCTTCACCGGCTTGGCAGGCTTGCCGGTGCCAGGCTTGCCGGTGCCGGGCTCGTCCGTGCCGGGCTCGTCCGTGCCGGGCTCGTCCGTGCCGGGCTCGTCCGTGCCGGGCTCGTCCGTGCCGGGCTCGTCCGTACCCGGCTCGTCCGTACCCGGCTCGTCCGTACCCGGCTCGTCCGTACCCGGCTCGTCCGTACCGGGCTCATCCGTACCCGGCTCGTCCGTACCCGGCTCGTCCGTACCCGGC
>Ga0233375_1000968_pt1 | contig 13921 bp, 10 predicted proteins | sample ElkDunMinimDraft_10_FD_191539 | JGI IMG/M metagenome (GOLD analysis project Ga0233375, IMG submission 191539) | Fecal eukaryotic communites from dung pellets of Tule Elk in California, USA - Elk Dung E16 | ecosystem: Host-associated > Mammals > Digestive system > Large intestine > Fecal | place... | reverse complement strand
CCGCAGACCGCCGGACGCGTTGGTCAGGACGACGGCGCGGCAGCCGGCGGCGGCGGCCGTACGGACCCCGTGCGTGACAGCGTCGACGCCGTGGCCCTCGTACAGGTGGGTGCGGCCGAGGAAGACGAGCACGCGCGTGTCACCGACGCGGACAGAACGGATGGTCCCCCCGTGACCGGCGACCGACGGCGTGCGGAAGCCCGGGAGATCGGCCGCCGCGAACTCGTGCTCGGGGGCGCCGAGGACGTCGGCGGCAGGTTTCCAGCCGGACCCCATCACGAGGGCGACGTCGTGGTCACCTCCGGTGCGCTCACGCAGCACCTCGGCGGCGGCAGTGGCCATCTCCTCGGGGGAACGGGGGCGGTCCATCGGTTCAGGGCGGTTCATCGATTCGACACTCACCTCGGCACACTAACCCAGGCGGACCAAGGGGCCGATAGATTGTGGGGGTGCCCAAGATCATCGGCGAGAACCTGGCGGCCCACCGCGTCGAGACGCGACGCCGTGTGCTCGTCGCGTTCGGCGACCTGCTGACGGAGCGCGGGTACGACGCCGTGCGGCTCGCCGACGTCGCGACACGGGCCGGCATCGGGCGTACGGCGATCTACAACCACTTCGCCGACAAGGAAGCCATCCTCCTCGCGTTCGCGATGGACGAGACCCAGCAGTACGTGGACGCGATCCGCGGTGCGCTCGGCGAGGCCGAGGGCCCCGTCCAGAAGCTGCGCACGTACGTCCGCATGCACGTCGCGCTGTCGCGCGAGATGCACATGGGCCTCGGCCCGCAGCTGTACTCGGTGCTCTCGCGCGACGCGCTGCTGCACATGCGCGAGCACGTCATCGTGGTCGAGGACCTGCTGCGCCGGGTGCTCTCCGACGGCATGGACGAGGGAGCGTTCCTCGTCGACGACCTGCGTGCGACCACCGCCCTGGTGCTGGCATGCCTGCAGGGCCGTCAGGTGACCCACGGCGAGGGGCCGGAGCGCGACTCCGCCGTCGCCGTCACGGAGCGCTTCGTCCTCCGTGCCGTCGGCGTGCGCGGAGCCTGACCCGCCACCAGACGGAAGGTGCCGACGCAAGAACCCGGCGTCCCCACCCGCGGGCGGGCAGGAACGCCGGGTCCTGTGAGCGGGCGTACGTCCGTTACTTGGTGACCTTGACCTTGACGGTCTTCTTCGAGCCCTTGTGCGTGCCGGTCGCAGCGAACGTCGCGGTGACCTTGTAGGTGCCCTTCTTCTTCAGCTTGGGCAGCTTGACGACGACCTTGCCGTTCTTGACGGTGCCGCGGACGGTCTTCTTGATGCCCTTGCCCTTGATGACGAGCGTGACCTTGCCCTTGGCCTTCGGGGTGCCCGAGACGGTCACGGTCGCCTTGCCCGCCTTCTTGCGGGTCGGCTTCTTGGTGACCTTCACCGCGGTCTTGGTCGTGACCTTGGCGATCGAGAGCGTGCGGGCGGCCGAGGACGACGACTTCACGACCGGGGCGTTGCCCGAGACGAAGCGCGCCGACAGGCGGTGCGTGCCGACCGTGAGGTTCTTCGGGAGGGCGAACGACGCGGTGCCCGCGCCGACGGGACGGGTGCCGATGACCTTGGCGCCGTCGAGCAGCTGGATCGAGCCGCTGAGAGCCTTGGACGCCTTCACGGTCGCCGTCGCGGTGCCGGTACGGCCGTAGGTGAGCTTCGCCGGGGCGGACAGCGTCGTCGTGGACGCGACCGCGGGGAAGAAGCTGATCGGCGTGAAGGTCTCGTACAGCGCCTGCTGCGGGCCGCCACCGGCGTACGTGTAGATGCCGAGGTTCGCGAGCTTGTCCTTCGACGCGTCGATCGCCGCCTTGGAGATCGAGAACGACGTCGTGAACGTTCCGTCAGGCTTCAGCTCGATCGCCCCGCTCGCCGGCCCGCCGATCGTGGCCATGTCCTCCGCGAGGACAGCCCACTTCTGCGTGATCGCCTTGCGGGTGGTCGACGGTGCGCCCTCGCTGGGCCTCCACACGTCGGCGACGGTGCCGAGGATGACGTACGCCCCGGTGGGCTTGCCCGCGAGGGGCGGGCGGGTGCCCGTGGCGAGCGTCGGGTCGAACCCGCTGCCCTTGACCGTGACCTGGTGCGCGCCGGTGTCCGGGATCGTGGTGCTGCTCACCGTCACCTTGGCGGGCCCGGGGAAGGACACCGTCAGGGGCAGGGGCGTCTTGTTCCTGTCGACCGCACCGCCGGTGAAGTACCAGTAGGCGGCCTGGCCCGTCGGCTCGACGAACTTCACGAACGACGAGGGCCACGCTCCCCAGCCCGTCGTCGTACGGTTCTGCGGCACGTCGGTGCTCTCGTACTCGACGCCGGCAAAGTCGGGAGTGACCGTGATGCCGGCGGGCGTCACGTCGACCCCGGCGACCGTGGCGAGGGTGACCTCCTTGCTCTCGAGGTCGGTCCAGATGGTGGTGTCGTCCTGCGTGGTCCCGTAGCCGTCCAGCGTCGCGGTGACCGTGCCGACACCGTCGTCGACGGACAGCTTGGGGTCGGAGACGTAGAAGAACGTCATGCCGGAGTAGCCCAGGACGGTGAAGTCACCGGTCCACGTGATCGTGGCGTCGTCGGCCGCGACATCGGCGGTACCGGTGCCTCCCTTGATCGCGACGCGGTGGTCGCTGAAGATGCTGCTGGTGGGAGGCGAGATCGACGCGCCGCTCGGGCTCGTCTTGAGACCCTCCCACGTGGCGGTCGCGTAACCGCCGGCCACGGTCTTCTTCTGGATCTCGACGTTGCCGGCTCGGGCAGTCCAGTTGGCGGCCTTGCCGTTGCTCCACGCTGTCGCCGACGTCAGGGTGTTGCCCCCGGCGCCCGGATTCGCGATCTTGCCGGCCGACAGGAAGTTGGCGGTGCCCGGTGCGAAGCCTGCGTTGTTGACTTCGTTGCTCAGGCCCCAGGCGAAGACAGCGCCGGCGACCGGCGTCGTAGCGGCCTGGGCGGGCGTGGCCACGAGAGCCAGGGTGCCGGCCGTGAGGGCCGTCGCGGCGGTGGCGGCGACAACGCGCCGGAACCGCCGGGGGAGGGACGTGGACATGGGTGGTGCTTCCCTTCGTGTGGGGTGAGGAGTTTCAGCTCAGGGGGTACGGCGCGTGAGGACCCGCGCGCCGACGGTGACGACCAGCGCCGCGAGGGCCAGACCCCCGCCGACCCACCAGGGCCATGCCGGGGACGAGCCGCCGAGTGGCTGGGCGACGGGACGGATGCCCTCGGTGGTGCCGACCGGGACAGTGGCGCCGAGGACCGTGCGCGCCCCGGTGGCCGTCGGCGGGAGGGCCGCGGCCGCCGGCGACCCCAACGTCTGGGCACCCAGCGGCCAGGAGCTGGGCGTCCCGCTGGACGGGAGATTCGTCCCGCTGCCGGCGTCGGTTCCGCCGCCCTTCGGGGCACTGACCGGTTTGTCGGCGTCGTAGCTGAACGTGATCGGCAGCGCGGCCTTGAACCGGTCGGTGGATCCACCGCTGGTGTACCAGTACGCGGCGGTGCCGACGCGTTCCTGGAACCGTACGAACGAGGTCGGGAACGCGCCCCAGCCGGCGTCGGTCCGGTTCTGCGCGGCGGCGGAGGCGGGGGCCTCGTACCGTACGCCGGAGAATCGTGGCGTCACCATGAACCCGCGCGCGCTCGACAGACTCTTGACCGACGCGTCGGCGAGGCGGACCTTCGTGGGCGGCAGCGCCTCCCAGAGCGAGGTGTCGTCGCGGTCGGACGCGTAGCCGCCGAGCGTGGCGTCGAGGCGGGTCACGCCGTTGCGCACGGTCAGGACCGGGTCGCTGACGGTGAAGTAGGACAGTCCGCTGTAGAGCACCGCGGTGAAGGTGCCCTTCCAGCGGATCGTCGCCGTCTTCCTCTTCGGGTCGACCGTCCCGGTGCCGCCGTCGATGACCACCGTGTGATCGCTGAGGAGGCCGTTGGTGGTGGCGCCGAGCGGCTGGCCGGCCGGGGTCGTGCGGAGGCCGTTCCACGTCGCGAGACGGTGGCCGCCGTTCGCGGTCTCCTTCTCGATCCGGACGTTGCCTGAGCGCGGCTTCCAGGCGCCCGCAGCCACGGTCTGGCCTCCGCGACCGGGGTTGGGCACGGTGCCGGCGGAGAAGAAGTTGTACGTCCCCGGGGCGAACGCCGAGTTGCTCATCTCGTTGTTCATCCCCCAGCGCAGCTGCGCGTCGGAGACCCGGAACGCCTTGGTGGCCTTGTCGCCCGGCCGCGGGGACGTGGTCGGGTCGGGAGCGCCTGGCACGGGTGCACCCGGCGTCGGCGTGGGTTCGGGGTCGACCGGGGCGCCTGGGTCGTCCGGATCGGTCTCGAGAAGGTCGCCGAGCTTCCACGTGGCGAGGATCGGCAGCGGGAGCTTGTTGGCATCGACGGCTCCGCCGGAGGAGTACCAGTACGAGCCGGCTCCCGCGTCGGAGAGCCAGCTGACGAACGACGTCGGCCACGAGCCCCAACCCGGCTTCGTGACGTTCTGGTCGACTGCGCCGTTGCGCACGCCCTCGTACGCCGGTGTCACGGTCGTGCCGTCAGCGTCGAGGTCGACCTTCGGGAGCGTCGCGAGAGTGACCTTCTTCGGTGTCATCGGCTTCCAGACGGTCATGTCCTCGAGGCTCGACCCGAAGCCGCTCAGCGTCGCGGTCAGGACGCCCGTGCCGTCACGGTCGACACTGAGGACCGGGTCGCTGACGTAGAAGAAGGTCATGCCGGAGTAGAAGACGACCGTGAAGTCGCCGTCCCAGGAGACGGAGGCGCGGTTCGTGTCCGGATCGACCCAGCCCGACCCCTCGGACAGCACGATCCTGTGGTCGGTGAAGGTTCCGCTGGTCGGTGAGCTGATCGGCGCACCGCTCGCGGAGGTCGTCAGCCCGTCCCAGGTCGCGGGCGCGTAGGAGCCCGAGGTGGTCTTCTTCTCCAGCGCGACGTTGCCTGCCGAGGCGTTCCAACCCGCAGGTTTCCCGTTCTCCCAGGATTTGGCGGACTTGATCGTCTGACCGCCCTCACCCGGGTTGCCGATCTTGCCCGCGGACAGGAAGTTGAAGGAGCCGGGTGCGTACGCGCGGTTGTTGACCTCGTTCGAGAGGCCCCACCGCAGCGTGGCGCCGCTGACCGCGCGGGCCGTGGTCTCGCCCTCGCTGTCGGCGGAGGCGGGCACGAACGGCACCACCATCGCGACCAGGGCGGCGGAGGCCAGGACGGCGAGTCGACGCATCATCGCGGTGTCCCTTCTCGGTGCGCCGGCACCGGTGTCAGGGCCTCGCCGAGGGCGGGTTCGGGTGCAGGCGAGGTGCGTCGCGCGCGGCGTACCCGCAGCACGGCGGCGACGACCGCGACGAGCAGGAGGACACCGGCCGCGGCGAGGAAGATCCATGCGGCAGGGGTCGGGCCCTCGTCGGCGACCTCGGTGGTGGTGGCGTCGACCACGGGCGCGGCCGCCGCGATCGGGAAGGCGACCTCCGGGGCAGCGCCGCTGGCGGCACCGGTCAGCCGCAGGACGTGCGTACCGGGCTGGATCGAGGCGGGGAGCTGGAGGACTCCCGCGACCTCACCGGACTGGCCCGCCGCCAGGGGCCCGACGGCGGCGACGCCGTCGTCGAGCGTCGCCACGACCTGCTCGCCGGGCTGGAACGACGTGCCCGTGAACGTCAGGACACGACCCACCACGGCCGTCGCGCGATCGACAGCGACCGACGGCTTGCCTGTACGAGCGGGTGCGGTCGGTGCGGCCGCAGGTGGGGCCGCGGTGGCGCCCTTGCCCGGCGTCGACGGCTGCGACGACGTCCCCTTGGTCGACGCGGCGAAGGGCACCGGCGTGAACGTCTCGTTGCGGGGGTTCTTGATCCCGTGGGCGCCGATCGTGATGACACCGCAGGTGACCTTCGTGCAGTCGACCTCGACGGACCTGCCCGAGCGGTCGATCGCCGAGAAGCGGGCGCCCGGCAGGCTCACCGTCGTGGTGAAGCTGCCGGAGGCGCTGAGCGTGCCGTTGGCCGAGGAGGCGGTGTCCGAGCCGGGGAACGCGAGGAACCGCTGGTGGCCCTCGTTGTCGGCCGACTCGCTGTCCGGGACGTAGCGGTAGTCGTCACCGGTCGCGCCGCCCCGCGAGGGCTTCCAGGAACCGCCTCGCGGATCGGAGACCCACCCGAACGCGACGTAGATGCCACCCGCGCCGCCCTTGATCGACTGGAACCCGCGGCCCTTGACGGTGAGCGTCGTGGGGCCGTCGACTGCGGCGGACCCGGCGACGGTGACCCTGGCGGCGGCGTGCGCCGGGACGGCAGTCAGCGCGACCGCCGGCGCGGCGAGGCCGAGGGCGGCGACGCCGACGGCGGTACGGCGGAGCACGGCCCTCATCGGACGACCTCCTCGACCGGGGTGCGGAGCGGGGTGACGATCAGGTCCCCCGTGCGCGGATGGGTGAAGACGTCGACCGGGTGCCCGTACACGTCGCTGAGCAGGTCGGGGCGCAGCACGTCGCCCGGAGCCCCGTCGGCACGCACGCGACCGCCGGCAAGGATGCAGACCCGGTCGGCGTACGCGGCGGCGAGCGAGAGGTCGTGCAGCACGGCCACGACCGAGTGCCCCTCGCGAGCCAGCCGGCGGGCCTCGGTCAGGAGCGCCTCCTGGTGGGCGATGTCCAGTGCGGCGGTCGGCTCGTCGAGCAGCACGATCGGTGCTTCCTGGGCCATCACACGGGCGAACGAGGTCCGTCCCTTCTCGCCACCGGAGAGGGTGGGGAACTTGCGGGTGGCGAGGCGCTCGACGTCGGTGCGCCGCATCGCGTCGGCGACCACCGCCTCGTCGGAGTCCGACTCGTCGCGCCCGTGCCACGGTGCGCGACCCATCGCGACGACCTCGGCCACGGTGAAGGGGAACGACAGCCGGTGCTCCTGGAGGAGCACGGAGCGCCGCCGGGACAGCTCGCCCGCTCGGCGGGACCCGATCGGCTCACCGTCGAGGAGTGCCTTGCCGCGCGTGAGAGCGACGTCACCGGCGAGGACGCCGAGCAGCGTCGACTTGCCGGCGCCGTTCGGTCCGACGAGGACGAGCAGCTCACCGGGGCGGACGTCCAGGTCGACGTCGCGCAGGATGGTCGCCTCGCCGTACGAGACAGAGCCGCCGAGGACCTGGAGCAGCGTGTGCGCGGTCATGCCCAGCCTCCCGCCGTACGACGGGTGCGGCGCAGGAGCCAGAAGAACATCGGTCCTCCGAGGAGCGAGGTCAGCATGCCGATCGGCAGCTCGGCGTACGGGACGGCGGTGCGGGCGACGAGATCGGCCGCGAGCAGCAGGACCGAGCCGCCGAGGACGCTCGCCGGCAGCAGCAGCCGGTGGCCGGGCCCGACGACCATGCGCATGAGGTGGGGGACCACCAGACCGACGAACGCGATGATCCCGCAGAAGGCGACGGCCGCTGCGGTGAGGAGGGCGACCAGCGTGATCGCGCCGATCCGCAGGCGCTCGACGTCGACCCCGACGTGGCGTGCCGCTCGGTCGCCGAGCGCGAGCAGGTCGAGCTTGCGGCTGAGCACGAAGGCGCCGACGATCCCGACGACGGCGAGCGGCGCGACGACCCCGACGTACTGCCACCGGGTGCCGTTGAGGCTGCCGAGCTGCCAGAACACGATCTCCTCACGCGCCTGGGTGTCGGCGAGGAACATCATCAGTGCGAGGAGCGCGCCGGTCACCGCGTTCACGGCGATGCCGGTGAGGACGAGGGTGACGACCTCCGTGCGGCCGTCCGAACGCGACAGCAGGTACACCGCGATCGTCGTGATGAGGCCACCCACGAACGCGAGCGCCGGCACGGTCCACGTGCCGAGCGCGGTGAAGCCGAAGACCATCGCGCAGGCGGCGGCCACGGCCGCGCCCGACGACACCCCGATCACGCCGGGCTCGGCGAGGGGGTTTCCGAAGACGCCCTGCATGAGCGCACCGGCCGCCGACAGCGCCGCACCGACGAGGATCGCCATCGTGACGCGCGGGAACCGGATGCTCCACAGCGCGGCGTCTCCTTGCGGGTGAGCGGGCATCGGCCCCACGTCGATCCCCAGCCGGTGCAGGAACGAGCCGAGCACCTCGGCCGGCGGGATCGCCAGCTGTCCCGTCCCGGCCGAGACCACTGCCAGAACGACGAGAGCGACCGACAGCCCTGCGAAGAGGACGACGGTCGCGCTGAGACGGAAACGTGCCGAGATGGTGGGGTCGACGACAGCCATCAGAGCGACTCCGGGGCGTACATCGCGACCGCGAGGGCGTTGAGGACGTCGGCGCTGCGAGGTCCGAAGCTGAGGATCTGGCTGTCCGGCATCGTGATGAACCGGCGGTGCTCACCGGCCGGCGTGTTCGCCAGGGACGGGTAGCGCTCGAGGAGACCGTCCACGCCGCCGGCGGACTCCAGGCCCTTCGTCATCATGACGATCGTGTCCGGCTGTGCGGCGACGAGGCCCTCGTCGTTGAGCGGCTTCATCCCTTTCCAGCCGATCTCCTTCGACACGTCGTACGCCCCGGTGGCCGAGATCAGCGCGTCCGCGCCCGAGTCCTGACCGAACATGTAGTAGACGCCGCTCTGCCCTCGGACGTACAGGAAGACCGTGCGGAGCTTGTCCTGGACCGCGGCCGGTGCCTTCTGGTCGATGACGGCCCGTACGGCGGCGATCTCGTCCGCGGTGCGCTGGGCGAGCGCCTTGCCGGCGTCTCGCACGCCGAGCGCCGAGGCGACCTGGTCGATGAGGTCGGCGGTGTTGTCGAGGTTGCGGGTGCTGTCGACGACGACGATGGGGACGCCCGCGTCGCGGACCTGCTCGACGACGTCCCAAGGACCCAGGGAGGTGTCGGTGATGATGAGGTCGGGCGAGAGGTCCAGGATCGCCTCGCCGTTGAGCTCGTGCCCGTTGTGGGTCACGAGCGGGAGGTCCTTCGCCTGGCTGAACTGCGTCGAGAGGTCACGACCGACGAGCGCGTCGCCGAGACCCAGCTCGTACGTGATCTGTGCCAGCGTCCCGTACTGGTCGAGCGCGAGGATGCGGTCGGCGGTCTTCACCGTGACGCGGGTGCCCTGGTTGTCCTTCAGGGTGACCGGGAGCTTCTGGGCCGGGTTGTCGGTGACCGGCTCGGGCTCCTCGGCGCCGAGGGCGAGGTTGACCTCGCCTGTGAGGTCGCGCGGCGTCGCGGAGACGTCGACGTCCGCGAAGGACGGGATCGACGTGATCGCCTCGCTGGTGGCGTCGGCCTCGCCGTCGCCGGTGGTGCAGCCAGCGAGAAGTGCGCCGGCGCACACGAGCGAGACGCAGGAGAGAAGGCGGCGACGCACGGGGGCACTCCGATCGATCAGGTAACAAGGCGGGCCGGAATGAGGCTTGCCTTACCTTGACGGAATCTAGCATAGGTAAGCCTTGCCTGGCTGTGACGTCCGGGGTTAAGGTGACGCGTCGTCAGTTTCGATCTGACGCGACGTCCTGACGTTGCTGACGGTGTGTCATATTGTTGGGAACCGCTCGACGACCTTCCCTCGATCGCCTGTGGAGGCCTTCCCCATGACCGTCACCGCCACCCCGGAGCCCCTGACGCAGGATGCGCTCTCCTCGCTCATGCGTGAGGGCTCGCGTGCCGAGCACACCTCCGCCGAGAACACCACCTTCATGACCGACCTCCTCGAGGGCCGTTCCTCGGTCGAGGCCTACACCGTGTTCCTCCGCCAGCTGGCTGCCGTGTACGAGGTCCTGGAGTCCGTCGCACGTGACCTCGCGGGCGATCCGGTCGCCGCGGCCGTCGTCGATGACGCGCTCATGCGGGCCGAGGCGATCGACGCCGACCTGCGCGTTCTCGCCGGAGACGACTGGCGTGACATGCCCGTCGGCCCCGCTGCCACCGCGTACGCCGCGCGCATCGCCGAGACCCGCGACGACGCGGTGCTCTACCTCGCGCACCACTACACCCGTTACCTCGGCGACCTCTCGGGTGGACAGGCCATCGGCCGGATCCTTCAGCGGGCGTACGGCCTGACCGACGGTGGCGTGTCGTTCTACGAGTTCCCGGCGATCGCCAAGCCGAAGATCTTCAAGGACGCCTACCGCGCGAACCTCGACGCACTCCCGTTCGACGACGAGACCAAGGCGCGCGTCGTCGCCGAGGTCAAGGTCGCGTTCGGGCTCAACGAGGCGCTCTTCGCGGAGATGTCCGCCTGATCCTGCTTCCCGGACCCCCGTTGTGGCGTACGCGACAGCGGGGGTCCGCTCGTACCCGGCCGCGGAGTGCCCACAGGCGCGGGTGCGAGACAATGACCACGTGAACCGTGTTGTGATCGTGGGTGGTGGACCTGGTGGGTACGAGGCTGCGCTGGTCGCGGCGCAGCTCGGGGCGGAGGTCACCGTCGTCGAGCGCGACGGTCTCGGCGGATCGACGGTCCTCACCGACTGCGTGCCGAGCAAGACGCTGATCGCCACCTCGGACCTGATGACCGACGTGTCCGGTTCCACCGAGCTCGGCATCCTCGCGCGGTCCGCGTCCGTCGTCGACCTGCGCCAGGTCAACCAGCGCGTGAAGCGGCTCGCCGTCGCCCAGTCCGACGACATCCGCCGGCGCATCGAGCGTGAGAACGTCCAGGTGATCGCCGGGACCGCGCGGATGGACGGCCCCGAGTCGGTCGTCGTGGAGCGTGCCGACGGCGGCACCGAGCACCTCTCCTCGCAGATCGTCCTCCTCGCGACCGGGGCGCACCCGCGAGTCGTCGACAGTGCCGTGCCCGACGGTGAGCGCATCCTCACGTGGGAACAGGTCTACGAGCTCGACGAGCTGCCGGAGCACCTGGTCGTCGTCGGGTCCGGTGTGACCGGTGCGGAGTTCGCAGGGGCCTACAAGGCGCTCGGCTGCGAGGTGACGCTCGTCTCGAGCCGTGACCGCGTGCTGCCCGGGGAGGACCCCGATGCTGCCGTCGTGCTGGAGGAGGTCTTCACGCGCCGCGGCATGAACGTGCTCTCGCGCTCGCGCATGGAGTCGGTCGAGCGCAAGGGCGACAGCGTGCTCGTCCGGCTCACCGACGGCCGCGAGGTGGAGGGCTCCCACTGCCTGCTGGCCCTCGGCTCGATCCCGAACAGCGAGAACCTCGGCCTGGACTCGGCCGGTGTGGCCGTGGACTCCGGCGGGTTCATCCAGGTCGACCGGGTCTCCCGGACGTCGGCTCGTGGCGTGTACGCGGCCGGTGACTGCACCGGCGTCCTCATGCTCGCGTCCGTCGCGGCGATGCAGGGCCGGATCGCGATGGCGCACGCCCTCGGCGACGCCGTCCACCCGCTGCGCCTCCGTACGGTCGTGAGCAACGTCTTCACCGCACCTGAGATCGCGACGGTCGGTGTCACGCAGAAGGAGATCGACGCCGGCGAGGTGGACGCGGAGTCGGTCACGCTGCGGCTGTCCGGCAATCCGCGGGCCAAGATGCAGGGCGTGCGCGACGGTTTCGTCAAGCTCTTCTGCCGCGCCGGCGGCGGTGCCGTGATCGGTGGCGTCGTCGTCGCCCCGCGGGCCTCCGAGCTCATCCACTCGGTCTCTCTCGCCGTCTCGACGGGGCTCACGACCGACCAGGTCGCGAACGCGTTCACCGTCTACCCGTCGATGAGCGGTTCGGTCGCCGAGGCCGCGCGCCGTCTCCACCAGCCGCGCTGACGCCGTTCCCCGTCCCCTCCCGTCCCCGATTCGAAGGGTTCGGGCCGGTTCCGGCACCGCGAAAGTGGCCCGAACCCTTCACATCGCGGACGGGACGTGCACGTTCACGCGAACCAGCGGGTCCACATCGCGTTGAAGTGCGGGGACGGGCCGTCGTACCCGTTGTCGCGCAGGGCGAGATAGACGCGCCAGACGATCGCTCGCTTGTTCGGAAGGTCGTCCTCGAGCACCACGATGACGGTCCACCCGAGCCGCTCGAGGGCCTCGCGTCTCGTCCGGTCGCGTGCGCGCTGCTTCTTGGAGCGTTCGTGCCACGCGCCGTCGTACTCGACGACCACGCGGTACTCCCAGTAGACGAGGTCGCAGCGCGCGACGAACCGCCCGACGGCGTCGAGGACGTCGGGGTTCGGCTCCGGCTCGGGAAGACGGGCGAACACCAGCGCGAGCCGTACGAGGGTCTCCATGGGGGACTCGACCCCTTCGCGCACATACCCGAACGCCCGTCGGGCGCGCACGACGCCGTCGATGTGGCACGCGTCGAGGTAGTCGCGGAGCTCGGTCAGCGTCGTGTGGCCGTGGTGCATCAGGTGCTCGGCAGCCTGGACCAGCTCGACAAGGTTGATGCGCAGCGCCGCGCAGTCGACGAACGTACGGTCCGGGCCGGTGCAGGCGATGCGCTCGCGGACGTACGCCCGGAGCCGGCCGCGCCGTCGATGGAGAGTCACCTCCGGCCGGTCGCTGACACTCGTCGTGTTCGTCGAGAAGTGGAGGGGGAGGAGGGGCCGCAGGTCGTACCCCCAGAGGCGGAGCGCGGTGACGTGACTCGCGAGCGCGTCCTCGGGGAGCACGAGCAACGCCGCACGGAGCCAGAGCACGAGCGTGAGGGGCAGCTCCGCGACGACGTGCACGCCTCGGAGCAGCGAGCGGTAACGACGACCCTTGAGCTGGCTCGGTCCGACACCGCAGCTGCGTGCTTCGGCGGTCGTGAACGGTCGGTCGGTGAGGTGACGGGGAACGGGTTTCATGCCCCACTACGTGGGTCCTCTGTACGCCGTCTGGCGCGGCCCGAGCCAAACCTGGGGATCGCGTCCCCGATGTGTTGGGTTGTGGACGGTTCCAGGCGGGTGAAACCGGCCCGAACCCTTCACATCGCGGACGGGACGGGACCGGGGCTAGCCGAGGACGAGGAGGAGGTCGCCGCCCTCGGACTGGCGTGGGCCTTCGATCACCAGGCGCGACACCGTGCCGCCGTTGGGTGCGGTGATCGCGGCCTCCATCTTCATCGCCTCGATCGTCGCGACCTGCTGGCCGGGCTCGACGGTGTCCCCGACCCCGACCGAGGGCGTCACGACGCCGTCGAACGGCACCGCGACCTGCAGCGGGTCGGACGGGTCGGCCTTCTCGGCGGTGACGACGTCGCTGGACACCGACCGGTCGCGCACCGTCACCGGACGGAGCTGGCCGTTGAGCCGGCAGAGCACGTTGCGGAGCCCCCGCGCGTCCGCGTCGCTGATCGCCTCGAGCCCCAGGATCAGGGTCTTGCCCTCCTCGAGCGCCACCTCGACGTCGGCGCCGGGCCGCAACCCGTACCAGTACGCCTCGGTCGGGAGCACCGACACGTCGCCGAACTCTCCGCGCGCGTGCTCGAAGTCGCGCGTGGGGCCGGGGAAGAGCAGCCGGTTGAGCGTGGGCCGCGGGTCCGCCTCGAGACCCGCGCGGTCCTCCGGTCCCAGCTCCGTCTCGCCGATCTTGACCGTACGACCCTCCAGCGCCTTGCTGCGGAAGGGCTCCGGCCACCCACCCGGCGGGTCGCCCAGCTCGCCTGCGAGGAAGCCGATCACCGAGTCCGGGATGTCGAAGGCCTGCGGGTTGTCGGCGAACTCCTTCGGATCCGCGCCGACAGCGACGAGGTGCAGGGCGAGGTCGCCGACGACCTTCGAGCTCGGCGTCACCTTCACGATGTCGCCGAGGATGTCGTTGGCAGCGGCGTACATGTCCTCGATCTGCTCGAACCGGTCGCCGAGCCCCAGGGCGATCGCCTGCTGCCGCAGGTTGGAGAGCTGCCCGCCCGGGATCTCGTGCCGGTAGACGCGACCGGTCGGCGAGGGCAGTCCTGCCTCGAACGGCGCGTACAGCCTGCGGACGGCCTCCCAGTACGGCTCGAGGTCGTTGACCGCCTGGAGCGAGAGACCCGTCGTGCGCTCGGTGTGGTCGGTGCTCGCGACGAGCGCGGACATCGGCGGCTGCGAC
>Ga0233375_1000965_pt1 | contig 13970 bp, 12 predicted proteins | sample ElkDunMinimDraft_10_FD_191539 | JGI IMG/M metagenome (GOLD analysis project Ga0233375, IMG submission 191539) | Fecal eukaryotic communites from dung pellets of Tule Elk in California, USA - Elk Dung E16 | ecosystem: Host-associated > Mammals > Digestive system > Large intestine > Fecal | place... | reverse complement strand
CGGGATGCCGTCCCGCACCGGGTACGCCAGCGGGTTCTCCGGGTCCGTCGAGTGCAGCTCAGGCTGCCCGTCCGGGCCCACGCCGTCCACGAGCTCCGCGCCGGTCGCCGGGCAGCGCAGGATCTCGCGGAGCCACGGCTCGAGGCCGATGGTGGGGTTCTGGTCCGACATGGTCAGTCCTCCTTGGTCAGGCGCACGAGCGCCAGCACGTCGTCGCGCACCTTGATCATGATGTCCTCGTCCGCGGCCTCGACGTTGAGCCGCAGCAGCGGCTCGGTGTTGGAGGCGCGCAGGTTGAACCACCACTGGGGCGTGGTGTCCCAGTGGGAGACCGTCAGGCCGTCGAGCTCGTCGACGGTGACCGGTCCCGCGCCCTGCTCCGTGACGTACGCCTGCACGACGCGGGCGCGCGCGGCGGGCACGTCGTCGACGCGGGAGTTGATCTCCCCGCTCGCCGAGTAGGGCTGGTAGATCTCCGCGAGCGCGGACAGCGGGTGCTTCTGGCCGCCGAGCGCCGCGAGGACGTGCATCGCCGCGAGCATGCCCGTGTCGGCGAAGAAGAAGTCACGGAAGTAGTAGTGCGCGCTGTGCTCGCCGCCGAACACGGCGTCGTGCTGCGCCATCTCCGCCTTGATGAACGAGTGGCCCACCCGGGTCCGGACGACCTTCGCGCCGGTCGCGCCGACCAGGTCGGGCACCACCTGGGACGTGATGAGGTTGTGGATCACGGTCGGCGTGGGGCGCCCTGCGGCCTGCTCCCGAGCGACCTCGCGCAGCCCGACGAGCGCCGTGATGGCTGACGGGCTGACCGGGTCGCCGTTCTCGTCGATGACGAAGCAGCGGTCGGCGTCGCCGTCGAACGCCAGCCCGATGTCGGCGCCGTGCTCGACCACGGCGGCCTGCAGGTCGCGCAGGTTCTCGGGCTCGAGCGGGTTGGCCTCGTGGTTGGGGAACGTGCCGTCGAGCTCGAAGTACAGCGGGACGATCTCGAGCGGCAGCGCGGGCAGCCCGGCGCCTGTGCCGAGCACGGCCGGAGCCGTGAAGCCGCCCATGCCGTTGCCCGCGTCGACGACCACCTTGAGCGGTCGGATGCCGGACAGGTCGACCAGCGAGCGCAGGAACGCCGCGTACTCGGGCAGCAGGTCCTGCTCGTCGATCGTGCCGCGCGCCGAGCCGTCCACGGCCTCGACGCCGAGCGCGAGGTACCGCGAGGCCAGCTCGCGGACCTGGGCGAGCCCGGAGTCCTGCCCGACGGGGCGGGCGCCGGCCCGGCACAGCTTGATCCCGTTGTACTGCGCGGGGTTGTGGCTCGCCGTGAACATCGCGCCGGGGATGCCGAGCGACCCGGACGCGAAGTACAGGCCGTCCGTCGACGCCAGGCCGATCAGCGTCACGTCGACGCCACGGGCCGCGAGGCCGTCGGCGAAGGCGGCGACCAGCTCGGGGCCGGAGGGCCGCATGTCGTTGCCGATCACCGCTCGGGGGCGCTGGCCCGCCGGCGTCTCGGGCACGACCACCACGTCGCCGAAGGCCGCGCCGATGGCACGGGCGACGTCGGCGTCGAGCTCCTGCGGCACGACGCCCCGGACGTCATAGGCCTTGATCAGGCCGGAAAGGTCCGGAAAGGTGTGCGAGGCGGACGATTCGGGCACCTGGCCAGTAGTGGACGACACGACGTCACCCTACCGGCAGGCGCGCCCGGCCCTGGCAATGGGGAATCGTCAGCACGCCGAAGACAGCAGGGGGAACTGATGACGGTTGTGGTGACCGGGGGCGCCGGATACATCGGCGCGCACGTCGTGCGGCTGCTCGCCGCACGGGGCGAGCGCGTGGTCGTCGTGGACGACCTGAGCTCGGGGCGCGCGGACCGGGTGGGGGACGCGCGGCTCGAGGTCATGGACCTGGCGGCCGACGTCGCCGTGGACCGCCTCGCGGCGCTGCTCGTCGAGGTGGGCGCCCATGCCGTCGTGCACCTCGCGGCGCGCAAGCGCGTGGACGAGTCCCTCACCCGGCCCACCTGGTACTACCGGCAGAACGTCGGCGGGACCGCCCATGTGCTCGAGGCCATGCACCAGGCGGAGGTGCCGGCGCTGGTGTTCTCCTCGTCGGCGGCGGTGTACGGCGCGCCGAGCGCCGGGCTCGTCACCGAGGACTCCCCCACGGCGCCGATGAACCCCTACGGCGAGACGAAGCTCGCGGGCGAGTGGCTCGTCCGGGACGCGGCGCGCGCCTGGGGGCTGCGGTGCCTGTCGTTGCGCTACTTCAACGTGGCGGGCGCCGGATGGGACGACCTGCACGACCCCGCCGCGCTGAACCTCGTGCCGCTCGTCCTCGGGCGGATCCGGGCCGGCCTCCCGCCGCTCGTCTTCGGCGCGGACCACCCCACCGCGGACGGCACTTGCGTCAGGGACTACGTGCACGTCCTCGACCTGGCCGAAGCACACGTCGCGGCGCTCGACCATGTGGCGCCCCCGGACGGCGCCAGCGGCGACCACGCCGAGGTGCTCAACGTCGGCACGGGCGTGGGGTCGTCCGTGCTCGAGGTGCTCGACGCCTTCGCCTCGGCGATCGGCTCACCCGTGGTCCCCGAGATCCTCGGACGCCGGGCAGGCGACCCGCCGCAGGTCGTCGCGTCGGTCGACCGCGCCGCGGACGTGTTGGGCTGGCGCGCCGCGCGGGACCTGGCCGACATCGTCCGGTCGACCGTGGCAGCCGAGCTCGCCGCGCGCTGACCACGCCGCTGCGACCCTGGCGCGACTGCGCGGCCGCGACGGCGCTGGCGGTCAGGCCTTGCGGTCCCGCCGGCCGCTGCGCGCGATCACGTCCTCACGGGTGAGCGCCGATCCGTCGCCCTCGGCGCGGAACCACGCCTTGCGCTCGCAGGTGTGGCACGACACGAACACCACGGGGAGCCCGTCCCCGAGGGTCATGCGCAGCCGGGTGAGCGACCGCCCCCCGCACTCGCCGCAGCGCTCGGCCTGCTGGCCGGAGGTGCTCAACGAGCCGAGCGGCGCCGGCGCCTCACCGGCGCGGCCTCGTGGCGCGCGCGTCCTCTTCTCCGCCCCCTGGCTCGCCACGACGGCTCAGGCCTCGTCCGAGCGCAGGATCCGCAGGTGGCCGCGTCGGGGCGCGTTCGACTCCGCGAGCACCGCGGCAGGTGCGAGGCCGGCGGCGGGCTCGGCGACAGCGGGAACCGTCCCGGTGCGCGGGCGCCCCGCCTCCCGCACGGCGTTCGCGAGCGCCAGCAGGTCGTCCTGGCTCGGACCCGACTCGACGAACTCGGGCGTGAGCCGGACGACCTCCCACCCGCGCGGGGCCGTGAGCCGGCCCGCATGCTCGACGCACAAGTCGTAGGAGTGCGGCTCGGCGTTGTTGGCCAACGGCCCGAGCACCGCCGTGGAGTCCGCGTACACGTAGGTCAAGGTGGCGACGGCGGCACGGCCGCACGCCGTGCGCGAACACTGCCGGACGGATCTCACAGCGCAGACCGTACCGCTACGGACGGGGTCGCCGGCGCTCCCACGCCGCTCGACCCCGTGCGGGCTACAGTGCCCAGGTGAGCTCCCCCGTCCACCGCCGGCCCACCGGCGAGCCCCGCCCGGTGCGGCGGCGCGACCGCCGTGGCCGCGGCCTGCGCGGACCGATGCTGCCGACCGGCGTGCCCGCGGCCCGCACCCGCGCTGAGCGCTTCGACGACCTGGTGCTGGCCGCCGTGGAGCGGCTCGAGCGCAGGTGGTCCCGCCAGCTGGAGGGCACCGAGTTCGCCGTCGAGGACGTTCCGCCCTCCAACCCTGCCCCGTGGGAGCGCGGAGGGGTGCCGCTCGGGCGGTGCTTCCCGGCCGACGCCGGGCTGCCGGCGCGCGTGGTCGTGTACCGCCGACCGGTCGAGACCCGCGCGATCGACGACGCGGACCTGGACGACCTCGTGCGCGAGGTGGTCGTCGAGCAGGTCGCGCACCTGCTCGGCCGCCCGCCCGAGGATGTGGACCCCGAGTACGGGGACGGGCACTAACCTGATCCGACCATGAGCACCGTCGGTCCCGCCCCCGTCCGCGTCATCTGCATCGTCTTCCACCCGGGAGCCGAGCTCGAGGATTTCGCCACCTCCCTCAAGGGAGCCAGCGCCTCCCCCGTCGAGCTGGTGCTGGTCGACAACGGGACGGACGACACGGTCACCCGTGCCGTCGCCGAGGCCCACGGCGCCCGCGTGCTGCGCCCCGGGATCAACCTCGGCTACGGGGGCGGCGCCAACGCCGGCGCCGACGACGCCGACACCCCGTGGATCGTCGTCGCGAACTCCGACCTGGTGTGGGGGCCGGGATCCCTCGACGAGATGATCGAGGCGGCGGCCCGGCACCCCCGCGCCGGCGCGCTCGGGCCCGCCCTGCTCAACCCGGACGGGACGGTCTACCCCTCCGCGCGCGAGCTCCCCTCGCTCACCCAGGGGGCGGGCCACGCCCTCTTCACACGCGTCTGGCCGGGCAACCCGTGGACCCGCGCCTACCAGCAGCGCCAGCAGCTCGCCGGCGGCGAGCGCACCGCCGGGTGGCTCTCCGGCGCCTGCCTGCTGCTGCGCCGTGAGGCGTTCGAGCAGGTGGGCGGGTTCGACAGCTCGTACTTCATGTTCTTCGAGGACCTGGACCTCGGCGAGCGCCTCGGCAAGGCGGGCTGGGAGAACGTCTACGTGCCATCGGCGCGCGTCACCCATGTCGGCGGCACGTCGTGGCGCGAGCGGCCCGCCCGGATGATCTCGGCCCACCACGCGAGCGCCGCGCAGTACCTGTGCCGCCGCTACCACCGCTGGTACCAGTGGCCGGTCCGGGCGGTGGGGACGCTCGGCCTCAAGGTCCGCGAGCGGGTCGAGCTGCGCGCGGCGCGTTGAGCCGGCGAGCCGACCGCTCGCGCTGAGCGGCCCTCCGCCAGCCCGCGCAGCCTGGTCCGGAGCGGTCGCCTCAGCGCAGGCCGAGCGTGGCGCCCTGGCGCACGCGCACCTGCGCGGGCCCGGGGGCAGCCGGCGCCGGCGCGAGCACCGCGGCGAGCACGCCGTCGGGCTGCTGGACCTCGGCCAGCAGGGCCGTGGCCCACACCGGGTCCTCCGAGGCGCCGAGGACCTCGACCCCAGCGACGCCGTCGCCGAGGTCGGCCACGGGCACGCGCACGGTGCGCCGCTCTCCCACCTCCACGGACTGCTCGCCCAGCGTCTCCCCCTGGGCTCCGTAGGCGCGCAGCACGACCCGGCCGGCGCCCCCGGTCTCACCCTCGAGCGGCGTCCGGGCCAGCAGCACCGTCGAGGAGGCGCCGACCGGCACAGCGATGACGCCGGTGGCCACCGGCGTCGAGGCCGCAGCCCAGGCGCGCTCGAGAGTCGGCGTGGGATCGAGCTCCCCCGGGGCGCCGGCGCGGACCAGCATCGCGGCTGCGACGATCGGCTCCTCGGCGTCGACGACCACGGTGTACGCGCCGGCCGGAAGGCCGCCCAGCGGCACGTCGGTGACCGTCCCCGCGCTCAACTCGACCTCGTCGGCGCCCGGCAGCGTCACAGGCCCCTCCTCGCCGAGCAGCGTCAGGCGCGCGGTGGTGTCGCCCCCGGGCGCGAGGACGCGGAGCACCGGCTGGTCCAGGTCGTCGACGGTGGACGGCTCGACCACGACGCCGGGCACCACCTGCCGGGCGGCCGGGGCGCTGCCGGGCGACACGAGGTCGGTGCCGGCGGCGGTGAACCCGCGCAGCCGTGAGTCCTGCAGGTAGGCCGTGACCGCTCCCCCGGCGCTGGTGAGATGGGCCACCAGGCGGCGCTGCTCAGCGGCCACCCCGGAGAGCACCACGACCCGCTGGGCCCCGGGGGCCACCAGGTAGTGGGCTGCGCCGGCGAGCTCGACAGGGCCCGCGGGGCCCCAGAGCTCGACGGCGACGTCCGCCGGGGTGGTGCCGGGGTTGTCGACGACCAGGAACGCGGAACTGCCGATCTCGGTGCTCCCGCCCACGAGCCACATGTCGGAGCGCGGAGCCTGGCAACCGGCGGCGGCCAAGCCGCGCAGGTCCCCCGCCGCGACCTGCACCGAGGTGGCCCCCGCAAGCCGGGCGACGCCGCCCTCCGGCGCCTCGCCCTGCAGCAGGACGGCGGCGGGGCCGTCGGAGACGACCCCCGTGAGGGCGTCCCGTCCGCTGAGCTCGCGGGTCGGGTCTGCGTCGCCGAGCAGGGTCATCGCGCCGGGCGCGGCGTCGGCGTCGGCGTCGGCGTCGGACGGCACGCTCAAGCCGCGCACTCGGAGCACGGGCTCCACGGGAGCCGAGTCGAAACCGCCGGCGGCCGAGGCCTCCGGCTGCTGCAGGGGGCCGGGGCACACCAGCGTGGTGCGCGCGGGCGCCACCTTGACGGGCATCGGCGCCACCTGGGGCGGGGCCGGCGCGGGGAGCACGTCGGCGACGGCCACGACGGCGCCGACGGCCCCGAGCACGACCACGCCGGAGACGGCACGGGCCAGGCGTCCTGCCCAACGGGAGGCGGTCATCGGCGTCCTGCCTTTCGACGTCGGAGGGGCAGGGCGAGCAGGAGCGTGAGCAGCGCCACCGACCCCTGGACGACGAGCCATGGCTGCCGGTCCGGGCGCTCGTAGCCGACGACCAGGCGGCCGCCATCCGCCCCGACCGTGAAGGCCTGGCGCCAGTCGTCCTGGGACACCGGCAGGGCCCGCCCGTCCAGGGTGGCGGTCCAGCCCGGGTCGTGCCGCTCGGCGAGGACCACGCGGCGCGACGAGGAGCCCGAGGGGATCTGCGTGTCGACGGCACGGCGGTGCGCGTCGAGCGGCACGTCCGACGACGGGCTGCCGGCCTCGGACAGCCGGGCCCAGGTGGTGACGGTTCCCTGCACGGCCTCGCCCGGGGCCGCCGCGGCCTGCACCCGCCAGATCGTGCCGGCGGCGTTCTCGGTGATCCGCTCCAGGCCGGCGGTGGCGTCGAGCCGTGCGACCAGGTCCGCTCGCGCGGCGACGGCCTGCGCGGCGGCGCCGACGGGCAGCGGCGGCGCCAAGACGTCACCGATGCCGTACTGCGCCAGCTCGAGGGCCACGTCGCCGCTCGTCGCGGCGGCGATCCGCGCCACGAGCTCGTGGAGCCCGGCCTCCGGCTCCGAGGAGGTCGCCTCGTGGGCGCCCCGCAGCGGCCCTTCGACCGTGCGCGTCCAGACGGCGCTCGACTGGTCCACCAGGAGAGGGCCGTCGCCACGGGCGAGCTGCCAGGCGACGACCCCGCCGGGGTCCGCCTCGACCATCAGCACGCGGGACTCCCGCGGGGCCGCCTGGGCCTGCTGGCCGACGGCCGGGACCACCAGCCGCTCGAGCGCGACGACGTCGCCGAGCCCGTCGCTGCGTGCCTGCCACGCCCAGCCACCGAGGCTCGCCACGACCACGGCGCCGGCGACCAGCCAGCCGAGCACCGCGGCAGGCTGCCGCCACCCGAACGAGGCGGTGGCGATCCGCTCCCGCAGACCTCGGCCGCCCAGCACGGCGGCGGCCACGAGTCCCGCGCCGGCGAACGAGACTCCCGCGCCAGGCCAGCCGCGGACCAGGGTTCCGTCGGCGATCGCGACGTCGACCAGGCCGCTCACGGCGGCGGTGGCCAGGCCGGCGGCGGCAGCCGCCCAGGCGAGGCGGACCGCACGCGCCACCGGGGCGCCGCGGAGCAGCGCGAGCAGCGCCATCGCCAGGACCACAGCACCCCACGCCCACGGCCAGTAGTCGGCGACGAGCGCGGGCGCCCAGGCCGGAACGAGGGAGGACGCGTCAGACGGCATACCGAGCAGCAGCTCGACCGCGCTGGCAGGCTCCGAGGGGTGGGGGACGCCCGGGTCCGCCACCAGGAGGCGCAGCCCTTCGACGCCACGCCCGGCGGCCTCCAGCAGCAGGGGCGCGAGCAGCACGAGCGCGGGCACCGGCGCCAGCAGCACCCGGAACCGGCCTCGTCGGGCGCACAGCGCCACCCCCAGGACCACGACGAGGCCTGGCACGAGGAGCACGGGCGCGCCGGCCACCATCACGGCGAAGGCGAGCGCAGCGGCGGCGGCCGCGGCCGTCGACGCGCCGCGTGGCCGCGCCAGGACCGGCACAGGGCCAGCGGTGGGCTGGTCGTCCTCGTCGGACGACGCCCCGACAGTCGCCGCACGCGTCTGCTCGGCTTCCGCCCGCTCCGCGCCCATGGGGCCCGCGGGGGCCGGGCCGACCGTCGCCATCTCGCCCGTCGCCATCTCGCCCGTCACCGGCTCGACACCGCCGCCGGGAGCCGCGCCCTCGACGGGCTCGTCCTCCGCGTCGCGGCGTCGGGCCGTCGCCACCCCGGGAACCACGGTGTCGACCTGGTGCGAGCCCGTGGCTCGTGCGAGGCCCAGGGCGAGCCAGGGCAGGGCCATGTGGGCCACCACGGCGCCGAGCCGTCCGTCTCCCAGGCCCAGGAGCAGCGCCGGGGCGGCCGACCACACGAGCGCCGCCCACATCCGGACCCCCACCGAGCGCGTCGCGGCGCCTGCCGCGAACCACGCGCCCAGGCCGCTGAGCAGCACCGAGCCCAGCATGAGGACGCCGACGGCCACCGACAGAGATCCCCCGCCCAGCGCGGCAGCCGGGAGCAACACCGTCAGCAGGGCATCGGCAGGACCGGCGTCGCCGAGCCCGCCTGCGATCCAGCCCGACGTGGCCGCCTGCCACAGCTCCCCCACGGTCGCCGTCGCGGGGGCGAGGGCGCCACCGACGAGCGGCCAGCCGCCGAGGGCCACGCCCGTGACAGGGCCTAGTGCCAGCACCGACACCCCGACGAGCACTGCGGCGAGCGCGCCGAGCGTCGCGCGGCGGCGCGTGGCCAGCGCGGCGAGCTCGCGCAACTCGAGCTCGCTGGGCGCGTGCACGATGCGGCGCTCCTCGGCGTGCGCGAGCCGCCGGTCGCGCCACTCGCGCGCCACCTCGCGCCAGCTGGCCTGGAGGGGGCGCAGGGTGCGCCGAGAGACTCGGCGGGTGCGGGAGGCGTGGCGCCGCGCGCGCAGCACCGCGCCGGGCCTGGCCAGGACGGCGAGCGGTGCGGTCACCTCGGTGACGGCGAGCAGCGGCTCCTTGGTCGCGATCCGGACCAGCGACCGCACCGCGCCCGCGGCGAAGGCCATGAACGCGACGAGCGGCATGAGCAGCAGGGGCGCGGTGACCAGGCGCTGGTGCAGGAGCGCCCGGCGCCGGGCCGCGAAGGAGCGACGCGGGTCGGCCGTGTCCGGCAGCCCGTCGCCGTCCGCGTCCACCTCTGCCCCGGGCAGCCCTCGCAGCCCGTGGTAGGTCGCCTGGGCGTGCCGGACGACGGCGGACGGGACGACGACCACGCGGTGCCCCGCCAGCCGGGCGCGCCGGGAGAGGTCGAAGCCGTCCCCGAACGGGCCCAGGGCCGGGTCGGGGCCATCGAGCTCGTCCCACACGTCGCGCCGCACCAGCGCGCCGGCGATGCCGACCCCGAGCACGTCGTCGCGCCCGTCATGCTGCCCCTGGTCCACCTCCGCGTCCTCGACCCCCGTCATGCGGCGCCCGGACCTCGACGTCCGCACACCGACCTCGAGGAGTCGCGCGGGCTCGGTCCAGGTGCGCTGCTTGACCCCGGCGACGCCCACCGAGGGCGCATGCTCCACAGCGCGCAGCAGCTCGGCCAACGCGTCGGGCTCCGGGGCGCTGTCGTCGTGGAGCAGCCAGAGCCAGGAGCCGGACGGGGCGGGGACGGAGCTCAGGATGGACGGCGGCGCCAGCGTCGCGAGGGCGCCGCGCACAGCCGCTCCGAACGTGCGGGCCCCTGGGGCCGGGACCGCGATGATCTCCGGCGCGCTCTCGGCCATGACACCGGCGAAGGCGCCCCGGGCGAGCCGCAGCACGTCCTCGTCGGCGGTGGCCGCGACATCGACCACGACCACGCGGCCGGGCGGCCGCGTCTGCGCGCCGAGCGCCTTCAACGTGGGGGCCAGGTACCGGGTGGGCCCTCGGGTGACCACCACGGCGGTCACGGACAGGGCGGGCCGTGCCGAGGCCGGAGCCTCGGCCAGACGGATCCCCGAGGGCAGCGTTGAGTCAGTCATCTCGCGACATCATGGCCCTCTTCGGGCCGGTCGGGAAAAGATGCTCAGACGACGCGGCGCTTGAGCTTGCGCCGCTCCCGCTCGGACAGACCGCCCCAGATGCCGAACCGCTCGTCGTTCTCGAGGGCGTAGTCCAAGCACTCGGAGCGGACGTCGCACCCCGTGCAGACCTTCTTCGCCTCGCGCGTCGAGCCGCCCTTCTCAGGGAAGAACGCCTCCGGATCGGTCTGCGCGCACAACGCGCGCTCCTGCCAGCCCATCAGCCCGTCGTCCGCGGGCGTGCCGAACAGGTTGAGGACGTTCGAGGGCTCCTGGGTGGCCACAGCTGAACGACCCGCGTCGGAGGGGAAAGATCCGTCGGCGTCGAGCAGATTCCACATGGGGTTCCTCCGTGCTCGATGGTGCTCGTTCGTGGACAGTGCGACCGCCCGGGCGGCAGTGCCCGGCGGCGTTCGGCTCAACACCGCTTCCCCGCTCCCCCCGCGTCCAACCCGTGTCTGGCCTGGACGTTCTGTGAAACGGCTCTAAGAAATTACACGCGTGTCGTTCGAGTTCGTCAAGCGGAACTGTGCTAGTCCGGGCGGTTTGTCGGGTGAAAAGAAGATCCCCCCGCGTGTCGCGCGTCCGTGTCGGGCGGATTGTCGTGCAGGGACGCGGCCGTGACCTGGTCCGGGGTCCCGAACCGTGCCACCGCGAGGGCGCCCGCCAGCACCAGGACGAAGGCCGCCACGGCAGCCCCGGCCGACCCCGGCTCGGGCCGGTCGCCCGCCAGGACCATGCCCAGACCGGCTCCCACACACGTCTCCACCCCCACCATCACCGCCGTCACCACCACCACCGCCGCCCGCTGCAGCGCGAGCGCCCCCAGCACCAGCCCGGCGGCTCCCGCCACCACCATGGCCCAGGCCACCGGGTCCGCGACGAGGTCTGCTGGGGAGAAACTGTCAAGAGTTCGTGCCCCCACTGCGAGCAGCGCGAATGCGGCGCCGGCGAGGACCCCCAGCACCACTCCGGCCCGCGCCTGGGGACGCACCCGCACCGCCAGCGCCGCCCCGCCGAGCACCACGGCCATGCCCCCCAGCACGACGGCACGCGTGCCGCCGGCGTCGACCTGCGCCTCCTGCGGCGCGACGGACGAGGCGAGCACCACCAGCCCGGCCCCGAGCGTGGCCACAGCCGCCACCTCCACCTTGCTCAGCCGCGCGCCCAGCACCGCCACGGCCAGCACCGCCGCGACCGCCAGGCTCGAGGCACGCCCCGCCTGCACGAGGAACAGCGGCAGCGTGCGCAGCGCCCAGAACGACAGGGCGAACCCGAGCGCCACCAGGGCCAGGGCCAGCAGGTACACGCGGCTGCTCGCCAGCCGGACCAGGAGCCCCGCCTCGAGCCTCTCCTGCACCGGCAGCCGCCGGACCGCCACCGCCTGGAGGACCGTGGCGGCCCCCGAGCACAACGCCGCGGCCGCGACACAGACAAGAGCTGGCAGCACATCTCCCCCAACGAAAACGACTCGTGGCCAAGGTCACACCCCCGCCGGGCACGTTGTCCCTATGCTCCTGTCCGACCGCGCACCGGGCGCGGCACACAGGGGGCGCAGTGCAGAGCACGGACCAGAGCACCGTAGTGGCGCCCGGGGCGACGGGGAGATCGGACCAGGCCTACCCCTGGGCGGCGGTCCTCGGGGTGTTCGCGGTGATGTCCGCGACGCTCACCGGCGTGGTCGCCTGGTCCGAGCGCCACCGCCCGCTCGGCGACGAGTCGATCCTGCAGGGCCCGTCGTGGCTCGACGGCTGGTTCCAGTACGACGCGGGCTGGTACCACCACATCGCCACCGCCGGCTACCAGTACGTGCCAGGCCAGCAGTCGTCGATCGCGTTCTTCCCGGTGTTCCCCATGGGCGTGCGGGCGCTGGCCAACCTCACCGGCGACGTGCAGGTGGCGGGCTCGCTGCTCGCCGTCCTCGCGGGCCTCGCCGCCGTCCTGCTGTTCGGCCGGTGGGCCTGGGAGCGGCTGCCCCGGCCCGCGGCCCTCACCGCGCTCGCCGTGCTGATGCTCTACCCGTACGCGCTCTTCCTCTACGGCGCGATGTACGCCGACTCGCTCTTCCTGCTCTGCGCCGTCGGGTCCTTCATGCTGCTCGAGAAGCGCTGGTACTGGGCGGCCGGGCTCGTCGGCGCGCTGGCCACCGCAGGACGGCCGGTGGGCGTCGCCGTGGCGGTCGGGCTCGTCGTCCGGACCCTCGAGCTGCTCGCCCAGGACCGGGCGGCGCGCGCTGCGGGCGATGTCGCGGGCGCAGCGGCTGGCAGCGCTCCCAGGCAAGGCTGGCGCGACCTCGTGCGCGCGGTGCGGGACGTCCGCTGGCGGCACGCCGGGGTCCTGATGTCCGGCGCCGGCCTGGGGGCTTGGTGCCTGTTCCTCTGGCTCGAGTTCGGCAACCCGCTGGCCTTCGTCGAGGTGGAGTCGGCGCCCGGCTGGAACCAGGGCGTCGGGCCCAAGACCTGGTTCAAGATCGTCTACGCGGGAACCCTCGTCAAGGGCCCGTACGACGTCGCCGCACTGCTCACGCTGCAGGCCGTGGCCTGCCTGCTCGCCGTGCTCCTGCTGCGGCGGGTGTGGCGGCGGTTCGGCTGGGGCTACCTGGCCTACACGTTCACGGTGCTGATCATCCCCATCCTCGGCACCAAGGACTTCATGGGCACCGGGCGGTACGTGCTCGTCGCGTTCCCCGCCATCGCCGCCGCCGGCGACTACCTGGCCGGCTCGCCACGACGCTGGCTGAGGCCTGCCGTGCTGGCCCTGAGCGGCGTGCTCCTGGTGCTCCTCACCTCCCTGTTCGGACGATCGGTGGCTGTGTCATGACCCCTGTGCTCCCTGTCCCGGAGACCTTCAAGAAGCTGTCCATCTTCTTCCCGATGTGGAACGAGGAGCTGTACATCCACCGCGCTGTGGGCGCCGCGGCGGAGATCTGCGAGCAGCTCGTCGCCGCCGGGCAGATCGCCGACTACGAGATCATCGTCGTGGACGACGCCTCGACCGACGCGACCCCGCAGCTCGCGGACGCGATGGCGGAGGCGGACCCGCACGTGCGGGTCGTGCACCACCCGCACAACCGCAAGCTGGGCGGCTCGATCAAGAGCGGCTTCGCGGCCGCGACCGGCGACGTGGTGCTCTACACCGACGCGGACCTGCCGTTCGAGATGCTCGAGCTGGTGCGCGCGCTGCGCGTGCTGCGCACGTACGAGGCGGACATCGTCAGCGCGTACCGACTCGACCGGACCGGGGAGGGCCCCCGCCGGGCGGTGTACTCGTTCTTCTACAACGGCCTGGTGCAGGCCATGTTCGGCACGCGGCTGCGCGACATCAACTTCGCGTTCAAGCTCTGCCGGCGCACCGTCCTCGACCACGTCGAGCTCGTCAGCGAGGGGTCCTTCATCGACGCCGAGCTGGTCATCCGCGCCCAGCGCTCCGGGTTCCAGATCCTGCAGATCGGCGTGGACTACTTCCCGCGCACCCGCGGCGTGTCCACGCTGTCGTCGGTGTCGGTGATCCGCACGATGCTCGGGGAGATGTTCCGGCTGCGCTCCGACCTCAAGCGGGTCGTGCCCCACCGGGCGCCGTCCGAGTCGTCGGCCCCGACCACAGCCGGGACGCCGTGAGCCGTCTGCTGATCGTCACCGCGGACGACCTCGGCCTCACCTCCGGGGTCAACCGCGCGGTCCGCCGCGCCCACCTCGACGGTGTCGTCACCGCGACGTCCCTGCTCGCGGTGGGGCGGGCCTTCGACGACGCCGCCGCGATGCTCCGCGCCACACCCACCCTCGAGCTCGGCGCCCACCTCGCCCTCGTCGGCGAGGACCCGCCGCTGCTGTCCCCCCGC
>Ga0233375_1000962_pt1 | contig 14006 bp, 13 predicted proteins | sample ElkDunMinimDraft_10_FD_191539 | JGI IMG/M metagenome (GOLD analysis project Ga0233375, IMG submission 191539) | Fecal eukaryotic communites from dung pellets of Tule Elk in California, USA - Elk Dung E16 | ecosystem: Host-associated > Mammals > Digestive system > Large intestine > Fecal | place... | reverse complement strand
CGGGCGCCGCGACGCGCCCGCCCCGCGCTCAGGCGGCGCGGTCGAGCGCCGCGGGGATGTGCTCCGACCAGGCGGTGGGGGATTCCGCGGCCGGCGCAGCCGGCAGAGTGCCGGTGCCGTCGGGGTGCGGGATCGCCGCGAGCAGGTCGCGCGTGTACGGGTGCACCGGGTCGGCCCACACCAGCGGCGTCGGACCCGACTCCACGATGCGGCCGCGGTACATCACGGCCACACGGTCGGCCATGAGCCGCACCACCGACAGGTCGTGCGAGATGAACAGCATCCCGGCGCCCGAATCGAGGCAGAGGGTGCGCATCATGCCGGCGACGGATGCCTGTGCCGACGCGTCCAGCGCCGAGATCGGCTCGTCGGCGACGATGAGGTCGGGGCGTGCGGCCAGCGCCCGGGCGATCGCGACGCGCTGACGCTGACCGCCGGAGAGCTGGTGGGGGTAGCGCCGGGCGAAGGATGCCGCGAGGCCCACCGCCTCGAGCCACTCCTCCGGGCGGGCGGAGGTGACCCCGCGGCTGCGCGCCGCGCGGGCGCCGTCGGAGATCTGCTGCGCCACCCGCACGCGGGGGTTCAGCGACGAGTTCGGGTCCTGGAACACCATCTGCATGGCGGTGAACTCCGCCGGCCGGGTGCGGAGCCCCAGCGCGGGCACCCCTCCCCCGCGGTACGACACGACCCCGGAGTGGGGCTTCTCCATGCCGATGACGGCGCGCGCCGTCGATGACTTGCCGCAGCCGCTCTCGCCCACCAGCGCCAGCACCTCGCCGGGCGCGATGCGCAGTGAGACGCCGTCGACGGCACGCAGTGCCGCGCGACCGCCGTACTCCACGACGAGGTCCTCGACCTCGAGGATCGGTGCGGTCATCGGTGGTCCTCCCCCGCGATGGTGGTGTCGATGAGCGGCTCCTGCGCGTCGGGCATGGCCGCCAGCAGCTCCCGCGTGTACTCGTGGGCGGGCGCGGTGAACACCTGCGCGCGCGTGCCCGATTCCACGATGCGCCCGTGACGCATGACGGCGACGTCGTCGGCCACGGCGCTCATGACGCCGAGGTCGTGGGTGACCAGCAGCACGGCGAGGTCCCGCTCGATGGCGAGATCACGCAGCAGATGCAGCATGCCCGCCTGCACGGTGACGTCCAGCGCCGTGGTCGGCTCGTCGGCCAGCAGCACCTCGGGGTCGCAGGCCAGGGCGATCGCGATCGCGACGCGCTGACGCTGCCCTCCCGAGAACTGGTGCGGGAACTTCTTCAGCGCCGCCTCGGGGTGCGGCACGCGCACGCGGTCCAGCAGCTCCGCGGCGCGCGTGCGGGCCAGGGTGCGGGAGAGCCCGAGGTGGGCGCGCATGACGTCGGTCAGCTGGGCGCCGACGGTGAGCTGCGGATGCAGGCTGGCGGAGGGATCCTGGAAGACCATGCCGATGCGGCGGCCGCGCACGGTGCGGTAGCGCCGCGTGGACATGCCGATGAGCTCCTCGTCGCCGAGCCGGATCGACCCGGTCGCGGTGCCGCCGGCGGGGAGCAGGCCGAGCACCGCCATCGCCGTCATGCTCTTGCCCGAGCCGGATTCACCGGCGAGGCCCTGCACGGCGCCCCGACGCAGCGCCAGGTCGATGCCGCGCACGACTTCGCTGCGGGCGCCACGGGGGCCGAGCTCCACGCGCAGGTCGCTGATGGTCAGGGCGTTCATCGCACCGCCTCCTCGGGGAGTCCCGGGGCGGGGGCGGATGCCACCGGAGCGGATGCCGCAGCGGCACCGCCGGGCGCGGCATCCGTTGCCGCAGCGGCGTCGGCGTCGGCGTCGGCGACGGCGTTCTCGGCCGGGCGCTCGGCGGCGGCCAGCGGGTCGAGCGCGTCGCGCAGCGAATCGCCGATGAAGTTGAACGCCATGACGACGGTGAGGATCGCAAGTCCCGGGAAGACCCCGAGCCACCACGCGTCGATGTGCTGCATCGCGGCGGAGATCATCGCGCCCCACTCCGGGGTGGGCGGCTGTGCACCCAGGCCCAGGAACGACAGCCCCGACAGCAGCAGGATCGCCGTGCCGATGTCGAGGGCGGCGAGCACGAGCACGGGTCCGCCGACGTTGGGGAGGATGTCCACGCGCAGCGAGCGGAAGGGCGAGTAGCCGAGCAGCCGTCCCGCGATGACGTAGTTCTGGTGGCGCAGGCTCAGCACGAGCGACCGCGTGATGCGGGCGTACTGCGGCCACGCGACGATGATGCCCGCGATCACGGCGTTCATGATCGAGGGACCGAGGGCGGCGGCGATGACCATCGCGAGGATGACGGTGGGGAACGCCATCACCATGTCGGTGATGCGCATGAGCACCTCGTCGACCCACCCGCCGAGGTAGCCGGCGACCGCACCGACGACGGTGCCGATGAGCATCGCGCACACCACGAGCATGAGCGCGAGCGGAATGGTGGTCTGCGCGCCTGCCAGCAGACGGGAGAAGACGTCGCGCCCGTTGGCATCCGTCCCCATGATCGCCTCGGCGTTGGGCGCCTGCAGGCGCGGCATCTCCTGCGCGAGCGGGTCGTGGGGGGTGATCCAGGGCGCGAGGAGCGCCACGATGAGCCACCCGGCGGCGATGACGACCCCGACGACCGCGAGCGGCGTGCGCCACGCGGCGGGGATGCGCCGACGCCGGCGGGGCGCGACGCGGGCGGGAAGCAGCAGGTTCATGAGAGCCTCACCCGGGGGTCCAGCGCGCCGTACAGGATGTCGATCACGAGGTTGATGACGAGGTAGATGACGCCGATGACGAGTCCCACGCCGGTGACGGCGAGGAGGTCGAGGTTCTTGGCGGCGTTGTAGGCGTAGGTGCCCAGGCCCGGCCACGCGAAGACCGCCTCCACCAGCACGGTGCCCGACAGCAGGGTGCCGAACGCGATGCCCACCATCGTGAGGATCGGCAGCGCCGCGCCGCGCAGCACATAGCCGAACACGACGCGCGGGCCGCTGAGCCCCTTGGCGCGGGCGGCGCGGGCGTAGTCGGCGTCGAGCACCTCGAGCACCGACGTGCGGATGAAGCGGGTCAGCAGCGCGATCGTGAACAGGCTCAGCACGAGCACCGGCAGCGCGAGGTGCCCGATCGCATCGAAGAAGCCCACGGAGTCGCCGTTGAGCAGGAAGTCGATCGTGTAGAAGCCGGTCACCTGCGGCGGCGGCGTCATGGTCGGCGACAGCCGCCCCGACCCCCGCACCCAGCCGAGTTCGAGGAAGAAGAAGTTGTAGGCGAGGATCGCCATCCAGAACGTGGGGATGCTCAGGCCCACCAGCGACACGACGCGCACGACCTGGTCGGTCGCCTTGCCGCGACGGTAGGCGGCGAGGGTGCCGAGGACGACGGCCACCGCCAGGCTCAGGATGATCGCGAAGAACGCGACCTCCCCCGTGGCGGGCACGGCCTTGGCGAGGTCGGCCGCGACGGGACGGCCCGTCGTGATGGAGGTGCCCAGGTCGCCCTGCGCGAGGTTGCCGAGGTACAGCACGAACCGCTCGGGCACCGACTTGTCGAGCCCGTACTTCTCCTCGTATGCCGCGACCGTGGCCGGGTTGGAGGAGGCACCTTCGCCGAGAGCGGCGCGCACGGGATCGCCGGGCACCATGACGGTGAGCAGGAACGTCACGAGCACGACGCCCAGGAGCAGGATGACGGAGGTGCCCGCCCGCCGCACCAGGAACCCGGCCAGCGGATGCCGGCGGGGCCCGATGCGACGGACGGGCGTGGTGGATGCGGTCACGTCACTGCGCGGGGGCGAGCACGGTGAGATCCAGCGTCCACGTCGGGTTGTACGACAGGCCCGTGACCGAGTCGGCACTGGCGATGTTGTTGCCCGGGACGATCAGCGGGACGAACGGGCCCGACTCCTGCATGGCGGCGGAGTAGGCGCTGAACGCCGCCGTGCGCTCCTCGACGGAGGTGGCGTTGCGTGCGGCGGCGACGAGCTCGGCGATCTCGGCGGATGCCGCGGCCTCCCAGCCGGCACGCAGGCCGACCTTCTCGCCGGGGCCGAAGGGCAGGAACGACGACGAGTCGGCGTAGTCCGGGCCCCAGTACCACATCGAGAATCCCTCGGTGCCGTTGACGTACGGGTCGATCTCGGTCGCGAACGGAGCGGGGGCGAGCTCGACGTTGATGCCGGCGGCCTTCAGCTGGTCCTGCACGCGCTCGGCGACGGGCGTGAACTCCACCCCGCCCACCGGGTTGTCGTTGGGGAACTGCAGCTTGACCGTCTCACCGGCGTAGCCCGAGGCGGCCAGGGCCGCGGCGACGCGGTCGAGATCCTGCTCGGCACCCTCGGTCTGGGCGCCGGCGAACATCGGCGGGATCACGCCGGTCGCCTGCGCAGCGCCGACGCCGGCGAGCTCGAGGATCTTGTCGTAGTCGAGGGCGAAGCGCACGGCCTCGGCGAACTCCGGGCTGGCCGTGGCGGGCGAGACCTCGGGGTTCTGGTTGATCAGCAGGAAGATCGTCTCCGCCGACGGCACCGAGTCGACGGTGAAGCCGTCGCCGAGGCCATCGACCTGGTCGCCGTTGAGGTCGACCGCGATGTGGGAGTCGCCGCCCTTGAGGTTGATGAGCTGCGTGGCGCTCTCGGTGACGTTGCGCACGACGATCTTGTCGTACGCCGCCGGCGACGGGCCGTTGTACTCGGGGTTCTCCACGAGCACGACCTGGCTGGCGATGTCCATCGAGTCGAGCACGTAGGGGCCGGTGCCGGCGGAGGCGCCGTCGAGGAACGCCTGCGCCTGGTCGTCGGTGCCGGTGGTGCCGCCGTTGGCCTCGACCTCGTCGGCGTTGAGGATCGACAGCGACGGGTTGGTCACGATCGCCGGCAGCTGCAGCGAGGGCTTCTCCGTCTTGAGCACGACCGTCGCGTCGTCGACCTTCTCGACGGTGATGCCGGACATCAGGAAGTTGGCCTTGGAGTCGGTCATGCCTGCGACGCGCTCGAGCGAGAACACGACGTCGTCGGCGGTGACGGCGGAGCCGTCGGAGAAGACGCGGTCGGCGTCGAGGGTGAAGGTGAACTCGGTGGCATCCTCGTTCTGCTCCATCGTCGCCAGCGCGGGCTGCGGCGTGGTGTCGTCGCCCTCGAGGGTGAGCAGCGTCTCGTAGACGGCGTGCAGCACCATGTTGCCGGTGGGGACGTAGTTGCGGCCGGGGTCGCCCGTCTCGAGCGAGAACGCGGTGTCGACGACGAGCGTGCCGGCGTCGCCGCCGTCGGAGGCGTTGGAGGCCGAGTTGCCGCCGGAGCAGCCGGCGAGGGCGAGGGCAGCCACGGCGACGAGCGCGGCGGCGGCGCGGGTGTGGGGTCGGGTCACGACGGATCCTCCTACAGGGATGCTGGACATCTCGCGGGTGCAAAGGGGGTTTTGGGGCACTATATCCGACATCTACAGGGCCTATCGTGTGATCCGTTGACCCGACTTGATGTCCGGGTGCAAAATGTCCAACATGACCGAATCGCGCATGCACTCGGCTGGACGATCAGCCGTCCAGATCGACGAAATCGGATACGACATCCTCCGTGCGCTGCGAGATGACGGTCGTGTTTCGATTGCGGCACTCGCCTCCCGGGTGGGAATCTCGCGAGCCAGCGCCTACACGCGCGTCGAAGCCCTCACCCGTGCCGGCGTGATCACCGGCTACGCCGCACGCGTGGATCCGGCCAAGGCGGGCCTCGGGGTCTGCGCCCTCGTCTTCTGCTCGGTGCACCCGCAGAACTGGGAGGAGTTCTTCGCGGCGGTGCGCGCGCTGCCCGAGGTGGAGTCGGCGAAGATCACCACCGGCGAGCACGACATCATGCTGCTCGTGCGCAGCATCGACGTCGAAGGCATCCACACCCTGGTCGTCGGCGGCATCGCCTCGCTCCCGCAGGTCGCGAAGGTCGAGACGGTGCTCGTGCTCAACGAGGTGTTCCAGCGCCCCTACGTGCTGCCCACCGACATCCCGGGCCGTGAGGCGGTGCTGCCCGAACAGGGGCTGATGAGCTTCGTCGCGACGAGTTCGGATCGCCCCACAGGGTGAGCGCGGCTCAGAGCTGGATGCAGATGCTCTCGTGATCGACGCCCTGCACGGCGAAGCTCTCGACCAGGCGCATGCGACCGTCCTCGGCGTGCTCGATGCGGCTGTCGGCGCTGCCGCGCACGACCCGGCCGTCGGCGACGAGCGCGTGGGCGAAGTCGATGCCCACGATGTCCCCGTCGAGGCTGCCGACGAAACGGCCCTCGGTGACGGTGTCGCCGGTGTACTCGCCCCAGACGAGCAGGCCGTCCTGGTGGTAGGTGAAGGTCGTGGGGGACTGCGGGTCGACGACGCTGGCTGTGGAGGAGACCATGGCGAAGCGCAGACCGTCGAGGTCGATCGTGGAGGGCATCCCCCGAGTATCGCGCGAGCCGGGCAGGCGCTGTCAAACCGAGCGGGCGGATGCCGCGCCGCTGCGGTGCCGCGCGATCGCGCCCGTCAGCCGAGCACGGTGAGTCCGCGAGGGCGGCGGTTGAGCGCCTCGGCGCCGTCGGCGGTCACCACGACGATGTCCTCGATGCGTGCACCCCACCGGCCGGGGAAGTACACCCCCGGTTCGATGCTGAACGCCATGCCGGGTGCCAGCGGGGTGTCGTTTCCGGCGACGATGTAGGGCTCCTCGTGCACCGACAGCCCGATGCCGTGGCCGGTGCGGTGCACGAACGCGTCGCCGAGTCCTGCGGCGACCAGCACGTCGCGCGCGGCCGCATCGACGGCGGCTGCGGTGACGCCGGGGCGCGCGGCGTCCCGCGCGGCCTGCTGGGCGCGCTCGAGCACCGCGATCGTGGCGGCGATGTCGGCGTCGGGCTCGCCGATCGCGTAGGTGCGGGTGGAATCGGAGTAGTAGCCCGGAGTCACCGCGCCCCCGATGTCGATCACGACGATGTCGCCCGCTGCGACGACCCGGTCGGACACCTCGTGGTGGGGGTCGGCGCCGTTGGGCCCGGAGCCGACGATGACGAAGTCGGCCGCCTCGTGGCCCTCCGCGACGATCGCCCGGGCGATGAGATCGGCGACCTCCCGCTCGGTGCGACCGACCTGGAGGAACTCGGCCATGCGCGCGTGGACGCGGTCGATGGCATCCCCCGCGCGACGCAGCGCCTCGATCTCGGCGGGATCCTTGACCATGCGCAGCTCCCGCAGCACTCCGGTCGCGAGGATCGGCATCGCCCCGAGGGTGTCGGCCAGCGGCAGCACGTGGAGCGCCGGCATCGCGTCGGCCACGGCGATGCGGCCGGAGCCGCCCACGGCCGCGGCGACGAGCCGGTACGGGTCGTCGCCATCGGTCCAGTCGCGCACCGGGAGCCCCAGTTCGGCGACGGCGGCGGGGCCGAGGGAGGCGAGCTCGAGTCGTGGCACGACGACCGTCGGGGTCGAGCCGTCGGCGGGAACGACGAGCGCGGTCAGCCGCTCGTGCGATGACGCCGTCGCCCCCACGAGGTACTGCAGGTCGGGGCCCGGAGTGATCACGAGGGCGTCGAGGTCGGCGGCATCGGTGGCGCGGGCGGCACGCGCGAGGCGGTCGGCGTAGACGTCGGAGGGGAACCGCGAGGGCGTCGGTGTGGTGCTCACGACGACACCCTACGACCGCGGGCCGCCGGCCGGCACCGGGCTCCGGCACCGCTACCGTGGTGAGCATCATGCCGAGCTCCCCCACCGCCCTCGTCCTCAGCGGCTCAGGTCGCTATGCCGACCCGTGGCATCCGTTCGCGCGCACGAGCCCGCTCCTGGCCGAGGTGCTGACCGGAGCCGGATTCGACACCGCGATCGACGACGACGTGGATGCCGCGATGGCCCGGCTCGACGGCGTCGACCTGCTCGTGGTGAACGCGGGCGACCCGTGGGGCGACGACCGCTCCTCCCTCGCTCCCCCGGCATCCGTCGCCGGCTTCGACCGGGCACTCGAGCGCGGGATCGGCGTGCTGGCCGTGCACTGCGCCGTCGCGTCGTTGCGGGACTACCCATCGTGGGCGCCGGCGATCGGCGGCATGTGGGTGCCGCAGGCGTCGTGGCATCCCGAGATCGGCGACGTCGACATCGCGACCGCGCCGCTCCCCGACGGCACGACCGCCCCCGGATTCACGGTGTTCGACGAGCGGTACTGCCGACTGCAGCAGTTCGGCGAGCGCACCGTCGTCGCCACACACGAGGCCGAAGGGCAGCGGATGCCGGCGGCCTGGGTGCGCACGCACGGCCGGGCGCACGTCGCCGTGGACACCCTCGGTCACGACGAGCGGTCGTACCGCTCGGCGGGGCACCGCGACCTGATCGCGACCCTCGCCCGCTGGGCGGCCTGACCCGCGCGTCCTGACCCGCACGTCGCCGGCCTTCGCCACACCTTCGGAGATCGCCACTTCTTCGGACCCGAACGCCCACCGGCATCCGAAATACCGGCTTTCCCCGAAGAAACGGCGACGACCCGGATGCCGCGCGCGGCCGCCCCGCTCCGGTCTCGCGTCGCCCGGGCTCACACCCGACCGCCCGCCACCCCGGCCCGGCGCGCGGGTGCGTCGCCACACCTTCGGAGATCGCCACTTCTTCGGACCCGGACGCCCACCGGCATCCGAAATACCGGCGATCCCCGAAGAAACGGCGACGACGCGGATGCCGCGCCGCGGCGCTCAGGCGTCGTCGAGGTAGTGGATCACGGCCTGCACCCGCCGGTGGACATCTGCGTCGGCCGGCAGCCCGAGCGCGTCGTAGATGCGGGACATGTGCTGCACGACCGCCTTCTCGGTGAGGAAGAGCTTCGCGGCGATGCTCGCGTTGCTGCACCCCTCGGCCACCAGCGCGAGGACTTCGCGCTGGCGCGGTGTGAGGCAGCCGACGGCCGAGGCCGCCCGGCTCGCGCGGTCGACCATGACGGCCACCACCTCGGGATCCAGCACCGTTGCGCCGGTGGCGACGGCGGCGAGGTCGTGCAGGAACGTCTCGATGTCGGAGATGCGCTGCTTCAGGAGGTACCCGACGCCGCCGGCGCCGCTCGAGAGCAGCTCCCGGGCGTAGCTGCGCTGCACATGCTGCGACAGCACGACCACGCCGGTCGCGGGGTGCGCCGCGCGGATGGCGAGCGCAGCGAGGAGGCCTTCGTCGGTGTGGGTCGGCGGCATCCGGATGTCGGTGACCACCAGGTCCGGCGCGTGCGCGGCGACCGCCTCCCGCAGCCGGCCGGCGTCGCCGACGGCCGCCACGACATCATGGCCGGCTTCCTCCAGCAGAAGCTGCAGACCGCGCCGGATGAGCGTCTCGTCCTCTGCGATCACGATCCGCAGGGCAGTGTCACGCATAAGCGCGTCCCTTCCGTCGGGGTGCTGGTCAGCGCGAACGTCCCGCCCGCGGCATCCACCCTGTCCGCGAGCCCTCGAAGGCCCGTGCCCCGCTCGACCTGCGCCCCGCCGATGCCGTCGTCGCGCAGGTCGAGCACGAGTTCGTCGCCGTGGACCTCGAGCCGCACGACGGCCGAACCGGCCTGGGAGTGCTTGACCACATTGGTGAGCCCTTCGGCGATCACGAAGTACGCCGTGTCGGCGATGGCGTCGCCCAGCACCCCGACAGCGCCGACCAGTCGCGTGGGGATCGGCATGCGGTCCGCGAGCTCCTCGGCGGCCGCGAACAGCCCGCGCTCGATGAGCGCCGCCGGCACGAGGTCGTGTACGAGCCGCCGCAGATCGGCCGCGGCCGTGTCGATGTCGTGACGCAGCCGCGTCGCACGCGCGTGGACCGCGTCGGGGTCGGCGGAGGCCAGTCGCTGGGCGTCGACGGCGAGCATGACCAGCTGCGCCTGCAGCCCGTCGTGGAGGTCCCTGGCGATGCGGCGGCGTTCACGATCGGCGGCTTCGACAAGTCGCTCGCGCGAGCGCAGCAGCGCGCGGCGGTTCGCCCGCAGCTCCGCGGTGAGGCGCTCCCGGTCCACCGCGATCGCCACGACGTTGCCGGCGGTGCGCACGAGCTCCTCATCGACGAGCAGCGCCCGGTCGTACTCGATCGCACCGATCACCCGGCCGTCGAGGACGATCTGCGCCCAGCCTCGGTGGGCGGCGGGCGCCGGAGCGGGGTGCCCGTCGGCATCGACGAAGCAGCCGCGCGCGGCCGCCCAGAAGTACAGCTCCAGCGACGGGTCGCCCAGCGCCCGCGCCAACGCCGCCGACAGCAGCTCGCGACTGGCCGCGGCCGTCCCGAGCCAGGTGCCCAGCTCCTCGAGTTGGCCGGTGCGGGCGAACCCGCCGCGCAGCATGCCGAGCGCGAACGCCACGGGCACCCCGGTGATCACCAGGTACTGCGCGGCGATGCCGATCAGGGGGTCCACGCCCAACGGCGCCCACACCAGCCGGCCGCTGAGGGGTGTCGCGACGGCGGCGAAGATGCCGTACGAGAACAACGGCACGAGCACGCGACGGTGGGCGGCGTCTGCGCGCCTGAGCCGACCGACGAGGATCACCACCGTCGCTCCCATGACCACCGCGCCGGCGGCCACCTGCACCGACAGGGCGGCCGCGGCGAGGTCGGGGGCATCGACGATGACCAGGTCCGGTGCCGGGCCGTCCGCGTCGAACAGGTACTGCGGCGCCTGCAGCGCCGTCGACAGCGTGTACCCGGCGATCACCACGGCCCTCGCCGGCCAGGTGATGAGGTAGCCCGTGGGGAAGGCCAGCAGCAGATGCAGCATGGCGGGGAGGATCAGCGTCGCGCAGACGGCTCCGACGGCCACCAGGAACGGGACACCGGTGTTGCCCACCGTGCCCAGATGGATCATCACCCCCGCCAGGACGATGAGCATTCCCAGGGGGTTGCTCGGCCTGCGCTGCCACGCCACCACGCCGATGCCGACGTAGACCCAGAACATCACCGCACTCGCCGCGATGAGCGGCCGCGCCGGGTCTTCGACCGGGATCAGCGCGAGGTACACCGCGCCGAGGATCCCCGCCAGCACGGCGACCATCGCGAGGGCGCGGTCGAGCGAGCGGGCGAGCGCCGAACGGACGGGTACCGAACGGCCGCCATGAGATCGGGTCATCGGGCACCAGGGGGGACGGGGAACTCCATTGTGGCGGCTGGATGCCGGGACACCTAGCGACCCAGGTCGCCTGTGGCGCGGCATCCGCCCGCTCGAGGAACCGCCGCGCACCGCCGCGTCACGGGAAGTCGATGATGGCGAAGCCCAGCGGCAACTCGCCGGTGCGCGGATCGGGCCGGGACAGCGCACCCTGCAGGAAGGTGCCCGTGAGGTAGTCGTCGGCATCGGCGATCAGCTCGGGGGCGACCTGCCCCGCGTAGTCGAAGCTCTCGAACGCATACGGGAGCGAGTCCGAATCCAGCAGGCTCGGCCCGTCCATCAGCTGGAAATGCAGGTGCGACGCGTTGGCGTTGCCGGTGTTGCCGAGATGCCCGAGAACCTGGCCCTCGGTCACGGTGTCGCCGGGCTTGACCGTGACCGATCCCGCGATCAGGTGGGCGTACATGGCGTACACCCCGCCGCCGAGGTCGAGCACGACGTGGTTGCCGTCGACGTTCTCGACGGTGAGCTTCGCCGCCAGCTCGGGGTCGTGCGCAGGCAGCACACCCGGGGCGTTATCCGCCATACCGTCGAGGATCGACACCACTGTGCCGTCCGCGACGGCGAGGATGTCGGCGCCGTAGTCGATGTAGCTGTCGTTGCTGGTCTTGTCGCCGGCGTAGAACTGGCCCGCGTCGTTCGTCCGCTTCCAGTCGATCGCGAACCGCTGGCTGTTGTTGAGCTTGCCGTTGACCGACATCACGGAACTGCGGTGCGGGAAACCGGGCTCGCAGCATCCGTTGAGCGCGACCCAGTTGTCGCCGCGCACCGGGGGCGCGATGACGGGCAGCGTCCGGGTGGAGATCTCCAGCGGCGCGGCCAGATACTCCATGGCACCCGGCTCGCCGAACGCCGGGGAGAGCGCGCCGGTGCCCGAGATGCGGTGCAGGAGCACCGGGGGGAGCTGGTCGAGCGAATCGAGGGTGAAGTCGATGAAGACCACGCGGCTGGTCTGGGGCGGGATGACCGCGCTGTCGACGTAGCCGGCGGGCAGGTCCCGGAGTCGGTTGCACTCTCCGAACGTGCACGACGGATCGACCAGCGCCGCCCCGGAGAAGCTCGCGATCGTCCGCTCCGGATCGGTCCCGTCGACGACGTCGATCCGGCCCAGGGTCGCGGGGATCTTCGTGGCGTTGGTGAGCTGCAGATCGTAGACGACGTGGAACCGTCCGTCGGTCCCGGGGAACGGCAGCGGCGGTGCGCCGATGGTCTCGACGGTGACCGCGGTGAACGCGTCCGGCACCGTCACGCCGTCGACGGATGCCTCGGCGCGGGGCGCATCCCTGGCGTCGGGCGGCGCGGCGGCGGAGCAGCCGGTGGCCAGCACCGCCACCGCAGCGATCAGCGGGACGGCCAGATGGAATATGCGGCGAGATGTCACGCTGAAGCTCCAGTTCGTGCGGTTTCTGCGAAGTTATCAACGGGCGCCGGCGCACCGGTGGGGACCTGGGTCCCCTGTTTCGCCGGTCGGCGATCCCTAGCGTCGTGGCGTGATGCAAAAGCGCAGGTCCCGAGTCCACCCCTGGAAGATCGTCGCGGTCGCCGCCGGCGCTGCCGTCGTCGTCGGTGTCGGAGTGGCGATCGCCGTCGGCGCGTCGACCGCGTCGCCCCCTGCGGCAGAGCCGGCCTCGTCCGCAGCGGAGCCGTCGGGAGCGCCGGCGGCCGACGGAAGAGTCGCGGCGACCCCCGAGCAGGCGTACGCCCTCTCGCTGCCGGTGCTGGGCGCGTGGCTCGAGGACGACTTCGACCATGCATGGATCGCGACGGCCGGCACGCTGGAAGCCGCTGCCGCGGCGCTGGACTACGCGGCGCGCGACGACGTGCAGTACGGGCATTGGGTGGATACCTTCACCCAGGTGCTCGACATCGCCGATGCGGTCTCCGACGGCGACCAGCAGGCAGCGCTGGCGGCCTACGCTCCGCTGTCGGCGCAGCACCCGGGCCCGTACGCCGACGTCATCGTCGATCGGTCCTTCTCCCGGGTTCCCGCCGATGACGCGCTCCCGCATCTTGACGCCCTCGACGCGGCGATCGCGGCCGGCGACCACATCGCGGTGCGCCGATCTGCAGGCGACGTCGCCGAGGCGTTCGCCGAGGTCATCCGGGCAGCTCAGCTTCACGTTCCGGATGAGGCCCACCAGGTGCTCACCCGCCTGCTGCCCGCGCTGCATGTCGTCGACGACGTGCACGCCGCCGTACGCGACGACCAGACCGAGGATGCCGCTGCGGCAGCCGCCGAGCTGCGCTCCGCTTTCGACACCTTCACCGCCTGGCACCAGAGCGTGTCCGGCTGACATCCACGATCACTCAGGGAACGAAGAACATGAGATTCAACGCTCGACGACGGCAGACATCGCACCGCGCACGCGCTGCACTGGCCATCCCCTTCGCGGCGGTCCTCGCCGCGGGACTCATGGCCGGGCCGGCATATGCCGAGACCGCCGATCCGCAGACCGACCCCGCTACACCCGCTCCGTCGGCGACGCCTCAGCTGTCCGAGGCGGAGCCCGAAACCGATACCGGGACGGAACCCGCGGCCGAGACCGAGCCGGCCGGCGATGCCGCGGTATCGGTGATGTCCCACGCCACACAGACCGTGCAACGCAGCGCCGTGCCCACACGGGCGACCGGGTTCCAGCTGCGGTATGCGTTCGCGCCCGGCGTGCAGCCCGCGAACCCGCACAACGAGTCCGACGTGACCGCCGAGAAGCCCTATGACTGGTCGGATGCCGGCATCCGTTACCTGGCGTGGGACTACCCCATGCCCGATGACGGCCACCACGAAGTGACCTTCACCGCGCAGCTGATCGATTACGGAACGCTCACCGACTACACCGTCCAATACACCTCGACCGTGAACCGGACGGCCGGGTCGCTGAGCGTCGAAACGGACTGCGCCATCCTCCGA
>Ga0233375_1000961_pt1 | contig 14027 bp, 12 predicted proteins | sample ElkDunMinimDraft_10_FD_191539 | JGI IMG/M metagenome (GOLD analysis project Ga0233375, IMG submission 191539) | Fecal eukaryotic communites from dung pellets of Tule Elk in California, USA - Elk Dung E16 | ecosystem: Host-associated > Mammals > Digestive system > Large intestine > Fecal | place... | reverse complement strand
CTCGTGGGTCAGCGTGAAGGCGACCGGCCCATCGGTGCGGATGCCGGTGACCCGCACGTCGGCATCCGGGTGCTCACCGAACGTCACGACGTTCGGGTGGGTGAGCGCGGATGCCACCCGCTGGGCGCCCGCGTCGTCGCTGGAGATGACGACCGCTTCGCGGGCACCGTTGGCGAAGCGCACGAAGCCGTCGTAGAAGGCATCGGCGGTGCCCCAGTGGTCGAGGTGGTCGGGGTCGACGTTCGTGATGAGGGCGATCGAGGTGTCGTAGAGCAGGAACGTGCCGTCCGACTCGTCCGCCTCGATCACGAACAGCTCGTCGAACCCGGTGCCGCTGGAGACGCCCAGCTCGGCGATGACGCCGCCGTTGACGAAGGTCGGCTCAGCTCGGAGCCGCTGCAGAGCGGTGACGATCATGCCCGTCGACGTGGTCTTGCCGTGGGCACCGGCCACCGACACGAGCCGGCGCGAGCCGATGAGCCAGTGCAGCGCCTGCGAACGGTGGATGACGTGCAGGCCGCGTTCCTTCGCGAGCAGGAACTCGGGGTTCTCGGGCCAGATCGCGCCGGTGTGCACGACGGTGTCGACGTCGTCGGCGAGATTCGCGGCGTCATGTCCGACGTACACGGTCGCACCGCGCGCGGCGAGGGCACGCAGCCCCGGGCTGTCGGCGCGGTCGGATCCGGACACGCGGATGCCGCGGTCCAGGAACATCCCGGCGAGTCCGGACATGCCCGACCCACCGATGCCGATGAAGTGCGCGGCGGTGATGTCGGCGGGGAGGGGAAGGCTCAGGTCGGGTCGGATCATGGCCCGACAAGTCTAGGTCGGGTGCACCGTGGGTCGGCTGTGCGGCGCGCGGCGTCAGCGACCGAGCGCGGCGTCGATCATCGCGATGACGTCCTCGGTGCCGGTGCGGCTGCCCACGGTCGCCGCGGCCTCCCGCATGCGTGCCAGCGCGTCCTCATCCCCGAGCAGCGGCACGATGTCGCTCCGCACGCGGTCGGGGGTGAACTCGGCGTCCGGGATGAGTCTGGCGGCTCCCGCGCGCACCGCGGATGCGGCGTTGAGGGCCTGCTCGCCGTTGCCGACGGCGTACGGCACGTACACCGCAGGGATGCCGAGTGCGCTGATCTCGCTCACCGTCGCCGCTCCGGCCCGCGAGACGATCGCGTCGGCCAGCGCGAGGGCGAGGTCCATGCGATCGATGTAGGGCAGCACCGTATAGCCGGCGACGCCGGGGTCGGCGACGTCGTTCTTCTCCCCCACCGCGTGCAGCAGCTGCCAGCCGGCATCCAGAACGTCCTGCCAGGCACCGGCGAACGCCTCGTTCAGGCGGCGCGCGCCGAGCGACCCGCCGAAGACGAGCAGTGTCGGCCGGGCGGGATCGAGGCCGAAACGGGCGGCGGCCTCGTCGCGCAGCGCGTCGCGGTCGAGCTCGACGATCTCACGGCGCAGCGGCATGCCCACGACGCGTGAGCGCTTGAGCGGCGTGCCGGCGAAGGCCACGCCCACGCCTGCCGCCCGGCGGGTGCCCAGCACGTTGGCCAGCCCGGGGCGGGCGTTGGCCTCGTGCACGACGAAGGGGATGCGCTCGCGCGCGGCGGCGACGTAGGCGGGTGCCGACGCGTAGCCGCCGAAGCCGACCACCGCGTCGACGCGGTGCTGCCGCAGGTGCGCGCGCACCTGCGAGACGGCGCGGAGGAACCGGGGCGGGAAGGCTACGGCGGCGCCGTCGGGGCGGCGCGGGAACGGCACCTTGTCCACGAACAGCAGCTCGTACCCGCGCGCGGGCACCAGGCGGGTCTCGAGGCCTTCGCGGGTGCCGAGGACCAGCACACTCGCCTCGGGATCGCGGGTGCGGAGGCCGTCGGCCACGGCAAGCAGCGGGTTGACATGCCCGGCGGTGCCACCGCCGGCGAGGAGGTACGTCGTCACCAGACGACCCTAACCCGCGGGGTCAGGGCAGTACGTATGCGGCCGGTTTGACCGGCAGCGTGCGCGCGAACGACAGCAGCACGCCGCACGCGATGAGCACCGACAGCAGCGCCGTGCCCCCCTGTGACATGAACGGCAGCGGGACACCGAGGACGGGGAAGACGCGCAGCACGACGCCGATGTTGATGAGCGCCTGGCCGACGATCCAGACCGTGATGGCTCCGGCGGCGATGCGCACGAAGGCGTCGTCGGTCTTGCGCACGACGTGGAACGCGCCGACGGCGAACAGCGCGAACAGCCCCAGCGCCACGGCACAGCCGATGAGCCCGAGCTCCTCGCCGACGATCGCGAAGATGTAGTCGTGCGCGGCGGCGGGCAGCCACGCGTACTTCTCGCGCGAGTTGCCGAGCCCGAGCCCGAACACGCCGCCGGCGGCGAGGCCCCACACCCCGTGCATCGGCTGGTAGCAGGTCTCGAGGTAGTCGGCGAGGCAGTCCGCGTCGAGGAAGCTCATGATGCGGCGCATGCGGTTCGGGCTGGCGACGGCCAGCGCCGCGACGGCGGCCACGGCGCCGATCAAGGGGATGATGAACAGCCGCAGCTTCACGCCGGAGAAGAACAGCGCCGCCAGCAGGATCAGCACGAGGATCATGGAGGTGCCGAGGTCCTCACCCGCCAGGACCGTCGCGATCACGAGACCGCCGACCGGGACCACGGGGATGAACACGTGCTGCCACTTCGTCAGCAGCGACCGCTTGCGGTACAGGACGAGCCCGAGCCACAGCGCCAGGGTGACCTTGAGGAACTCCGACGGCTGCGCCTGCACGCCGGCGATGCCGATCCAGTTGCGGTTGCCGTCGTTCTCGATGCCGATGCCGGGGACGAACACGAGCAGCTGCAGCGCGGTCGCGCCGATGAGCGCCGGCCACGCGATGCGCTTCCAGAAGGTCACCGGGAAGCGGCTGAGCACGAACATCAGCGGGATGCCGACGGCGGCGAACACCGACTGCTTGATGAGGGTGTCGAAGGGGCCGAGGCCCGCCGCGGTGGAGGTCGCGGACGTCGCGGCGAGCACCATGACCAGCCCGAAGGCGGTCAGCAGCAGCGCGGCCGAGGAGATCAGGACGAATTCGCTCGGCACCGGTGCGAACACCTTGCCGAGCGAGACGCGTGCGGCCAGACCCCGGCGGGGCTCGCCGTCAGGCTCGGTCGTCGGGGGTGTCGTGCGGCTGTGCGTCGTGCCGGCCATCCGTCCCCCTCCCGAGTCGTGCCCGCACCGCCTCGGCGAAGCGGTGGCCACGGTCCTCGTACGAAGCGAACTGATCGAAGGATGCCGCGGCGGGGGCGAGCAGCACGACGTCCCCGTCACGGGCGATCCCCGCCGCCAGTTCGACGACGCGCGCCATGACCTCTTCAGTGTCCGTGTCGTCCACCTCGAACACCGGCACCGCCGGCGCGTGTCGCTCGAACGCCTCGAGGATCGCGGTGCGGTCGGTGCCGATGACGATCGCCGCCTTGGCGCGGGCGCCGCGCCCGGCGACGAGATCGGTGATGTCCACGCCCTTGAACAGTCCCCCGACGACCCAGACGGCACCGGGGTACGCGGCCAGCGACGAGGCGGCGGCGTGGGGGTTCGTGGCCTTGGAGTCGTCGACCCAGGTGATGCCGCCGGCGACGGCGACGACCTCGATGCGGTGCGGATCGAGCCGGAAGTGCTCCAGCGCCGCGGCGATCGCCGTCGGCGGCACGCCGAGGGCACGGGCGAGGGCGGCGGCGGCGAGGATGTTGGCCACGACGTGGGGCGCGGCCAGGCCCCGCTCGGCCAGCGCGGCGACGGTCGTCAGCTCCAGCGCGCTGGTGTGGCGCTCCTCGAGGAACGCGCGGTCGACGAGGATGCCGTCGACGACGCCGAGGTCGCTCGGGCCGGGGACCCCCAGGTCGAACCCGATCGCGCGGCATCCTTCGACGACCTCGGCCTGCTCCACCATCTCGCGGGTCGCGACGTCGGCCTTGTTGTAGACGCACGCGATGCGCGTGTGCGCGTACACGACGGCCTTCGCGTCGCGATAGGCCTGGAAGGAGCCGTGCCACTGCAGGTGGTCGTCGGCGAGGTTGAGGCACACGGCGGCCGCGGGCGAGAGCGGCTCGGGGCTCTGCTGCAGGCCCAGGTACCAGAGCTGGTGGCTGGAGAGCTCCACGACGAGCACGTCGAATCCGGCGGGATCGCGCACGGCGTCCAGCACCGGCACGCCGATGTTGCCGCAGGGCGCGGCACGCAGCCCGGCCTCGGCCATCATGGTCGCCGTCAGCCGGGTCGTCGTGGTCTTGCCGTTCGTGCCCGTGATCAGCACCCAGTCGGCGGGGCGGCCGTCGGGACGCACGACCTTGTCGCGCACCCGCCAGGCCAGCTCGACATCGCCCCACAGCGCGATGCCGGCATCCTGCGCCCAGCGGATGACCGGGTGGTGGGGCGCGAAACCCGGCGAGGCGACGATGACGTCGGGGGCGAAAGCGGCGAGGTCGGCCGGCACCTCGTCGAGCGGACCCGTCCACAGATCCGCGCCGATGACGGGCAGCAGCCGGGCGTACTCCTCGGCGGCCGTCTCGGTCACCACGAGCACCCGGGCACCGAGTTCGGCGAGCGTGTCGGCGACGGAGAAGCCCGTGACCGACAGCCCGAGCACCGCCACGCGCAGGCCGCGCCAATCGGCGTGCCAGCTGGTCAGGGTGTCGAGGCGCACGTTCATTGCGCCGCGAGCCACTCGACGTAGAAGAGGCCGACGCCGGTGACGGCGAGCATGCCCGCGATGATCCACATGCGCACGACGATCGTGATCTCCGGCCAGCCGCGCAGCTCCAGGTGATGGTGGAACGGGCTCATGAGGAAGATGCGCTTGCCGCCGGTCGCCTTGAAGTAGTACCGCTGGAGCACGACCGAGCCGGGGGCGATCACGAAGACGCCGGCGATGAGCAGCGACAGCAGTTCGGTGTGGGTGAGCACGGCCATCGCCACGACGACGCCGCCGATGGCCATGGAGCCGACGTCCCCCATGAAGATCTTCGCCTTGGGGGCGTTCCACCAGAGGAACCCGACGAGGGCGCCGACGAACGAGGCCGCCACGATCGTGAGGTCCAGCGGATCGCGGGTGTTGTAGCAGGCCTCGGCGTAGGCGGGCACGAGCGCGCCGCTGGTGCAGCGCTGCTGGAACTGCCAGAACGCCACGAGGCTGTAGGCGGAGATCGTGAAGATCCCGGCGCCGGTGGCGAGGCCGTCGAGGCCGTCGGTGAGGTTGGTGGCGTTGGACCACGCGACCGACAGGAACGACACCCAGGCCAGGTACAGGATCCAGCCGACGATCGCGCCGACGGCCATGAACGACAGCACCGGGATGTCCCGGAACAGCGAGATGTAGGCCGACCCGGGGGTGAGGCCGTGGGAGTTGGGGAAGTTCAGCGCGAGCACGGCGAACGGCACGGCCACGATGACCTGGCCGAGCACCTTGCGCCACCCCGACAGGCCGAGGCTGCGCTGGCTGCGCACCTTCATCATGTCGTCGATGAGGCCGACGACGCCCAGGCCCACCATCATCCACAGCACCAGCAGACCCGACGGGGTGGGCGGGCTGCCGCCGGTGTAGGTGCCGGCGAAGTAGCCGATGACGGCTCCGAGGATGAAGATGATGCCGCCCATCGTGGGCGTGCCGCGCTTGGCGGCGTGCTGCGGGTTGTTGCCGTCCTCGGGGGTGCGGATGACCTGGCCCCAGCCCAGCTTGTCGAACAGCCGGATGAACAGGGGCGTGAGGAACAGCGTGAACGCGAGTGAGATCGTCGCGGCTACCAGGAGTGATCTCACGAGAACGATTCTCCCAGACGATCGCCCAGATGCCGAAGACCGGCGGCGTTGGAGGACTTCACCAGCACGCGGTCGCCGTCGCGCAGCTCGGAGGCGAGGTAGTCGTAGGCCTCGTCGGCGGTGGCGAAGAACACCGCCTCGCCGTCCCACGATCCCTCGGAGATCACCGAGATGAACAGTCGCCGGGCCTCGGGACCGACCACGACGATGCGCCGGATGTTCAGGCGCACCGCCAGCAGGCCGATGCGGTCGTGCTCCTCGCCGGAGAACTCGCCCAGCTCGCTCATGGCGCCCAGCACCGCGACGGTGCGCTCGCCGGGGCCGACGATCTGCGCGAGGGTGCGCAGCGCCGCGGCCATCGAGTCGGGGCTGGCGTTGTAGGCGTCGTTGATGATGCGCACGCGCGAGGAGCCCATCGGCTGCATGCGCCACCGTTCGGCCAGCTCCAGCGTCTCCAGCCGGGCGATCGCGATGTCGGCGGCGACGCCGAGCGCGGTCGCCGCCGCGACGGCGGCGAGGGCGTTCATCACGTGGTGCTCCCCCAGCACCCGCAGGCGCAGCGGCAGCCGCGCGCCGTCGACGACGACCGTGCACGTGGTGCCGTCGGCATCGACCTCGACGTCTTCGGCACGGACGGCTGCGGTCGGGCCACGGCCGAACCAGCGCACCGACTGGTCGCGCTCCTGGGCGATCCGGGCCATGGTCGCCACGCGCGCGTCGTCGGCGTTGAGCACCGCGATGCCACCGCGGCGCACCGCGTGGATCAGCTCCGACTTGGCGCGGAGGGTCTCCTCCACCCCGCCGAAGCCGCCCGCGTGGGCCATGCCCACCATCAGCACGACGCCGAGGTCGGGTTCGACCAGGCCCGCCAGACGGGCGATCTCGCCCGGCCCGCTCGCACCGAACTCGCTCACGAGGAACCGGGTGCCCTCGGTGACGCGCAGCATCGTCAGCGGTGCGCCGACCTCGTTGTTGAACGACGCGCGGGGGGCGACGGTCTCGCCCTCCCCCTCGAGGATGCGCGCCAGCATGTTCTTGGTCGTGGTCTTGCCGTTGGAGCCGGTGATGCCGACGATGCGCAGGTCGCCCCGCGCGCGCACGCGGGCGACCACCTCGCGCGCGAGGTCGGCGAGGGCGGTCACGGCATCGGCCACGACGATCTGCGAGACATCGGCGGAGACGGGCCGCTCGACGATCGCGAGCACGGCGCCGCGTGCGACGGCGGCATCCACGAACTCGTGTCCGTCGGTGGTCTCGCCGGGCTTGGCGACGAAGATGCCCCCGGGTTCGATCAGCCGCGAGTCGGTGTCGACGTCGCCCGACACGACCGTCTCGGCGTCGGCGCCCGCAGCCGGGCGCAGCTCGCCCGCGACTGCTCGGGCGACCTCGGCGAACGTCAAGGAAATCATGGGTGTCCGTTCTCGATCACGAGCCCGCTCGCCCGCGTCGGGGCGGCGATCACAGCGTCTTGGGAAGAAGAGGCGTCTGCGAATCGGAAGGCAGTACGCGGTAGTTCTTGAGCACCTGCGTCATTGCCTTCTGGAAGGCCTGGCGGTTGGCGGCAGACGATTTAATGGTAGTCGGCTCGTCGAGGGTGGTGAGCACGATGTACTGCGGGTCATCGGCAGGAAGGATGCCGATGAGCGACGTGAAGTACACGCCCGCCTTGTAGCCGCCGTTCCCCGCCACCTGCGCCGTTCCGGTCTTGGCGGCGATGCGGTAGCCGTCGACGGCGATGTACTCGGCCATCTGCGCCTGGACGGCGACGTTCTCGAGCATGAGTGTCACGGCATCCGCCGCTTCCTTCGACACGACCTGCTCGGGCTCGGGCAGGTCGGGCTCGACGACGGTGCCGTCGGCGAGGGTGCAGGACTCCACGAGCGACAGCGGCATCTTCAGGCCGTCGTTGGCGAGGGCCTGGTAGGCGCTGGCGACCTGCGGGGAGGTCATCGTGTAGCCCTGGCCGAACGTCGTGGCGTAGAAGGTCTGGTTGTCCCACTCGGATGCCGGGTAGAGCACCCCCTGGGGCTCGCTCGGCCACCCGATGGCCGTGCCCTGGCCCACGCCGAAGCGCTCGAGGTAGTCGTGACGCATGTCGGCCGACAGCATCTCGCCGAATTTCGACAGCGCGACGTTGGACGAGTCGATGAGCGCACCGGTGAGGGTGTAGTTGAGCACCGGGTGCGATTCGAAGTCGCCGACTCGCGCGCCGTTGGGGAAGGTCTCGTAGTCGCCCGCCGTCACCGTCGTGTCGGGGGTGGCGACACCGGCATCGATGACGCTCGCGGCCGTGATGGCCTTGAGGGTCGAGCCCGGTTCGTAGGACGCGAGGAACAGTCGCGAGCCGCGGTCCGCCTCGGCGGATGCCTCGACGTTGTTGGGGTCGACGGTGGGGTACTCCGCGGCGGCCCGGATCTTGCCGGTGGCGACCTCGACGACGAGGATCGCGCCGCTGTTGGCCCGCTTGTTCTGCACCTCTTCGGCGATGAGCTGCTGCAGGTACCACTGCAGGTCGCGGTCGATGGTCAGCTGCAGCGTGCCACCGTCGACGGCGGGCGTCTCGACCTCGGTGCCGGGGATCACGACGCCGTCGGCACCGCGCATGTAGGTCACCTGGCCGTTCGCGGAGGCGAGGCAGGTGTTCTCGATCTGCTCGATGCCGGCCAGCGGTTGGCCGTCGGAGCCGACGAAGCCGACCACGTTGCCGGCGACCGCGCCGTCGGGGTAGGTGCGCTGCGGGTGCATGTCGAACGTGAGGAACGGCGCGCGGAGGTCGGCGAGGGCGCGGTACTGCTCGGTGGTGAGCCCGCGCTTCAGGTAGGCGAACCGGCTGCCGGCATCCGCTGCCAGCGCATCGTCGACGATCTGCATGATCTCGTCCGCGGTCTGGCCGGTGATCGCGCCCATCTCCGCCGCCACCTGGTCCCAGGGCACCTCGACCTCGACACCGTCGACCTCGCGCTCGATCGGGCCGACGTGGGCGGGGTCGAGCTTGCCGTCGTACATCAGGATGCTGGTGGCCAGCGCCTCTCCGTCGGCGTCGACGATCTCGCCGCGCGTGCCGTAGAGGTCGGTCTTGGCGCCGAACGCGAGCTCCTGCGAGTCGGCGATGTGCCCTTCGGCATTGACGACCTGGATGTCGACGAGACGGATGATGAACCCGCAGAGCACCGCCAGCACGACGGCGAGAGCGGCCACGGTGCGCCGGCGCGGGCTGCGGGAGGCTCGTGTCGTCATGTCTTCTAGTGTGTCCGGGGTACGGGCAGACCGTCCGTCACCGGCGGGGGCGTCGGCGTGTCGGTCCCGGCACCGGGGGTCGCGGCATCGGCGGCGGGCGGTTCGGCGACGACGGGAACGCCCTCGATCGTCGCGGTGGGCGCGGTGACCAGGGGCGCGTCGGCGATGAGCGCGTTGGGGACGGACGGGCGGCCGAGTGCGTCGATCGTGGAGGCGCCGGGCGCGGCCTCACCGGTGCCGAGGACCACGCCGTCGCTCAGTCGCAGGTAGTTCGGCGACTCGGCGATGACCATGCCCAGCGCCGAGGCGTTGGCGGCGAGGAACTGCGGGGAGTTCAGCCCCGCGACGTCGTCGATGAGGATCTGCTTCTGGTAGGTCAGATCGCGCTGCTCACGCGTGAGCTGCGAGACCTCGTACGAGCCCTGCGTGGTGAGGATCGACAGCCCCATCTGGGCGGCGCCGATCGTGAGGGCACCGGTGACCGCGACGATGCCGTACAGCAGCCGAGGACGGCGGCGCGGCTTCGGAGCCGCGACCACCTCGAGGCGGCGCGAGGGGCGCTCAGCGGGCCGGGGCAGTGCGGAGGCGGTCGCCGCGGCGGAGGTCAAGGGCAGCGCGCTCATGCGTTCTCCCGCAGTCGTTCGGCGGCGCGCAGGCGCACGGGAGTGGCACGCGGGTTGACGGCGCGCTCCTCGTCGGATGCCAGTTCGGCGCCGCGCACCAGGAGCTTGAACCGCGGGGCGTGCTCGGGAAGCTCCACGGGGAGCCCCGCGGGGGCGGTGGAGGCGGCGGCGGCGGCCAGCTCGCGCTTGACCAGGCGGTCTTCGAGGGACTGATACGACAGCACGACGATGCGCCCGCCGACGGGGAGGAGTCCCAGGGCGGCGGGGATGGCGCGCTCGAGGGCGGCCAGTTCCGCGTTGACCTCGACGCGCAGCGCCTGGAAGACGCGCTTGGCGGGGTGCCCGGCGGCCTTGAGCGCGGCGGGCGTGGCGTCCTGGAGGATGTCCACGAGACGCCCGGAGCGCTCGATCGGCTCGGTGCGGCGCGCCTCGATGATGGCGCGGGCGTAGCGGCCGGCGAGCTTCTCCTCGCCGTAGCGCTCGAAGATGCGGCGCAGGTCGCCCTCGCCGTAGGTCGCGAGGATGTCGGCGGCGGTCGTGCCCGCGCTCTGGTCCATGCGCATGTCCAGCGGCGCATCCTTGGCGTACGCGAAACCGCGGTCCGCCTCGTCGAGCTGCAGCGAGGACACCCCGAGGTCGAACAGGATCGCGTCGGCCTTCGTGGCGCCGGTGGAGGCGACCGCCTCGGCGATGCCGTCGTACACGGTGTGCACGAGCGTGACGCGGTCGCCGAAGCGTGCGAGCCGCTCCCCCGCGATGCGCAGCGCGTCGAGGTCGCGGTCCAGGCCGATCAGCCGCGCCCGGGGGAACCGGTCCAGCAGCGCTTCGGAGTGACCGCCCATGCCGAGGGTGGCGTCGACGTAGACGGCGCCCTCGTGCTGCAGGGCGGGGCCGAGCAGGTCGAGGCAGCGCTCGAGCATGACGGGGGTGTGGATGTCGCGGGCTTCCATGATGTGAGGGCCGTGGCCCTCGATCCTGATCCCCATCCGCTCCGACCTGGCACCGGGGAAGTGCGCCAGGGCAAGCGGCTGGGAGTCACGATCGAGGGTCAGAAGAGTCCCGGGATCACCTCCTGTTCCATGTCCGAGTAGCTGTCTTCGTTTCCTTCGGCGTACGCGTTCCACGCATCCGCATCCCAGATCTCCGCGTGTGCGCCGACGCCGGTGACCACGAGCTCCCGCCCGAGGCTGGCGTAGGTGCGCAGCGGCGGCGGGATGGTGATGCGGTTCTGGCTGTCGGGCTTCTCGGCGCTGGCTCCGGAGAGGAACATGCGCTGGAAGTCGCGGGCCTGCTTGTTGGTGAGGGGTGCTTCCCGGATGCGCTCGTACACGCGCTCGAACTCGGCGGTGCTGAACACGTACAGGCAGCGCTCCTGACCACGGGTGATCACGACGCCGCTTCCGAGGTCGTCACGGAACTTCGCCGGCAGGATCACCCGCCCCTTGTCGTCGAGCTTGGGAGTGTGCGTGCCCAAGAGCATCGCCACCACCCCCTTCGTCCGGCCCCGTCAGGTAGCGCCACTTTACTCCACTTCCCTCCACTTCACTACAGGATTGGGTAAATACCCTCCCCCGGCGCTCCCCCGGGCCCCGAGAGCACGAAAAAAGAGCACCGACCCGGAGGTCGGTGCTCTTGTCTTCTTGCGGGTCAGCGCCCGTCTTGGCGGCGATCCCAGCGATCGTTCATGCGATCCATGAAGGAAGTGGAGGACGGTGGAGTGCTCGAGTGGGGACGACGATCGTCGACCGGCGTGCGAGCGGCTCCGCGGGTCGGGGTGACGGCCAGCATCACTCCACCCAGCATCACGACGAACGCGATGACGCCGATCACCACGAGTCCCGTCGAGACACCGGCGATGAGGCCGCCGATGCCGAGAAGCACGAGGATCGTGCCGTAGACGATATTGCGGTAGCTCAGCGTCCGCCCATCACGAGGTGCGCTGACCACGTCGGCGTCGTTCCGCATGAGATGGCGCTCCATCTCATCGAGCAGGCGCTGCTCCTGTTCGGACAGTGGCATGCATCCCCCCTTTTCCCGTGGTCCCGATAGGGGACGATTCTACCCGTCCCGGTCAGAACTAGGCTAGGCCCGTGCCGCCCATCCCGGATCCCATCGAGGCTGTTTCACAGCGACTGATCTCATTCTTCGCAGACCGCCGTCTCGCCGCGGAGGCCGAGGGCCCTGAGGCGGTGTCGTTCGTCGACGCGGCCGTCGGTGCGGTGGGCGGCGGAAAGCGCCTGCGGGCGCGGTTCTGCCTCACCGGATGGCGCGCCGTGGCCGAAGCCGGCGGGCGCCGTCCCGGCGCGGTTCCGGACGAGGTGATCGCAGCCGCTGCGGCGCTGGAGGTCTTCCAGGCGGCGGCCCTCGTGCACGACGACCTCATCGACAACTCCGACACCCGCCGCGGCAGGCCCGCCGCCCACCGCGCACTGGAGGCGTCGCATCGCGATGCCGGGTGGCTCGGCGACGCCGCGGCCTTCGGGCGGTCGGCTGCGATCCTCCTCGGTGACCTGCTGGTGGCGTGGAGCGACGACCTGCTCGAAGAAGGGCTCGCCACCGCGACCCACGCCCCCGCCGCGCGTCGGGAGTACGCCCTCATGCGCCGCGACGTGACGGTCGGTCAGTTCCTCGACATCGCCGAGGAGGCCGCCTTCCGGCAGTCGCCCGACGACGAGCACGCCGCACGGGCGCTGCGGGTGGCATCCCTGAAGTCCGCGCGCTACAGCGTGCAGCAGCCCCTGCTCGTGGGCGCGGCGCTCGCGGGCGCCGATGCCGCCCAGCGCGCGTCGCTCGCCGGCTTCGGGCACCCGGTCGGCCTGGCTTTCCAGCTGCGCGACGATGTGCTCGGCGTGTTCGGTGACGCCGCCGTCACCGGCAAGCCCTCGGGCGACGACCTGCGGGAGGGCAAGCGCACGGTTCTCATCGCCTACGCCCGGGAGGCACTGCCCCCCGGCGCACGCCGCACCCTCGACGAGCTCCTCGGCGACCCACTGCTGGATGGCGAGCAGGTCGCTGCCCTGCAGCGGACCATCGTCGACTCCGGTGCGCTCGCGCGCGTGGAGGACCTCATCGCCGGCTACGCCGCGGAAGCCGATCGGGCGCTGCGCGGCGCGGGACTGGGCGATGCGGCGGTGGGCGAGCTGCGCGATCTCACGCGCGCCGCCATCAGCCGCTCGTCCTGATCAGGCGAGGGTCTGCGCGACGCGGCGCACTTCGCTCTTGCGCCCCTGGCGCAGTGCCTCGATGGGCGGCATGCCGATCGAGGCATCGTGCTCGAGCAGCCAGTCGATGGCCTCGTCATCGCTGAAGCCGGCGTCGTGGAGCACGATCGCGGTGCCCCGCAGCGACGACAGCGGGTGGCCGTCGACGAGGAAGACCTCCGGCACCGCGAGCTTGCCGGTGCGGCGGGAAGCGATGAGGTGGCTCTCGTCGAGCAGACGCCGCACCCGACCCAACGGTTCGCCGAGCACCTCGACGAGGTCGGGCAGGGTCAGCCAAGTGGTCTCGATACGCGCAGGGGTGGTCTCGCCGGTCACCTTTCCATGATGACACCCGCATCACGGCCTGCCGACCGCTTCATGAGAATCTCATCATTCACATGGGTCACTTCAGTCACTCGCGTTGACGCCTGTCTCGCATCCATGACAGCGTTGCTGAGGTCGAGAGGGAGGCACCGTCATGCGACGACACCGCGCACTCGCGCCGGCATCAGCCGCCGCCACCGCCCTCGCGCCCGCCACGGCGAGGCTCGGGACGACCATCGCGAAGAACTGGCCGGCCGCCGTCGCCGGCTCGCTCGCACTGATGCTGACGTCGGCCCCGGCCGCGCACGCAGTCGAACCGCTGCAGGGCACGCGTGACGGGCTGCGGCCGCAGGCTCACCCGGCGGGCACGACGATGGGCCGCGTCGTGCCGGCATCCACCGCCGCCGCGACACACGTCGTGCAGCCCGGCGACACGATCAGCGCCATCGCGGCCGCGTACGGCCTGCGGGTGACCGAGGTGCTCGCCCTGAACGGACTGGGCTGGTCGTCGGTCATCCAGCCGGGTCAGACGATCCAGCTCGCCGCCGCCGCTCCCGCGGCGCCCGCCCCGGCACCGGCCCCCGCGCCGGCCGCAGGCGTGTACACGATCGTCGCGGGCGACACCATGAGCGCCGTCGCGTCGCGGCACGGGGTGTCCACCGACGCCCTGCTCGCCGCCAACGGCATGGACCGCTCCTCGATCATCTACCCCGGCCAGACCGTCGTCCTCCCCGGTGCGGGCATGGAGCTCGCGGCATCCGTCGCTCCGGTCGCGCCGGCTGCGGCCCCCGCAGCGCCCGCCCCCGCCGCATCCGCCGCCGGCTCGTACGTCATCGCCCCAGGCGACACCAT
>Ga0233375_1000958_pt1 | contig 14043 bp, 12 predicted proteins | sample ElkDunMinimDraft_10_FD_191539 | JGI IMG/M metagenome (GOLD analysis project Ga0233375, IMG submission 191539) | Fecal eukaryotic communites from dung pellets of Tule Elk in California, USA - Elk Dung E16 | ecosystem: Host-associated > Mammals > Digestive system > Large intestine > Fecal | place... | reverse complement strand
ACCGTCGCATCCGCTCGTCCGCCGTCGTCGTCGCGCTGGCTTCCGCCGCCGTCCTCCTGTCCGCGTGCGGTGGCCCCGCCGACGAGGACCAGAGCGGGCCCCTCACGTTCTGGACGCCGCAGTCCACACCCGATCGGGTGGCCGCGCAGGAGGCCGTTGCCGCGCGGTTCACCGAGGAGACGGGCATCGAGGTCGACGTCGTCCCGCTCGCCGCCGCCGACCAGGACCAGGCGCTCGTCACGGGCGCGGCGTCGGGCGACGTGCCGGACGTGATCCTCGCCGGCTCCTCCCAGGTCACGTCGTGGCAGGCCCAGGGACTGCTGGACACGGACGTGGCTCAGAAGGTCGTGGACGCCCTCGATCCGGGCACGTTCAACCAGAACGCGCTGGGCGCCGTGACCGTGGACGAGACGGTCGCGGCCGTGCCGAGCGACGGCTGGGTGCACGTCATCGCCTACCGCACCGACCTGCTCGAGGAGGCGGGGGTCGAGGTGCCCACCACGGTCGCGGAGCTCGCGGAGGCGGCCACCACCGTCGAGGAGGAGCTGAACGTCACGGGCATCGCACTGGGGACCCAGCCGGGCACGGCGTCCGGCACGGAGGGCATCGAGTCGATCTTCCAGTCAGCGGGCTGCCGGCTCGTGTCCGACGGCGTGGTCACGATCGACTCGCCGGAGTGTGCCGAGGCCGCCGGGTACTTCAAGGAGCTGCGCGACTCGTCGGTCGCCGGCGACCACGACGTCGAGTCCGCGCGCGCCGCGTACCTCGCAGGCGACGCCGCGATGCTGCTGTTCTCGACGCACGTCCTCGACGAGCTGGCGAACCTCGACGACGCCGTGCCGCCCTCCTGCGCGGAGTGCGCCGACGACCCGGCGTTCCTCGCGGAGCACTCGGGCTTCATCACCGTGCTGGAGCCACCGCCGGGCGCCGCGCAGGACGCCGCCCAGTTCGGCGCGACCCTGGCGTACGCGGTCCCGGCACACGCAGCCGCCGACGAGGCCCGGCAGTACATCGAGTACGTGATGAGCGAGGGTTACACCGACACGCTCGCCGTCGCCACGGAGGGTCGGCTCCCGCTGCGCACCGGGACCCCGGAGAACCCGACGGAGTACCTGGACGCCTGGGGCGGTCTGGGCTTCGGGCCCAAGGTCGAGTCCTCGGTCGCCGAGGTCTACGGCGACGACCTGGTGACCGCCATGGGTGACGGGATGGAGGCCGTGTCGCGCTGGGGCCAGGGCACGCCCGACGCGACGCTGGCCGGGTTGGTCGCCACGCAGGGCACGCTCGCCCAGCAGCTCGGCTTGCTCTACCAGGGCACCGGACCAGCCGACGTCACCCGGCAGATGGCCGCAGAGGTGACGGCGCTGCAGCAGGACCAGTGAGGTACCCCTCGGTGACGGCCCGGACCCCTGGGGACACCCTGGCCCGGCGCGAGAACCGCCGGGGATGGTTGCTGGTCTCGCCGTCCCTCGCGGTGGTCGCCCTGGTGGTCCTGCTGCCGTTCGTACTGGTGGTGGTGTTCGGCTTCTCCGACATGCGCCTGGTCGACATCCCGTACCTCGGCACGGAGCCCGTGGCGTGGACGCTGGACAACTTTCGGCAGGCGGCCGCGTCGCAGGCGTTCCGGGGTGCGCTGTGGACCACGGTGCTCTACGCGGGCCTGACGTCGGCCGGGTCCGTCGCGGTCGGCCTCGCGCTCGCGCTGGCACTGCGACGCCCCTTCGCCGGACGCGGCCTGGTCCGGGCGCTGCTGCTCGTGCCCTACGTGCTCCCGGTCGTGGCGGCCGCCACCATCTGGAAGACGGCGCTCAACCCGCAGTACGGGGTGGTGAACGCGTTCGGCCGCGCCTACCTCGGCTGGGAGACGCCGGTGGGGTTCCTCAGCACTACGTCCGCTGAGGTCTGGGGGGTGCCGGTTCCCGTGGCGCTGCTCGTCGTGGTGCTGTTCGACATCTGGAGGTCGGCGCCCCTGGCGTTCCTGTTCCTGACGGCCCGGCTCCAGTCGGTGCCCGGCGAGATCGAGGAGGCCGCCGCGCTCGACGGCGCGAACCGCCGGCAGGCCCTGCGGTTCGTCCTGCTGCCGCAGCTGCGCGCGGTCGCCCTGCTGCTCCTGCTGCTGCGGTTCATCTGGTCGTTCCAGAGCTTCGACGACGTCTACCTGCTCACCGAGGGTGCGGGGAGCACGCAGGTGATGGCCATCCAGGTGTACACGGAGCTGGTCACCAAGGCCGACATCGGCAGCGCGGCCGCGTTCGGGCTGCTCATGAGCCTGATCCTGGTGGTCCTCCTGATCGGGTACGTGCTGCTGTCCCGGCGTACGGACGAGTCATGAGGGGGACGCTCGTGAACGGGAAGCTCGTGAAGGGGACGCTCGTGAAGGGGACGCTCGTGAGGGGCGCACGATGAGCGGCGTCCGACCCACCCGCGCGGCACGCGCCGGCCGCGCCGTCGTGATCACCGTGGCGCTGCTGTGGTCCCTCGGCCCGGTCGCGTACGGCGTGCTGCTGTCCGTGCGTCCGTACGCGGACGTGACGCGCGACCCGCTCGGCCTGCCGTCGGGGTTGGACCTGTCCGCCTTCACGACGGCGATGCGTGACGAGGCCGACGGCGGGTTCGGACTCGGCCGGTTCGTGCTCAACTCGCTCGGCGTCGCGGCCGGGACGGTGGCACTGAGCATCCTGGTCTGCGTGCTCGGCGCGTACGCGGCCGCACGCCTGCGGTACCGCGGCCGGGCGGTCACGAACGGCGTGATCCTGGCGGTCTACCTCTTCCCCGGCATCGTGCTGGCGGTGCCGAAGTTCGTGATCCTGTCCCGCCTGGGCCTGACGAGCTCCCTGGTGGGTCTGCTGATCGTCTACGTGGCGGCGACGGTACCCGTGGCGCTGTACATGATGCGCAACTTCTTTCTGGCGCTGCCGCGCAGCGTCGAGGAGGCGGCGATCATGGACGGCTGCTCGCTGGGCCAGCTCCTGGTGCGGGTGGTGCTGCCGATCGCCGTCCCGGGCGTGGTCGCCACGGCGATCTACGTGTTCATGATCGCCTGGAACGAGTACTTCTACGCCCTGCTGTTCCTGGTCCAGCACCGGGACCTGTGGACGGCGCCACTCGGCATCGCCCAGCTCGGCGACTTCCAGGTACCCGTCACGGTGCTGCTGGCGGGGTCGATCGCGGTGACCGTGCCGGTCGTGATCGTGTTCTTCCTCGCCCAGCGGTACATCGTGTCGGGGCTGGTCCAGGGAGCCGAACGCTGATCCGGCGCCCTGGACCGGCTGTGTCACGGAACCGGAACCGGAACCCGCACCGGCACCGGCACGGAGAACCCAGTCCGGCTCAGAACCCCTCCGTGCCGATCGTCGCGCCGTCGGGCACCGTGCCGCCGTCGCCCGCGAGCTGGGCCTTGCCCTCGGCGCGCACGCCCGACCCGAACGTCCAGTCGCCGCGCACGGTGAGCGAGTCCGCGTCGCGCAGCGACGGCGCGCCCGCGGCGAACCGCTCGTTGAACGGCTCGATCAGCTTGTAGTAGCTCTTGTCCAGGTCCACCAGCGGCGCGGGCGCCTGGGCCTCGAGCCGGTAGTCGGGCGTCAGGTCGTACACGTCGGAGCGGAGCACCAGCAGGTCGTTGGTGGTCTTCACCGGCAGGAACCGCGAACGTTCGACCTCGATCGCCGTCGCGCCCTCGAAGACCGCGACCGCCGCGCCCATGGCGGACTCGATCTGCACCACCTCGGGTGACGACGCGTCGGCCGGGTCCACCGTCTTGTCGTTGCGGATGAGGGGCAGCTCGAGCACGCCCGAGGTGCGCTCCAGCTCCGCGGCCAGCGCCTCCAGGTCGAACCAGAGGTTGTTCGTGTGGAAGAACGGGTGCCGGGTGGCGTCCAGGGACACGGCGACGTCGTCCGGGTGGGTCTGTGCCGTCTCACGCTGCACGATGCGGCCGTCGACCTTGCGGACCACGAGCTGGCCGCCCTTGACGTCGGCCGGCGTCTTGCGGCACAGCTCGGCGGCGTACGGGGCGCCCGACGCGGCGAACCAGCCCGCGATCGTCGCATCCGGCGCGGCGCCGAGGTTGTCCGAGTTGGACACGCTCATGTACCGGAAGCCGGCCTCCAGGAGGGCCTTGACCACGCCCGACGCGTGGAGCGCCGGGTAGAGGTCGCCGTGGCCCGGCGGGCACCACTCGAGCTCCGGGTCCTTCTCCCAGGTGACGGGTGTGAGGTCGTCGGCACGCAGCTTGGGCTCGCGGTTCTGCAGGAAGTCGACCGGAAGCCCGTCCACGGCGAGGTCCGGGTACCGCTCCAGGGCGGCGAGCGAGTCGTCGCGCGTGCGGAACGAGTTCATGAACAGCAGCGGCAGCCGGGCTCCGGTGGCCCGCCGCGCGGCCCGGACCTGGCCGACGATCACGTCGAGGAACGTGAGCAGCTCCGGCTCGCCGTCGGCGGCGCCGGATGCCTCCCGGACGGGCAGGAGCGACTTGGCCCGGTCCATGCCCATGGATGTGCCCAGCCCGCCGTTCAGCTTGAGCACGGCGGTCCGCGCGAGGGCGGCCGCCGCGTCGTCGTCGCTGATCGTCAGGTCGGCGCGGTTCGGGATGTCGACGAGCGGGTCCACGTCGTCCTCGCGGATCAGGCCGGTCTCACCCGCCTGGAGCAGGTGGTAGAACCGCGTGAACGTCTCGATGGCGGCGGGCGCCACGCCGGCGTCGGTCATCTTGGTGCGGGCCTGCTCGAGCCCGGTGGGGTCCGTCATGGGCTCAGGCTATTCGACGCCACCGACACGGGGCTCACTCGCGGGGGCTCACACCAATGGTCACACTCGCAGCCGGCTCACTCGAAGCGGGCGGGATCGCCCGCACCCACCCGGACCACGTCGGGGAACCCGCCGGACCAGTCGACCACCGTGGTGGGCTCGGTGCCGGCGTCCCCGCCGTCGACCACCGCATCCAGCACGTGGTCGAGCTCCTCCTTGATGGTCCACCCGTCCGTCATCGGCTCGGCGTGGTCGGGCAGGATCAGCGTGGACGAGAGCAAGGGCTCCCCGAGCTCGCGCAGCAGCGCCTGCGTGACGGCGGAGTCGGGGATGCGCACGCCCACCGTCTTCTTCTTCGGGTGGGCGAGCCTGCGCGGCACCTCGGCCGTGGCCGGCAGGATGAATGTGTAGGGACCCGGCGTGGCCGCCTTGATGGCGCGGAACGCGGAGTTGTCGAGCTTCACGAGCTGCCCCAGCTGCGCGAAGTCGGAGCACACCAGCGTGAAGTGGTGCTTGTCGTCGAGCCGCCGGATGCTGCGGATGCGGTCGGCGCCGTCGTGGTACTCCATGCGGCAGCCCAGCGCGTACGAGGAGTCCGTCGGGTAGGCGACCAGGGCGTCGTCGCGCAGCATGGCGACCACCTGTCCGATGGTGCGCGGCTGGGGGTCGACGGGGTGCACGTCGAAGTAGCGGGCCATGGGCCGAGCCTAGCGGCGTGCCTGGTCGGGCGCCCACGGTCGGGCGCCCACGCTCGGGCGGTCAGGCGGCAGCGCGACCCAGCGCGCGCCGCAGCTCGTCCGGGCTCGCGTTCCCGCCCGTGCAGACGACGCCCACCCGGAGCCCGGTGAACCGCTCGGGCTGCGCGAGCACGGCCGCGAGCGCCGCGGCGCCCGCCCCCTCGGCGACGGTGCGGGCGCCGGTGAGGTAGAGGTTCTGGGCGTCGGCGATCTGTTCGTCGGTGACGAGGACGAAGTCCGTGAGGTGGCGGCGCATGAGGGTCTGGGTGGTCTCGAAGCCGCAGCCGACGGCGAGGCCCTCGGCGCGGGTGGTGGTGGGGCGTTCGAGGAGCTCGCCGGCGTGCCAGGAGTCGTGGGCGGCGGGCGCGGCGGAGGACTGGACGCCGATGACCTCGGTGTGGGGCGCGACGGCGGCAGCGACGAGGCCTGCGGCTGCTGCGCCGGATCCGCCACCGACGGGGACGACGAGCACGTCGAGGCCCGGGGCCTGCTGGAACAGCTCGAGGTAGAGCGTGCCGACGCCGGCGATGATGTCGGGTTCGTCGGCGGCGCCGACGAGGCGGGCGCCGGAGTCCTGGGCGAGGGCTGTGGCGCGGGTGCGGGCGTCGTCGAAGGTGGCTCCGTGGAGCAGGACGTCGGCGCCCTGGTCGAGCACTGCCCGGAGCTTGACGGGGTTGGGGTCGTCGGGCATGACGATGGTGCAGGCGGTGCCCGTGAGGCGTGCGGCGTAGGCGACTCCCTGGGCGTGGTTGCCGGTGGAGTAGGCGACGACTCCGCGGGCGCGCTCGGCGTCGAGCATCGAGAGCAGGAGGTTGCTGGCACCCCGGGCCTTGAACGCTCCGGTGCGCTGCTGGTTCTCGTGCTTGACGACGAGGGCGGCGCCGGTGGCGCGGTCGAGCTCGGCGTACTCCCCGACGGGGGTGGTGACCACCGTGCCGTCGAGTCGCGCCTGCGCGGCCAGGACGTCGGCGATGGTGGGGAGGTGAGCGCTGGTGGGGCGGGCAGGGCTGAGGGTCGCAACGGACTGTTCGGGTGTGGTCGCGAACGTCATGGATCCAGCGTGACCCTGCCATGACCCATAGGTCTAATACTTGTTACTTGGACTTTCGATCGATCGGACCTATCTGTCTGCGTTAACCTGGTGGCATGACCGCAGAGCTCGATCTCACCCGGCTGCGGGTCCTCGCGGCGGTGGCCCGTACGGGCTCCGTCACGGCAGCGGCCAAGGAGCTGCACTACGCGCAGCCGTCGGTGAGCCACCACCTGTCCCGCCTGGAGGCCGACGCCGGCATCCCGCTGCTGCAGCGGCACGGCCGTGGCGTGCGCCTGACCGAGGCCGGCCGCCTGCTCGCGAACCGGGCCGAGGAGATCCTGGGCCGGGTCGAGGGCGCCCGGCGTGAGCTCGACGCGCTCGCCGGCCTGCGCGCGGGCCGGGCCCGGCTCGCCGCCTTCCCCTCCGCCCTGGCCACCCTGGTGCCCGACGCCGTCGCGCGCCTCGTGCAGGAGCACCCGGGTCTCTCCGTGGGCCTGGTGGAGCACGAGCCGCCGGACGCGGTGGCGGCGCTGCAGTCGGGCGCCGTGGACGTCGCGCTCGTGTTCGAGCACATCGACGTGCGCCACGCACGCTCGATGGAGGACCTGTCGCGCTTCGAGTCGACGACGATCCTGGACGACCCGGTCAACCTGGTGACGGCTGCCGACCTGGACGCCGCGCCGGTGCCCGGGTTCGTGCCGGACCTCAAGGCCCTCGACGACGAGGAGTGGATCGCCGGCTGCGAGAGGTGCCGCGCCGACCTGGTGGCCCGTTGCGCCGCCGTGGGTTTCTCGCCGCGCATCGCGTTCGAGACCGACGACTACGTGGCGGTCCAGGCCCTGGTCGCCGCACGCGCCGGGGTGAGCCTCCTGCCGGGCCTCACGCTGCTCGCCCACCGCCATCCCGGGATCGTCTCCGCTCCCCTGCCCGGCGCCGTACGCCGGGTCATGGCCCTCACCGTGGGCCCGCCCGCGCCACCCGCGGAGGCCCTGATTCGGCAGCTGGTCGCCGCGGGCGCTAACGTCCCGGTGTGACCACGGCCACGCCACCGTGCCCGGCGACCTGAGAGCGGGTCTGGCCGGTGCTCCTGGTGACCACGTTCCTCTACTCCGCGGGCTCGGCCGTCGCCGCGTTCCTGGCGCTCGAGGTGTTCCTGGCGGCTGCCGCGGCCGACGGGACGTACCCGAGCGTGCTGCTCGCGGCCGTCGCCGCGACCGGTCAGATCCTCGGCAAGCTGCTCTGGTACTGGGCGGGCGCCGGGACCACGCGCCTGGTGTGGCTGGGACGCAAGCTGGAGTCGCCGCGCGTCGCGGCCGCGCTGACCCGCTGGCGTGAGCGGGCGGACGGGCGTCCGGTCTACCTCGCCCTGCTGCTGCTCGCCTCCGCGTTCGCGGGGGTGCCACCGTTCATGGTGATGTCGGTGGTCGCGGGGGTGCTGCGGGTACGTCTCTGGCTCTTCGTGAGCACCGGCTTGGTGGGCAGGTTCTTCCGGTTCTGGATGGTGCTCGAGGCCGCCGAGTACGCGTGGTTCCTGCTCTGACGCAGGCCAGGCGGTTCGTGGCACCTCGGAGGTCCGTGGTGCCTCAGAGGTCCGTGGTGCCTCAGAGGTCCGTGGCGCCGTCCAGCGCCTCCCGCAGGAGGTCGGCGTGGCCTGCGTGGCGCGAGTACTCCTCCACCATGTGCACCAGGATCCAGCGCAGCGTGACCTGCTCGCCGTGCCGGGCACGGACGGCCTGCCGGTCCAGGCCCTGGGGCTGCGCCAGCGCGTCGTCGACGATCGTCCGGGAGGCGGCGACGGCGTCGTCGAACAGGGTGGTGAGCTCCTCCGGCGGGTCCACGAGCGCGCTGTTCCAGTCCCAGTCGCCGTCGGCCGCCCAGTCCACGGTGTCCCACGGGGGTGCGGGCTCGTTGCCCAGCAGCACCACGGAGAACCAGAAGTCCTCGACGTACGCCAGGTGCTTGAGCATCCCGGCGAGCGTCATGGTCGACGGCGGGTGCGGCGTGCGCAGCTGCTCGGGCGTCAGCCCGTCGCACTGGCGCCGGATCGTCGCGCGGTAGTAGTCGACGAACGACCGCAGCGTGGTCGTCTCGTCGGCGGCGGTGGGCGGCTCGCTCCGGGACAGCCCCGTGGCCGGCGAGGTGCTCATCGGACCGTGCCGATCGCCAGGATGTGCTGGTTCAGGTCCGGCACCCCGGGGGTGGTCGACAGTGCGCGGGCGAGCGTGAGCGCGGCGTCGACCAGCTCGGGCGCCTCGGGGTCGCCGAGGGACACGCGCTCCAGCGCGCCGCCGGCCGGTCCCTCGACGCCGTGCACCACGACGTCGGACAGCCCGGCGTCGGACGCCTCGCCGGCAAGCTCCGCGGCGTCGTGGAAGTGCGCCGCGGGGAACGCGATGTCAGGCGGGGCCTCGCCCCGTTCGAGCACGGCCTGCCAGGCGGGCGGGCCGAACAGCTCGTAGCCGCCGCCGATCAGCGCGGCGAGCCTGGTGATCGCGCCCGCGACCACGGTGCCACCCGGGCGGGTCACGCGGACGGCCTCGCGCAGGGCACGCATCCGGTCCTCGCGGGCCGCGAGGTGGTAGAGCGGGCCCAGGATCAGCACGGCGTCGAACTCGTCGTCGGCCAGGTCGAGCGCGGCCAGGTCCCGGGCGTCGCCGACCCGGGCCTCGAAGGTGCCGTGCTCGGCCGCCCGCGCGACCTGCTCGGCCACGGGGTCCACGAGCAGCACGTCGTAGCCGTCGGCGGCCAGCGGTGCGGCATGCACCCCGGTGGCACCCCCGACGTCGAGCACCCGGGCGCCCGGCGCGAGCCGCTGCCGGACCAGCTCCTGGGTGCGGATGTGCTCCAGGCTCCCCTGCGGTGTGCGGGCGGTCAGCCGGGTGTGCTCGTCCCAGCCGGTGCGGCCGGAGTAGTACTCCTGGACACGCACGTCGACCGCGGCCTGGTCCGTCGCGCCGTGCCCGCTGCTGCCTCCGGTGCTCTCCATGCCGCGACCGTAATGGCAACCGGAGCGCCGCCGCCACGTGTTTCCGGCAGGAAAAAACTTCGGGTTTCGCCGGAGCCGAATCGTTACGTGTCCGGTACGCCTCTTTTGCTCCGAGTGTGATCATGGCAACATGCACAAGGTGCACCTGATCCGAGAATTCGCACCTGACGCCTACGAGTTCGCGCTGTCGTCCTGGTCGTGGATAGGGATCGGTGACAAGACCCCGCGCTTCGCCTCCTGCTTCGGCGACATGTTCCTCGAGTCGCTCGACGGCTGGTGGTTCCTGGACACCGTGGAAGGCACGCTCGAGCGCCGCTGGAACACCATGGACGCCATGTTCGCCGACCTGCAGGGTGCCGACGGGCGCGCCGAGTACCTCCTCGAGGAGACGCTGAACACCGCGCTCGAGCAGGGTCTGCAGCTCGGCGACGGCGAGGTCTTCGCATTCCTCCCGCCGCCCGCCGTGACCGGCACGATGTCGGTGAGCTCCCTCGCACCGCTGCGCTTCGCGATCGCGACGAACCTCGCCGGACGCATCCACGGCGAGCTCAACGGGGTACAGCCCGATGCCGGCGCGTCCGCACTGTTCGCGGCACAGAAGTTCGCCGCTCAGCGGGCTGAGAGCGCTCGGGTCGCGCAGGCGGCGGCGCAGCAGGCGACGGCGGGGCGGGCAGCCTTCAACGCACCGAACCCGCAGACGGACCGGTGGGAGCCCGCGGCACAGCAGGTCAACACGGGTGCGTACCCGGCATACCGGCCTACACCGGAACCCGCGTACGCGGCACCCGACGACGCGGCGTCCGAGTACGTGGGGACCGCGTACTCGGGAACCGACTACGCCGCGCCCGCATACTCGGCACCCGCGTATGCGGCCGGGTCGGAGCTGGACTACGGCGCTGGACAGGGCTCCGGTCAGGCACAGGGGTACGACGCAGCCGGCTCCGCCGGCGCGGCGTACGCGGCCGACGGCGCGTACGCCGCGGCACCGGAACCCGCCTACCCGGGGCAACGTGCGGCAGCTGCTGCGGCAGCGGCATCTGCGGGGTCCGCCGGGTACGACTACCTGGACAACTCGCACACCGCCGACTCGGGCCAGTTCAGCCAGTACATCGCCGACCAGTACAACACCGGCCAGGTGGCCGCCGTCGACCGGGGTGCTGCGCCCGCCGCGATACAGCCGCGGCCGCAGCAGGGCGGACGCTGGTCGTACGCCTGAGGCGACCCGGACACCGGCCGTACGTCGGAGGCGACCACTACGGCGAAGGCGACCACGTGGTCGTCAGCCCTGCTCGTCCAACCCGGCTCGTCAACCCTGCTCGTCCAACCCGGCCACGGCCGCCAGGATCAGCACGGACCCGGCGATGCCCAGCGGGCCGAGCCGCTCCCCCAGCACCACGGCGGCGGCGACAGCCGCCGTGACCGGTTCCAGCAGCGTCGCGACCACCGCCGCCCCGCTGCGCGTGGTGCGCAGCCCCGCGTAGAACAGGCCGTACGCCAGCGCCATCGTGAAGACGCCGAGGTAAGCGAGCGTGCCGAGTGTCGTGGCGTCCCCGGTCAGGAACGGCCCACCGCCCAGCAGTGCCACCGGGACGAGTCCGACGGCGCCCGCGGCCGTCGCGACGGTCGTCAGGGCGAGCGGGTCCACGCCGTCCGACGCCAGCAGGGAGCCCCCGAGCGCCGTCGTCCCGGCGTAGACGGAACCTGACGCGATCGCCAGCAGCAGGCCGAGCACCGGCCGCGAGCCGACCGCGTCGAGCCCCGACGCCGCACTGACCAGAATGAGCCCGGACAGCGCGGCACCCACGACGAACGCGAGGCGGAGGGTGCCGCGGGTCAGCGTGCGCCGTCGGGCCCGGACCAGGTCGACGACGGCGAGCAGGACCGGCGCCAGACCCAGGCTGACCACCGTGGCGACGGTGACGCCCGCGGTCGCGACCGAACCGAAGTAGAGCGCCTGGTAGGCGCCGGTCCCGAGGCCGACGGCGGCGGCCCGAGCGGGGTGCGCCCGGACGAGCGCCACGAGCCGATGGGCCTTCCGCAGCACGAGGGACGCCACGACCAGCGCGACGGCGGCGATGAGCATGCGGTAGGCGCTGACCGTCAGGACGGACATCGACGAGTGGTCGCGCAGGATTTCGAGGGCGAGGCCGCCGGTGCCCCAGAGAATTCCGGCGAGGCAGACGGAGAGCAGCCCGATTCGTGTGGATGACATGTGTGCTCCTGGCCGGTCCGGGAAGGAGCCGGCCCGTTCCGAGGGACGGGGAATCTCTGGGAGCGCGCCCCGTCGCCGGCCCTGTCGGGTCGGTCGCGGTGCCGCTCCGGTCAGATGACCGGAGGCGGGAGGACGGAGCGGATCGGAGTCACGAACGGGATGTTAGCAGCGCTCCTGGGCAGGCGTGTGGGGGTGACCGGGTGGTGTTCGGGGGTGAGTGCGGGTGTGGGTGCGGGCGCGGGCGCGGGTGCGGGTGCGGGTGTCACCTCTAGGTGTTGGTGGGGGCCGGCGTTATCCACATCTTTCGCTCTGGAGATGCGGTCGACCCTGCTCGAACATATATTCGATGCAGGGATGATCTTTAGGTGCTCAGGCAGATCGGAGGTGTGAGGATGTCGCTCAGTACTGGCACGCGCATCGGTGACCCGGAGACCCCGGCCTCTGCGGTCGAGCGCGCACTCCACCCGGTTCTGTCGACTGCGACACCCACCCGGGCGCGGTCTGCCACCCCACCCTTCAGAGCCACGCGCACCTTGACCTGGAACCTGTCCTGGGACAGAACAGCTCCGAACCGTGATGGCGTGCCGCCCACGGCTGTGCTCACGTGGTCCGGCCACCGTTCGGCCGGGTCCACCTCAGCCGATCACGCGACCCGCCGGACCAGGTCCGGCCTGGACCATGACCCCCGCCCGCAGGACGCTCCGGTCAGGGCTCCGGACGCACCAGCCACCTCGCCGAACCTGCTGACGCTCCCGGTCGGCGCGGACCTGGTCGCGGCACTGACGAGCGCAGACCTGAGGAAACAGGACGACGCCGAGCTGCTCGACACCGCGGCGCGGTGGCAGGAGGTGGTGTCCTGGGCCACGGCGATGCAGTCGAAGGCACTGAGCCAGCTCGCATCACGCCGGTCCTGGACCGAGGAGCACAACGCGGCCACGGCCGAGATCAGCGCACGCCTCCGCATCCCGCAGGGCGAGGCGAACAAGCACATGGCCCGGGGTGCGGGGCTCGCCGAGCACCCCCAGGTATTGGACGCTCTGGAGAACGCGGTGATCGACACCGCCAAGGCAGACATCCTGCTGCGCTCCGGCAACCCGTTGACCGTCGAGGAGCGCGGCCAGGCCATCACGCTGTACCTGCCGCAGGCAGCGGACCGCACCCGGCGGTGGCTGCGGGACAAGATGAACGCGTTCGCGGCCCTGCTGCACGGCACGGACGAGGTGACCAAGGACGCGAGGACGCGCCGCGCGGTGTTCCTCGACCCCGTCGACAACTCGATGGCATGGATCAGCGCGAACCTACCCGCGACCGACGCCGCGGCGGTCTGGGATGCGATCGAGCAGGCGGCCCATGCCCTGCGTCGTGCCCCGGGTGCCACCCGGACGCTCGCACAGGCCCGAGCTGATGCCCTGGTCGCCATCGCGACGGGCCGCCTCATCGTCCCGCCCCACCCGCCGTGCGCGCCCGCCGCTACCGAGACGGGTGGCACCAGCACCAGCACCAGCACCAGCACCAGCACCAGCACCAGCACCAGCACCAGCACCAGCACCAGCACCAGCATCCCGCCCTCCCTCGCCGGGGGCAACGGCACGCTGGACGAGACGGTGGGGTTCGACCTGCCGCGCACGACCGTTCCCGCTACGGGATGCACCTGCGGTGGTTGCACGTGCGACGGCGCGTCAGTACGGGTGATCCCGGTGCGGCCGCAGGTTCGTGTCACCGTCGCGGCGACCACCCTGCTGGGTCTCGACAACCTCCCTGGCGAGCTGGACGGTTACGGCCCTGTTCCCGCCGACCTCGTCGCGCGCATCGCCGCCGACGCCACCTGGCAACGCCTGCTCACGGACCCGGCTACCGGGATCCTGACCGACTACTCCACCACGACGTACCAACCAGGCAAGGTGTTGCGCCAGGCGGTCACGGCCCGGGACCGGACCTGCACGTTCCCGCAGTGCGACAGGCCCGCCCGCTGGAACGATCTCGACCACATCGTCCCGTTCGACCACGACCTCGACCACGACCCGACCACCCGCCCGGCCGACACGCCAGGACAGACCCGCGCGCGGAACCTGCACGCTCTGTGCCGTGCACATCACCTCGCGAAGACCCACCACGGCTGGGACCCGGTCCGCGACCCGGAGACAGGGGTCACCACCTGGACCGCCCCCACCGGGCACACGTACACGCGACCACCGACCACGACCTGAACCGGCCCGGGTTTGATGCCGCTGCTGTTTGAGTCCGGAAGGATGAACAGCATGCCGAAGAAGATCGATCCCCAGCTGCGTGCGAGGTGCGTACGGCTGGTGCGCGAGCACCAGCAGGAGTA
>Ga0233375_1000957_pt1 | contig 14044 bp, 14 predicted proteins | sample ElkDunMinimDraft_10_FD_191539 | JGI IMG/M metagenome (GOLD analysis project Ga0233375, IMG submission 191539) | Fecal eukaryotic communites from dung pellets of Tule Elk in California, USA - Elk Dung E16 | ecosystem: Host-associated > Mammals > Digestive system > Large intestine > Fecal | place... | reverse complement strand
GCCCCGCCGGGCCAGGACGGCGTCGGCCAGCGCCGCGACCACCGAGGACGCCGCCGCGTACGAGTCGAACGCACCGCGCGCCTGCACCGGGCACTCCACCCACCACGTGGCGTGCGCGGCCAGGGCCCGCGCCGTGGGGTCGGCCAGCAGCACGACCGGCGTGCCGGCCGCGCGCAGCCGCTCGGCGAGCGCCCGCACCCCCGGCGGCCGGCGGCGGAACGCCACCAGCACCACCGCGTCCTGCGGCGACAGGTCGACGACGTCCTCGGACCACGACTGGCCCGGCTGCGGCAGCAGCGTCACGTGCGGCCGCACCTGCATGAGCTGCTGGCGCAGGTGCAGCGCCACCGGGTAGCTGTTGCGCAGCCCCACCACGACGACGCGCGGGGCGTGGGCGAGCAGGTCGGCCACGGCGTCGAGGTGCACGGCGAGCGCCGCGACGGCCGCCCGCACGGCCACCCCGTCCGCGTCGGCGTGCGCGTCGAGGTCCGGTGCGGCGGCCAGCGTCACGGGCAGGCCGTGGCCCCGCAGGCGACGCAGGTGCTCGCGCACCTGCGTGAAGTCGTCGAACCCCAGGCTGCGGAACAGGCGGCTCATCGTCGCCTTGGACACCCCGGCCAGGGCCGCGAGCTCCGCGGCGGAGTACGTCGCGAGGTCACCGAAGTGCTCGAGCAGCACGTCGGCGCCGCGGCGCTCCTGCGGCGGCAGGTCCGCGTAGCGGGCGGCCACGCGCTCGTCGAGACGCAGGCCGTCGACGTCCGGCCCGGCGGGGGAGGCGTGGTCGGGGGTGAGGGCCGCGGGCGTGGGGCTCGGTGCGGTGGTCGTCATGCCCGGACCCCGGCGGGCGTCCCGGTGCGCGTCGCGACCGCGCGCACGGCGGTGGTGAGCGCGTCCAGGCCCGCGGCGACGTCGACCGCGCGGACCTCCTCGTCCGGGTGGTGGCTGATGCCGTCGCGGCAGCGGACGAACAGCATGCCGACGTCCGTCACCGCCGACACGGCCATGCCGTCGTGGCCCGCGCGGCTCCACACGTCCAGCGGGTCGGTGTCGCCGGTGGCGGCGACACCCTCACGCAGCGCGTCCCGCAGCCGCGCCGCGCACGGCGTCGCGGGCGCCTCGTAGAAGTCGGTGACGTGCACGGTCAGCCCGCGGGCCGCGCAGACCGCGGTGATGCCGGTCAGCAGCGTGCGGCGCATGGCGTCCCGCTCGGCGTCCGTCGCCGCGCGCAGGTCCACGGTGAAGACGGCACGGCCCGGGATGACGTTGACGGCGCCCGGCTCGACCTCGATCTGCCCGACCGTCGCGATGGCTCCGGAGTCCCGCACGGTGCGCTCGACCAGCACCACGGCCTCCGCGGCCCCGACGAGCGCGTCCCGCCGCCGGGGGTACGGCGTGCCGCCCGCGTGCCGGGCCTCCCCGACGACCTCGACCCGGAAGCGCTGCGCGCCCGCGATGGTCGTGACGACGCCCAGCGACCGGTCGGCCTCCTCCAGCAGCGGCCCCTGCTCGATGTGCGCCTCGAGGTACGCGACCAGGTCTGCCGGTCGGCGTGCCGCGGTACCCACGAGCGCGGGGTCCAGCCCGAAGTCGCGGGCGGCCTGCTCCAGCGTCGTCCCGTCCGCGTCCCGCAGGGCCCACCAGGTGTCGTCCCAGGTGCCCGCCAGCGCGCGCGAGCCCATGAGCGCGGTGCCGAAGCGGGCGCCCTCCTCGTCGGTGAACCCGACGACCTCCAGCGCGCACGGCCACGTCGCGACCTCGTCCCGCAGCCGCTCGACCACCGCGACGGCCATGAGCACGCCCAGCATGCCGTCGTACCGGCCGGCGTCGGGGACGGTGTCGAGGTGCGAGCCCAGCAGCAGCGCCGGCAGCCCCGGCTCGCGGCCCTCGACGCGCCCGCACAGGTTGCCCGCCTGGTCGCGCCACGTGCGCAGCCCGGCCCCGGTCATCCACCCGGTGGTCAGCCGGTGGGCCGCGGCCAGCGCCGGCGTGAGGTGCTGACGGTCCAGGCGTCCCGGGCGGTCGGTGCACGCGGCCAGCGCGTCGCAACGCGCGAGCACGACCTCGGCCGTCGTCACGCGGCGTACACCGCCTGCGCCGCGTCGACGCCGCCACCTGCGGCGACGGCCACGCCCAGACCCCGCAGCACGTGCTCCAGCGCCGCGAGGGTCGTGAGCACCGCGTCCTTGCGCGCGTTGACGCCCATCGTCCCGATGCGCCAGACCCGACCGTGCAGGGGGCCGAACGACGTGCCGATCTCGATCGCGAAGTCGTCGAGCATCGCCGCGCGCACCGCGTCCGCGACGACGCCGTCCGGCACCTCCACGGCCACCACGTTGTGCATCCGGTGCGCCGTGTCGCCGAAGACCTCCAGCCCCAGGCCCCGCACCCCCGCCAGCATCGCGGCGCCCGCCACCCGGTGCCGCTCGACGGCGTCGTCCAGGCCCTCCTCCAGCAGCACGCGCGCGCACTCGTGCGCGGCGTACAGCATCGACGTCGCCTCGGTGTGGTGGTTCAGGCGGCGAGGACCCCAGTAGTCGAGGATCTGCGCGAGGTCGAGGTAGTTGGAGCGGATGACCGCACCACGGGGCTCGTCCTCGTCGGTCCGCAGCCCCTCCTCGACGTGCCGCCGGGCGCGCACGGCGTCGCGGGCGCGGTCCGACAGCGTGGTGGGCGCGCTGCCCGACGGGCCGCCGAGGCACTTCTGCAGGCCGGCGGTCACCACGTCGAGCCCCCAGGCGTCGGTGTGCAGCTCGTTGCCGCCCAGGGAGGCGGTGGCGTCCACGTACAGCAGCGCGTCGTGCTCCGCGCAGACCGCACCGATCTCGGCCAGCGGCTGGCGCATCGTCGTGGACGTGTCGCCGTGGACGACCGCGACGAGCCGCGGCCGGTGCCTCCGGACCGCGTCGGCCACGCGCTGCGGGTCGACGACCTCCCCCCACGGGGCCTCGACCGTCTCGACGGTGGCGCCGGCGCGGCGCGCGATCTCCACCAGCAGGTGCCCGAACCGGCCGAACACCGGGACGACCACGCGGTCCCCGGGCTCCACGAGGGACACCACCGCCGCCTCGATCGCCGCGCGGGCCGTGCCGTCGACCAGCAGCGTCGCCTCGTTGCCGGTGCGGAACACCCCCCGGTACAGCTCCTGCGTCGCGTTCATGTACCCGGTCATGACCGGGTCGAACTGCCCCACCAGCGGCGCGGACATCGCACGCAGCACCCGCGGGTCGGCGTTGATCGGGCCGGGCCCCATGAGCAGCCGGTGCGGCGGGTTGAGCGTCATGGTCCGCACGCTACGAAACGGCCGTTTCACCGAGGTTTCGCCGAGGTGCGCCCCGGGTCACGGCCGCCCCAGCAGGCGGCCGGTGCCCGCGGTCACGGCCCCGTCGCGCACCACGACGCGCCCCCGCAGGACCGTGCCCGTGACCGACGCGGAGAGCTCGACCCCGTCGTACGCGCTGATGGGGTTGCGGTGGGCCAGCGCGCGCGCGTCCACGTGCAGCGGGACCCGCGGGTCGAGCACGAGGACGTCCGCATCGGCACCCGGTGCGAGGCGGCCCTTGTGGGGCAGCCCGACGAGGTCCGCGGTCCCCGTGGCCATCCAGCGGCTGACCCGGGCGACGTCGATGCCGCGGGCCGCGGCGCCGTGGGCGACCGCCTGGAAGCCGACCTGCAGCCCGGCGACCCCACCCCAGGCCTGCTGCAGGTCCCCGTCACCGCGCAGCTTCTCCTGCGCGGTCGCGGGGGAGTGGTCCGTGACGACCACGTCGATGATGCCGTCGAGCAGCCCGTCCCACAGCGCCTCCCGGTTGCCCGCGTCACGGATCGGCGGGCAGCACTTGTGCGCCGGCGACGCGTCGGGGATCGCCTCGGCGTCGAACGTCAGGTAGTGCGGGCACGTCTCCACCGTCACGGGCAGGCCCTCCGCGCGGGCGTCGGCGAGCAGGTCCAGCGCGCGGGCGCTCGACAGGTGCAGCACGTGCACGCGGCAGCCGGTCGCCCGGGCACCCGCGACGACCCGTGCGATCGCGGCTGTCTCCGCCTCGTGCGGCCGCGACGCGAGGAAGTCCCGGTAGACGCGGCCGGGGCGCACGGGGGCGTCCGCCAGCACCGCCGGGTCCTCGGCGTGGACGATGACGAGGCCGTCGAACGCCGCGACGGTCCGCAGCGCGGCGTCGAACGCGGCCGGTCCCAGGGGTGGGAACTCGTCGACGCCCGACGGCGACAGGAAGCACTTGAAGCCCATGACGCCCGCGTCCCACAACGGGTGCAGGTCGTCCAGGTTGCCGGGGACCGCTCCGCCCCACAGGGCCACGTCGACCGAGAGCTGACCCGTCGCCGCGCGCCGCTTGGCGGCCAGGCCGGACGTCGTGGTGGTGGGCGGGATGCTGTTGAGCGGCATGTCCACGAGGGTTGTGACGCCGCCCAGCGCCGCGGCGCGCGTCGCCGTGGCGAACCCCTCCCACGCCGTGCGGCCCGGCTCGTTCACGTGGACGTGCGTGTCCACGACGCCCGGCAGCACGTAGGCGTGGTCCGGGGCCGTGAGCACGGGCCCGTCGACCGGGACGTCGTAGGCGTCGACCGCGGTGATGCGGCCGTCCGCGACGCGCAGCGTCGCGGCGCGCAGGGCGCCGTCGACCAGGACCTGGCGGCCGCGGACGGCCGCGACGAGGTCGCCGGGGGCGGGTGCGACGAGGCGGACGGGCGCGGAGCCGGTGCCGGGTGCCGGTGCCGCGGGACGCGCGGCGTCGTCGGGTGCGGTCGTCGTCACGGCGCGGCCCTCAGACGAACCCGGGGACGCACGCCCACACGTGCGGTGCCGGGGCGTCGCCCTCGCGGTGCACGGCAGCCTCGATCAGGCCGTACGGGCGGTCGGCGGCGTAGAACACCTCGTTGTGGTTCTCGAGCCCGAACGGCTCGAGGTCCACCGGGAAGTGGTGCTTGTTGGGGCACGACAGCCGCACCTCGGCCACGTCGTCGCACGCCTCGAGGACGGCGCGGCCCATCGCGAAGATGGTGTGCTGCAGCGCCAGGGAGTGCACCTGCGCGAAGGTCGAGAGCAGCAGGTCGCGCACGATCGGGTAGCGGGTCTCGAAGTCCACGTCCGCGTTCGCCCACCGCCACCAGGCGGTCACCGACGTCGCCAGCACGCGGTCCTTCGTCTCCCCGAGCGTGGTGTACCGGTCGCGGGGGAAGCCCCAGAACTCCGAGCCCGTCGTCTTCAGCACCGTGGCCCCGGTGAACCCGGAGACGACGTGCGCCCCGTCGCGGCCCAGCTGCACGACGGTGCGCCGGGTCTCGCGGCCCGTGCGGACGAATGCGTGGTCGTGCGGCTCACCGTCCACCGCGATGCGGTCCCAGGCGTGCACGTCGGCGGCGAACCGTCCGCCGGTGACCTGCGCGAAGTCCTCGACGAAGTGCCGGCCGAGCCGCAGCAGGAACCGCTCGGGGGAGCCGACGCCGTGCTCCTGCGCGAACGCGTACACGGTGTTCTTCTGCGTGTCGGTGGCCACGACGTGCGCGTTGTCGCCGGTGGTGTGGCAGGCGGTGAAGTCACCGCGCAGCTGCGTGGTGACCGTGAGGTCCTCGATCTCGTGCACCGCGGTGTCGCGCGTGACGCGCACGAGCCGCACCTCGGCCTTCCCGTACTGGTTGGTCCCCAGGACCACGTCTCCCACGGCCATCGTCAGCTCCCTCGGTACGTGGTGTAGGCGAACGGGCTCAGCAGCAGAGCCAGGTGGTAGTGCGGCTGGTCGGCGTCGACCAGCACCTCCAGGTGGACGGCGGCGTGGACCGTCGGGACGCCGGCGGCCGCGAACCACGCCGCCGTGTCGAACCGCAGGCCGTACCGGCCGCCGCCCAGGACCGTGGCCCAGCGCAGCCGACCGTCGGCGTCGGTCCGGCCCCTCTCGAGGGGTGTGCCGTCACCGGCCAGCAGGGTCACGTCGAGGCCGACGGCCGGGCGGCCGGCGACGGCGTCGAGGACGTGCGTGGAGCAGGTCGTCATGCGACCGGGTCCCCCGCCGGGACGGTCGCGGGTGCCGCGGGGACCGTGGGCGCGGGGGCGTCGGACGTGGCGCGCGGCGACCGGGTGTGCGGCGGGGCGTGCGGGGTCGGGCCTGCCGGGGCGTCGGTCACGAGTGACGTCAGGCGCAGGAGGGCGATCTCGCGGAGCTGCTGCGCGGTGACCTCGGCCTCGGTGAGGTCGTCGTGCGTGAGCCGCTGCTCGAGCAGCGCGAGGACCTCGGCGCTGCTGCGTCCCGCGGCGCGCACCAGGTAGACGCGCCCGAAGCGCCGCTCGTACCGCGTGTTGCCGGCGGCGAGCCGCGCGGCGACGTCCGCGTCGGCGGTGTCCACACCGGACTGCTCGCGCGTCGACATGGCGGCGGTCGGGCCGTCGCCGCGGTGCCGCTCGCCGATGCGGGGGTGGTCGGCCAGCGCCCGGTCGACGTCGACGTGCCCCCAGGCCAGCGCCTGCTCGGCGGCGTGGGTCCGGAGGGCGTCGACCGAGCGGTAGGGACGCGCCGCGACGACGGACGCCGCCCACCACGGCACGTCGGCGCAGGCGCCCACGACGGCCTGCGCGTCCGCAGCGGGCAACGCGTTGAACTCCTGCAGCAGCATCCCGTGTCCTCTCGCCCGCGCCGACCGTAGGCGCCGGATGTGTCCCCGAGGGAAACGGTTGTTTCAGCAGCGTGAATACCTGCGGACGGTGCCCGTGCCGACGGCGGTGCCGGTGCCGGTGGAGGTGCCGGTGCCTGTGGGGGTCAGCCGGACGTGGCGAGGTCGCGGGCGAGCGCCAGCAGGTCGCGGTCCCGTCCGGGTGCCGCGACGAGGCACACGCCGACCGGCTGCGGCGCCTGCCGTCCGACCGGCGGGAGGTCACCCGGTCCCGTCCCCCGGTGCGCCGGCAGCACCACGGCCGGCAGACCGCCGAGGCCGGCGACGCACGTCAGCCGCAGCGTGGCCGCCCGCACGGCGTCGAGCTCGGCGGGGTCGGGGCGCGGTGCGACGGACGGTGTCGCGGGCAGGACCAGGACGTCGTCGCCGACGAGGTCGACGATCCGGGTGCGGATCGACTCGCGGGCCGCACCCGCGGCCCGGCCGGCGGCGTCCGTCACGGTGGACGCGACGGCGAACCGGCCCGCGACGTCCGCGCCGAGCGCGCCGGGGTGTGCGCGCACCCAGTCGCCGTGGGAGCTCCAGGCCTCCCACGCCTGGAGCACCCGGAACACCTCGGCCCACGCGCCGAGGTCGACGTCGTCCCACCGGTCGGTCGGTGTCGCGCCGGCCGCGTCCGCGAACGCCGCGACCCGGGTGGCCACGTCGTCCTGGGCGGCGGCGAGCAGGGCGTCGCTCACGACGAGCCGCCCGGACCGGGCGTCGGTGGTCCCGGGCGGCAGCAGCACGTCGCCGACCTCCGCGAGCAGGTCCGCGTCGCGGGTGAGCCACCCCACCGTGTCGAACGTCGGCGCGAGGGGCACCAGGCCCGTCGTCGCGACGGCGCCGTGCGTCGTCCGCACCCCGAACAGGCCCTGGTACGACGCGGGGACGCGGATCGACCCGCCCGTGTCGGTCCCCAGGCCGACGTCCGCCTGCCCGAGCGCGACGGCGGCGGCGGAGCCGGACGACGAGCCCCCCGGCACCCGGCCGGGGGCACGGGGGTTGGGCGGCGTGCCCGAGTGCGCGTTCGTGCCCGCGAGGGAGTAGGCCAGCTCGTCGGTGCGAGCCACGCCCCGCACGTCCGCACCGGCGGCGAGCAGGCGGTCGACCGCCGTCGCGTGCGACACGGCCACGTCCGCGCCGGCCAGCCACGTCGGGTTGCCGGCGCCGACGCGCTGACCTGCGACCGCGAACAGGTCCTTCACCGCGACGGCGCGCCGCGCCAGAGGCCCGGCGGCGGCACCCGCGACCAGCGGGTCCCCCAGGACGCGCCACACGCGGGTGTCGGCAGCGACGGCGGACGTGTGCACGTGCGCGGCGACCACCACCCAGCCGGTGGGTCCCCGTTCCCACAGCTGGGTCTGCTGACCGCGGCCGCCGCGCAGCAGCTCCGTGACGGCGACGACGAGGGCGTGGTCGTCGTCGACGGTGCGCACGTGCACCTCGACCAGCCGGCGCGCCGGGGCACCGCCGCGAGCCCCGCGGAAGGCCGCGATGCGCTCGTGCCCCACCAGCAGGCCCGTCGCGTCGCCGCGCAGCGTCTCCGGACCGGGCGCGAAGAGCCGGTCGAGGGCGTCCAGGTCGTCGGTCCCCAGCGCCCGCTCGTAGGCGCGGAAGGCCTCGAGCAGGCCGGCGGGCGGGTCCGTCCTCATGCGCCGGCTCCGGCGATCGGCCCCGCGGAGGCGTCCGCGGTCGCGGGCTCCGCCAGGTCCGCGAGCCGGATCCGGGCGTGGACCCCGGTGACCCGGTCGACCACCTGCGACACGTCGAAGTCCGTCGCCGCCGACAGGTACGCCAGGGCGTGGGCACGGTCCATGCCGAACCGGGCCTGCAGCAGGTCGAGCGATGCACGCACGCACTTGCGCAGCGCCTCGTCCAGGTCGGGGTCGAGGCCCGTAGGCACCAGGTGCTCGGCCGTGCGCACGAGGGGACCGGTCAGCGCGCCGAACGCGGCGACGGCGTCGGCGCGCGGCAGCAGGTCGAACCGCAGCGTCACACGCAGCGAGGCCTCCAGCGCGGTGAGGGCGACCTCGCCGTCGCCCTGGGCGAAGTGCGGGTCGCCGACGTAGGCGAGGGCGTCGTCGACCTGCACCGGCAGGTACAGCGTGGCGCCGGCCCGGAGGAGGTTGATGTCGAGGTTGCCGCCGTGCGCGCCGGGCGGCACCGAGTGCGGACGCTCGTCACCCGCGACCGCGACGCCGAGGATGCCGGGGAAGGCGGCCACGGGGAACGAGACGGTGCGGGGGCTGCCGGCGGCGCGCGGCATGACGGCTCGTGTCCCGGACGCGTCCAGGCGGGCGAGGACGCTGACGACGTCGGCGCCACCCTCCGGCATCTCGCCCGGCAGCGCCCCGCGCCCGTGCCGGTTGGAGATCACGCCGTAGGGCACACGGGGCAGCGTCTCGAGCACCGTGATCGCCAGGACGTCGCCCGGACGTGCCCCGCGCACGGCGACCGGCCCGGTCACGACGTGGGGGCCGTCGTGCAGGGGGTCGTGCGGGTGGGCGGACGCGGCGAGCGCGACGGCGTCGGACAGCACGTCCGCGAGCCCGTGGGCACCGAAGTACGCGCGGGGGTCGCGGCCCTGGTCCTCCAGCAGACCCTCGTGGCTGAGGGTGTCGACCGTGACCTCGGTGCCGGGGTCCACCGTGAGGACCGGGGCGTCGCCGGCGCACGGCAGCCGGCCCCACAGCACGTTCTCGGGGGTGGACGGCAGGTAGGTGGCGGCGCGCACGGGGCCGGTACCGGGGTCGAGCAGCATGCGCCGGACTGTAGGCGGCATCGGTGTCGGGCATGTTGCGCGGGCCGCGGGGGCTGTGGACGGGGGCCCCGGACGCGCCGGCACGCGGCACCGTCTGGTGCGTCGACCCGACCACAGGTCCCGCCGCCGGGGTCGTCGTCCACCGACGTGCCCGGGGGTGCCGTGCCGGCGCACCCCCGGCGGCAGGCTCGACCGACGCCGGACCTGGGACCGGCACCGGACGGAGGCACGGTGGAACGGGTACGCACGGCGACGGTGGTGGGGGTGGTCGGCGCGGCCGGCGGGGTCGGGGCGTCGACGCACGCGGCGCTGCTCGCGCGGCGGCTGTCGCGCAGCACGTCGACCGTGCTCGTCGACCTCGACCGGGGCGGGGGCGGTCTGGACGTGGTGGTCGGCGTCGAGGACGTCGACGGTGCGCGGTGGCCGGACCTGCGGGGCGCGGGCGGGGACGTGCGCGGCGCCGACGTCGTCGCGCTGCTGCCGCGCTGGGGAGCGTGCGCCGTGCTGTCGGCCGACCGGACGCGCCCGGCACCCGTCGACGCGGGCGTGCGGCTCGACGTCCTGCACGCGCTCGCCTGCGAGGTCGGCGCGCTCGTGCTCGACCTCGACCGCGCGGACGTCGTGGACGGGGACGCGCCGCTGGCCGCGTGCGACGCCGTGGTGGTGGTCGCGCGTCCCGACCTGCGCAGCGTCGCGGGCAGCCTCGCGCTGCGCCCGCGGCTCCACGCGGCGGGGACCCGGTGCGGGCTCGTCGTCCAGGGGCCGGCGGGCCTCGGTGCCGCGGACCTGGCCGAGGCGAGCGGGCTGGAGGTCTGGCACGTCGGACCCGCGGACCGTGCGCTCGCGGCGCGGGCCGAGCGTGTCGGGCCCGGTGGTCGCGGCCGCGCCGCGCGGACCGCGGACCGCGTGGTCCGTCGGCTCGGGCTCACCGCGTGAGCGTGGTACCGAGCGGGCACCGGGTCGGCACCACGACCGCCCGGAGCAGCGCACCCGCACGGCGCGCCGCGCCCGCCGCCGTCGTGGACCGGGTCCGCGCCGACCTGCGGGTGCGTCCGGCGGGAGCCGCCGACCTCGCGGTGCTGGTGGACGAGGCGCTGCGGGCCCACGGCACGCTCCTGGGACCGGTACCGCTGGCGGAGACGGTCCGTGCCGTCGCGGACGAGCTGGTCGGTGCCGGTCCGCTGCAGCCCTGGCTCGACGACCCGCTCGTCACCGACGTGCTGGTCAACGCACCCCAGGACGTGTGGGTGGAGCGTGCCGGGGCGCTGGTGCGTGCCCCGGTCGACCTCGGCACGCCCGCGGAGGTCCGCGCACTGGCCGTGCGGCTCGCAGCCGCCGCGGGCCGCCGGCTCGACGACGCGGCGCCGACCGTCGACGCCCGGCTGCCCGACGGCACCCGGCTGCACGCGGTGCTGCCACCGCTGGCCGAGGCGTGCACGGTGCTGAGCCTGCGGGTCGTGCGGGGGCGCGCCTTCACGCTCCCGGACCTGGTGGCGGCGCGGGCCGTCGTCCCGGCGCTCGTACCGCTGCTCGAAGGGCTGGTGCGCTCCCGCAGCAACGTGCTCGTGTCCGGCGCCACCGGCGCGGGCAAGACGACGCTGCTCGCCGCGCTGCTGTCCCTGGTGCCGCACGACCAGCGCATCGTGCTGGTGGAGGAGGCGGGTGAGCTGGTCGCCGACCACCCGCACGTCGTGCGCCTCACGAGCCGGCCGGCGAACGTCGACGGTGCCGGCGGCGTGGGCCTCGCGGACCTCGTGCGGCAGGCGCTGCGCATGCGGCCGGACCGCATCGTGCTGGGTGAGTGCCGCGGCGCGGAGGTGCGGGAGGTCCTCGCCGCGCTCAACACCGGCCACGAGGGAGGCTGCGCCACGCTGCACGCCAACACCGCGGCCGACGTCCCCGCGCGGCTCGAGGCGCTGGCGGCGCTCGCGGGTCTCGACCGTGCGGCCGTGGCCGCGCAGGCCGCCAGCGCGGTCGACGCGGTGCTCCACGTGCGACGCGTCCGGCGCGGGGCGGACGCCGGGCGCCGGTACCTCGCGGAGGTGGCGGTGGTCGACCGCGGCACGGACGGCGGGCTGCGCGTCACACCGGCCGTCGTGGTGGGGGAGGACGGGGCGACCCGGACGGGTCCGGGCGCGCAGCGCCTGGCCGAGCGGATCGGCCCCGAGCCGTGAGGGCGTGCCGCGGTGCGGCGACCTCCACCGCGCCGGGTGCGGCGCGACCACCCCGCCGCGCGCCCGTGCGGCACACCCGTGGTGTCGTCCGCGTCGGTGCCGGCCCGTGAGCGCCCTCGCCGGTGCGCTCGTCGCGCTCGCGGTGCTCGTCGCGGCAGGCCCGCCAGCGCGCCGACCGCCCGCGGCACACGGAGGTCGTGCGCACGGTCCACGGTGCCGGCTGCCGGGACGACCGCCGGGCGAGCGGCGGCCGTGGCCCCGGCGCGGACGTCCGTCCGGACCCGAGCCCGACCTGGCCGGGCTGCTGCACGCCGTGGCGGCTCAGCTCCGGGCCGGGGCACCGCCCGGTGCCGCCTGGGCGCACGCGCTGGGCAGCGCGGTCGACGGGCAGGTGCCCGACGTCGACGTGCTGACCGCCTGGACCGGTGCGCGCGGGCAGCGATCGCGGGCCCACGCCGTCGTCGCGGGGGCCCGCGTCGCGTCCGAGACCGGCGCGCCGCTGGCCGAGGTGCTCGCGGACCTCGCCGACGCGGTGGCCGCCGACGCGGAGCTCGCCGGCGACCTGGAGGCAGCGCTGGCCGGCCCGCGCGCCACTGCCCGGGTGCTCACCCTGCTCCCGGTGGTCGGCCTGGTGGTCGGCACGGCCATGGGGGCGCAGCCGTGGCGGGTCCTGCTGGACGGCGGGACGGGCAGCGCGCTGGCCGTGACCGGCGTGCTGCTGGTCGTCGCCGGGCGCGCCTGGGTCGCCGCCCTCGTACGTCGGGCAGGTGGGCCGTGAGCCCGGCGGTGGTCGGGCTGGTCGTCGCAGCCGCCGTGCTGCTGGCGGTGTCGCCCTGGGTCGTCGCGCGTGCGCCGCGACGGGTCGCGGGCGGCGCGGCCGCGCGGGGCCGTGGTGCCCCGCGGCGGTCGGTCGGTCGGCGGTTCCACCTCGCAGGTCGCGGGCACCGCGGCCGCGGCGACCCGGATGTCCTCGACCCCGCGTTCGTCCTCGACCTGTGCGCCGCCGCCGTGCGGGGCGGGGCGGCGGTGCCGACCGCGCTCGTCGCGACGGGACGGCACCTGCCGGGCCCCGAGGGGCGAGCGCTCGTGCACGTGGGGACAGCCCTGGGCCTCGGTGCCTCCTGGCAGTCCGCGTGGGCGGGCGTGCCCCCGTCCGTCGCGGCCCTCGGCCGCGCGCTCGACGCGGGGCGGGGCGCGGGCGCGTCGCCCGGACCGCAGCTGCGGGCCGCCGCCGCGCGCCTGCGACGTGAGCGCCGCGCGCGTGTGCGCGCCGCCGCCGGTGCGCTGGGCGTGCGCCTCACCCTGCCGCTGGGGCTGTGCTTCCTGCCGGCGTTCGTCCTGCTCGGGCTCGTCCCGGTGGTCGTCGGCCTGGCCGGCGACCTGCTCGGTGGTGGTCGGTGACCGCCGGCCGGGTGGGCGCCGGGTGGGTCAACACACGGTGCTCACCCACCCACAGCCGCCCGTGGCGGCCGGTCGTCCACCGGTGCAGCACGTCGGCGCCCGCGGCGAGGTGCCGTGCGAGCACGCTCGCCGCAGGAGCCGACCGGCTCCCGGCCCGCGTCGCGGGCCCGGTCCAGGACGAAGGAGCAGCGGGGCATGGGACGGACGACGAGGCAGGCGCCCGGTCACCCGGGCAGGTCACGGTCGGCGCGGGCGCGGACCGCGGTGGGTCGCAGCCGCACGGTGGTGGCATCGACCGCCGCGCGGCTGCGGGCCGTGCACGCCCGGGCGGGCGACGCGGGCATGGCGACCGCCGAGTACGCGATCGCGACGCTGGCGGCGGTCGGGTTCGCGGGGGTGCTGGTGGTCGTGCTCAAGGGGAACGAGGTGAAGAGCCTGCTCACGGGGATCGTGCGGCAGGCGCTCGGCGGATGACGCGGCGGCGCCGCGGTGCCGCCCCGGCCGCCGGTGCCGGGGTCGTCGGCGGTGACCGCGGCGCCGTCACCGCCGAGCTGGCCGTGGGCCTGGTCGCCGTGGCGGTGGTCCTGCTCGCCGTCCTCGCCACGGGCGCGGCGACGATCACGCGGATGGCCTGCGTGGACGCGGCCCGCACCGGTGCGCGCGTCGCGGCCCTCGGTGAGTCCGACGCGGAGGTGGGCGCCGCAGCACACCGTGTCCTCGGTGCCCGTGCGGGGCAGGTGGACCTGCGGCGGGAGGACGGGTGGGTGACGGTCGACGTCAGCGTCCCGTTCACCGGGTGGTCGGGCGGCCTGCAGGCGCGCGCCAGCGCGACGGCACGGGTGGAGCCGTGAGCGCCCGACCCGCCCTCGCCCGCGACGCCGGCTCCGGGTCGGTGCTCCTGCTCGCGGTGGTCGCCGTCGCGGTGGCCCTGGCCTCGGGTGCCGGGCTCGTGGGCTCGGCGCACGTCGCGGCCGCCCGGGCGGCGACCGGGGCCGACCTGGCGGCGCTGGCCGGCGCGCAGCTGCTCGCGGACGGCGGGACCGGTGCG
>Ga0233375_1000954_pt1 | contig 14083 bp, 12 predicted proteins | sample ElkDunMinimDraft_10_FD_191539 | JGI IMG/M metagenome (GOLD analysis project Ga0233375, IMG submission 191539) | Fecal eukaryotic communites from dung pellets of Tule Elk in California, USA - Elk Dung E16 | ecosystem: Host-associated > Mammals > Digestive system > Large intestine > Fecal | place... | reverse complement strand
TCGTCACAGCACCCGCAGCGCGTCGTGCCCGTCGCGCTCCCGCCGGGCCAGCGCGTGCAGCACCTCCGCGTCCCCGCGCCGGTTCCGGGCCGCACCGACGAGCACGTCGACGGCCGCGGTCAGCGTGGTGCCGGGCGTGCGGACGTCGCTGCTCACGCTCAGCGCGAGGTCCTCCGTGTGCACGGCGAGCTCGACGCACCGTGTCCGCAGGTACTCGTCCAGCAGCAGGGTGTGGCCCTGGTGCCGCACGGTCATGAGCCGGTCGGCCGGCTCCTGCGCGAGTCGCACCCGCAGGCGCTCCCGCGCGGCCCCGACCTCGGCAGCGAGCGCCTCGGGGCCCTGCGCGGCGGTCTCGGCGCTGCGCTGCCGTACGCCGGTGTTGAGTGCGGGCGCCGGCTCCGAGGCTCCCGCGAGGTCGCCGTAGTAGCCCTCCGCCGTGACGGGCCGCAGTGTGCCCCCGGGGACGTGACTGCGTGCGAGTCGCCGGCGGGGTCGACGACGACGGACGTCGCCGCCCCCGCAGGCCACGCGCGGCTCACCGCCGACCCGCCCGTCGCCCATCGCAGGGTGAAGTCGCACGCCGGTGTATCTGCCCCTCCGGCGCCCTGCTCCTCACCGTGGGACGAACCGCGTACGTGCCGCGGACCCTGCGCCACCGCGCGGGACGCGCACGCGCCGCGGTCGAGGGGGACCGCTGCACCGGAGGGTCGGTGCCCGGACGGGGGGAGAGGCCGCGGTGACTGCTGACGTCGTCGACGCGCTGCTGTGGCGGGCACGGGCCGTGCTGCGGCTCGACGGCGCCCCCCTTCTCGCGGGTCACGGCCTGGCCGACGCGCTCTACCGCCCGCCACGGCTGCCGTACGCGTCGGTCCTGGGCCCGTTGTCGTACACGGTGGAGCCCGAGCGCGACGTGACGCGCCAGGTGTCGCTGACGGTGCGGCTGCCCGGGTTCCTGGCGGGCGCGCCCCTCGACGGCGCCGCGACGGTGCCGCCGCCCGGGACGCTGGACCTGCTGGTCGACGCCGACGTGCGCGTCACGGTCGACCTGGACCACGGCGCCGACGGGGGGCAGCCGCTCACCGACGCGCGTGGCCGGGCCGTCGCGGACCGCGCGCAGCAGGCGTGGGCCGCCGCGCTGGCCGCCCCGGTCACCACCCTCGACGGCACGCCCGTGACCGCGCAGCGGCTCGCCGAGCTCGCGCGGGTCACGCTGCGCTGGGACGGTGCCGCACGACGGTTCGTCGTGGCCTCCGGGCGGCGCGGGCCGGCATCGGCCTCGTCCGACACGGCGTCGCCCGACGCGACCTCGTCCGACACTGCCTCGTCCGTCCGGCTCGCGGCCACGACGCCGCACGCCGCAGCGCTGGGGCTCGGGGACGGGGCGATCACGCCCCCCGGCCGGCTCGCGCGCCACCAGGTGCCGGCACCCGTCGCGATGGCGTTCGACGTGCGGGTCGACCTGTGGGCGGGCAGCCAGCGCCACCTCGCGGCCCTCGTCGAGGCGTGGGCGCGCGTCACCCCGACGCGGTGCCAGATGCTGCTGCGTCCCGGGTTGCCGGCGTCCGACGTGCCCGACGGTGCGCGCGAGGTGCGGCTGCAGGCCCGGGGCGAGCCCGCGACGCGGTGGACGCGGCTGCAGCTGGAGGGGCCGGACCTGACCGACCGGCGCACGGGGCACCCCGTCGCGCCGGCCGGGGGTGCCGCGGCGGGCGCCGACGGCCTTCGCCTGCCGGGCGGCGGCACGGCGACCGCCGCGTTCCTGCCGCGTCCCGCCGTGCCCGACCCGATGCGTCCCGCGCACCCGGCGCCCGCCGGCTGGTCCCTCGCGGCCGACCTGTCCGCCACCGGTGCCGACGGTGACACCCGCACGCTCGCCACGCTGCGCCGCGGTGCCGACCCGGTGCTCGAGGTCACGCTCGCGTGGGTGGACGTGCCCGCCGGCAACGGCGTGCCCGCGGGCCTGCAGGTGCGCGTCACGGTCGCGGCGCGCGCCGGCGACGGCACCGACCTGCCGCCCGCGACCACGCAGGTACCGGCGGCGGTGCTCGCCGGCGGTGCCCGCGTGCACGCGCTCGTCGACGCGACCGCGGGCCGCACCGGCGCGTGGGTCGACGACACCGGCACGCTCGGGGCCCCCGTCGGGCCCGTGCCACCCGCCGGCGGGGACGACATGGAGCTCGTCCTGGGCGGGGACGCCGGCCCGCAGCTGCTGGTCGAGCAGGTGCACGTCGTCTCACGCCCGCTGGGCCCGCTCGACCACCGCACGCGGGCGTCGTCCGCGCCCGCCGGCCGGTGGCGCCCCGGCGACCCGGTCACCCTGGTGCGCAGCGACGACGGGGCGACCCCGCGCGGCACGCCGTTCACGGCGGTCGTCGTCGCCGTCGACGGTGACGTCCTCACGCTCGACCGCACGGTCGTCGGCACGTGGCCGCGCCACGACACGCTCGTCGGGACGCGCGTCGTGTTCTCCCGGCAGACCGCGGTGCGGCGCCGCGACGACCTCGCCGCGAACCTCGCGCGGATCAGCCTCGAGCACACCGTCTCGGCGTTCGTCGAGCCGGAGGGCACGAGCGCCGGCGCCCGCCTGGTCGAACGCGTCGACGCCCAGCTGCTCGACATGCCGCTGCAGCCCACCCCCGACGAGCAGGCCGCCGGCGTGCCGACGGGCGACGCACCACCTCCACCCGCTCGCAGCGGTCAGGGCAGCCCTGACGTCCGCGTCGAGCTCGTCCCTGCGCGCGCGCTGCGCAGCACCGTGACCACCACCCCGCCCGCCGCCGACACCGTCACGGGCGCGTCCGACGAGCAGGGCTGACCCGGGGCGACCGCCCCGGGCCCGCTGAGGAGGAACGATGGCTGAACGACTCACCCCGGGCGTCTACGTCGAGGAGATCTCGAGCGGGATCAAGCCCATCCAGGCGACGGGTACCTCGAGCGCCGGGTTCATCGGGGAGGCCGCACGCGGCGTCCCGGGCGTCGCGACCTTCGTGCGAGGGTTCGCCGACTTCGAGCGCGCGTTCGGCGGCCACCGCCGCGGGCCCGCGGGGCACCTCGCGCAGGCCGTCGACGCCTTCTTCGCCGCCGGGGGCGCGCGCGCGTTCGTCGTGCGTGTGCTCCCCGACGACGCGCTGACCGGCCGCGGCCGGGACGTGCTCGCAGTCACCGACGACGTGTGGGGCCTGGACCGGCCCGTGCTGCGGCTGACGGCCCGCGGGCCCGGCGCGTGGGCCGACGACGTGCGCGTGCACGTCGAACCGTCCCGCGCGTTCCCCGGACGCGCCTTCGGGATCGCCGTCGAGTGGGTGGAGGGCGGCCGCGGCCGCGTCGTCGAGCGGTTCGAGAACCTCGTGCTCGACCCCGAGTCGCCCGACTACGTCGTCGACGTGGTCGGCGACTCCTCGCGGTACCTGCACGCCACGGACCTGCACCGCACCGAGTTCCTCGACGCGGACCCCCGGCCCCTGCCGCCGCTGCCGGACCGCGGTGCGCGCCTCGTCACGCGCGGGGCCGCGGGGTACACCGTGCCGGTCGACGCGACGGTCGACCTGCGCTGGGCCGGCCCGGACGGGGTCGGTGCCACGACGAGCGTCAGCTTCGCCGCGGCGCGCGTGCAGGCTGCGGGCGGCACCCTGGCCGCCGACGGCCGCACCGTGACCCTGACCCGCGCCCAGCTCGTGGCGCTGCTCGCCGCCGTGCCCGGCACCACGCTGGTCGCGGCGGAGGTCGACGACACGGTCACCGTGACCGCACCCGTCGCCACCCGCGCGTACCTCGTGGTGCCGCCGCCCGACGGCAGCGACACGTTCGACCTGGGCCCCACGGACGAGCTGGTGCTGACCCTCGCGGCGGGCGACGGCAGCGGCCCGCGCACCGTGACCCTCGACACGACCGGCGCGGCCGCCACGACACCCGCGGCGCTCGCCGACCTGCTCACGGCGGCGGTCGCGGCGGCCGACCTCGACGACGACGTGCAGGTGCACGCCGCCGGGCGGCTGCTCGTCGTGCGCACCACGGCGCCCGACACCGACGGTGCGACGCTCACGCTCGTCCCCGACGCCGGGACCCCGTTCGGTGACGTGCTGACGCGCGACGGGGCCGGCGGGGCGGTCGTCGACGACCTCGGTGCGGTGACGGTCGTCGCGGCCGAGACCGTCCGACCCGGCGTCCCCCCGGCCCTGTCCGTGCTGTTCGACCAGGTGCGGGACTGGGGGCTGCGCGAGTCCTCGCCGCTGGACCCCGACCTGCTCCCGGCCCCCACCGGTGACACGCCGCTGCGGCTGCCCGGAGGCACGGACGGCACGACCGACGTCGACGCCGTGGACCTCGCGGGCCGGGAGGACGCGAACGGGCGCACGGGGCTGCGGGCGTTCGACGACGTCGACATCCAGCTGCTGGCCGTGCCGGGCCGCACCACGCCGGACTTCCTGGCGGCGGCGATCGCGTACGCCGACCGGCGCGGCGTGTTCTACGTCGCCGACGGCCCCGGCAGCGACGACCGGCAGTTCGCGATCGACACGTCGGACGTCGTGCGGTTCGTCGACGGGCTGCCCACACGGTCGGACAACCTCGCCATGTTCTACCCGTGGCTCGAGGTGGCGGACCCCGTGGGGGTCGGCCGCGCACCCCGCAGGTTCGTCCCGCCGTCGGGGCACGTGGTCGGGGTGTTCGCACGCACGGACCGCGCGCGGGGGGTCTGGAAGGCCCCCGCCGGGATCGAGGCGACGCTGCCCGGCGCGCTGGACCTGCAGCACCGCCTGCTGGACGCCGACCAGGACCTGCTCAACCCGATCGGGTTGAGCTGCATCCGGCAGCGCCCGGGGACGGGCATCGTCAGCTGGGGCGCGCGCACGCTCTCGTCGGACCCGGAGTGGCGGTACACGAACGTGCGCCGCACCGCGCTGTTCCTCATGGCCTCGCTGCGCCGCGGCCTGCAGTGGGCGGTGTTCGAGCCCAACGACGTGCAGCTGTGGAGCCGGATCCGCGGCAACGTCGAGTCGTTCATGCTCAGCCTGCACCGGCAGGGCGCGTTCCAGGGCGCGACCCCCGAGGAGGCGTTCGCGGTCAAGTGCGACACCGAGACCAACCCGCAGGAGCTGATCGACCAGGGCATCGTCACGGTCCAGGTCGCGTTCGCGCCCCTCAAGCCCTCGGAGTTCGTGGTCGTGCAGCTCAGCCAGAAGACGCTGCTGGCGGCGTGAGGGACCCGCCATGACCGTCGCCCGGCCCCGCAACCCGCTGCGCACCTACGCGTTCCGCGTGCGCCTCGACCTCGCGAGCGAGGCGGTCGTGGGCGTGCGGCGCGTGTCGGGGCTGTCGACGACCGTGCAGGCGCACGAGACCTGGAGCGGCGGCAACGCGCTGCACCGCTACGCGTCGCCCGACCGCGCCACGTGGGAGCCGATCACGCTCGAGCAGGGCCTCGCGCTGGACGACTCGCTCGAGCGCTGGGCGCGGGCGTGCCTGCACTACCTGACGACGGGCGACGCGCCCGCCGACGTCCCGGTCAAGCGTGACGTCGTCATCGAGGTGTGGGACCCGCACCTGTCCGGCGGCGACCTGTTCAGCGAGCCGACGGGCACGGCACCCGTGCCGCGGCGGCGCGACTACCTGGTGGTCAACGCCTGGGTCAGCAAGCTCCAGGCGCTGCCCGCACTCGACGCGATGTCGAACGAGGTCGGCCTGCTCACGGTCGAGCTCACGCACGACGGCTGGCGGCCCATGCCGCCCGCCGAGGCATGAGAGACGAGGGAGCCGTCCGATGGCACGCAGGTTCGAGGGGACGCGCCGGGACCCGTTCCGGAACTTCAACTTCCGCATCTTCATGGGCGGGGAGGAGGTCGCGGCGTGCCGCAAGATGTCGGCGCTCGACGCGACCGTCAACGTCGTGAAGTTCCGCGCCACCGACTCGCCGTCGAGCGTCGACGAGCTGATGCCGGGGCGCACCGAGTACCAGCCGGTGACGTTCGAGGCGGGCGTGACGTTCGCCGACACGTTCGAGCAGTGGGCGTACCAGCTGATCGACCACGCCCACCAGTCCGAGCGGCAGGCACGGGCGTCGGAGGACGACTTCCGCCGCGACATCGAGGTCAGCGTCCTCGACGTCGACGGCACCGAGGTGCGCCGCTACAAGCTCTTCCACTGCTTCGTGACCAAGTACCAGCCGGTGTCCGACCTGGCGGCCGACGGCAACGACGTGCTGATCGAGCTCCTCGAGGTCGCGCACGAGGGCTACACGCGGCTCGCCGTCGAGAGCGCGTGATGCCCACGCTCACCCTGGCCCACGGGCTGGTGGACACCGACGGGCGTCGGCACCGTGACGCCGTGCTGGCCCCGCCCGACGGCCGGCTCGAGGAGCTGCTCGCCACGACGCTGCCGCCGGGTGCCGGCGGGTCCGTGCACGTGCGCGCGGCGGTGCGCGCCGGCGTGCTCGCGCAGTGCCTCGACGCGCTGGGCGGGTACGAGCGGCCGGGGGCGGACGTCGTCGCCGCACTGACGCGCGGCGACGGCGACCTGGTCGCGCTGGCCGTGCGGCGCGCACTCGTCGGGGACGCGCTGGCGCTCGTCGTGCGGTGCGCGAGCCCGGTCTGCGGCGAGCTCGCGGACGTCGACGTCGACGTGGCCGAGCTGCTGCCCGAGGTCGGCGAGCCGGACCCCGAGTGGTTCGACGTCGACGCCGGCGCGCACGGCCGCGCCCGGCTGCGCGCCGCGACGGGCGTGGACGACGCCGTCCTCGACGGGCTCGACACGCCTGCCGACGAGCGCACGGCCACGCTCATGGACCGGCTCGTGGCCGACGCGCACGACGGCGCCGGCACCGCCGTGGGGCCGTGGCGCGCACTGCCCGCGCCGCTGCGCACCCGGGCCCTCGTGGTGCTCGCGACGGCGCCGACCGCCCCGACGACGGTCCTGGAGGTGGGGTGCCCGTCGTGCGGGGCCGTCCTGGAGCTGGCGCTCGACCCGTGGGTGCTGCTCGCGCGCGAGCTGCGCGCCGGCGGGGGCCGCCTCGTGCTGGAGACCCACTGCCTGGCGTTCCACTACGGCTGGTCGCAGGACGAGGTCTACGACCTGACGCGGGAGCGCCGCTGGGCGTACCTCGCGCTGCTGCGCGCCCAGCTCACCGGTGCCGCGCTGGAGACGGCGGTGGACCGTGGCTGAGCCGCAGGTGGGGATGTCCCGCACCGAGCTCGAGCGCCTCGTGCGGTGGCTGGTGCGACGGCCGCCCGGCGACCCGGCGAAGCTCGTCCCGTTCCTGGCGGAGGTGCTCGTCGAGGTCGTGGAGGAGAACAACAAGGCGGTCGCCGCCCACCTGGCGGGGCGTGACGCGCGCGAGGACGGGGAGGGGTTCTGATGATCGACAGGCTCCCCGCCCACGCGGCCCACCTGCCGGGCTTCGAGCACGGCTGCCTGGTGCGGCTCGACCAGGGCGACGGGCGCACCGGCCCGGTGCTGGAGTTCGCGTTCAACCCCGAGACGATCACGCGGGCCCGCACGGGCCGCTGGGACCCGCGCCGCGCCCGGCGCCCGGCCGACGCGGTCGTCGCGCCGTCGACGGCGCGTGGTGACGTCGCGGCGCACGGCGCGGCCGCGCTGCTGGCCGAGGCCGAGACCATCTCCTTCCGGCTCACGCTGGACGCGACCGAGACGATCCTGCGCGGCACGGACCAGACGGAGGCGTCGCCCGCCGCCGTCGGGATCCTGCCCGAGCTCGCCTTCCTGGAGCAGGTGTCGATCGGACGGGACGTGCAGGAGAACCGTGGGGGAGCCGGCACCCGCGCCGGGCGCACCGGTGGCACCCCGATCCGCCCGGTGCGGCCCGACGAGCTGCTGCTCGAGCTCGGCTCCTCGCGCGCCTTCCCGTGCGTGCTCACCGAGCTGAGCATCACCGAGCAGAAGTTCACGGCCGGTCTGGTGCCGGTGCGTGCCGAGGCGGAGCTGAAGCTCACGGTGCTGGAGCCGGTGGAGAACCCGTACAACCCGCTGGTCCGGCGTGCGTTCGACCAGCTGCTGGCCGAGCGCACGCGGCACGCCGACCTGCTCGGTGGGTCCGCCGGGGCGGGGTCGCTCCGCGCGGCGGTCGACGGCACCGCGACCGGCGGGACCGCGGGGGTGGTCGTGTGAGCGACCCCGCCGGCCGCTACCAGGGCGCCCCCACCTACCGCCGCACGGTCGACGGCGAGCGGGCCGTGCAGCTCGCGCAGCCGCGCCTGGTGCCCGTCACCCCCACGGACGGCACGACGGCCGTGGGCGCCGGTGAGCGCAGCGACCTCGTCGCCGCGCGCGTCCTGGGCGACCCGTACGCCTGGTGGCGTCTGGCGGACGCCAACCCGCACGTCGACGTCGACGGTCTGGACACCCCCGGGCGCCGCCTGGACCTGCCGCGGGAGCGACCGTGACCGGCCAGCGCGTCCCGCACCTGCACCTGTGGGTCGACGGCGAGCCCGTGGACGCGGGCGTCGTGGCGTCCCTGACGGTCGAGGACCGCGTGGACCGGGCCTCGACGTTCGCGTTCACGATCCCGTCGAGCCCCGTCGCGGCCGTGGCCGCCGGGGACGCCGGGGGCGACTGGGACACGCTGCTGCGCGGGCAGCCCGCGACGGACCTGGGGATGCCGGGCGCACGGCTGCTCTCCCGCGTGACGATCGGGTTCTCGCTGGTGCCGCCGGACGCGTCCGACGGCGGGACCGAGCTGCGGGTGGTGCTCGACGGGTACGCGACCGCGCTGGAGCACCGGTACGCGCACGCCCGCGTGCCGGACTCCGAGCTGGTGGTCACGGGCGTCGACGCGTCGTGCCTCATGCACCTGCAGACCGTGACGCGCCGGTGGCAGGACCGCTCGGACGCGCAGGTTGCCCGCGAGATCTTCGAGCGGTACGGCTTCGGTGCGCAGGTCGAGGACACCCCGCGCCGCGACGGCACGGACGTCTCCCTGCTGCAGCGGTGCACCGACGCCGAGTTCCTGCGGCTGCTGGCCCGGCGCCACGGCTTCGAGGTGTTCGTCGCCCCGACGGCGGACGAGGTCACGCCCGGGCGGCACCCCGGAACGGCCGTCACCGGCCGGTTCCGGGCCGCGCCCGTGGGGCGCGAGACGCTGCCGCAGGCGGACCTGTTCCCGCACGACGCGCCCACGATCGTCGACATGACCGCGCGGTACGACGCGCACCAGCCGACGGCGGTGCGCTCGTGGCACGTCGACGACCGCCGCCGCACGCTGCGGTCCGTCGAGGTCACCGAGCCCGGGTACCCGCGCACGGGTGAGCGCTCGCGGGCCGACGTGCTGCAGGGCGCCCTGGGCGAGATCCTCGGCGACGGGCGCGCACCGGTCGCGGTGGAGGTCCGCAGCGCCGACGTCCCGTCCGACGACGACGAGCTGGCGCGCCTCGCCCGCGCGGACCTGCGCGGAGCCGACTGGTTCGCGACCGCCGAGGCGACGCTCGCGGCCGGCCGCTACCCCGGGTTCGTCGGGTCCGGCCGCATGCTGCCCGTGACCGGCACCGGCCCGGTGTTCGCCGGCGACTGGTACGTGCGCGCCGCGACGCACCGCTGGGGTGCCGCGCGCACGCCCCTGGGCGACCCGCCCGCGGTCGGGGCGGCCGACGGCGAGAGCGAGATGGTCTACGAGGTCGACGTGGAGCTCGTCCGTGGGGCGCTCGGGGGTGAGCCGTGAACCGCACGCTCGACCAGCCCTTCCGCATCACGGACCGCGGCACCGCGGGTGCCGCCGCCGGCGCCGCGCAGCTCGCGCGCGCGCAGCTGCGCCAGCTGCTGTTCACGGCGCCGGGCGAACGCGTCGACCGGCCCGAGCTCGGGTGCGGGCTGCACCTGCTGGTGTTCTCGGGCGCCGACGCGGCCCGCGCGGCCGCGACCGAGTACGCCGTGCGCACCGCGGTGAACCGCTACCTCGGTCGGCTGCTCACGCTCGACGCCGTCCGCGTGAGCGTCGACGACACGACGCTCGTGGTCGACGTGCTGTACACGCTGCGCGCCTCCGGCGACGAGCTGGCCGACACGTTCACCCACCCCCTGCCCGCACCGCCCGGGGGTGCGTCGTGACCGAGGTGCGCCTCGACGGCACCGACCTGCCCGCGTCGCTCGTGCAGGCGCAGGCCGGCCTGACGGCGGCCGCGGCCGGCAGCGCGCACGTGTGGCTGGTGCCGCACGGCACGTTCGACCTCGGCACGACGACCCTCGGCGCGCCCGGCCGCGACCTCACGCTGGCCGGCGTCGCGCCCGGGCCCGCGCCGACGTTGCGCGTCACGGGCCCGGCAGGGCTGACCGTGACAGGTGCGCAGGTCGCGGTGCGAGGGCTCGTGGTCCAGGCGGCCGTCGACGACGGCCCGGGGCTCGTGGTCGTCGGCGACGACGTGCACGTGGGCGGCGTCGAGGCCCGAGGACGCGGACGGTCGGTCGTCGCGCTCGACGTGACGGCGGCACGCACCGCGCAGGTGCTCGGCACGACGCTCGACGCGGACGCCACGGTCGGCGATGCGACCGGGCTGCGCGTCGAGGCCGGCACGGTACGCGTGCACCGCGTCGAGGTCGGCCCGGTGACGGCGCGGGGCGCGGCGACCGGCGTGCACGTCGCGGCGGTGGGGCCGCTCGCGCGCGCGTCGGTGTCCCGGGTGCACGCGGCGGGCGTCGCCGGCGCGCAGGCGGACGGTGTGGTGGTGACGGCCGGGACCATCGCCGACGTCGACCCCGGCGCCGACGTGCCCCCGCCCGCCGCCCTGGCGGTCGTCGACGTCGCGGTGGAGGACGTGCGCGCGCGCAGCGGGCCGGCGTGCGCGGTCCGCGTGCGCAGCGCGGGCGCGGCACAGGTGCGCGGTGTCGGGGTGGGCCCGGTGCGCGGCACGGCCGCCGCGGGCGTCGACGTGCTCGCGGGCGGGCAGGTGGAGGTCGCGGGCGCGAGCGTGCGCGCGGTGACCGGGGAGGACGACGGTGCGGTGGGGGTGCGCGTGCGGGCGTCGGCGTCGGCGCAGCCGCTCGTCGTGGACGACGTGCACGTCGAGCAGGTGACGGCCGCGGACCGGCCGCAGCGGGTGCGGGGGGTCGAGGTGGCGGGCGTCGTCGACGAGGACGCACCGTGGCTCGACGACGCGACCGACGCCGGACCGGTGCGCGTCACCGGGTGCGTGCTGCGGCGGGTGAGCGGCACCGCGCTGCTCGTCGACGCGGACCTGCGCGACGTCGAGGTGCGGGGCGTGGAGACGTGGACCGCGGCGCGTGCCGCGTCGGTGCGCGGGGAGCGGGTGCTGCTCGCGGAGTCGACGTGGCACCGCACCGGGACGGGCGTGGAGGTGGGCCCGTGCACGCTGACGCTGGTCGACGCGCTGGTGACCGGCGTGGTGACGGGCCCCGCCCTGGTGCTGGACCCGCAGACCGAGGTCGCCGTCGTGGCGGCGGCGTACGGCGAGCGTCCCGACGCGGGGCTGCGGCTGTCCGCGCTGCCGACGGCGCCCGCCCTCCCGTACGTCGACCCGGGGCCCGCGGGTGTGCCCGACGCGCTGGGCCAGGGGCGGTTCGTGCCGACCGCCGCGGTCGACCTGCGGCTCTCCGACGACGCGGTGCACGCGCTGGCCGTGCCCGTGCCCGGGGACGGGGACGGGCGCACGCGCCAGGTGGGCGCGCAGCCCCCGGCGGCCGCACCGGTGTGCGACCTGCGCGACCCCCTCGAGGTCCCGCAGGACCCGCCGGAGCCCCCGGCGGCGCCCGGCCCCGTGATCGACCGCACGGCCAAGGACGCGCGCGGGCTCCTCGCGGTGATGCGCGCCCGGGCCGCGGGCGTGCTGCCCGGCTGGGTGCCCACCGACGCGGCCGACCTGACCACCACGCTGCTCGAGCTGGTCGCGCACCGGCTGGACCGCATCGGCTACCGGCAGGACGACGCGCTCACCGAGGCGTACCTGCTGCACGCGCGCCGCCGCCGGTCGGTCGAGGAGCACGCGCGCCTCGTCGACTACCGCCCGGACCCGGGGCTCACCTCCACCACGATGCTCGACGTGGTGGTGCGCGAGGACGCGCACGGCGTCGAGCCCTTCGTCCTCGGTGCCGGCTCGCTCGTGGTCAACCCCGACGCCACGCAGGACCCCGTGCTGGTGGCGACCGAGACGGACCTCGTGCACCACCCGTCCCTCGCGCGCGTCGCGCTGCTCGACGACGTGCGCGCCGGTGCGACGTCGGCCCGGCTCGCCGGTGACCTGGTCGACCTGGCACCGGGACGCTGGCTCGTGCTCGCGCCGGTGGACCCGCGGGCGTCGGCGCACGTCGTGCGGGCGACCGTGGTCGAGGTCGGCACCGACGAGACGCTGGTGCGCTGGGACCCGCGGCGGCCCGTACCGCGCGACCTGCCCGCGGGAGCGACCGTGGTGCTGGGCAACGTCGTGCCCGCGCACCACGGGCTCACCGTGCCCTACCCGCGCACCGACGACGCCGCCGACCCCGGCCTCGCCGCCCAGCTCGCGGAGGTCGAGGCCCAGCTCGTCGGCGACGTCGTGGGCGGCGGCGACGTGACCGTCGAGGTGCCCGTGCCGCTCGCGCCCGTCAGCCGTGTCGCCCCCGGCTGGCCGCTGCCCGGGCAGCCGCCCCGCGACGGGCGGGCGCAGGTCGGTGTCACGGTGGACGACGAGCCGTGGCGTGCCGTCGACGACGTCGCGACCGAGCCGGGTGAGGTGTTCGCGCTCGCCGCCGAGGCCGACGGCAGCACCCGCGTCGTCCTGGGGCAGCCCGGGACGCTGCCGGGCCGCCCGGTCCGGGTGCGCCTCGCCGCGCGGCTGGGCGGCGGGGTGGCGGGCAACGTCGCCGCGCACACCCTGACGTCGCTGGTCGCCGTGGGGCCGGGGACGACGGGCCTGGCCGGCGGTGCGTCGCTCGACGCCGTGCGTGCCGCCGTCAGCGTGGACAACCCGGTGCCGGGCGTCGAGGGCCGCGACCCCGAGCCGCTCGACCGCATCCGGCGCCGTGCGCCCTGGGTCGCCCGCAGCCTGGTGACGGCGGTCACCGCGGACGACCACGCCCGCCTGCTCGAGGATCTGCCGGAGGTCGCGGCCGCCCGCGCCCGTGTCGTCGAGCTCGGGGAGCGGCGTCTCGTGCGCGTGACGCTGCTGCTCGCGGGCGAGGACACCCTCGTGCCCGGGCGCACCGACGGGGCGCCCGGCGGCGCGGACGACGCCCGCGGCGGCCTCCTGGACCCCGTGCGCGACGCGGAGCGGCTGCGGCGCTGGGCACTGGCGCGGCACCGGCTGGAGGACGTGCGGCTGCTCGGTGTCGACGTGCAGCTCGTGCCGCCGACATTCGTCCCCGTCGACCTGGACGTCGTGGTCGACGCGCACCCCTGGGCACCGGCCGAGCAGGTGCACCACGACGTCACCGCCGTGCTCGAGGGGGACGGCGGGCTGTTCGACCCGGACACCCTGGGGCTGGGCGGCGACGTGCACGTCGACGCCGTGCTGCGTCGTGCGCTGGCCGTGCCCGGCGTCGCCGCCGCGCACGTGCGCCGCCTGCGGCGCGCCGTCCCCGGCGCCCCGGAGCACGCGGTCGACGGCACCCTGCCCGTCGGCGACGAGGAGGTCGCGGTCCTGCGCCCGATGTACGGAAACGGTCCGCGCGGACTCCTCACCATCGAGGTCTGCGGAGGGACACGATGAGCGCCACGACGAGCCGGACGCCCGGGCACCACCGCGCCCGCGGTCACGGCGAGCTGCTCGCGGGCATGCAGGACGACGCCCGCCGGCTCTTCGCGACGGCCGCCCGCCCGTGGGCACCCACGCCCCTGACCGCCGCGTCCGATCCCGGGCACGGCGTGCTGGAGTGCGTCGCCGCGGCGTGCGACGTGCTGTGGTCCTACGAGCAGGCGTGGTCCGACGAGTGCTTCGTGCCGACCGCGCATCTCGCGGCCTCGCAGGCCCGCCTGCTCGACCTCGTCGGGCACCGGCCCCGGCCCGCCCTCTCGGCCGCGGGCCTGCAGCAGCTGCGGCTCAAGGCCGGCACCCAGGTCGTCGTCCCCGCTGGGTTCGCGGTGGGTGCGCCCGCGACGGCCGACCTGCCCGCCGCGGTCTACGAGACGATGACGCCGCTGCGCGCGCACGCG
>Ga0233375_1000947_pt1 | contig 14122 bp, 12 predicted proteins | sample ElkDunMinimDraft_10_FD_191539 | JGI IMG/M metagenome (GOLD analysis project Ga0233375, IMG submission 191539) | Fecal eukaryotic communites from dung pellets of Tule Elk in California, USA - Elk Dung E16 | ecosystem: Host-associated > Mammals > Digestive system > Large intestine > Fecal | place... | reverse complement strand
CTCGACTGGTACACGACGCGTGAGCGCGAGTACGCCGAGGTGCTTCCGTGGGACCACCTCGACGCCGGCCTCGACCGTGACTGGCTCTGGGAGGACTGGCAGGATGCGATCGACCCCGACGGCGCGATCGAGGTCGAGGACTGCCGCTGGACCCCGTGCTTCGACTGCGGCGTCTGCCCTCAGATGGACACGGAGATCCAGATCGGCCCCACCGGCAAGACGCTGCTGCCGCTCAGCGTGGTCTGATGCGGGTCCGCCTCGCGGAGGCAGCCGATGCCTCTTCGCTGGCGGAGCTGCGGGTCCGCTGGACCGAAGAGCTGGACGGCCCGACCGACGACCCGTCGTTCCTCGACCGGTTCGAGGCCTGGTTCGCCCGCGAGTCCGCGCACCGCGTGACCTGGCTGGCCGAGACTGACGAGGGGTCACCGGTCGGCATGCTCAACGTGATGGTGTTCGAGCGGATGCCTCGCCCGGGCCGGGCCACGGGGCGATGGGGCTACGTCGCCAACGTGTACGTGGTTCCCCAGCACCGGGGCGCGGGTGTCGGAGGGCGGCTGATGGAGACTCTGACGTCGTACGCGGACGAGACCGGCCTGGTCCGTCTCGTCCTGAGCCCCACTGCACGGTCGGTGTCGCTCTACGAGCGGGCCGGCTTCTCCGGAGACCACGACCTCCTGCTCCGCCCTTGCGGAGAGGTCACTGCGCCGGGAGCTGGTCCTCGATCATGATCGGCCGGACCAGGTAGCTCCCGAGGACACCGATGAGGGTCGCCAGCACGACCAGCATCGCGATCGGTGCTCCCCAGCCGCCGGTGGCGTCGTGGAGCGCGCCGGTGCCGAACGGGCCCAGGGCCGCGACCAGGTAGCCGAGCCCCTGCACGAAGCCGGACAGCGCGACCGTCCCCTCGTGGGTGCGCGAGCGCTTGGCGATCATCATCAGCACCCACGGGAACGCGGCACCGCCGACGCCGAGCAGCAGCGCCCACAGCCACGGCGCCTGGGTCGGCCACCAGAGCAGGCCCAACCATCCGGCGACGGTGACGACGGCGAACCCCCAGGGGAGCCACGCCCGGTCGCCGGTACGGGCGAGGAGCAGCGGCAGGGCGAGTGCGGCCGGGATGCCGACGCCGGTGATGATCGCGAGCATGCTGCCCGCGTAGCCGTCGCTGAGCCCTGCGTCCTCGAGGATCGCAGGGAACCAGCCGAACTGCGCGTACGCCTGGGCCGCCTGGGCGCCGAAGAGCACGGCCATCACCCAGGCGAGGGGCGCCCGGACGAGGCGGCGGAGGACGATCGGTGTGGGGGCGTCGGTCGTCCGTACGTCGTGACGCAGCAGGCGCAGCCACGGCAGGAGCGTCACCAGGGCCAGCAGCGCCCAGCTGAAGAGCCCCCAGCGCCAGTCGCCCGTCGCCTCCGAGATCGGCACGGTGAGGGCGGCGGAGAGGGTGGCCCCGCCGACGATCGCTGCACCGGCGACCGACGACACGAAGGCGATCCGGTCCGGGAAGTGGACCTTCACCAACGGCGGCAGGATGACGTTGCCGATCGCACAGCCGGCGAGGGAGAGCGCCGAGGCGACCAGGAACACGGAGGTGTCGTCGACGAAGGCGCGAACCCCCAGTCCGAGCGCCACCGCGGCCATGGCCGTGGCTGCGGTGGTGTGCAGGCCGATCGCGCGCACGATCGTGTTGGCGAGCGACCCGACCACGGCGAAGCAGACCACCGGCAGGGTGGTGAGGATACCGGCCGCCGTCGCGGACATCCCGAGGTCCTCGCGGATCGGGTTCAGCACCACCCCGACGCTGCCCACGGATGCCCGGAGGTTCAACGCGAGAAGGATGATGCAGGCGAGGACGAAGGCGCGCTTGCCGGCGGTCTCGGGGGCGGGGGACGTCACCCGCCCAATGTTTCACGCAGGTGCCCGCCCGGTGGGTGCGGGTTACGGGTCGGTGCCAGGTCTGGACGGGCTCTTGACCGGACGGACGACCACTGACTAGCGTCCGCGATATCGTATATCGGTTAGCCGCCGCAGCTCCGTTGTGGCGGCTTCATGACGGATCGGTGGTACCGCATGCGCCTCTTCTCCAGGGCTGACGCCTCCCGCGAACAGAGGGGCAGCCGAAGGCGAGCGCGGGGCGTCGTGCTCGGGGCCGCCGCAGCCGCTCTCGTGCTCACCGCGTGCGGCGGAGGGGGCGAGTCGGCGAGCGGCAAGGCCGTCGACGACGCGCACCTGACGCTTGCCAGCTCGGCGATCAGCAACAGCCTGGACCCGGCCGCGGCGCTCTCGTCGGTCGGACGGACCTACACCAAGCAGGTCTTCGACCAGCTGGTGACCTTCGACGACGCCGGCGCGCTCCAGCCGGGTCTGGCCACCGAGTGGAAGCGGGTCGACGACACGTCTGTCGACTTCACGCTCCGCGAGGGCGTGACCTTCAGCAGCGGCGCCACGCTGGATGCCGCCGCAATCGTGGCCAACGTCGAACGCGTCCTGTCGGGCGACCCCGCGTACGCGACCGTGGCCGGCCGGATCTCGACGGTCAAGGAGGCGAAGGCGGTCTCGCCCGAGGTCGTCCGCATCGTCACCTCCGGACCCGACGCCGTCCTCCTCAACCGGATGACCCTTCTCGACATCGTCGACCCGGCGACCTTCGGCGGCGACCGCCCGTCCGGGACGGGACCGTTCGAGGTCACGGCGTACGAGCCTGGCACGAAGATCGAGCTGACCCGCAACGACGACTCGTGGCGCGCCTCCGAGGCGGTCAAGACCGTCACGATCCAGGCCATCCCGAACCCGACCACCCTCGCCAGCGCGCTGCGCACGGGCGAGGCCGACGTGATCTTCGGGCTGCCCGCCGACATCGCCAAGCAGCTGGGGAGCAGCGGCTTCACCAACATCCACGAGCCCGCCGGGTCCTCGGCGATCACCAGCCTCATCGCCGACGCGGAGCCGGCGCTCGCCGATGCCCGCGTCCGTGAGGCGATCAACCTCGCGATCAACCGCGAGGAGTTCGTCGAGGCGGCACTGGGCGGCTTCGGCACCCCCAACGGCAGCCAGCTCCTCCAGGAGGGCTACCTCGGGTACGACGACTCGCTTCCCTCGTACGACTTCGACCTCGACCGGGCGAAGTCGCTGATCGCCGAGGCAGGGGCAGAAGGGCTCGAGCTCCCGATCGCCACCACGGCGATGTTCAAGTCCCAGGCCGAGGCGGTCGCCGGCTACCTGAACGCCGTCGGGTTCAAGAGCGAGGTCGTCGTCCAGGACATCTCGGCGTTCATCCCGACGCTCCTCCAGAAGAGCGAGTACCCGCTCCTCTACTGGCAGACCGACTACTACGACCTGCGTGACATCACGTCGGTCAGCCGGTTCGGCGCCACCGCGCCGGGACAGCAGGCCCACATCCCCGTCAACGACTACCAGAAGCTCTTCGCGCAGCAGGCAGGCCAGCTCGACGAGAAGGCGCGTGAGGCCGACATCAAGAAGATGGCCAAGATCCTCAACGAGGAGGCGGGGGTCCTCTTCCTCGCATGGCCCGACAACCTCTACACCGTCGCGCCCCGGATCTCGGAGCTCCCGTTGTCCGGTGACAGCCTGATCCAGGTCGAGGCGATCGTCGTCACCGAGTGAGCACGACCGGCCAGGGGGTGGCGGCGGCTCCGGCCGTCGTCACCCCACCCTCCAGGTACGGCGGCCGTCGGGCCCGCCGCGCACGGCGCGTCGCCGGCACCGTGGCCCGGCTCGTCCTGACGCTGCTGGGCCTGCTGACGCTGCTCTTCTTCCTCGTCCGGCTCAGCGGTGACCCCGCGGGAGTCCTCGCTGGCCCTTCCGCGACGCCCGAACAGCTCGACGCCGTACGAACTGCCCTGGGCCTCGACCAACCGCTGCTCGTGCAGTACGCCCAGTTCCTCGGTGACGCCGTCCGACTCGACTTCGGTACGTCGGTCTTCACAGGCGAGTCAGCTTTGGGCACCGCGCTCGGTGCCCTCCCGGCGACGTTGCTCCTGCTCGTGACGACGATGGTCACCTCGGTCGTCGTCGGCGTCCCCTGCGGCGTCCTGCTCGACCGCGGCGGTCGCGTGGCCCGTGCGGTGATCGGGTCGACGATGACGCTCGCGCAGGCCGTCCCGACCTTCGTGCTCGGGGTGCTGCTGGTCTACCTCTTCGCGGTGCGGCTGGGCGTGCTCCCCGCCTTCGGCAGCGGCACGCCCGCCACCCTCGTGATGCCGACGCTCGCGCTCGCCGCGTTCGCGGTCGCGCGGACGGCACGGATGGTCGCCGCCGAGCTGGAGCAGGTCGAGGACCAGGACTTCCTCCGTACGGCGTCGGCCAAGGGCGCCTCGGCGCGGCGCGTCCTGTGGCGCCACGCCCTTCCCAACGCGTCCCCAGCGGTCGCCGCAGCGCTCGTCGTCGAGATGTCGTACCTGATCTCAGGCGCCGTCGTCGTCGAGGTGCTCTTCGCCTACGACGGGATCGGCAAGGAGCTCGTGGATGCGATCTTCGCCCGCGACTACCCCTTGGTCCAAGCCGCCGTCTTCGTCATCGGAGTGTTCGTCGTGACCGTCAACATCGTGGGGGACGCGCTGCTCAGGATGCTCGACCCGCGTACCGCCAGGGCCCGCGCATGAGGCGCCGACGCCTGGATCTCCGCCTGTGGACACCGGCGGCCGTCCTGGCCCTCGTCGTGCTGGCCTGCTTCGCCGGGCCTGCGCTCCTGGGGCCTGACGGAGCGCAGCAGGCGCTGGGGGAGCGGCTCGCGCCACCTGCCTGGCTCGCCGGCGCTGTGGACGGCAAGCCGCTGGGCACCGACGCGTTCGGTCGCGACATGCTCACCCGGACCCTGGAGGGTGGCCGGGTGTCGCTCCAGGTCGGGTTCGGCGCAGCGACCGGAGCGGTCGTCATCGGCCTCCTCCTCGGACTGGTGGCGGGGTACTGGGGTGGCTGGTGGGACCGCGCGATCATGACCGTGGCCGACGTCTGGCTCGCCTTCCCGTTCCTCGTGATCGCCCTCGCCGCAGTTGCCGTCGTCGGCTCGGACGTCCCGGTCCTGGTCGCGCTGCTCACGCTCGGCGGCTGGGTCCTGCCCACACGGGTGACGCGCACGATCGTGCAGCGGGTGCGTAGCGAGGACTACGTCGTCGCCGCCGCGGGAGCGGGCGCGAGCGACCTCTACCTCGTACGGCGGCACGTCCTCCCGCAGGTGCTTCCCGCCAACCTCGTGGTCTGGTCGTTCACCGTCGGCGCCCTCGTCGTGATCGAAGGCGCGCTGTCGTTCCTGGGGCTGGGCGTGAAACCGCCTACCCCGTCGTGGGGCAACATCGTGTCCGACGGCACTCCGTACCTCGAGACCGCGTGGTGGGTCGTCGCCTGGCCGGCGCTGATGATCGTCGTGACGGTCATGTGCGCGAACGGGTTGGGCACCGCGCTCCGGCGTCGATGGCAGGCGGGCTCCCGCGTCCTCGAGGCATCCTCCGAGCTGGACAAGGGAGTGGCGCCATGACGCCCGCACTGGTGATCGAGGACCTGTGGGTCGAGGCCGGCCCCACCGACGATCCGCTGGTGCTCGTCAGGGGTGTCGACCTGACCGTCGGGGCCGGCACGGTGGTGGGACTGGTCGGGGAGTCCGGCTCCGGCAAGACCGTCACCTGCATGTCCGCGCTGGGGCTCGCCGGTCGCGGGGTCCGCATCACTCGCGGGTCCGTCCGGGCACAGGGCACGGAGCTGGTCAGGGCGGACGAGGCCACGATGCGCAGGGTGCGCGGTGGTGTCGTCGGCACGGTCTTCCAGGACCCGTTGAGCTCGCTCAACCCCTTGCAGCGCATCGGCGACCAGATCGCGGAGGCGCTCGTGCTCCACCGTGGCGGGCGGCGGCGCGCTCATCGCGACCGGGTGATCTCCTTGCTCGCCCGGGTGGGGGTCCCCGCACCCGAGGAGCGCGTCCGGGCCTATCCGCACGAGCTGTCGGGCGGCCTCCGCCAACGTGTCGCGATCGCCATGGCGATCGCCAACGACCCCGCCGTGCTCGTCGCGGACGAGCCGACGACCGCCCTCGACGTGACCGTCCAGGCACAGGTGCTCGACGTGGTCCGCACCGCGACGCGCGACGAGGGCCGTGCCGCACTGATCGTGACGCACGACCTGGGCCTGGTCGCGGAGGTCGCCGACCGCGTGGCGGTGATGTACGCCGGACAGATCGTCGAGGAGGGCCCCGTTGGTTCCGTGTTCGCGGCGCCCCAGCACCCGTACACCCAGGGTCTGCTCGCCAGCCGCCCCGTCCTCGCTCCAGGGCGGCGACGGCTCCACGCGATGCCCGGGCGTCCGCCGCTGCCGGGCGCCTGGCCGAGCGGGTGCGCCTTCGCGGCGCGGTGCTCGAACGTCAACGAGGCGTGCACGGCCCCGCCGCCTGTGCACCAGGGTGACGACGGGTGGGCGCGGTGCTGGCGTCCGGCCGACGAAGGGCCGCCGGACCGCACCGAGGCCCAGGAGGGCGCCGCATGAACGCCGTCATCGAGCTCACCGACCTCACCAAGGCGTACGACCTCCCTGGCGGAGGCCGGCTGACCGCGGTCGACGGCGTCAGCCTCCAGGTCAGTGCCGGTGAGACGTACGCCCTGGTCGGCGAGAGCGGCTGCGGGAAGTCGACCCTCGCACGCATGGCGGCGATGCTGGTCGCGCGCGACTCCGGCGCGGTCACGTGGTCGGGGCAGCAGGTCTCGGGGCTGAGCCGCCGGGAGCTGCGGGGGATCCGCGACCACACGCAGGTCGTCTTCCAGGATCCCGCCGCCGCACTGTCGCCGCGGCTGACAGTGGCCGAGGCCGTCGAGGAGCCCCTTCGGATCCGTGGCCGTGCGGGCTCGCGCTCGGTCGACGCGCTTCTCGACGCGGTCGGGCTCGACCGCTCGATGGGCACCCGCCGGCCGCGCGAGCTCAGCGGAGGTCAGCGCCAGAGGGTGGTGATCGCGCGCGCGATGGCGCTCGAGCCCCGGCTCCTGGTGCTCGACGAGCCGGTCGCGTCGCTCGACGTCTCTGTCCAGGCCCAGGTCCTCAACCTGCTGGCCGACCTCCAGCGCGAGAAGGGCCATGCCTACCTGCTGATCGCTCACGACCTCGCCGTGGTCAGCAGCGTGGCCGACCGCATCGGCGTCATGTACCTCGGTCGGATCGTCGAGGAAGGTCCGGCCGACGAGGTCATCACCCGCCCGCGGCACCCGTACACACAGATGCTGATCGCCTCCGTCCCCGTCTTCACGCCAGGGCAGCAGGTCTCCCGGCCAGCGGTCGTCGGCGACCCGCCTAGCCCCACGGAGTCTCGTACGGGATGCGCGTTCGCGGACCGCTGCGTCGCGGCCACGGACGTGTGTCGAGAGACGACACCAGAGCCGCGTACCTTCGGCAGCGTCCTCGTCCGGTGCCACCACGCCTCCGGCGGCTGACGGGCGGCGGAGGACGCTCCGTTAGGCTCGAACGGTGACGAGCCCCGACCGCACCCCGGCCAACCCCGAGGCGCCCAACCCGCAGCTCCCGACCGTCCAGAAGCTGCGGGTGCGGTACGCGAAGAGGGGCAGGCTGCGCTTCACCAGCCACCGCGACTTCGGCCGGGCCTTCGAGCGAGCGGTACGCCGCGCCGAGGTGCCGATCGCGCACTCGTCCGGATTCACCCCGCACCCCAAGATCTCGTACGCCGGAGCGTCGCCCACAGGGGCGGCGAGCGAGGCGGAGTACCTCGAGATCGGCGTGGTGCGCGCGCTGGAGCCCGAGAAGGTGGCCGCGGTCCTGGACTCGGCCCTTCCGCCCGGTCTGGACATCCTCGAGGTCGTCGCCGTCCGGGAGGGGAGCGGGTCGCTCGCGGACCGGCTCGAGGCCAGCCAGTGGCAGCTCGAGCTGCCGGGTGTGGCTCCCGACGAGGCGGAGCGTGCGGTCGCGGCGTTCCTCGCGGCAGACGAGGTCCTGGTCGAGCGGATGACCAAGAAGGGCCTGCGCACCTTCGACAGCCGAAGTGCCGTCGTGCGGCTCGCCAGCCGTACGACGCCCGAGGGTCACACGTCGTATGCGATACTGGACGTGGTCGTACGACACGGCACCCCGTCCGTGCGACCCGACGATGTTCTCGCCGGACTCCGCGCCATCGCGGGTCTCGCACCGTCGGCAGCCCCTGTGGCCACCCGGATGGTGCAAGGTCCACTAGATGCGCAGACCGGCACGGTCGGCGATCCGTTCGCGCCCGACCGCGACGCGTCGTAGGTGCACGCGGCCTGCGGCGGCGACCGCGGCGGCGGATGGGCCGCCAGTGACAGGCCGGCAGCAACGGAGAGCGTCGCCGTAGCCCGGTAACCCGGGCCGACCGCAGGCTTGCGTCCGCTGTGCGACACCGATTGCACGCGGCGACGACATCGCCTCGCGTGCAGCTTCGGCGGCCGCGGGGCCGAAGGAGAGCACCATGCTCGACGAGCAGAATCCCTCGACACCCTCACCGGACGCCGAGTCCCACCCCGAGTCGGAGTCGGACTCCACCGCCACCGGTGCGACCGTCACCACACGGCGCCGTCGGGCGGCCTCCCGCCCCGCCGGGCCGCCGTCGGCCGCGGCGGTCTTCTCAGAGGCTGCCGAGCCGGCCAAGCCGGCTCGGGCGACCCGTTCGCGCAAGAGCACCGCGCGGTCCGCCACGACGGACGACCCCACCGAGGCCGCGGAGAGCACCGAGTCCGCCGACGCCACCGCCTCCGCAGCGCCGGAGGCCCCCGCAGCGCCGACGGTGACGAAAACGACCCGTACGCGCAAGAAGGCGGCCTCCCGTTCGGCAGGCCCCGCCACCGCGGCCACGGAGGCGGCGAGCGCGGCCCCGGCCGAGGACGACACCCCCGCACGGCCGGCTCGTCGACGCGGTGCCGCCTCGACGCCGGAGGTCACCAGCACGCCGGCCCCGACCGTGGCTGACGACGAGGACGTCGAGCCGGACGAGGCGCAGGCCGAGCCGGAGGCGAAGGCGACGGCCCCCGCGCGCCGCGCCGCGTTCGTCGCGCCTCTCTTCCAGGCGCCCGAGCCCGCGACGGCCCCGCGCCGCAAGCGCCGCCCGGAGCCGGTCGAGGACGACGAGGACGACAACGACCGCGACGACGAGGTCGTCGACCGTGACACCGAGGACCGCCGCGCGCGGACCGGACGTCGTGACGGCCGCGACGACGACCGCGACGACCGCGGCGAGGTCGACACCGACGCCGAGGCGGCAGACGACGAGGACGGCGACGACAGTGACGACGGCTCGACGCCGACGCGTCGTCGCCGGCGCCGCGGAGGACGCCGCCGCCGCAAGCCCGTCGCGGGCGAGGACGTCGACAGCGACGACGAGGACGACACGCAGGACAGCGCGCCCAGCACGGATGACGCGTCCGAGGACGAGTCCGCCGCCGACGAGGCCGAGGACTCCGACGAGGCCGACGACGCCGATGCGTCGAGCGGGACGAGCCGTCGTCGCCGCCGCCGTCGTCGTCGGGGCGAGGACAGCGACACGTCCGCCGACGATCCGGAGAACACCGTCGTCCGGGTGCGCGAACGCCGCAGTGCCGAGGACGAGATCACCAGCGTGTCCGGTTCGACGCGCCTGGAGGCCAAGAAGCAGCGACGGCGCGAGGGCCGCGAGGCCGGACGCCGACGGACACCGATCGTCTCCGAGGCGGAGTTCCTCGCCCGCCGCGAGTCGGTGAAGCGCGAGATGGTGATCCGGCAGCGCGACGAGCTGACGCAGATCGCGGTCCTCGAGGACGACGTGCTCGTCGAGCACTACGTGTCCCGCGAGTCCCAGAACTCGATCATCGGCAACGTCTACCTCGGACGCGTCCAGAACGTGCTCCCCTCGATGGAGGCCGCCTTCGTCGACATCGGCAAGGGCCGCAACGCGGTCCTGTACGCCGGCGAGGTCGACTGGAGCAAGCTCGGTGACGGCAAGCCCCGCAAGATCGAAGAGGTCCTCAAGTCCGGCCAGGCCGTCCTCGTCCAGGTGACGAAGGACCCGGTCGGCCACAAGGGTGCTCGTCTGACCAGCCAGATCAGCCTGCCCGGACGGTTCCTGGTGTACGTCCCGGGCGGTCAGAGCAGCGGCATCTCCCGCAAGCTCCCCGACACCGAGCGGAGCCGTCTCAAGTCTCTGCTCAAGGGCATCCTCCCCGAGGACGCGGGCGTGATCATCCGCACCGCGGCAGAGGGAGCCACCGAGGACCAGCTGACGCGTGACGTCGAGGCCCTCGACGCGCGCTGGAAGGACATCGAGAAGAAGTCCACCACCGGCACGGCGCCGCAGCTGCTGTACGGCGAGCCGGACCTCACGATCAAGGTGGTCCGCGACCTCTTCAACGAGGACTTCTCACGGCTCGTCGTCGAGGGGACGGACGCCTCGGAGCTCATCGAGGGCTACGTCAGCCACGTCGCGCCCGACCTCAAGGACCGGGTGGAGACCTGGCAGGGCTCGGCCTCGGGCGACGCCTTCTCGGCGTTCCGCATCGACGAGCAGATCGCCAAGGCCCTTGACCGCAAGGTCTGGCTGCCGTCGGGCGGCTCGCTCATCATCGACCGGACCGAGGCGATGACGGTCGTCGACGTCAACACCGGCAAGTTCACCGGTTCGGGGGGCAACCTCGAGGAGACCGTCACGAAGAACAACCTCGAGGCGGCAGAGGAGATCGTGCGGCAGCTCCGGCTGCGCGACATCGGCGGCATCATCGTCATCGACTTCATCGACATGGTGCTCGAGAGCAACCGCGACCTCGTGCTGCGTCGCCTCGTCGAGTGCCTCGGCCGTGACCGCACCCGCCACCAGGTCGCCGAGGTGACCTCGCTCGGCCTCGTGCAGATGACCCGCAAGCGGATCGGCACCGGTCTGCTCGAGGCGTTCAGCGAGCCGTGCGAGCACTGCGCCGGTCGCGGAATCGTCACCCACGACCACCCTGTCGAGTCCAAGAAGGGTTCCGACGATGGCCGGCGCAGCGGCCGCAGCGGCCGCGCGAAGCGCCAGGACGGGGACCAGCAGGGCTCGTCGAAGGGTGGCCAGCCCAAGGGCGGCGAGGGCAAGGGGCGATCGGGTCAGCAGTCGTCCGACTCGGCGCCGGCGGAGCAGATCGACACCGCAGACGCGACCGAGCCGGTGGCGCCGAACGCGGACGTCGCCCTCGGCGACGCCCAGTCGGCTCCTGACGACGCCGGTCAGGACAACGCCGAGGCTTCCGGCCCGCGCAAGCGCCGTCGGCGGCGCTCAGGCGGGGCGGACCGACCCTCGGCGCCGGCGTCGGATCAGGCAGCACCGTCGGAAGGGGCCGCGCCGCACGGTGGCCTGGAGTCGCCCGGTACGCTGGACGGCGGAGCATCCGACCCCGCTTTGACCGGCGACGGGCAGACTCCGTAGACTAGATGGTCGGCGCGCTGTGTGCGTGCCGGTCTGTGTGCCCGGGACAGTGCTTCGTGCCTGGTGGTGGCACCACCCCTAAGTTTTGGACAGTCAAGCTCCGACAGCGGAGCAGCAACGAGTGAGGATGTGAGTCGGCGGTGTACGCGATCGTGCGCAGTGGCGGCCAGCAGCAGAAGGTCGCGGTCGGCGACGTCATCGAGATCGACAAGGTCAAGAGCACGGTCGGTGAGTCGCTCGAGCTCCCCGCAGTGCTGCTCGTCGACGGCGACGCGGTGACGTCGGACGCCGACTCGCTCGCCAAGGTCTCCGTGACCGCCGAGGTCGTCGGCGCCACGAAGGGTCCGAAGATCATCATCCAGAAGTACAAGAACAAGACCGGATACAAGAAGCGCCAGGGTCACCGCCAGCACTACACCCAGGTCAAGATCACCGGCATCTCGAAGTGACGCGAAAGTAGGCACGAGCACATGGCACACAAGAAGGGCGCCGCTTCTACCAAGAACGGCCGTGACTCCAACTCGCAGCGCCTCGGTGTGAAGCGCTTCGGTGGTCAGCAGGTGAGCGCCGGCGAGATCATCGTCCGCCAGCGCGGGACGCACTTCCACCCCGGCACGAACGTCGGCCGTGGTGGCGACGACACGCTGTTCGCTCTCGCCGCCGGTGCGGTCGAGTTCGGCACACGCCGTGGTCGTCGCGTGATCAACATCGTCCCGTCGGAGTGATCTGACGGACTTCGACGACGACGAGGGGCGGGTCCGCAGCACGCGGGCTCGCCCCTCGTTCCGTCTCGTCGGGGAGCGGACGCGCCGATCGGCGCGGGCGTACCCGTACGAGAGACAACTTTGAGGAGGTGGCACGGATGGCAGTCCCGACGTTCGTCGACAAGGTGACCCTGCACGTCAAGGGTGGTGACGGCGGCAACGGCATCGCCTCGGTGCACCGCGAGAAGTTCAAGCCTCTCGGTGGGCCCGACGGCGGCAACGGGGGCAGCGGCGGTGACGTCGTGCTGCGCGTGGCGTCCGACGTCACGACGCTGGTCGACTACTACCACGAGCCCCACCGTCGTGGCGGCCGTGGATCGCACGGCAGCGGCGGCAACCGCAACGGCTCGCAGGGCGACGACCTGGTCCTGCCGGTGCCCGAGGGCACGGTGGTGCGTGACGCCGACGGCGAGGTCCTCGCCGACATGGTCGGTGTGGGCACCGAGCTCGTGGTCGCGCAGGGCGGCCGCGGCGGGCTGGGCAACGCGGCGCTGGCCTCGAGCAAGCGCAAGGCGCCCGGTTTCGCGCTCAAGGGTGAACCGGGCGACGAGCGCTCGATCACCCTCGAGCTCAAGGTCGTCGCCGACATCGGCCTCGTCGGCTTCCCCAGCGCCGGCAAGTCGAGCCTCATCGCCGCACTGTCGCGGGCGCGCCCGAAGATCGCCGACTACCCGTTCACGACCCTCGTCCCGAACCTCGGTGTCGTCGTCGCGGGTGACGTGACGTACACCGTTGCCGACGTTCCCGGTCTCATCGAGGGCGCCGCCGACGGGCGCGGCCTCGGGCACGACTTCCTGCGGCACGTGGAGCGTTGCGCCGCGCTGGTGCACGTGATCGACTGCGCGACGATCGAACCTGGCCGGGACCCGCTCACCGATCTCGACGTGATCGAGGGCGAGCTCAGCGCGTACGGCGGGCTCGAGGACCGTCCGCGCCTGGTCGCACTCAACAAGGTCGACGTCCCCGACGCCAAGACGATCGCGGAGTTCGTCCGCGCGGAGCTGGAGGAGCGCGGCCTCGAGGTCTTCGAGATCTCCGCGGCCAGCCACGAGGGCCTGAAGGCCTTGTCGTACGCGATGGCCGAGGTCGTCGCGTCGTCTCGCAAGGCCGTGACCGCGGCCCCGGCGACGCGGATCGTCCTGAAGCCCCGCTCGGCCGACGGTGGTGACGACTTCACCATCACGCGTCAGGGCGAGCAGTGGATCGTGCGCGGCGAGAAGCCCGAGCGCTGGGTCCGCCAGACCGACTTCACCAACGACGAGGCCGTCGGGTTCCTCGCAGACCGGCTCAACCGCCTCGGCGTCGAGACGCGGCTGCTGGCGATGGGCGCCGAAGCCGGCGACGACGTCGTCATCGGCAGCGTCGACGACGCGGTCGTCTTCGACTTCGACCCGCAGGTCAACGCCGGCGCGGAGCTGCTCGGCTCCCGTCGTGGCGAGGACGACCGGCTGATCGAGAACCACCGTCGTACGACCAAGCAGCGGCGAGAGGACCTCGCCCGCCGGCGGGAGTTCGAGCGGACAGCACGCGAGGCCCGCACCGAGGGTCGCGTGGCGCCCGAGGCCCTGTGGTCGGAGGACGACGAGGAGTGAGGCGCCGCATCGTGGGGGTGACGTCGTGAGGATCGTCGTCAAGGTCGGCTCGTCGTCGCTCAGCTCGGCGGACGGCGGCCTCGACCTGTCACGGCTCCACATGCTGGTGGACGCGCTCGCCGGTGCGCGTGGGCGCGGTGACGAGGTCGTCCTGGTGAGTTCCGGTGCCATCGCGACCGGCCTCTCACCCCTCGGTCTCCCGGCCCGCCCGCGCGACCTGGCGACCCAGCAGGCTGCGGCGAGCGTCGGGCAAGGGCTGCTCGTCGCCCGGTACACCGAGCGGTTCGCGCGCCACGACCTCGTCGTCGGCCAGGTGCTGCTCACCGTCGACGACGTGGTCCGTCGCACCCAGTACCGCAACGCGTACCGGACCCTCGCCC
>Ga0233375_1000945_pt1 | contig 14140 bp, 13 predicted proteins | sample ElkDunMinimDraft_10_FD_191539 | JGI IMG/M metagenome (GOLD analysis project Ga0233375, IMG submission 191539) | Fecal eukaryotic communites from dung pellets of Tule Elk in California, USA - Elk Dung E16 | ecosystem: Host-associated > Mammals > Digestive system > Large intestine > Fecal | place... | reverse complement strand
GGCGCTGGGCCCCGTGATCTCGGGCCCGATCCCCGAAGACGACCGCGAGAAGGCCCTCGCCGACGCACGCCGCTGCGGCCTGCTCGCCTCCGAGGCCCTGCAGTACGCCCAGCGGGACATCGACTCTTCGCGACCGAACGACCCGGGCTGGGGCGGCCCGCAGGGCGGGTGGGGCGGCGGCCGCAGCGGCGGCCCCGGCGGCAACAACATCATGGGCGGCCTCCTCGGCGGTCTCGTCATCGGCAGCCTGCTGGACGGGATGTTCGACTGATCCGCACTCCACGCGTTCAGCATCCGAAGGGCAGCGAAAAGCGGATGCCGCGTGTAGGCGATGGTCCACGCGGCATCCGCTGATCAGGAACGCGCTATGAGGCGATGTCCACCGCCGGCGGCGCCGCCGCGGTCAGCGAGATCACCCCGTAGTCCCAGCCCTTGCGCCGGTAGACCACGCTCGGGTGGTCGGTGCGCGCGTCGATGAACAGGAAGAAGTCGTGTCCGACCAGCTCCATGCGGTCGACCGCCTCTTCGACGGTCATCCACTCCGCGTCGAACTGCTTGGTGCGGATGACCACCGGGGTGTAATCCGCTTCCTCTGCGGCCTCGCCCTGGACCGGGATGGTGCCGGTGGCCACGGCCTCGAGCACGTCGGCCGAGGCGGGCTGCACGTCGATGCCCTCGAGCGAGCCGTTCTCCTTCTTGAAGGTCGCTCCGCGCGGCTTGTCGCGTGCGTCGAGGCGCTTCTCCTTCGCGCGGCGCAGCTGCTCGGCGAGCTTGTCGACGGCCAGATCGAGCGCCGTGAACTTGTCGCCGTCGACGGCCTCGGCGCGGACCAGCGGTCCCTTGCCGGTGAGGGTCAGCTCGACCGTCTCGTCTTCCATGCGTCCGTTGTGGTACGCGCGGTGGGTCACCTTGACGTCCAGCCGCTGGGCCCGCGGAGCGAGGTGCTCGACGCGCACGGCCTTCTCTTCGACAACGGTGCGGAATCGATCGCTGATCCCCACTCCCACGCCGACGATGCTGGTATCCATCCTTGACCTCCTTGTTCCGGTCCGCCCGGCCAAGGGCGGACCATGAGTCGCCTTGTCCCTTCAACGCTATCGTTCCGGCCGTCCGATGTCATCTTGACGCCCCGTGCGTGCGGGCGGTCACCGCCACCGTGGCCGCACCGACGACCTGCATTCCGCCGGCGCGGAGCACCCTGGCCGCCTCGGCGAGGGTGGCCCCGGTGGTCACCACGTCGTCGACGAGCACCACCGGCAGGTCGATGACGCCCCGCAGCGCCATGCTGCCGGCGACGTTCGCGCTGCGGGCCTCGCGCGTGAGCCCACGCTGGTCGCCCGTCGTCCGCGCGACCCGCAGCAGCCGCAGCGGGCGTGCGCCGCAGCGGCGCAGGACGAGCTCCACCGGCCGATAGCCCCGCCGTCGCATCGACGCGGGCGAGGCGGGCACCGGAACCGCTGCCACCCCTGGCCCGTGCGCCGCGAGCGCAGCGGCCAGCGCCGGTGCGAGGGCACGCGCCAGCGACGTGCGCCCGTCCTCCTTGAAGGCCCGGAGCACCCGTGCGGCCACGCCCTCGAAACCGAGGCCGCTCCAGATGTCCAGACCGCCCGCCCCGTGTCGACGCGGCTCGGGGACGAGCTGCGCCCGGCACGGTGAACACAGCGCGGTGTCGGGCAGGTCGCAGCCGGCGCACCACGTCGGGAAGGCCAGCGACAGCGCGTCGGCGAGGGCACCGCGCACGGGCGGGGGAACCGCGATCATCGTCCGAGTCTGCACAGCGTGCGCCGCCGAGGCGCCGGATGCCGTGGGCGACGGGGACGGACCGGCGCCACCGGCGGCTGGGGAGGGAGGGCGGACTCAGCCGGGCGCGCCCTGCACCGTGGCGAGGACGAGCACGCGGAGGTCGCCCGAGGCGTTGCCCCAGTTGGTGCCCCGGCGAACGTAGAGGACGCCGCGGGAGTCCAGCAGCCGCGGCACGGAGGCCTGGTTGGTCGGGGCGATCGACGTCACCGCAGCCGGCGCCGTGACGACGTCAGCCGGTCCCCCGACCAGCTGCTCCACCACGTTGGTGTCGCCGGTGACGTCGGAGACGATCCCCACGTGCGTGGCGTCGAGCCACGCCATGTCCGTTGCGGGCCCCGCCAGCGAGCCCAGCATCCACGGTTCGCCGAGGCGCACCGGCACCCCGCCGTCGCGGATGATGCCGGCCACCCACACCGCCGGCGGCCCGCCGTCACTCACCACCGCCGCCACGCGCGTGCCGTCGCGCGACACCTCCATCGCGCTGATCCGCGTGGCATCCGGCCAGGCGCCTGCCACGTCGACCACCGCCGCGTCGGGCCCGAACGCCTGCACGCCCTGGGGGTTGGACCGCGGAACGCTCCATACCCAGTTCCGGGTGTCGATCGTGGGGGCGATGAGATCGGGCCGGGTGTCGACATCGGCCCACCCCGAGGCCGCGTCCACGCGCGCGACGGCGCCGGTGCCGCGCAGCAGGGCTGCGGCATCCTGATCGGCCGACACCTGCACCGCCGTCGGGCCGGCGTCCACGATGGCGTCGGAGAGCTCGGCGATGGGCTCCAGCCCGTCGCCGGCGAGGAACCCGAAGCCGTCCTCCACCAGCACGAGGGGCTGGGGCGGCACCCGTGTGGAACGGGTCTCGACGCGCGATGCCGGCAGCGGCTGGCCGTCGACCGTCAGCTGCACCGTGGTGACGCCGGCCCCGGCGAGGCTCTCCGCCAGCTGCGTGTGGACGCGGTCCAGCGTCTCGGGGTCCAGGTCCAGCGCGCCGGGGGTGAGCTCGACCTGCGCCGTTCCGTCGTCCTGCACCGGCACCGTGCGCGCGGCGAGGGTGACATCCTCGGGAACGGCGTTGGCGACCGCGCCCGAGAGCCACGGGCTCGGCCCGCTCTCCAGCAGCGCGCTCGCCACGCTCGTCGCGGGGTTCGTGGTCGTGAACCACCGCACGTCGGGGACGAGGTAGGTCCAGGTGGGATCGAAGTAGGCCAGTGCGTAGCTGCGGAAGACGACGTCGAACCGGGCGTCGTCCAGCACGATGCCGTTCGGCGCCTCGCTGATGCGCCACTGGCCGTCCTCCTGCGCGAGCCCGAACCTCAGCTCCAGCGCATCGCCGCCGAGATCGTCGTACGCGCCGACCTCGTCGACGGTCGCCTGCGCCGTGACGTTGAGGACGATCGTGTCGTCACCGGTCTCGACGTACTCCCGCTGCGAGAAGTCGTCGATCGTGACGTTCGCCGAAGGGTCCCACGTCTCCCGGGCCTCGCCGGTGAGATACTCGCGCGCCGTGGCCCATTCGCCGCGGGTTCCGGAGCCTGCGCGGATGAAGCCCTCCACGATCTCCCGCGGGGTCGCGCCCGGCTGCGGCGGGTCGGCGACGAATGAGATGTCGGGCGGGCGGGTGTCGCCCTCCAGCGGCAGTCCGGGGTTCACCGGGCCGCTCGTGGGCAGTCCGGCACATGCCGACAGCACGAGGGCGGATGCCGTGGCGATCGCGACGGCGAGCGCGCGCAGCGGCGATCTCATCGCTTCTCCCTCCGGTCTGCGGGCGGTATCTCGATCGGCTGGGTGAGTCCGAGCGTGTCGAAGGCGGCGTCGTCGCCGGGGTCGGCGGGGATGGGCGATGCCCCGTTCAGCTCGCTGCCGTGCCGCGGGATGGTGAGCACGAAGTGGGTGCCCCGGCCGAGCGCGGACCACACCGCGAGGGTGCCGCCGTGCAGCCGCGCGTCGCCGAGGGCGATCGACAGGCCGAGCCCGGTGCCGCCGATGGTGCGCGTGCGCGAGGGGTCGGCCCGCCAGAAGCGGTCGAAGACGCGCTCGGAGTCCGCGGCGGTCATGCCGAGGCCGTAGTCGCGCACGCCGAGCGCGACGGCGTGCTGGTCGCTGTCGACGGTCACGACGATCGGACGGCCCTCACCGTGCTCGATGGCGTTGCCCAGCAGGTTGCGCACGACCCGGCGGACGCGCCGTGGGTCCATCTCCACCGGCGAGTAGCCGCCGGGGGCGATGAGGCGCACGTCGGAGCCGTGCTGGTCGGCGAGCTGCTGCATCGACGCGATGACGTCCTCGGCCAGCTGCGCCATACTCGTCGGCTCGATCTCCAGCTGCACGGAGCCGGCGTCGTAGCGGCTGATCTCGAGCAGGTCGGTCAGCAGGACCTCGAACCGCTGGACCTGGGCGTGCAGCAGCTCCGCGGCGCGCGCGGTGGCGGGGTCGAACGCGTCGCGACGGTCGTTGAGCATGTCCGAGGCCAGGCGGATCGTCGTCAGCGGGGTGCGCAGCTCATGCGAGACGTCCGAGACGAAGCGCTGCTGCACGAGCGAGAGGTCGGCGAGGTCCTTGATCTGCGACTGGATGCTGTCGGCCATCGCGTTGAACGAGCGTGCGAGGGTTGCCAGCTCGTCGTCGCCGCGCACCTCGAGCCGCACGCCGAGGTCGCCGTGGGCGAGGCGCTCGCTGGTCTCGGCGGCCTCGGCGATCGGGATCGTCACCGATCGCAGCACCACCCACGAGATCGCGCCGATCAGGAGCACGAGCGCCGCGCCCACGATCCACAGCGTCACCTGCACGAAGCTCAGCGTCTGCGAGGCGTCGGCGAGGTCGTAGCCGAAGTAGAGCTCGTACGAGCCCGCTTCGGGCACCTGCAGCTGCTGGCCGACCACGATGCCGGGCACCGTGCCGCCGTCGCCGTCGGGCAGAGCCACCGACTGCCACCACTGCAGCTCGTTACCGGCCTGCACCGATGTGCGCAGGCCCTCCGAGAGGTAGTCCTCGGTCAGCCCGCCCGTCGTGAACCCCTGGGGCGCCAGCGGCGACGCGGGGTCGCTGCGCAGCGCCGCGGTCATCTCGGTCGCGCCCTGGCGGGCGACCGTGCTGACATTGACCAGCAGGTTGTCCACCGCGACCAGGTCACCGCCGACCTCGGCGGAGTCCAGCGTCGCCTGCGCGGCCTGCGTCGTGCGGGCGGCGTCGTCGAGCACCTGCTCCAGGCGCGACTGGAACAGGTCGTTCTGGATGGCGAGCGCCATGAAGACGAAGGCCGCGAGCACCGCCAGGGCGCTCAGCCCCAGCGCGAGCAGCACGGTGCGGAACCGCAGCGACCGCCGCCAGGCGTAGGCGGCGTCTCGCGGCCACGAGCGCCAGTCCCGGAGGCGGGCCGACACACGCCGCGGGGCGTGCACGGAGGACATCGACCTCAGACCACCGCGCCGGCGCGGTAGCCCACCCCTCGCACGGTGGTGACGATGCGGGGATTGTCGGGGTCGAGCTCGACCTTGGCGCGCAGCCGCTGCACGTGCACGTTGACCAGCCGTGTGTCCGCCTTGTAGTGGTAGCCCCAGACCTGCTCGAGCAGCATCTCGCGCGAGAAGACGTGCTGGGGCTTGGATGCCAGCGCCACCAGCAGCTCGAACTCCAGCGGCGTGAGGGCGATGACCTCGTCGCCGCGCCGCACCTCGTGGGCGGAGACGTCGACGGTGAGGTCGCCGATGCGCAGCGTCTCGCCGGCGGGCTCCGCCGTCGGGCGCAGCCGCGTGCGGATGCGCGCGACGAGCTCTTTGGGGTTGAAGGGTTTGACGATGTAGTCGTCGGCGCCCGATTCCAGGCCCCGCACGACGTCCGCGGTGTCGGTGCGCGCCGTGAGCATGATGATCGGCACGCCGGATTCGGCGCGGATGCGCGTGCAGATCTCGATCCCGTCGACGCCGGGGAGCATGAGATCGAGCAGCACGAGGTCGGGACGCTCGGCGCGCCAGACGTCGACGGCAGCCGCGCCGTCGGCGCAGAAGACGGTGTCGAAACCCTCGGTGCGCAGGACGATGCCGATCATCTCGGCCAGCGCTGTGTCGTCGTCGACCACCAGGATGCGTGAGGTCATGGGTGCGTGCTCGTCCTCCGGGTTCCCCAGCCCGCGCCGCAGACAGGGCAGGCGGGCTCCGCCCAGAGTAGCCGACCGCGCAGCCGGGACGCCGCACCGCCCCGCGGCGCCGCGTCGCGGCATCCGCCCGTTGTGACACGATAGGACCCACCTCAGCCGCACAGGGAGAGTCATGACCGCATACCCGGCCTGGACACCCGCCGCCCGCCCGGGCATCGTTCCGCTGCGCCCGCTGTCGTTCGGGGTCGTCCTCGGACGCTCCTTCTCAGCGCTGCGCCAGAACCCCCGAGTGCTCCTCGGGTTCGCCTTGGCCGTGCAGTCGGTGGTCACGTTCATCGGCTCGCTCGCCATCGTCGCACTCGCCCTCGCGGCGTTCTTCCGACTGGAGACGCTGCGGCCGGGCACGCAGGCCTTCGACGAGGTGCTCGCGGGCTCCGTCGCCATCGGCTTCGGCGGCAGCGTGCTGGTGAGCCTGGCCATGGCCACCGTGAGCGTGATCGTGCAGGGCGTCGTCGTCACCGAGGTCTCCCGCGCGGTCGTCGCCGAGAAGCTCACCCTCCGCGCGCTGTGGGCGCAGGTCAAGCCCGTGGCCTGGCGGCTGGTCGGCTACACGCTGCTGCTCACCTTCGTGGTCCTGGTGGGCCTGGGCATCGTGGTCGCGGGGGCCGTCGTGCTGCTGCTCGCCGAGCCCGTGAGCGGCCTGGCCCTGTCGCTGGGCATCGTGGTCGTGTCGATCCCGCTCGGCCTGTGGCTGACGGTGAAGCTGCTGCTCGTGCCCCCGGCGATCATCCTGGAGCGCGCGACGATCGCCGGCGCGATCGCACGGTCGTGGAGGCTCACCCGCGGCCGCTTCTGGCCGACACTGGGCATCGTCGTCATCATCTCGCTCGTGTTCGGCACGATCGGCCAGGTCGTGAGCCTGCCGTTCTCGCTGGCGACCACCGCGGTGTCCACGGTGCTCTCCCCCACGGGCGACCCCGAGACGGGCTTGTTCGTCGCCCTGATCGTCGGCGGTGTCCTGACGCAGGTGGTGACGGTGCTCGTGCAGTCGGTCGCGCTGATCGTGCAGTCGACGGCCACGTCGCTCATCTACGTCGACTGCCGCATGCGCCGCGAGGGCCTGGACCAGGATCTGCTCGCCTACGTCGAGCGCCGCGATGCCGGAGCGACCGATCTGGACGATCCGTACACGCTGCACATCGGTCGCACGGTGGCGAAGACCCCGGCCCCGGCGTCGTACGCGCCGTATCCGCCCGCGCCGGGCGGGTACCTGCCCGCGCCGGGCGCCTACCCGCCGCCGGGCGCGTATCCCCCGCCGCCGGCCGCCTACCCACCGCCGCCGGCAGGCGCCTATCCGCCGCCCGCCCAGACCGCACCCGCCGGCCAGGCCCAGGCGCCCACCGGCCCCGAGGCGGCTGCGACCCCCGACGAGGGAACGCATCCGTGGGTGAAGCCCTGACCGCGAACATCCCGCTGATCCCCGACGGGGACGAGGCGCGCCGCTGGGCCGAGACGGAGCTGTCCGATCCCGCCTACGCGATCACCGAGCCGACGGCCCTGGACCGCTTCGCCTACGCCGTGGAGCAGTTCTTCCGGGACCTCTTCGCCACCGAGATCCCCGCGGGCTGGGGCCCGTGGCTGGCCATCGGCGTCTGCGTGCTCCTCGTCGCACTGGTCGTCGTGGCGCTGGCCGTCTGGGGGATGCCGCGCACGCCCGCGCGCTCGCGCACCGCCACCGACCTCTTCGGCGAGTCCGAGCGGCGCACCGCCGCGCAGCTGCGCGCCGCGGCGGAGCAGCACGCCGCCCGCGGCGAGTGGGATGCCGCGGTGGCCGAGCGGTTCCGCGCGCTCGCGCGCTCCCTCGACGAGCGCGCCATCGTCGATGTCGCCCCCGGTGCCACCGTGCACGCCTTCGCGCGCGCCGCCGGCGCGGCGCTCCCCGCCCTGGCCGAGCGGCTGGAGCAGGCCGCGGCCGCCTTCGACGACGTGCGCTACCTGCGGCTGCCGGGAACGCCGGAGCTCTACCGCGCGGTCGCCGCGGTCGACGACGATGCCAGGGAGTCGTCGCCCCACCGCCCCGATCCGGTCACGACGTCATGACGGCGCCGGTCGCGCCCGACACCGCCACCCGCCGCCGCCGCTTCGGCGGCTGGGCGACGTTCGTCATCGTCCTCCTTCTCACGGGAGCGGGTTCTGCGGCCATCCTCGCCCTCGGCGAGCGGACCGAGCGCGACGCGCTGGATCCGGACTCCGTGGGCCCGGCGGGCACCCGCGCGATCGCCGAGGTGCTGCGCGAGCACGGCGTGAGCGTCGACGTCGTCCGCGACCGATCGGCGGCGCAGCGCGCCCTCGACGGCAGCGGCGACACCCTCGTCATCACCGACACCGCTCCCCTGGACGACGCGACCCTCGAGCGCCTGACCCGCATGGCCGACGACGTCGTGCTCATCGACCCGCGTTCCCGCGACGTGCGGCTGCTCCTCGCCGACTCCGCGGCGGCGGGGGTCGGCGACGGCGCCCCCGCCGATGCGCAGTGCACGCTCGGCGAGGCGCAGCGCGCCGATGCGATCGTGCCGGGCGCGGTCTTCTCCGCCGGCGCGGGGGTCACCGCCTGCTATCCCTCGGGCGACGGGTACGCCCTCCTCACCGTCGAGGGCGACACCGGCCGCATCTCCGCGCTCGACGCCGGAGAGCTGTTCACCAACGCCCGTCTGACCGACGACGCGAACGCGGCGCTCGCGGCGAATCTGCTGGGGCGACAGCCGCGCGTCGTCTGGTACCTGCCCGCCCTCGGCGACGGCGACCTCACCGACACCGCGCCCACCCTGGGCGAACTCACGCCGGATTGGGTGACACCCGCCATCGTGGTCGTGCTGGCCGCGGCGGCGGCGGCCATCGTGTGGCGGGGCCGCAGGTTCGGCCCGCTCGTGACCGAGGACCTGCCGGTGACGGTGCGGGCGTCGGAGACCACCGAGGGGCGCTCCCGCCTCTACGCGCGGGCCCGCGACACGGTGCACGCCGCCGACCTGCTGCGGTTCGGCACCATCGAGCGAGTCGCCCGCGCCCTCGGCCTCGGTCCCGCGACCTCCGCCCCCGCCGTCGCCGACGCCGCAGCGCGCCTCATCGGCGCCGACCGCGCGCGTGTGCGCGGCATCCTGATCGACGACCTGCCCGCAGGCGACGCCGACCTCGTCGCGCTCGCCGACGCCCTGGATGATCTCGAGACGGCCGTCCGTCTCGCCGTCCGACCCGAGAGGAACCCGCAGTGACCCACCTCGAGCCCTCCACCGCCGCACCCGCGACGCCGATCGACGACGACGCGCTGCGCGAGGCGATGAACCGCGTGCGACTGGAGGTGGGCAAGGCGGTCGTCGGCCAGGACGGCGCGGTGACCGGGCTGCTGATCGCCCTGCTCGCGCGCGGCCACGTGCTGCTGGAAGGCGTGCCCGGAGTCGCCAAGACCCTGTTGGTGCGCTCGTTCAGCCGGGCGATCGGGCTGGACACCAAGCGCGTGCAGTTCACGCCGGACCTCATGCCCGGCGACGTCTCCGGGTCGCTGGTGTACGACGCCCGCTCGGGCGAGTTCGAGTTCCGCGAGGGACCGGTGTTCACCAACGTGCTGCTGGCCGACGAGATCAACCGCACGCCTCCGAAGACCCAGGCCGCGCTCCTCGAGGCCATGGAGGAGCGGCAGGTCTCCGCCGATGGGATCACGCGTCCCCTCGCGGACCCGTTCCTGGTCGCGGCGACGCAGAACCCCGTCGAGCACGAGGGCACGTACTCGCTGCCGGAGGCGCAGCTCGACCGCTTCCTGCTGAAGCTCGTCATCGGCGTCCCCGCCCGCGACGCGGAGCTCGCGGTGCTGCGCCGCCACGCCGACGGGTTCCGCCCGGGCGATCTGGACGCGGCGGGCCTGCGCGCCGTCGTCGGGGCGGAGGAGATCCGCGCGGCGCAGCGCGCTGCGGCATCCGTCGCCGTCGCCGACGATGTGCTCGGCTACGTCGTCGACCTCGCCCGCGCCACTCGGCAGGCGCCGTCGGTGCAGCTGGGCGCGAGCCCGCGTGCGGCGACCGCCCTGCTGGCCGCCGCCAAGGTCTGGGCCTGGCTCGGCGGCTACCCCGCCATCACACCCGACCACGTGCAGGCGATGCTGGTGCCCACCTGGCGGCACCGGCTGCGGCTGCGGCCCGAAGCCGAGATCGAGGGCGTCTCGGTCGAGGCGATCCTCGCATCGGTGCAGCAGCAGACCCCCGTCCCCATCTGAGTCGCCGCTCCGCCCGCCGCCGCGCCCTCGTCCCCCACGACATCGAAGGAACCATGTACGTCACCGGCCGTCTGCCCGCACTGGTCGCCCTCGGCGTCGTGCCCGTGGTGCTGCTGGGCTCCGCCGGCATAGCCCCGTGGCCGGTCGCAGCGCTGTGGCTGCTGCTGTGCGCGCTGGTGGCGGGAGCGGATGCCGCGTTCGCCCCCGATCCGCGCCGACTGCGACTGACGCGCACCGGCGCCGGGCGCACGCGACTCGGCGAGCGCGTCGACACGGCGCTCGTGGTGCACAATCCCGGCCCGCGACGCGTGCGCGGCCGGCTGCGCGACGCCTGGCAGCCCACCGCGGGCGCACCGCAGCGCCGGCCAAGAATCGACGTTCCCGCCGGCGAGCGACGGACCGTCCCGGTGCCGCTGCAGCCGCGGCGGCGCGGAGAGCTGCGCAGCGACTTCGTCGTCGTCCGCTCCGGTGGCCCGCTCGGCATCGCGGGACGTCAGGCGCGCATCGAGGCCCCGGGGACCCTGCGGGTGCTTCCGCCCTTCACCTCGCGGCGGCACCTGCCCTCTCGGCTCGCGCGGCTGCGAGAGCTCGACGGCAACACCAGCGTGCAGGTGCGCGGACAGGGCACCGAGTTCGACAGCCTGCGCGAGTACGTGCGCGGCGACGACGTGCGCTCGATCGACTGGCGTGCCACCGCCCGGGCGGGCACGACCATGCTCCGCACGTGGCGTCCCGAACGGGATCGGCATGTCGTGATCATCGTCGACACCGGGCGCACCGCCGCGGCGCGGGTCGGCGATGGCGTGCGCCTGGATGCCGCGATGGAGGCGGCTCTGCTGCTCGCCGCCCTCGCGTCCCGCGCGGGCGACCACGTGCACCTGGCGATGTTCGACAGAGTGCTGCGCGCGCGGGTCACCGGTGTCGACGGCGCGGCGCTGCTGCCGGCGATGGTCGATGCGATGGCGCCGGTCGAGGCGCAGCTCATCGACACCGACTGGGATGCCGCCTTCGCCCAGGTGCGCGCCCTCACCTCCCGCCCGTCGCTGGTCGTGCTGCTGACCGCGCAGGACTCCCCCGAGTCCTCTCGCGGGTTCCTGGGTTCGCTCGGCGCGGTCGCACAGCGGGCGCACGTGCTCGTCGGCACCGCCACCGACGCCGCGCCCGATCCCTCCGACGAGGCGACCGGCGGGCGACGGACCGCCGATGACGTCTACCGCGCGGCATCGGTGCAGCGCAGCGCGCGCGACGCCGCCAGGGTGGCCGCGGCCGTCGCGCGCGCGGGCGGAGACGCGCTCAGCGCCTCGCCCGATGACCTGCCGCCGCAGATCGCCGACCGCTACCTGGCGCTGAAGGCGGCCGGCCGGCTCTGAGCCCGCCGGTGCGCGTCACCCCCCAGCAACTCAGGTTGACACCGCCGTTGCCAGCAACGTATGTTGACAGCATGCACGCTTCTCAGATCGCCGATGCCGCCAGCGACACGGCCGACCCTCGCGCCGGGCTGCGCGCCGTGGCATCCCTGCGGACCCTCACCGACCGACTCGAGCTGCGGCAGGTCGAGGCCGCGCTGCGCGCGGGCATGACGTGGCAGACCATCGCCGATGCGCTGGGAGTCAGCCGTCAGGCGGTGCACAAGAAGTACGCCAAACGCGTCGACCCGGCCATCCCGGTGCCGCGGAGGCACCGCTGATGGCGACGTTCGGCGAGGCGGTCGCCACGAGCCACGTCCTGTCGCTGATGGCCATGGAGGAGGCCTCCCGTCAGGGCCTGCGCGAAGCGGACTGCGAGCACCTGCTCATCGCCCTGGCCCTCGACGGCGGCGTGGCAGGTCAGGTGCTGCGCAGCCTCGGCGTGACCGTCGAGAACACGCGGGCCGCCCTGTCGGCGCAGCACACCGCACAGCTGGAGTCTCTCGGGGTCGAGGCGCCGGCGGTGGAGCCCGGACGGATCGTCTTCCACGAGACGCAGGGGTACCACTGGAGCGGGCGGGCGCTGCAGGTCATGAAGGATGCCTCCCGCGCCGGCCGAGACGGCGATGCGCCTGCGATCCTGCGCGCGCTGGTCGCCGAGCCGAGCGGGTTCATCGCCGCGACCCTGGAGCGGCTCGGGACCGATGCCGACGAGGTGGCACGACGGCTGGACGACGCCGACCGGCTGCCGTCGGCACCGCGGCGACGACGAGACCAGGCTCGGTTGTCGACCTCGACGACGGCGTTCGTCCCGGCGCCGCCGGAGCAGGTGTGGGCGCTGGTGTCCGACGCGGAGCGGATCCCCGAATGGGATGCCGTCATCGGCAGCGTGACCCGACCGCACGGCGGGGCCGGCGGCGACGTCTGGATCGGCAGGCCACGCACGCACGCCCCCGACGGGCGACCGCTGCGGATCACACCGGCGATGCGGCAGCAGGAGGTGCATCTCGTGTCGGCACAGGAACCGCTGTCGGTCCAGTGGCGCTTCCGCTATCCGGACGTCGCCCGCAGCAACGCACGTCGCGTGACGCTCACGCTCGAGCACGCCGCCGGCGGCACCCACCTGGGCATCGCCTTGGCCTGGGAGCCACCCGCGGGGCGCCGGCCGCGCCCCCTGGCCGCTCTCGTGCTTCGCCCCCTGTATCGCGTCATGCTCGGGATGCAGGTCTCCCTGCTGTCCGCCGCCATCAGTCGCGTCTTCCGGCAATGACGACGCTGCGGGCTCACCGCCCCGGCGCTGTCCAGACGCGCGCCGGCGGGCTACTGTGAGCGCGAAAGGAGGCACAGCCATGAGCAATGATCCTCGTCCGGAAGAACACGTCGCCCCCACACCTCTCGACCACGCCGCCGCCCCCGGGGGCCCGAGCATGGCCCTGCGGATGTCCGCGGAGGCGATGGGCACGTTCCTGCTGGTGTTCGGCTCCATCGGCGCCGCGCTCTTCGCCGCGGACTTCGGCGTCGGCCCCGAGGGCACGTCCCTCGGCATCGGGTTCGTCGGCGTGGCCCTGGCGTTCGGCCTCACCGTCGTCGCGGGCGCCTACGCCTGGGGGCCGATCTCGGGCGGCCACTTCAACCCGGCGGTCACCCTCGGACTGGCCGCTGCCGGCCGCTTCCCGTGGCGCGAAACCCTCGCTTACATCATCGCGCAGCTGGTCGGTGGCGCCGTGGGGACGACCCTCCTCGTGCTCATCGGCCTCTTCGGCCCTGACGGCTGGCTGCGGTCGGCCCAGGACGGCGGCTTCGCCAGCAACGGCTTCGGCGAGCACTCGCCCGGCGGCTTCGGGCTGGGAGCGGCGATCGTCGCCGAGATCCTCTTCACCGCGATCTTCGTGCTGGTGATCCTGGGGGTGACCCACCCCTCCCGCGGGACGAAGCTCGCCGGGCTGGTGATCGGTCTGACACTCACGCTCATCCACCTGGCATCCATTCCGATCGACAACACGTCGGTGAACCCGGCCCGCTCGATCGCGACGGCCCTCTACGGCGGCCCCGATGCGCTGCTGCAGCTGTGGGTCTTCATCGTCTTCCCCATCGTCGGCGCGCTGATCGCCGGCTTCTGCCACCGGGCGCTCTTCGACGGGCGCGAGCTCGGCTGAGCAACGCACAGCGGCCCGCCCCCGAAGGGACGGGCCGCTGTCTGCGTCCGCGGGTCAGCGCAGGTCGAAGCGGTCCAGCTCCATGACCTTGCCCCACGCGGCGACGAAGTCGCGCACGAACTTCTCCTGCGCGTCGTCGCTCGCGTAGACCTCTGCGAGGGCGCGCAGCTCCGAGTTCGAGCCGAACAGCAGGTCGACGCGGGTGCCGCGGCCGACGCGCTCGCCCGAGCCGTCCTTGATGCCCTCGAAGGCCTGGGAACCCGGGTCCAGCGGCGTCCACGTGGTGCCGAGGTCGAGCAGGTTCACGAAGAAGTCGTTCGTCAGCACGCCGGGCCGGTTGGTCAGCACGCCGTACTCCGAGCCGTCCCAGTTGGCACCGAGCACCCGCAGGCCACCCACGAGCACCGTCATCTCGGGCGCG
>Ga0233375_1000941_pt1 | contig 14172 bp, 28 predicted proteins | sample ElkDunMinimDraft_10_FD_191539 | JGI IMG/M metagenome (GOLD analysis project Ga0233375, IMG submission 191539) | Fecal eukaryotic communites from dung pellets of Tule Elk in California, USA - Elk Dung E16 | ecosystem: Host-associated > Mammals > Digestive system > Large intestine > Fecal | place... | reverse complement strand
TTCGACGCGGCGCTGCTCATCCGGATCAACGAGGCCGTCAAGCGCGTCGTGCGCCGCAAGCGCTGACGTTCCTGTTAGCGCACAAACGGAAAGGAGGTCCGGTGACCGTCTCACCGATCAAGCAGTACCTGGACAGCACGGGCACGCTCCCCGAGGACGCCCTGCTGGGCTACATCGCCTTCACACTGGGCGCTGACGGGGAGCACGACCGGGACAAGCTCGTCAGCGAGTTCGAGCACCGGGACCTCCCCGCGCACTACGTCCCGCCGGTGTCGCGGGCGTCGGATGCGTTCAAGAAGGCGATCCGCAACGCCCAGGAGCACTCCTACCCGACGTCGGCCACGACGACGGTGCGCATCCTGTTCCGTGAGGTGTCCTCCCCGAACCCCGAGGAGGTCAGCCTGCGGGCGATCATGCGTGAGGAACGCAACGACGCCAAGAGCCGCCTGGCCTACGACAAGGTCGGCGAGGTCAAGCTGTACCGCGGGCCCAAGCGCAACGGCGTGCGCGACGACAGCGGCGCCCGGTTCGCCTGGGGGCTGGCCGGCAACGTCGTCGACCGTGAGCGGACCGTCCTCACTGAGCTGGGCGCGATCGTGAAGGCCGACTACGAGCGCTACCGCAGCAGCCTGGAGGGCACTCGGGTGCGCGCTCTGATCCTGGACTTCCTGCGCAGCGAGACCCAGTCGGTGCCGATGAAGGCATCGGTGCACTTCGTGCCTGTTGCGCACGCCGCCACCTTGCGCCGGTTCACGGAGGCCATCGCCACCCTCGAGGGCTGCCGGATCGACCTGGTGCCGCTGGTCGACCTGGTCGACCAGCGCGAGCACGTGCTCGAAGCCCTGCAGCAGGACAACGAGGCCCAGCTGGCCGATCTGCTGGCCGATCTGCGCAAGGCGCAGTCCAGCAACACCACCCCGAAGACGTACGCGGCGCTGCGCAAGCGGTACGACGCGATCATGTCCCGCTCCAACCACTACGCGGACCTCCTGGACACTTCCATCGAGCGGACGAACGGCGTCACCGACGTCGCGAAGGCCATGCTCACGAAGCTGACCAACGAGTTCATCGCCAACGCCTGAGGAGGCCCACGACGTGAAGAACGCCAAGGACGCACTGGAGGCTGTCGCGAACGCCGCGGCTGCCCTGAACTACGCCGCAACCATGCAGGGCGACGGCGCCACCCTCGGCACGCTCGCCGAGCCGCTGCAGCGCCTGTCGCGGGCGGTCGCCCGGGTCGAGGTGCTACTGACCATCAACGCCGACACCCCGCTGGGCCAGACGCTGTCCGAGCGCTCATTCAGCGACCAGGACCGGCTCGACCAGGCCATGACGATCGACGCCCTGGAGACCGCTGCGGCGATGCCTTCCGAGCCGGTGATGGTGGCGCTGCGTGTGCGCCCGCTGGAGGACGGGTCGGTGGAGGACGCCCTACGCCAGTGGCTCAACGGGCAGCACTTCGTCGCCCACCCCGGTGACCACCGCTTCGACATCGACGCCAACCGCCTGGCAGCGAACATCGCCGAGCGGTTCCTGCCGCCCACCGACTGAGAGGAGACGCCACATGGCTAACGCACGACAGATGCTCCAGCGACGACTGGACGCCAGACCCGGCCCCAAGCGTGGCGACGCGCTGTTCGAGGGCACCGACTACCCCCGCACCTGGGACGACTACGTCGGCCAGCAGGAGGCCAAGAACTTCCTGCGCGCTGCCGCCGCATCGGCGCGGTTCCGCAACGCCCGCATGGACCACGTCCTGATCGCCTCAGGCGTGGCCGGCATCGGCAAGAGCGCCCTGGTGCGCCTGATCGCCCAGGAGATGAACGTCGGGCTGCTGGAGGTCCAGGGGACCGTCGACGTCGCCGACGGCATCCGGGCGCTGATGACCATGCAGGACGGAGACATCCTGTTCTGGGACGAGATCCACAACGCGGTGTCGGGAGGCAAGGCGAAGGCCGAGTGGCTCCTGTCGTACCTGCAGGACGGGGTCATCGTGACGCCCGGGGGGATCACGCAGGTGCCCGACGTGACGGTCATCGCCGCCACGACCGACGCCCAGCGACTGCCCGAGGCGATCCTGTCCCGCTTCACCGTCAAGCCGGTCCTGGAGTCGTACTCCGCCGGGGAGGCTGAGCAGATCGTCGAGGTCGTCTCGCGCAACGTGTTCACCAAGATCGGCCTGGCCGCGCCGGGGAGCTGGAACCGGCAGGCGATCGTCGAGGCCTCGAACGGCAACCCCCGCACGATCACCCAGCTGCTGAAGATCCTGCGGGATTCCGCACTGGCCAAGGGGTCCACGGACCCCACCGTCGACACGTACCCGATGGACGACATGTACACGTGGTCCGGGCTGACGACCGACGGGCTGGACCGCGACGCCCAGCAGTACATGCTCACGCTGTACACGGCCCCCAGCTTCCGCTCCGGTGAGAAGTCCCTGGCCCAGGCCCTCGGACAGCCGGGCGGGGTGCGGCACACCGAGAAGCTCCTCGTGCAGAAGGGCTACGTGCGCATCGCCACGAACGGCCGGGAGCTGACCACCGAGGGCGTGGAGCGCGCCGTCGAGCTCGCCCAGGCCGTCGCATGAGCGGGCGACCCGTCCTGGGCCTGGCGAACGTCGAGACGAGGGTGTCCAACGAGGTGATCGAGGAGATCGACCTCTCGTCCATCACTGTGCGGCGCGGGCACGCCAAGCGCCGCCGTGGGGCAGCAACCGCTGCACCACTGAACAAGAAGAAGCGCGCCGGCAACGGCGACGAGGGAGGGAAGTAGCCATGACGAACAGGACCGCGGGAGAGCAGGTCCGCATCGACTGGCGTCGGGACCCGGACTCGGAGTTCGAGAACGGTCCGCCCGAGCCGGCGGCCACGGTGGACCGCAACGCCATCGAGTCGCTGAACGCCACGCTCGGCTGGGAGAAGTACCGCATCGTCAACGTGACCCAGGAGGTCGCACGAGAGGAGGTTGAGTGAGCGCAGCTCGCATCGATCCCGACACCCGTCCCGTGGTCCTGGCGACCGTCGCACTGGTGGCATCGCTGGGCCTGGTGTCCTTCACCGTGTCGTTCGCCGGACTGTCGGCCGTCGCGGAGTGGGCCGCCCTGCCGAACAACCTGCGCTGGGCTGTCCCGGTCTTCGTCGACGGGGCACTGCTGGCGTACACGCTGGCCGTCCTGGTCCAGCGCGCACGCGGTGAGTCGGCCACGTTCTCGTGGACGGCCCTAGCCGCCTTCACCGCGGTGTCCGTGGCCGCCAACGCCGCCCACGTCCTAGGCGTCGGCGACCCGGGGGACTGGCGCACGTACGCCGGGGCCGGCATCGCAGCGATCTCACCCCTCGGGGTGTTCGCCGCGACCCACACCCTGGCCTCGTTGGCCATCGAGCGTCCCGCACGTCCCGACACCACCCAGCTGACGGGGCCCACTGTCCCGCCGGTGGCCGACGTCGTCGAGCCGGACCAGGACGACGTCCCGCTCGACGACGTAGTTGTCCCGGACACGGTGCCCGAGCTGCTGCTGCCGCGGGACACCGCCCGCATGCTGCGGGACACGTACGACCTGTCACTGCGGGACATCGCCGACCGCATGGAAGTCAGCAAGAGCACGGTGGAGCGCTGGCTGGGACAGGCGAGACGCGAGCCGGCCCGCACGTGAACGAAGCAACGCACATCCACTGCGACCGGTCCGGGGCCCAGGAGGGCGAGGACAACGCCACGCACCACCTGGTGCCCCGCGCCGACGGCATGACGTGCAGCTGGTGCCGACACACACCGAAGCAGATCGAGACGCATTCGGAGGTTTCACCCAACAACTGACAGAATGAAGTCACATGTTCCGCCGAGAGCCCGAGGGAGACGAGCCGATGCGGAGATTCATTGCAGTGCCCGGGGGTGCCGATGTTTGAGGCCGACGACCCCACAACGATTCGCGGCGAGGTCCGCAAGCGACTCAAGGACGAGATGCTCAGAGTCGTCATGGCAGCACTCGACCTCGGTGCCCCCGCCCGCCTGACCAGGAACGGGATCATCATCGCCAGCGACCAGGGCACCGTGGGCACCCACTGGACGGTCAGCGACTGGCGCGCCTCACGCAATCTGGAAGCACAGCTGCGGCGGATCGGCTACGACCTGCCACGCACACAGACCAAAGGGTCCGGAAACGGGACAAGTCGCGCAAAGAAGCCCGGCCCACAACAGCAGCAGTACAAGGCGCTGCCAGCGCCCTACGAGGCACCACGACCCCAAACCCTCACATACCGGCACACCATCCCCGGCGAGCCCGAGCCCGAGCCGACCTACAAGCAGCACCGCCCACCACGCCAGGACGCCGGAACCCGCGCTCGCGGGCTGCAGACGCGCAAGGTCGACCCCCGCCTGGCTGCGGCCTTCCCCCGCCTGTCGGACGACCTGCGCGACGCTGACCCGGACCTGGTCATGGCGGCGCTCGTCCGAGCGGACGGTGACCCAAGGCGGGTGACCGTCGAGCCGGACGGTTCCCTCATGGTCTGGAACGTCCCAGCGTGGTAGCGGACGCGAGCGACGCGGCACACCCGACACCTCCCGGAGAACCCGTGGCTGACGACGCCCACGAGTACGAGCCCGGGGCGGACCGCCGCCCGGAGCACAGCGTCCCGCGCTGCCGGGTGTGCGGCCGACCCCGCCGCCGCCATCACACCAAGTAGCCACACCGTCACCCATCCACGACGAAGAGCCTCGCCTCCGGGCGGGGCCCTTCGTCGTGCCCACAGGCACCACCCAGCGAGAGGAGCACGATCATGCGAGACATCACCCCCGAGGTTCACGGCGACCGCGAGACGACGGACGCCGAGGCCGAGTACCGCGCGACGGCCGAGGCCGACCCGCTCATCGACACGACGTCGAGCGCCAGCCGCCAGCACTACATCGAGACCGGCCGCTACCTGACGGTCGCTGAGGGCTGACCTACCAGCTCGACCGTCAAGAACGAAGGGCCTCACTCCTCAGGGGTGGGGCCCTTCGTCACGCCCACCCAAGGAGAGAACACGTGACCTTCCCCCACCAGCCGACGCCCGAGCCCACGCACGGGCCGCCCTCGGACGGCGTCATCAGCCCCGACGGCACGCAGTGGTACGACGCGCACACCAGGACGTGGCAGCTCATCCCGCAGCCCATCCCCGCGTCGACGCCGACGCCCCTTCCCCGCCCGGCGCCGGCGAACAACAACCGCGGTGCGCTCATCGCACTGGGTGTCGTCCTGCTCGGGGCCGTCGCGTACTGGACGCTGCCCCCACTGTTCGCCGGTGACGAGCGCCTCAGCGAGGCGAACAGGGACTGCAGCGCCGGCTCGCTCGGCGACGACGGTCGCAGCCTGAGGCTCGACGGGGAGGGGGAGCGCAAGCACAGCGGCGACGTCACCTTCGACTCGCACCTGTGCGTCAGGGCCGCCCTCGCTGTCCCCGACTCGACGTGGACGAAGATGCTGGAGACGACGTCCCTGCAGGGCCGGCAGACCGACTCTTGGGACGGCATCCACGCCTCCTGGATGTACCACCCCGACCACGGGCTCGACATCATCTACGAGCTGTCGAAGTAGCGCCTACACCAGCCCTCGCGGCAGCACCGTGATGTCCTGACCCACACGAAGGGCCTCACCCCACACGGGGGTGGGGCCCTTCGTCAGTACGGGGCGGGGCCCGTGACGATGGATGTGCCGATGGTCGCAAGGGATGCCGCCGCTGCCTCAGCAGCCTCCCGCGCCGCGCGCGCATCTTCCGCCGCCGTCCCGTCGACACCCCGCAGGGGGTACATGCCCGGCATCAGCAGTCCAGCGTTCGAACGTCGATCTTCATGCCCGTATCACTCGACAACTGCTACCACTGGAGGACTAGAGCAGGCCGCGAGCCAACACCGACAGGTCCTGACCCTGCCAGCGCAGCCACTGCAGAGCGGTGGTCCCTGGCAGGGTCAGGACCTCCTGCAGCGCCGGCCGCATGAGTCGCGGGTGCGCGTGCGCCACCTTGTGGCAGCGCCAGCACAGCGACACCAGGTTCCCCGGGTCGTGGTGGTTGCGTTCCTGCGACCGGTAGACGATGTGGTGCAGGTGCAGCGCGTCGTTCCAGCGCCCGCAGGAACGACACAGGCTGCCGTCCCGCTCGGCCACCGCCCGCCGGGACGACGCCGGGATGTCCGTCGACTTCGGCATGCCCAGGACATCGACCCTAGGGTCCCTGGATGGCCGCCCGGTGCTGCTCGAACTCCGACCGGTCGATGAGCTGCCGCTTGCGCAGCGCGTGCAGCAGCGGCTCGTCCAGGCGCACAGACTTGCCGGCGCGGAGGTCGGTGGCGAGCGCCGCGTACGACTCCTCGATGAGCCGCCGGTGCTTCGCCTCGAAGGCCCACAGCGAGTTCGCGAGGCCGTACTCGCCCTCGCCGCTGGCGACGCCCGCGAGGTACTCAGCCTGCTCGGCGATCGACTTGTGCGTCTCCGGGCGCAGCATCAGCACCGTCCTTCGCTCGACCCTGACGGCTACATCGACACTGCTGCCGCGCAGCCTTGCTGGTGCCCCCGGAGGGAGTCGAACCCTCACGCCTTTCGGCACTCGGGTTTGAGCCGAGCGCGTCTGCCATTCCGCCACGGGGGCCGGCTCAGCCAGCCCCCTGAAGGTACCGCCTGCGGTGGCCCGCACGGACATGCCACCGATGCGCCGCATGGCGCGGACCTGCGTGGACATGCAGTGCGCTGCAACCCCTTGCGATGCATAGACGATGCAAGTTACTGTTCATGCAGGTCAGAGGGGGTAACGGTGTGGGATTCGAAACGCTTTTCACCCTCCTGCGATGACCTGCAATGAGGTGCAGAAACGGTGGTAAACGGCCAGGTCAGAGGCGGTTTCTACCCTGCAGGCGCTTGCAACCTCATGCACCCCCCGTAGGCTGCCTAACGATGCATAGACGATGCAAAACGAGCGCGTCTGTTGGGCAGCATCCCCGCCCAGAGAGGAGCCCAGGTGGCTAGCAGGTCGAGCTTCGGTCAGGTCACAACGCTGCGCAGCGGACGGCACCAGGCGCGCTACGCGGTCCCCGGTTCGCGACCCACGAGGTACGTGAACGCCCCAACGACGTTCGCCCGCAAGAAGGACGCCAACGACTGGCTGGCCAAGCAGCGGGCCGACATCGTCGACGGCGTGATCCGCTCGACGGACGCCACGGCCTCACGGGTCACGTTCGGGGAGTACGCCGAGGAGTGGATGGCCACCCGGAGGAACTCGAAGGGCGAGGCGCTGCGCGCATCAACGCGACGGACGTACCAGTTGTACCTGAAGCTTCACGTGCTACCGGTGTTCGGCTCGACCCCGCTGGGGAAGATCACTCGGGCCATGGTGAAGTCCTGGTACGCCGACCTCTGCCCGAACGCACCGACCGTGCGCGCGCGCACGTACTCACTGGTGCGCACGATCCTGAACACCGCCGTCGATGAGGACGGGCTGCTCCGCGAGAACCCGTGTCGCATCAGGGGCGCCAGCGTGTCGCCGGCCCGAGCGAAGACGCATGTCGCCACCCCTGAGCAGGTGGACGAACTGGCCGCGGAGCTGCCCGAGCACCTGGCCCTGACGGTGCTCCTGGGGGCCTGGTGCCAGCTGCGTAACGGCGAGGCGCTGGAGCTGCGGCGCGGGGACATCGTTGGGGACGCAGAGTCCGTCTACATCGCCCGGGGCGTGACGTACGCGGAGGGCGGGGAGGCGGTCATCGGGCCGCCGAAGACGACCGCGGGGGTGCGGGGGATCGCCATCCCGCCGCACATCCGGCCGGCCGTGCGCGAGCACCTGGCCCGGTTCGGGAACCCTGGAGCCGACGGCCTGCTGTTCCCCGTGCGGCCCGGCGTCGATGAGCACTTGAAGCAGCAGACCTACTCGTACATCTTCAAGCAGGCGGTGCGTCGGACGTCACTTCCCGGGACGTTCCGGTTCCACTGGCTGCGCCACACGGGCCTGACGCTCGCGGCGCAGGCCGGGGCCACCCTCGCCGAGCTGATGGGCCGTGCTGGGCACTCCACGGCGTCGACGGTCATGCGGTACCAGCACGCAACGAGCCTCCGCGACCAGAAGATCGCGGAGGCTCTGTCGGAGGCAGCCAAGGTGCCGACTCCTGTTCTGACCCTCGTCGAGGGTGGCGCGGAGGCCGTTGGGGCGGCTCAGTCCGCCTGAACGGGAACCAGCATCGCAAGGACGTCGGAACGCCGGACGCGGATCAAGCGACCTGCCCGGAACGCGGGCAGGTCGCCATCCGCGATCCACTGCCGGACGGTGCGCTCAGACACCGACAGCATGTGCATGACATCTGCGACGGTGATGTACTCCGCCAGCGGAGCCACCTCGTTGCCCATGGTCTTGTCGGGGTTCACGGCAGTCCTGCCTTTCACAGAGTCTCGAACGTTCCTGCGGGCGCAGGAACGTCAGTCCACGTAGACCACGCGGGTCGCCCCGCCGTGGCCGTGGATGTGCTTCACCGAGTCCATGCCGCGGTCGTGGAACACCACCGACGTCGGCCACTCGCCGCGCCAGCGCAGCGACACCGTCCCGTCGGGGAACTCGATGCCGTCAGCGACCACGCCCGTACCGGACACACCTGAGACATCGACGTCACGCTGCAGCTCGAAGCGGCGCCCGCCCTGCGCGACCAGCACGTCAGCCAGCGGAGCGTCGGGCGCCTCGGGGAAGAGCAGGGCGAGCACGTTCTCCAACGCGTCCGCGGTGCCCTGCCAGTAGGAGGCGTCGTCCAAGGTGGACGCCTTGTCGGAGTCGCCCAGGGATGTGCGGTACCACTCGGTGATGGCGGCGATCTTCGCGTCGTCGAGTGTGGGGGTGCCGGTGAAGGCGCGGGGTTCCGTGGTGGCCATGGTCAGTCCTCCGTGTCGTGTCTCGGGTGGCCGGCGTTGGCGTCGGCCTCAGTGCGTCAGGCGATGGGGCATCACCACCCGGTCTCTTCGCAGTCGCAGCACACCGGGCATCGCCCGCACGGCGGGTCACCGATGCACTGCTCTTCGTCGAGGAACTCCTCGTCGCAGTACCGGCACTCGCACTGGTGCGGGCCGGGCCCGTCAGCCCAGGGCGGCTGCATCGGCGGCCCGTTCGAGGCGTTCGGCACGGACGGACAGCCACGCCGCTGCGACCAGGCGCCACGTGCGTCCACCCCACCGTTCAGCCATGACGGCCTCCGCGGTGCGGCGTAGCACGTCCGCTTCCTGCTGGGGGGTGATCACGTTTCCCGCGGTCCGCGCAGGGCCAGGTGGTCCTTGGCGACGCACCGGCGGTTGTGGCAGGCCTGCGTGACGCGGTAGCCGTCCGGCACCGACCCGAAGTGGTGCGCGAACGCTGCCCGTGCGGCCGGGACCATGCGCCGCTTGGCGCCGTACCCGAAGCCGCCGGGCTCCTGCCAGTTGACCATCGCGTAGCCCTCGCCGTTGACGGCGCAGCGGGACACCAGGCACCCGGTGGAGTCGTCCCGGTCGGCGTCTGTGGCTGCACGCTCGGCCGCCATCGGGTCGATCGCCAGGTACCGGCGCGGAGCCTTGTCAGCCTTGACGTCGTCCGACGAACCACCGGAGGCGATCCAGTCCCTGATGTTCCTGGGGTTGTCGAGCAGGTACGCGACGGCCACCTCGACCATGCGGAACTCGTCCATGGCGAGGTAGCGCTGCAGCGGCTTGAGGTCGCGCAGCCCGATCTCGACGCGTACCTCGCTCATGAGGTCACCTTCGGTTCGCGCTTCCACCCGAGGTGCACGTCCTCGACGAGGTCCTGGAACTCGTCGAGGGCGTCACGGGCACGGGACCCGAACGTCGGGCTGGTGAACTCGACGAAGTACGAGTGCGCGACGGACACGCCGCGGCGGCGGTCAGCTTCGTCGGTGACGATGAACTCCAGGCCGTTGTCCTGGATCGACATGCCGAGGATGGTGATGCGGCCTTCTTCCATCACGAGGCCTCCTTCTGTTTCTGCGCCAGCCGTAACAGCAGCCGGCGGGCTTCGTCCGCACGGCCCTTGGAGCCCATGCGTGAACGCTGGTTGTGGGACAGGCCTCCCCAGACGCCGTACTCGCCGCGTTCCAGCCCTTCGAGGCGGCACTCCACGAGGAACGGGCAGTGGGAGCAGCCGATGGCCGCCGCCCTGGCGTGTGCGGCGTTGCGGCTGAAGTACAGCTCGGGCTGGGCGGCGCACGGGGTGCGTGACGTGGGGTTGAAGCGGAAGCCGCTGAGGAGGGCCCCCAGGTCGGGGCCCTTCACCACTGGACTCCGTCCATCGCCTTGAGGTGCGTGTCGGGCAGGGCCTCCTCCAGCGGCTCGCCGAGCATCCGTGCACCCATGGCGGCGATCACCAGTGCGTCGGCGACGTCGTTGCCGGTGACGTCCGCGGTGGCGTAGCGCCGGATGACGGCGGCCAGCACGTGGTCCTTGTCGGCGTTGCCCTTGCCGGTGGCGTACTTGCACCGACCGCCGGGGGTGACGACGTAGTAGTGCCGCCCGGTGGCCCACAGGTCGTGGGTGATGACGCCCCACAGGCCGAAGATCTGCAGCACCGAGGAGCCCTTGGCGTTCATGGCGGCGCCCTCGATGCCGACGGCGTCGCAGCCGGCGGCGGCGTCGCGCACGGCGTTGAGGATGGTTTCGATGCGCTCGTGCCCGGTGAGCTTGGTCCTCACGCGCTTCAGGTCGTGGACCTGCCCGTCCTGGACGATCGCGAGGCCGGTCGAGGTGAGGCTGGGGTCGATGCCGAGGACCTTCACAGTGAGATCACCCACCCGCCTGCGGCGAGCCAGGGGGCGATCTCGGTGCGTTCGTCGAGCGTGGGCCTGACGGCGATGAACGCGACGACGTCGAACCGGTACCCGCGCATGGAGACCAGGTCGGTGACGCGCACGATGGACCCGTTCGGGAACATCGCCATCTCCGCCCCGACGCCCCGGTACACGGACACGTCCTCCAGGCCGTCGACCATCTCGTGGAACAGTTCACGGGCCGACGTCATGTGGCCGGTGAGGGCCATGTGCGTGGGGGTGTGCTGCAGGATCGAGATGAGGGGGTTCATGCGCGGATCACCCCGTCGTCGTCGGGGTTGGTGGGGTCCCACGGGATGATGTCGGCCAGCGCGACCCGCAGCTCCTGGGAGCGGACCAGCAGCCCGTCCTTGTCGACGTAGTGGTTGACCTTCGAGGCGCGCGTCTCCACGACGAGCCGCACGCGGTCGTCCAGTCCGATGCGCAGGCCCTCGTACGCGTCGCTGAGGCCGGTCAGGCCCTTGATGGACACCTCGGTGCGGTCGACGACACGGCCCTCGAACATCGCGGGGGCCGGTGCCGGGGTGTCGGTGTCCTGACCGAAGCGAGGTGCGGAGGACACGGCCTCCACCAGGGACTCGTCGGTGTCCATCGCTGAATCGAAGTCGTCGTTCACAGGTCTGCCTTTCGGGGCTTGTAGATGTGTGGTCTCTTGCAGGTGGGGCACAGCCACCACTCGCTGTCACCGCCGAGGCGGTAGGTCTGTTCCTCGCTGGGGGTGGCCGGCCGGGAGTCCGCGCAGCATTCCTGCGGGCGCAGGTTCGACTCCCAGGCGGGGGAGGTGTGCCCCCGGCACACGGAGCACAGGTGGTCGGTCATCGGCTCCTCGCACAGGTCCTCGTAGACGGCGCTGCAGGTGGTGCACCCGTGTCGGTGCCGGACGTTCGCCAGGTCCGCGGCTGCCGGGCGGCGGTTCGGGCGACGCGCTGCTGGGCGCTGCCAGATGACGCGTCGGGGCTGGACCCGCCGTCGTGTCACCGGTGCGCCGCCGCCCACTGAGCCCAGGCGTCGTACACCTCCTGACGCGCCGGCCCGGCTGCCCTGATCAGCCGGTCCAGCCAGACGCTGTCGCCCTTGGCGGCTTCCTCCTCGATGGCCGCCTGGATGGCGTCTTCGAGGTCGGCGGCGCGGGCCCGCTGTGCGGCTGCCAGGCGTTCGCGGTTGACGGCCGGCAGGTGCTCGTACAGCTCCCAGTGGGCCTTGATCCAGATCGCCCGGCGGCGGCAGTAGTGCGCCGCCTCGACCAGTTCGAACGGGTCGACGTTCCGCTTGGTGCGGTACGCCTTGATCTTGGAGATCTCCCGCATGCGCCACTTCGGCCACTCCGCGGAGCCACCGGTGAAGTCCCCGACACCGAACAGGCGGTGCAGGGTGTCGAAGACGGTCGCGTCAGTCGCCAGCGCCACCGGGCTCCTCCTCCACGGTCTCGGCGGCGGCCAGAGCGGCGGCCACGATCGGGCGCATGGCGTCAGCCGGGGAAGGAACGTGCTCCTCGGGCGCCCAGTCCCACCCGGCCTCGGCGCACGCGGCGAGGGTGGCGCGCTCGAGATAGTCCAGCTCGGGGAAGCCGTCCTGCTTCAGGTCGGCGTGACGTCGTGCGATCCGCTCGATGTCGTCGGGGGTCACTGGGACCTCCCGATGTCCGCGGCGAAGAACGTGCCGATGGCCTGCTCGCACGCCCTACGGATCTCGGCGGCCTGCTCGTTCCAGTTGCCCGTGTCGAAGTCCGCCCAGTCGCGGGTGATGGTGACGCGCTTGCCCGAGGACTCCAGGTCGATGCGCAGTTCCATCACGAACCGATCCGCGGCAGGACGTCGTCGCCGACCAGTTCGGCCAGCTGACCGGTACGCCAGGCGTCGATGACGTGCGCGCGGCCCTCCGGCTCATAGCGCACGGAGAACGACTTGGGTCGCCCGGCAGGGGTGTACTCCACCCCGTCAGGCACCTCCCCGGTCACCGGGTCGAACGGCAGGTAACCCGAGTGCTCCAGACGCTTGAGCAAGGTGGTGCGCGCCGACGGCTTGACCTGGTCGAACTCCATCGCCGGCACCGGGGGAGCGGTGATCGTCTCGACGCTCTCGGGGCTGACCTGGCGGACCCAGTCCAGGAAGGCCGCCTCGTCGACGACGTCGTACGACTCCTTCTGCTCGGCCAGCGTGATCGTGGCGACCTTCGTGTTGTCCGGCAGCTTCACCGTGAACTGCTTGGTGCCGACGTCCTCGTACTGCTCCAGCAGCACCTGGAAGTGGTCGCTGCGCATCTGGGAGATGGCGTCGGCGATGACGTCGGCGATCGCCTTGGTCAGCGCCAGGCGCAGGTTGTCCTCGCGCAGGCTCACCGGTCCTCACCGCCCGGCCAGTTGACCTCGACGATGTCGTCGATCGCGGTGTACAGCTCGTCGGCCAGGGCCAGCAGCGCCTCGGTCTGGCCGGAACCGAGTTCGGCCGCCCGGCCGATGGCCTGGTCGAGCAGCGAACGGACGCGGTCCTCGATCCCGCCGCCGATGTCCTCGAAGTAGAAGTCACTGTCCACTTGCCCGGTCCTTTCCTGAGAGCAGCGCGCCCTGCGCCTGTGTCCATGCCCGCTCGCGGTCGCGGCGGTAGATCTCGTCGTAGGACTCGCCGCGGTTGTAGGCGGCGTTCTCCATCGCGACGCGGATAGCGCTGCGACGGTCGGAGCCGTCGACGATCGCCAGGGACGCGGCGGAGAAGTACATGCCGGCGGCACGCCCGGCGTTGCCGTGGCGGGACTTGAGGATCTGCACCTTCAGGTCGTCGCCGACCGCCCCGTTCTGACCGGCTGAAGCCAGGTCCTGGGACAGGTGGGGCCGGGAGATCGCCAGCAGGAAGTCCGCGGTCTCCTCGATCGCCCCGGAGTTGCGGGACGACTCGAGCTCCAGGTCCTCGCCCTGCTTCTTGGAGCGGTTCACCTGGACCGGGGTCATGATGTGGACCTCGTGGCGCTTGGCTTCCTCCTTCAGGGCCATGACGGCCTTGGAGGTGCGCTCGTAGTCGTCCTTACCCCGGTGGTGGTGGGCGTAGTACGTCAGGTGGTCGACCATGACGAGCCGGGGCCGCTCGCCCTTCTCCTCCGCGTACTCGTCCAAGACGCGCGCGAAGTCCTCCTGCGCCAGGCGGTTGTCCTCGACGATGCCCAGCAGCGGGAACTGCTCCCAGATGCCCGGCTCGTCGACGGTCGGCATGTGGAACCGCGTGATCTTGCGCATGCGGTTGTACGTCTCGGCGGCCGTCAGCTCCAGGGTGATCATGAGCGTGGGGACGGCGCGGGTGTACCAGCAGATGTTGTTCAGGAAGACCGACTTCCCGTTGCCGGTCTTGGCCATGGGGATGGTGACGCCACCAG
>Ga0233375_1000940_pt1 | contig 14204 bp, 13 predicted proteins | sample ElkDunMinimDraft_10_FD_191539 | JGI IMG/M metagenome (GOLD analysis project Ga0233375, IMG submission 191539) | Fecal eukaryotic communites from dung pellets of Tule Elk in California, USA - Elk Dung E16 | ecosystem: Host-associated > Mammals > Digestive system > Large intestine > Fecal | place... | reverse complement strand
ACACCGAGCTCCTCGCACGGTGTACCCGGCGTCGGACGTGTCGCGTAGTCTTCGGCTCAGCCCCACCAGCGCTCGCCGTCGTGCCCGCCCGTGCCTCTCGGCACGCCGCGCACGAGCCGGACGGGCCGGACGACGAGAAGGTGATGCATGAGGTTCCGCGTCGATCGTGACGTGCTCGCCGATGCCGTCACGTGGACCGCACGCAGCCTGCCGACCCGCCCGCCGGTCCCCGTCCTGGCGGGCGTGCGCATCGAGGCGGACACCACCGGCACGATCCAGCTCTCGAGCTTCGACTACGAGGTCTCCGCCCGTGCGCAGCTCCCGGCGGACGTGAGCGAGCCCGGCACCGTGCTCGTGTCCGGGCGTCTGCTCGCCGAGATCTCCCGCGCCCTGCCGGCCAAGCCGGTCGATGTCGTCCTCGACGGCACGAAGGTGCAGGTCACGTGCGGTGCCAGCCGGTTCACGCTGCTGACGATGCCCGTCGAGGACTACCCCAACCTCCCGGTCATGCCGGAGGTCACGGGCACCGTCGACGGTGACGAGCTCACCCACGCCGTCGCGCAGGTGTCCGTCGCGGCCAGCCGCGACGACACCCTGCCGCTGCTCACCGGCGTGCGCGTGGAGATCGAGGGCGAGAAGGTCACCCTGCTGGCGACCGACCGCTACCGCCTCGCCCTGCGCGAGATGACGTGGAAGCCCACCAACCCCGGCGTCGAGGCCGTGGCCCTGGTGCGGGCGCGCACGCTGTCCGACGCCGCCAAGTCGCTCGGCGGCTCGGGCTCGGTGTCGGTGGCGCTGTCCACCGGCGGCGGCGTCGACCTCATCGGTTTCGAGGCCGGCGGTCGGCAGACCACCAGCCTGCTGGTCGACGGCGACTACCCGCCCGTGCGCCGGCTGTTCCCCGACGAGACGCCGATCCACGCCATCGTCAACACGCAGGCGCTGGCCGAGGCCGCCAAGCGTGTCGCCCTCGTGGCCGAGCGCAACACGCCCATCCGCCTGACCTTCAGCGAGGGCCAGGTCGTGCTGGACGCCGGGCAGGGTGACGACGCGCAGGCGTCCGAGGCCCTCGAGGCCGTCCTCGTCGGTGACGACATCTCGGTGGCGTTCAACCCGCAGTTCCTGGCCGACGGCCTGGGTGCCCTGGACACGACGTTCGTCCGGATGTCGTTCACGCACCCGAACAAGCCGGTCGAGTTCACCGGTCAGGAGTCGCTGGAGAGCGACGACCGCAAGGACTACCGCTACCTGCTGGTGCCGATCCGCTTCGCCAGCTGACTCGCGCGCGGCCGGGCCGCGGGTGCGGCACAGTGACCGGGTCGGGCCCGGACGGGGCCCGCGGAGAGGGGCAGGGCATGCACATCGGTCTGGTCGGGCTGGGCAAGATGGGCGCGAACATGCGCCAGCGCATCCGGGAGGCGGGGCTCGAGGTCACGGGCTTCGACCGCAACCCGGACGTGAGCGACGTGCCCACGCTGGAGGCCATGGTCGACGCGCTGCCGGCCGGTGAGCGCGTCGTGTGGGTCATGGTCCCCTCGGGTCCGGTCACCGACGCGGTGGTCCAGGACCTCGCGGGTCTGCTGACCGCCGGTGACCTGGTGATCGACGGGGGCAACTCCTACTACCAGGACGACGAGCCGCACGCGGCCCTGCTCGCCGAGCGAGGCATCGGCTTCATCGACGCGGGGGTGTCGGGCGGCATCTGGGGCCTGGAGAACGGCTACGGCCTCATGGTCGGCGGCGCGGCTCGGGACGTCGAGCGCGCCATGCCCGTGTTCGACGCGCTGCGTCCCCCGGGTGAGCGCGCCGACGGCTTCGTGCACGCGGGCCCCGTGGGCGCGGGGCACTACGCGAAGATGGTCCACAACGGCATCGAGTACGGGCTGATGCAGGCGTACGCCGAGGGCTACGAGCTCCTCGCGGCGAAGGACCTCGTCACCGACGTGCCGGCGACGATGCGTGCCTGGTCGACCGGCACGGTCGTGCGGTCCTGGCTGCTGGACCTGCTGGTGCAGGCGCTCGAGGACGACCCGAAGTTCGGGGCGATCGACGACTGGGTCGAGGACTCGGGCGAGGGCCGCTGGACCGTCGACGAGGCGATCGACCTGGCCGTCCCGGCCCCGGTCATCTCCGCTGCGCTGTTCGCGCGCTTCTCCTCGCGTCAGGGCGAGTCGCCGGCGATGAAGGCCGTCGCCGCCCTGCGTCAGCAGTTCGGCGGCCACGCTGTGCGGGCCGCCGGCGGCGAGACCGTGACCCCGTCGGCACCGCCCACGTCGGAGGCCTGAGCCGCGTGTACGTCGCGCACCTGTCCCTCACCGACTTCCGGTCGTATCCGCAGGTCGAGCTCCCGCTCGACCCGGGCATCACCGCGCTCGTCGGGCCGAACGGGCAGGGCAAGACGAACCTCGTCGAGGCGATCGGGTACGTCGCGACGCTCGGCAGCCACCGGGTGCCGTCCGACGCCGCGCTGGTCCGGGCCGGGACGAACCGGGCCGTCGTGCGCGCCAAGGTCGTCCGGGAGGAGCGCGCGACGCTCGTCGAGGTCGAGATCACGCCCGGCAAGGCGAACCGGGCGCGGATCAACGGCGGCTCCCCCGGCCGGGCGCGTGACGTGCTCGGCATCCTGCGGACCGTCCTGTTCGCCCCCGAGGACCTCGCGCTGGTCAAGGGCGACCCGGACGGGCGCCGCCGGTTCCTCGACGACCTGCTCGTGCAGCTCACGCCGCGCATCGCCGGTGTCCTGAGCGACTACGAGCGTGTCCTGCGGCAGCGGTCGGCCCTGCTGAAGTCCGCCGCGGCGGCGACGCGGGCGCGGTCCGGGGCGGACCTGCGCACGCTCGACGTCTGGGACGCGAAGCTCGCGCAGACCGGCGCCCAGGTGGTCGTCGCGCGCCAGGCGCTGGTGGCGGCCCTGCGCCCGCGCGCCGCGGAGGCGTACCACCAGGTCAGCGCGGGGCAGGGCGAGCTGGGGCTGACGTACCGCTCCTCCCTGGACGCCGCGCTGGGCCAGGCGGACGACGAGCCCGCCGTCGCACCGGGGGCCGGCGTCGAGGTGGTCGAGGCGCGGCTGCTCGAGGCGATGGGCCGGCTGCGGAGCAAGGAGATCGAGCGGGGCGTGTGCCTGGTCGGTCCGCACCGGGACGACCTGCACCTCACCCTCGGCGACCTGCCGGCGAAGGGGTACGCGAGCCACGGCGAGTCGTGGTCGGTCGCCCTCGCGCTGCGGCTCGCGTCGTACGCGCTGCTGACGCACGGTGTCGACGACGCGGGTGCGTGGGCGGCCGACTGGGGGCCCGACGGTGAGCCGGTGCTGATCCTGGACGACGTGTTCGCCGAGCTCGACACGCGTCGACGTGAGCGTCTGGCCGAGCTGGTGGCGCCCGCGCGGCAGGTGCTGGTGACGGCGGCGGTGCCGCAGGACGTGCCCGAGCCGCTGGCCGGCGCGCGGGTCGACGTCATGGCTGGTGAGGTGGCGCGTGCCCGCTGACCGCGGGCCCCGTGCCCGGCGCGCACCCGCGACCCCCGACGCACCCGGTGCGGCGGGCGGTACCCCGGACGACGACACCCTGCTGCCGGCGCCGACGGCTGTCCCGGACGGCGTCCCGGTCTCCGAGCTGGTGGACCTGACGCCTCCGGAGCAGGTGGTGCGCGCGGCGCTCGCCCGGGCGAAGCAGGCCGCGCGGGCCCGTGGCCTGCGGCCCGGGGTGGTCCGCAGCAGGCCCGTGAGCAGCGGGTCCGCGCCCGGGGCGCGTGACCCCCAGCCCCTGTCGGTCTCGGCGGGCCTGCTCGCGCGGGACCTGGGCTGGGAGCCCGGCCTGGTGGTGGGCGACCTGGTGCACCGGTGGGCGCAGATCGTCGGACCGCAGATCGCCGACCACTGCGAGTACGTGTCCTTCACGTCCGGGCTGCTGACGGTCCGCGCCTCGTCGACGGCGTGGGCGGCGAACCTGCGGCTGCTGGCCCCGGCGATGCTCGCGCGGTTCGACGAGGCCCTGGGCGAGGGTGTCGTGGTGCAGGTGGACGTGCTGGGACCGGTGGGGCACGGCTTCGGACGCGGTCCGCGCCGGGTCGCGGGCCGGGGCCCGCGGGACACGTACGGCTGACGCCGTCCCCCTGCACGGCCGCCGCGCGCCCGACCTGCCCGTGATCGGGCGTCTGCCGGGTAGACTGGACAGGTCATCCAAGGCGCCTGCGCGCCCCCGTGAGCCCAGAACTCCGCCACCGTGGAGTGATCCGGACTCCTGGACGGTTCGCAGCCGTTCACGACGCGCCTGACGCCCACCAGCTCTCGAGGAGAACCGCCGCCCGTGGCCGACCAGAGCACCCCTCGCGACCCGCAGGACACGACCGCCGAGGAGCAGGGAACGGCCGCCGCAGCACCCCGGCGCGTGGACGACGGCTCGTACGACGCCAGCGCGATCACCGTCCTCGAGGGCCTCGAGGCCGTCCGCAAGCGCCCCGGCATGTACATCGGGTCGACGGGCGCCCGCGGGCTGCACCACCTGGTCTACGAGGTCGTCGACAACTCGGTGGACGAGGCCCTGGCGGGCTACTGCGACACCATCGAGGTGACGCTGCTCGCCGACGGCGGCGTGCGCGTCACCGACAACGGGCGCGGCATCCCCGTGGCGATCCACCCCACCGAGGGCCGTCCCACCGTCGAGGTCGTCATGACGATCCTGCACGCGGGTGGCAAGTTCGGCGGTAGCGGCTACGCCGTCTCGGGTGGTCTGCACGGCGTCGGCATCTCGGTCGTCAACGCGCTGTCCTCCCGCGTCGAGACCGTGGTCAAGCGTGACGGCTTCACCTGGACCCAGAGCTTCGCGGACGGCGGCAAGCCCGTCGGCGAGCTCCGCAAGGGCGAGCCGACGGACGCCACGGGCACGTCGCAGACGTTCTGGGCCGACGGCACGATCTTCGAGACCGTCGACTACGACTTCGAGACCCTGCGCGCCCGCTTCCAGCAGTACGCGTTCCTCAACAAGGGCCTGAAGATCTCCCTGACGGACGAGCGGCCGCAGCACACCGGCACCGACGACGAGGTCACCGGCGAGTCGGGCGACGACCAGCAGCCGGAGACGACGGTCCGCACGGTCACGTACAAGTACGACGGCGGCCTGGTCGACTACGTCAAGCACCTGAACTCGGCCAAGAAGGTCGACCACGTGCACCCCGAGGTCATCGACTTCGAGGCGGAGGACACGACCCGCAAGATCTCCGTCGAGATCGCGCTGCAGTGGACCACCGCGTACTCCGAGTCGGTCCACACGTTCGCCAACACGATCTCGACCACCGAGGGTGGCACGCACGAGGAGGGGTTCCGGGCGGCGATGACGTCGCTGATGAACCGCTACGCGCGCGAGAAGGGCATCCTCAAGGACAAGGACGAGAACCTCACCGGCGACGACATCCGCGAGGGCCTGACGGCAGTCATCTCGGTCAAGCTCGGCGAGCCGCAGTTCGAGGGCCAGACCAAGACCAAGCTCGGCAACACCGACGCCAAGCGCTTCGTCCAGCAGGTCGTCAACGACCAGCTCGGGGCCTGGCTCGACGCGCACCCGTCCGAGGCCAAGGACGTCATCCGCAAGTCGATCCAGGCGGCCGCGGCGCGCATGGCGGCCCGCAAGGCGCGCGAGGCGACCCGCCGCAAGGGTCTGCTCGAGTCCAACTCGATGCCCGGCAAGCTGCGCGACTGCCAGTCCAACAACGCGGCCGAGTGCGAGGTCTTCATCGTCGAGGGTGACTCCGCCGGCGGCTCCGCCGTCCGTGGGCGCAACCCCCGCACGCAGGCGATCATGCCGATCCGCGGGAAGATCCTCAACGTCGAGCGGGCGCGTCTGGACAAGGCCCTGGGCAACCAGGAGGTGCAGGGGCTCATCACCGCCTTCGGCACCGGCATCGGCGAGGACTTCGACATCTCGAAGCTGCGCTATCACAAGATCGTGCTGATGGCCGACGCCGACGTCGACGGCCAGCACATCCGCACGCTGCTGCTGACGCTGCTCTTCCGCTACATGCCGGAGCTCATCAAGGGTGGGTTCGTCTACATGGCGCAGCCGCCGCTCTACCGCATCAAGTGGAGCAACGCGCCGCACGACTACGTCTACTCGGACCGCGAGCGTGACGCGGTGATCGCGGACGGGCGTGCGAACAACCGGCGCCTGCCCAAGGACAACGCGATCCAGCGGTACAAGGGCCTGGGCGAGATGGACTACACGGAGCTGTGGGAGACGACCATGTCGCCCGAGCACCGCACGCTGCTGCAGGTGACGATGGACGAGGCCGCGGCCGCCGACGAGATCTTCTCGGTGCTGATGGGCGAGGACGTCGAGGCCCGTCGCGCGTTCATCCAGCGCAACGCCAAGGACGTGCGCTTCCTCGACATCTGACGCGGACGCCGGCGAGCCCGGCGCACGCGACCGAGCTGGTACTGACGACTGGAGTGACCCGCACGTGACCGAGACCCCGGGCGAGATCGAGCACGGCCGCATCGACCAGGTGGACCTGCAGCTCGAGATGCAGCGTTCCTACCTGGACTACGCGATGGCCGTCATCGTCGGCCGTGCGCTGCCGGACGTCCGCGACGGCCTCAAGCCGGTGCACCGGCGCGTCATCTACGCGATGTACGACGGCGGTTACCGCCCCGACCGGCAGTTCTCCAAGTGCAGCCGCGTCGTCGGCGACGTCATGGGCAAGTACCACCCGCACGGTGACACGGCGATCTACGACGCCCTCGTCCGCCTGGTGCAGGACTGGTCGATGCGTTACCCGCTGGCGTCCGGCCAGGGCAACTTCGGCTCCCCCGGTGACGACCCGGCCGCCGCCCCGCGGTACACCGAGACCAAGATGGCGCCGCTGGCCATGGAGATGGTCCGGGACATCGACGAGGACTCCGTCGACTTCCAGGACAACTACGACGGCCACACGCAGGAGCCGGCCGTCCTGCCGGCCCGGTTCCCGAACCTGCTGGTCAACGGCTCGGCGGGCATCGCCGTCGGCATGGCGACCAACATCCCGCCGCACAACCTGCGCGAGGTCGCCGCGGGGGTGCAGTGGCACCTGGAGCACCCGGAGGCGTCGAGGGAGGAGCTCCTCGAGGCGCTCATGGCGCGCATCAAGGGTCCCGACTTCCCCACCGCGGCGACGATCCTGGGCCGGCGCGGCATCGAGGACGCCTACCGCACGGGCCGTGGCTCGATCACGATGCGTGCCGTCGTCGAGGTCGAGGAGATCCAGGGCCGGCAGTGCCTCGTGGTCAGCGAGCTGCCGTACCAGGTCAACCCGGACACCCTGGCGAAGAAGATCGCGGACCTCGTCAAGGAGGGCCGCATCCAGGGGATCGCGGACATCCGCGACGAGACGTCGGGGCGCGCCGGTCAGCGTCTCGTCGTCGTCCTCAAGCGCGACGCCGTCGCCAAGGTCGTCCTCAACAACCTGTACAAGCACACGCAGCTGCAGGACACCTTCGGCGCCAACATGCTCGCCCTCGTCGACGGCGTCCCGCGCACACTCAGCCTCGACGCGTTCGTCCGGCACTGGACGTCGCACCAGATCGACGTCATCCAGCGCCGCACGCGGTACCGCCTGCGCAAGGCGGAGGAGGACATCCACATCTTCCGCGGGTACCTCAAGGCGCTCGACGCGCTCGACGAGGTCATCGCGCTCATCCGCCGCTCCCCCGACGCCGAGCAGGCGCGCAACGGCCTGATGGAGCTGCTCGAGATCGACGAGCTGCAGGCACAGGCGATCCTCAACCTGCAGCTGCGGCGGCTGGCGGCGCTGCAGCGGCAGGAGATCCTCGACAGGCACGCCGAGCTCGAGGCCGTCATCACCGGGCTCAACGAGATCCTCGCGTCGCCCGTGCGGCAGCGCGAGATCGTCAGCGAGGAGCTCGCCACGATCGTCGAGAAGTTCGGCGACGAGCGACGCACGCACATCCTGCCGTTCGACGGGGACGTGTCGATCGAGGACCTCATCGCCGAGGAGGACGTGGTCGTCACGATCACGCGCGGCGGCTACGCCAAGCGGACCCGCGTGGACGCCTACCGCGCGCAGCGGCGCGGTGGCAAGGGCGTGCGCGGCGCACAGCTGCGCGAGGACGACATCGTCGACCACTTCTTCGTCACGACGACGCACCGCTGGCTGCTGTTCTTCACGAACCTGGGCCGGGTGTACCGCGCCAAGGCGTACGAGCTGCCCGAGGCCGGGCGCGACGCCAAGGGTCAGCACGTCGCGAACCTCCTGGCGTTCCAGCCGGGCGAGAAGATCGCGCAGGTGCTGGACCTCAAGGACTACGAGCAGGCCGAGCACCTGGTCCTGGCCACGAAGCGCGGCCTGGTGAAGAAGACGCGTCTGACGGAGTACGACTCCAACCGCAGCGGCGGCGTCATCGCGATCAACCTGCGCGAGGACGAGGAGGGCCGCCCCGACGAGCTCGTGGCCGCCCGTCTGGTCGACTCCGACCAGGACGTCATCCTCGTCTCGCGGCTCGGGCAGTCGGTGCGCTTCACCGCGTCCGACGAGGCCCTGCGTCCCATGGGCCGCGCCACCAGCGGTGTCACGGGCATGAAGTTCCGCGGCGACGACGACCTGCTCGCGATGGACGTCGTGCGCGAGGACGCCTACCTGTTCACGGTCACCGAGGGCGGGATCGCGAAGCGCACGGCCCTCACGGTCGAGAACTACCGCCAGCAGGGCCGCGGCGGCCTGGGCATCAAGGTGGCCAACCTGCCCGAGGCCAACGGCGAGCTCGTCGGCGCTCTCGTGACGGACGAGGACGACGAGGTGCTGGTCATCATGGAGCGCGGCAAGATCGTGCGGTCCTCCACCTCGGAGGTCAACGCGACCGGTCGCACGACCCAGGGCGTCATCTTCGCCAAGCCGGACGCGAACGACCGGATCATCGCCGTCGCCCGGAACAGTGAACGACACCTCGACGACGATGGCGGTACCGTGGACGAGAACGTGCTCAACCACGACGCACCCGACGTACCGGACCCGGACGGATCGGTGCCTGACAGCGGCGACCGACCCGCGGAGGACGCATGAGCGACACGCCCCCCTCGATTCCCCCGCGCAAGCGCCCGACCCCTCCGGTGACCGGCGCGAGCAGCGCGTCCGGTGAGGGCGGGACCGTGCAGTCGGCCGAGCACGAGGCCGGCGGCAGCTCGTGGGCGTCGTTCGGTGGCCCGACCGGTTCCGCTCCCCCGACCTACACCGTCGACGTGCGGGCAGGCTCGTCGTCGGGGCGGACGACGCCCCCCGCGGGCCCGCGCACGGCCGAGAGGCCGGCCGAGGCGCCGGCCGAGCGGCCGTCGGTCGAGCGGGCGGCGGCCGACCGCTCGGAGCCGCGCCCGGCGCCGGCGACCACGGTGCCCGCGGACGGGAGCGATCCGGACGACGCCGCGTCGCCGTTGGTGACGGCGGTCGACGCGACGACCGTGTGGTTGAGGAAGGCTGCAGGAGCCACTGGTTCGGGCCTCTCGAGGGCGTACTCTCAGCTGACCCGCCCCCGCACCGAGGACGACCACATGACCACGACGCCGACGACCACCGGTGCCGCCACCGCCGAGCGCCCCGCGCCGCGGTCGACGGCTCCCGTCACGGGGGCGACCGCCCGCCCGGCCACCGGCCGGATCCCGAGCGTGGGCGGCGGCCCGCGCCGCGTCCGCCTCGCGGTGTCCCGTGTGGACCCCTGGTCGGTCATGAAGCTGTCGTTCCTGCTGTCCGTGGCGATCGGCATCATGATCGTCGTCGCGGCCGTCGTCGTGTGGTTCACGCTCGACGGGCTCCAGGTCTTCGCACGCGTGGACGACCTCGTCCGGCAGGTCGTCGGTCAGGACAGTCCGCTGGACGTGATGGCGTACGTGTCGTTCGAGAAGACCGTCTCCGCGGCCACGCTGGTCGCCGTGATCGACGTCTTCCTGCTGACGGCACTGGCGACCATCGGCGCGTTCCTCTACAACATCGTGGCGGCGCTGGTCGGTGGCGTGCACGTGACGATGACCGACGAGTGACCCGGTCGGGACGCCCCGGCAGCACGACGCAGCCCGCCGGTTTGGGCGCGGCGGCTCGCCTGGGGTAGTCTCGACCGTCGCGCCCACCGGTGCGGATCCCTCCCGGGATCGACCGGCGGTCGTGTCTCACGGGCCTATAGCTCAGACGGTTAGAGCGCTTCCCTGATAAGGAAGAGGTCACAGGTTCAAGTCCTGTTAGGCCCACGCTGCAGGTTCGGTCGTCGTCCCACGGACTACCGGCACCCACCCGAGACGGGGGAACCGATGAAGAAGCTCCTGCTCCTGGCCGCTGTCGCGGCCGTCGGCTACGTCGTGTGGCAGAAGTACGCGCAGGACCGCGACGAGCGCGACCTGTGGGCCGAGGTCACCGACACCTTCGAGTGAGCGGCCGCCCGCACCCGGGGCCATGGCGCAATTGGTAGCGCACCTGCTTTGCAAGCAGGGGGTTAGGGGTTCGAGTCCCCTTGGCTCCACGCCCACGAACGGCGCAGGACCTCGTGTCCTGCGCCGTTCGACGTTCCCGGGTCCAGCCGTGGAGCACGGCGCCGTCCGCGACGGCACCTCGGCGACCGGGACCGTCAGACGACGGGGAAGGTCGCCCAGATGTTCTTGGTCGTGTCGGTGGCGTACCACCCGACGTCGAGCGAGAGCTGGCGTGCCAGGTGCAGGCCCAGTCCCCCGGCGCCGGTGATGCGCGCGCCGGCGTAGACCGGCTCGGACTCCGGGTCGTGGTCGGCCACGTCGAGCATCCACTGGTCGTCGGCGCGGGACAGGGACACCAGCGTGGGCGGCAGGCCGTGCGTCAGCGCGTTGGCGGCGAGCTCGGTGGCGATGAGCACGAGCTTGTCGGGCGTCGCCTCCAGGTCCTGCCGGGCCGTGCCGGTGCCGGCACCGATCTCGTCCGCCAGCTGGTGCCGCAGGGTGCGCAGCTGCGCGGTGGACGCGAGCTCCCAGTGCCGGACGGGTCCGAACCCCTCGGGCGGACGGCTCACGGGCAGGCCCGCGTCCACGTCGATGAGCTCGAGCCGTTCCTGGGTCCCGGTCATGCTGCCTCCCCCGCCGTCGTCAGGCGATGAGCCTCACAGGCCACGGGCGATCGCGCACGTCGAGACGCCGTGCGGTGACGGGCGCCCCACCCGGCGGACGCCGGACGACGCCCCGGAAGGGGGATGTCAGGGCCGGCACCTTCCCGGTCACGCTGCGCGGCACCGCCGCGCCCACCCGCATGTGGGCGCACGAGCACGACGTGGAACCGGCAGCGCTGCAGCAGCTGCGCACGATCGCCGCACTCCCCTGGGTGCACGGGGTGCGCGTCATGCCCGACTCATCCCCGGCTCCATGGGCACCGGGTCGTCCATCGTGCGCGGACTGGGCAACGCCGCGTCGTACTGGTCGGCGTCGCACGGCGCCGGCCGGCGGATGTCACGTGCCGCCGCCCGGCGGACGTTCACCGTCGAGGACCTCGCGGCGCAGACCGCCGGCGTCGAGTGTCGCAAGGACGCCGGGGTCGTCGACGAGATCCCCGGCGCCTACAAAGACCTGGACGAGGTGATCGCGGCGCAGACCGACCTCGTGGAGGTGGTCGCACGACTGCGCACGATCGTGTGCGTGAAGGGCTGACCTGCGACGATGCCGCCCCGGCGGACCCTGGGCGCCCAGGGTCCGCCGGAGCGGTGCTGGACAAGCCCGCGATCTCGTGTAGAGTCATCGACGCGTCATGCCGCGCGAACACGTCCGCGGCGCACTTCGGTACCTCAGCATCGAAGCGAGGACCGTACGCATCCGGTAGCAGAGGCTGCCGCCGAGGATCTCCGCCACCGGGCGCGGAGCGGAAGCAGAGAACATCACACACACCACCTTCGAGCACCGACAGACCGCTGCTGCGGTCGTCGAGCGCTCAGGAGCGGACGCCGTCTGGCGCTCCGTCGACGACGACCTGTGGGTCGGGACCGTCGACGGTGAGTACGCCGGGCTGATCGTCCGTGACCCCGACGGGTTCCACACCCACGACCGCTGGACGCGGCCCGTGGGTGTCGCCCCGACGTTCGACCGTGCGACGTGCCTCCTGGCACCGGCCCGCACGAGCTCGCCCCGAGCGCGTCGCACGTCGACCCTTCACCGTCTGCGCCCCTCGGGGCGCGGCAACCGGCGCCGCACCAGCGCGCCGGCAGACCGAACGAGAGAAGACATCATGGCCACCGGCACCGTCAAGTGGTTCAACGCGGAGAAGGGCTTCGGCTTCATCGCTCCGTCCGACGGCTCCGCCGACGTTTTCGCGCACTTCAGCGCGATCGTCTCGACGGGCGGCTTCCGCACGCTCGAGGAGAACCAGCAGGTTGAGTTCGAGGTCACCCAGGGCCCCAAGGGCCTGCAGGCGTCGGACATCCGTCCGCTCTGACCCGAGCTCCCCACGAAGGCCGCGCAGCGACTCGCTGTGCGGCCTTCGTCGTCCCCGGCACAGGGCTCGCGCTCCCCTGCGGCTCGCCCGTCGTGCTCGGGTGCCGCACGGGCGTCAGCGGCCACCCGGCGCCCGTGGGTGCCTGGGACCGCCCGTCAGAGACCGGCGCGCCGGGCGCGCGCCACGACGTCCGTCAGCACCTCGGGGCTGTAGACCGGGACGGGACCGTCGGTCACCGGGCCCTCCTCCAGCGTCGACCACTGCCAGTGCGGGACGACGTGCGTCGTGGCGTCGTCGGCGTCGTCGAGGCGCAGGTCCAGCAGCACGGCGTAGCGGTACCCGAACCGCTGCTGCACGGACCGGGCGGCCCGCAGGTCCGCCGACCCCGGGGCGGCGGCCGCGGCGTCGGCCGTCAGCTCGACGAGCAGCAGGTTGTGCTCCGGCCCCAGCCGGCCACGCCGGTGGACGATGAGGTGCGGCGGGCGGTGGGTGACACCGTCGAACCGCACCGAGTCCTCCAGCACCATGCCGGACCGGTCGTAGTCGGCATCGAGGTCCCACGTGCCCTCGACGGTGCCGCGCAGGGCCCACCCGAGGTGGAACGAGATGGTCCGCTCGGAGGGCCGGCTCGTGCCGGCCGAGGGCGCCAGGAGCGTCCACTCGTCCACCAGCGTGGTCGTGAGTGCGATGCGCACGCGGGACTGCAGGTCGGCGAGGAACATGGCCGGACGCTACTCCCGCCCATGCGCCGGCGACAGGGACCTGTGTCACAGCAACGTAAACACATCGTCTGCTCCGGGTCTGTGCCGTGCTGGCTCCCGGTCAACACGGCCCGCCTCCGGCCGGGGATCAGCCGGAGAGCCCGAGCTGCGCCCGCACCGGTCCCAGACCCTCGATGCCGATCTCGGGCCGCAGGTGGTCCGGGCGGGCGTCCCAGTCCGCGCGGTCGAGCACGAACAGCTGGCTGTCGACCGGGCCGCCCTCACGGGCCTGGTGCAGGACACCGTTGGGCCGGTACCCGATCTTGCGGCTGACCCCCGAGGACCCCGGGTTGTCGACGAACGCGGAGCTCGTCGCGTAGCGCGCGTCCAGGCCCTCGAACAGCAGGTGCAGCACCATCAGGCGCATGCGGGTGCCCACCCCGCCGTGCTGGTGCCGCAGACCGAGCCACGACCCCGTCTCGGCGCTGCGGGCCACCAGGTAGTCCTTCGCGTACAGGCCCTGGGTGCCCAGCGGCTCGCCGTCACGGACGACCGCCAGCTCGATCGCCCAGTCGCCGGGCGTGGTGCGCTGACGCAGCCCCCACTGGTACGTCATGACGCTGCGGGCGACCTGCACCGGCGTGCCCCGCGTCCACGGGACGAGGAACGGCATGTAGTCCGGCTGGTGCACGCCCTGGGCGGCGAGCCGGGCCAGGTCGAGCAGCATGCGGTCGTCCGGCGCCCGCAGCTCCAGGTCACCGCAGACCACCCGCAGGCCGGTCAGGGGCCAGATGTCGACGTCGGACAGGACGGGTGCGTCCGTGCTCGCGGGGGGCGGCGTCTGCGGCGGTGCGGGCGGGGCCGTGTCGGTCACCCCCGCAGGGTCCCGGTCCCTGCGTCCGCGGTCAACTCCCCGCGTCCGTCCTCCGGGGCACCGCCCGGGGCGGTCACGACCGGTGACCGCCCCGGGACGGGCGACGAGGGCGTCGCGCACGCGCGACGCCCTCGTGCGGCGTCCGGCTGCCCCCGCGGCGGACGCCCGGCCCGGACGGGCGGATACGGGCCGCCCGCCCGGGGTTTGGATCGGTC
>Ga0233375_1000938_pt1 | contig 14218 bp, 13 predicted proteins | sample ElkDunMinimDraft_10_FD_191539 | JGI IMG/M metagenome (GOLD analysis project Ga0233375, IMG submission 191539) | Fecal eukaryotic communites from dung pellets of Tule Elk in California, USA - Elk Dung E16 | ecosystem: Host-associated > Mammals > Digestive system > Large intestine > Fecal | place... | reverse complement strand
CGGGCCTGTCCGAGCAGTTCCCGTCGTTCTGGACCTACTTCCAGGGGGCGCTGTTCATCCTCGTCGTCGCCTTCCTGCCGCAGGGCTTCGCGTCCCTGGGCGGGCTGTGGCGTCGGCGCCGAGCTGCCGGCGCCGCCCCCGGTGAGCCGCCGACGGACCCCGGACCGACCGGCACCGAGCCCGGCCACGCGACCGCGGACGACGGCGCCGGCACGACGACGACCGACGACGCCCGCACCGCAGGGAGGACCGCATGACCCCGCACCCCGAGAGCGTCGAGCCGGTCGTGCCCGACGACGCCGGGGGCCTGGACCCCGAGGCCCTCGAGCAGGTCATCGCCGCACCCGGCGAGCGGTTCCGGCACGACTACCTGGAGATCCGCGACCTGCGCGTGGTGTTCGACGGGTTCGTGGCCGTCGACGGCGTGGACCTCACGGTCACCCGCGGCGACCTGCGGTTCCTCATCGGCCCCAACGGCGCCGGCAAGACGACGATCGTCGACGCGATCACCGGGCTCGCCCCCGCCACCGGGTCCGTGCAGTTCGGCCGTGTCGACCTGCTGGGCAAGCCGTCGCACCGGATCGTGCGCGCCGGCGTCGGGCGGACGTTCCAGACCGCGAGCGTCTTCGACGAGCTCACCGTGCTGCAGAACCTCGACATCGCCGCGGGCGCCGGCCGCGGACCGGCGACGATGCTGCGCCGCCGGCGCGGGGTCCCGCCCGAGGTCGAGGCGGCGCTGGAGACCGTCGGCCTGACGAAGGTCCGGGACCTGCCGGCGGGCATCCTCGCGCACGGGCAGAAGCAGTGGCTCGAGATCGGGATGCTCCTGGTCCAGGACGCCCGCCTGCTGCTGCTCGACGAGCCGGTGGCCGGCATGAGCCAGGCCGAGCGCGAGGAGACCGGTCTGCTGCTGCAGCGCATCGGCGAGCAGCGCACGGTCGTCGTCGTCGAGCACGACATGGAGTTCCTGCGGGCCTTCGCCGCCTCGGTCACCGTGCTGCACCAGGGCAGGGTCCTGTCCGAGGGCACGGTCGCGGAGGTGCAGGCCGACCCCCGCGTCGTCGAGGTCTACCTGGGGTCGGGCACGCACGGCCGAGGGCGGGGGACGACCGCCGCGGCGGCCGCACCCGCCGCGAGCACGGAGGTGGAGTGATGCTGGAGCTGCGCGGGCTGCACGTGGGGTACGGCCGCACGGCCGTCGTCCACGGCGTCGACATCGAGGTCCCGGACGGCGCCGTCGTGGCCGTGATGGGGCACAACGGCGCGGGCAAGACGACGCTCCTGCGGGCGGCGGTCGGGCTGCTGCCCGCCCGCTCCGGCACGGTCCTGCTCGGCGGCGAGGACGTCACGCGCACGCGGCCGCACCAGCGCGTGCGCGCCGGTCTGGCGTACGTGCCGCAGGGCCAGCAGTCGTTCGGGCAGCTCACGGCGCGGGAGAACCTGCAGCTCGTCGCCGACGTCGCCGGGTCGCAGGGGGCGCGCCGGCTCGACGAGGCGCTCGACCTGTTCCCCGCCCTGCGGGGGCTGCTCACGCGCCGCGCGGGTCTGCTGTCCGGCGGTCAGCGCCAGCAGCTCGCGATCGCCCGGGCCCTCATCACAGGCCCGCGGCTGATCGTCCTCGACGAGCCGACCGAGGGGATCCAGCCGTCGGTCGTCGCCGAGATCGAGGACGCGATCGTGCAGCTCGCATCGGGCGGGCTGTCGGTGCTCCTGGTCGAGCAGCACGTCGGGTTCGCCCTCGCCGCGTCGTCGCACTACTACGTGCTGGAGTCCGGGCGGGTCACCGCGCACGGCGCCGGCGGCGTGGCGCAGGAGGGCGACGTGCGTGCCGCGATGGCGATCTGAGCGCGACCGGCCCGGGGCGGACCGCGGGAGTACGGCCGAGCGGCGTCGCCGCCGGCCACGAGTCAGGGGGTGGGAGTGATGGGCGCGTCCACGGGTCCGTCGGCGGGCGCGGCCGCGAGCGGCTCGCTGCGGGAGCACGTCTACCAGCGGCTGCGCGACGAGATCCTCAACGGCAGGGTCTCACCGCGGGAGCGGCTCACCGAGCCCAAGCTGTCCCGGGCGTTCGAGGTGTCCCGCACCCCGGTGCGGGAGGCGCTGTCGCGCCTGCTGTCCGACGGCCTGGTCGAGCGCACCGACTTCGGCTACGCGGTGGTCGTGCCGTCGCTCGCGTCGCTGCGGGACCTGTACGAGCTGCGGATCACCCTGGAGCTGCGGGGGATCGCCCGGGCCATCGAGAACCCGCAGGTGCGCCACGACCGGGCGGTGCTGGGCGCCGAGCTCGCGCGGTGGCAGGAGCTGCGGGACGTCGTGCCCGACCCCGACCCGAGCTTCGTGGTGCTCGACGAGGGCTTCCACCGGGCGCTGTCGCAGGCGTCCGGCAACGCGCAGCTCACGGACGCGCTGGTCACGGTGAACCAGAAGATCCGTGCCGTGCGGATGCACGACTTCGTCGAGGACGAACGGGTCACCGCGACCATCGAGGAGCACCTGGAGATCCTCGACCTCGTGCTCGCGGAGCGGCTGGCCGAGGCGCTCACGGCACTGCACCGGCACGTGGGGGAGTCGCTGGAGGTCGTCATGGAGCGCGCCTCGCACGCGATGGCGCGCATGGCGCTCACGGGCTGAGGCGCGCGCGTCAGGCGAGGACCACCGGACAGTCGTCCTCCCAGATCCGCGCCACGGTGTCGCGGGCCGGGGGGAGGTCGGGGAACGCCTGCGACCACATGTCCCCGATGTCGGCGCGGCCCTCGGTGCCGATCAGGTAGAACCCGAAGTTCACCACGTCGTAGCCCTTGACGTTCTCGCAGACCGCGCGCGCACCGTCCCGCACGACGGTCACGTCGAGCGGCACCTCGTCGGGCCACCTGACGGTCACCGTCATCGTGTTGGCGAAGCCGTCGAGGTGCGCGCCGACGTGCGTCTCGTCGGCGTCCGGCAGCGCCTCGGCCACGGCGTCCTTGACGACCGTGGTGATCGCGACGCCGTCCTCGTCGACCGGCGGCCCGAGAGCCTGGTCGCGCAGGGCGCTGCAACCGCCGAGCACGACGGTCAGCGTGAGGGTCGCGGCGAGTGCGGCCACGGTGCGTCGTGCCATGGGTGCGGGGGTCCTTCGGGTCGGGTGGCGGGGTCGCCCAACGTAGACGGGAGCCGCACGCGGGTGCGCGAGGGACACCCGGCGCACGGGGTGAAACCGGTCCTCGCGTCGGTCCCGCGCCCCCGCCCGGGCGTAACCCCCCGTTCACGCCCACGCGCCTCCGGGGAAACAGCGGTTTCCTACGGTCCGGATACCGGCACGTATACAGCCGGCGCGTGGACACCTGGCCGCCGACCCGAAGGACACCGTGTTCGACACCCTGCTCGTGGCCGACCGCGGCGAGATCGCCGTGCGCGTCCTGCGCACGGCGGCCCGGCTGGGCCTGCGCACGGTGGCGGTGCACACCGACGTCGACGCCGCTGCGCCGCACGTGCGCCTCGCCGACGTCGCGGTGCCGCTCGGTCCCCCCGGCGCCTACCGGCACGCCGACGCGGTCATCGCCGCGGCGAGGGCCACCGGGGCCGGGGCGGTCCACCCCGGGTACGGGGTCCTGTCCGAGGACGCGGGCTTCGCCGCGGCGGTCGAGGCCGCCGGGCTGGTGTTCGTCGGCCCGGCACCCGAGCACCTGGCCGTGTTCGGCGACAAGCACCGCGCGCGGCGGGCGGCACGCGCGGCCGGTGTCCCGCTGCTGCCCGGCAGCGGTCTGCTGAGCGACGTCGAGGAGGCGGTGGCAGCGGCCGAGGGGCTCGGCTACCCGGTGATGGTCAAGGCCGTCGGCGGGGGCGGTGGCACCGGGGTACGTGCGTGCGCGACGCCGGCGGAGCTCCGCGCGGCGTACGCGCGCCTCCGCGGCCTGCCGGCCGGGGGCGGCGGCGTGTACGTCGAGCGCCTGGTGCGCCGCGCGCGGCACGTCGAGGTGCAGGTGTTCGGCGACGGCACCGGGCGCGTCGTGAGCCTGGGGGACCGCGACTGCTCGCTGCAGCGCCGGCACCAGAAGGTGATCGAGGAGGCCCCGGCACCGGAGCTCTCCGACGACCTGCGCGAGCGGCTGGCCACGTCGGCGCGCGCCCTGACCTCGTCGGTCGCGTACCGGTCGGCCGGGACCGTGGAGTACGTCGTCGACGTCGACCGGGGGGACGCGGCGTTCCTCGAGGTCAACGCACGGCTTCAGGTCGAGCACACCGTCACCGAGGAGGTCACGGGTGTCGACCTCGTCGCCTGGATGCTGCGCCTCGCACGCGGTGACGCGGACCTGCGCACCGAGCTGGCCGCGCTGCCGGAGGCAGGTCCGTCGGTCCGCGGGCACGCCGTCGAGGCGCGCGTCCACGCCGAGGACCCGCGGCGCGACCACCGCCCCGGCACGGGCCTGCTCACCTCGGTCACGTTCCCGGACGGCGTCCGGGTCGACGCCGGGGTCGAGGCGGGTCAGGAGGTCACGACCCACTACGACGCGCTGCTCGCCAAGGTCGTCGTGCACGCCGACGACCGGGACGCCGCCCTGGCCGCGGCGGGTGCCGCGCTCGCGGGCACGTCCGTGCACGGCGTCAGCACCAACCTGCCGCTGCTGCGCGCCGCCGTCGCCGACGACGCCGTGCGGGCGGTGCGCCACACCACGGGGACCCTCGCGGGGATCGTCGACGACGAGCCGTGGGTCGAGGTGCTGCGACCCGGCGTGCTGACGACGGTGCAGGACTGGCCCGGCCGCCTGGGGCACTGGGACGTGGGGATCTGCCCGTCGGGCCCCATGGACGACCTGTCGTTCCGGCTGGGCAACGTCGCACTCGGCAACCCCGAGGGTGCGCCGGGCCTGGAGTGCACGCTCGAGGGGCCGGCGCTGCGGTTCAGCCACGCGGCGGTCGTGTGCGTCTCGGGTGCCGCCGCTCCTGTGACCGTCGACGGTGCTCCCGTGCCGCAGTGGGAGCCCGTCGACGTCCCGGCCGGTGCCGTGCTCGCCGTCGGCGCGCCGTCGGGTGCCGGGCTGCGCACGTACGTGCTGCTCCGGGGAGGGCTCGACGTCCCGGAGTACCTCGGGTCGGCCGCGACGTTCCCGCTCGGCGGGTTCGGCGGGTACACCGGGCGGGCGCTGGAGACCGGTGACGTGCTCGTCCCCGCGCCCGTCCCGGAGGGCGCCCCGGCCCCGGCCGCCGTGCCGCGGGAGGCCCGTCCGCAGATCGGCCACGCGTGGGAGCTCGCCGTGCAGGAGGGGCCGCAGCCGGCGCCGACCTACCTCACGCGCGACGACATGGTGATGCTCCACGCCACGACGTGGCACGTGCAGGCGCACACCGACCGCACGGGCATCCGGCTGTCCGGGCCGCGTCCGCGCTGGGCGCGCCCGGACGGCGGCGAGGCGGGTCTGCACCCGTCGAACCTGCACGACAACCCGTACTCCGTCGGTGCGCTCAACGTCTCGGGGGACACCCCGATCCTGCTGGGTCCCGACGGCCCGTCGCTCGGCGGGTTCGTGTGCCCCGTCACGGTGGTCGTGGGGCACCGGTGGAAGCTGGGGCAGGTGCGCCCCGGCGACACCGTCCGTCTCGTGCCCGTCCCGACGGCGACGGCCGACGCGCTGCGGGTGTCGCCCCGGCGGGCGGGCGCGTGCGTCCCCGCGGACCTCGCGACCGGCCCCGACGGCGACGACGGCGTCCTCGCGCGGGTCACCGGGGACCCCGGCGACCCGCGGGGCCGGCCCGACGTGGTGTACCTGCGCGGCGCGGACGACAACGTGCTGGTCGAGTACGGGCCGATGGTGCTCGACCTCGGGCTGCGGATGCGGGTGCACGCCCTCGCCGAGGCGCTGCGGGGGCGCGCGCTGCCCGGGGTCGTCGACGTCACGCCCGGGGTCCGCAGCCTGCACGTGCACGTCGACCCCGCGCTGCTGCCGGTGCCCGCGCTCGTCGAGGTGCTCGTCGCGCTCGAGGCCGACCTGCCGGCGACCGTCGACCTCGAGGTCCCGTCGCGGCGGGTGCACCTGCCGATCGCGTTCGACGACCCGGCCGTCGCGGACGCGGTCACCCGGTACGCGGTCGGCGTGCGCGCGCGGGCACCGTGGCTGCCCTCGAACCTGGAGTTCGTGCGGCGCGCGAACGGCCTGGCGTCGACCGACGACGTCCTGGCGACCGTGGCTGCCGCGGAGTACCTGGTGCTGGGCCTGGGCGACGTGTACCTGGGTGCGCCGCTCGCCGTGCCCCTCGACCCGCGGCACCGGCTCATGACGACCAAGTACAACCCCGCGCGCACGTGGACCGCCGCGGACACCGTCGGGCTGGGCGGCCAGTACCTGTGCGTCTACGGCACGGACTCCCCGGGCGGGTACCAGCTGGTCGGGCGGACCCTCCCCATCTGGTCCGGGCACCGGCAGCACGGGGCCTTCGAGCCCGGCGTCCCGTGGCTGCTGCGGTTCTTCGACCGCATCGTGTGGGAGCCGGTGACCGCCGCCGAGCTCGGCGCGCGGCGCCGGGCGTCCTCCGCCGGCCGGCTGGACCTGCGCGTCGAGCAGGGCACGTTCCGGTACCGCGACCACCTCGACCTGCTCGCGACCCACGCCGACGAGATCGCGGAGCACCGTGCCCGGCAGGCGGCCGCGTTCGCCGTCGAGCGGGCCGCGTGGGCCGCGGCCGGCGAGCTCGGCCCGTTCGACCAGGGCCCGTTCGACCTCGCGCCGCCCGCGCCCGTGGCCACCGTCGGGCACCGCGTCGAGCTGGCCGCCGGGCACGTGCTCGTCGAGGCGCCGATGGTCGGGTCGGTGTGGCGCGTCGAGGCCGCGCCCGGGTCCGAGGTCCGCGCCGGCGACCCGGTGGTCGCGCTCGAGGCCATGAAGCTCGAGCTGGGTGTCCCCTCGCCGTGCGACGGGCGGGTGGTCCGCGTGCTGGTCGAACCGGGGCAGCAGGTGGGCCCGGGGGCGCCGCTCGCGGTCGTGGCGGCGACGGCATGACCGCGCCCCCGCGGCGGACCCCGCCGCCGCGCCCCACCCCTGCGCTCTCGCCCGGACACCCGTCCGGTGCCGCCCACACCGTCAGCGAGGAGCACGACCATGCACGTTCCTGACCACGTCCTCAGCGACCCCGTCTCCGCCGGCACGGCCGTCGCGGCCGGCGCGGTCGTCGTCGCGGCCGCCGTGCGTGCCCGGCGCGACGGCGCCCACGCCCCGCACCCGGTGATGATCGGCGCCACCACCGCCGCGGTGTTCGGGCTCCAGATGCTCAACTACCCCGTCGGCGCCGGGACGAGCGGCCACCTCATGGGGGGTGCGCTCGCCGCGGCGCTGCTCGGGCCGGCCTGGGGGATCCTCTCGGTGACGCTGGTCCTCGTGGTGCAGTCGGTCGTCTTCGCCGACGGCGGCCTGACGGCGCTGGGCACGAACACGCTGCTCATCGCCGTGGTCGGCACGCTCATGGGGTGGGCGGTCGCGCGCGGGGTGCTCGGGGCGGGCCGGCCACGGGCGGATCGCGACGTCCGGGTGTCGGCGCCCGGGGGCGCGGCCGTCGGCGGCGCGGTGAGCGTCGTCGCGGCGGCGCTGCTGTTCGTCGGGCTGTACGCCGCCGGCGGCACGGTGGCGGTGCCGCTCGGCGCGCTCGCGGGCCAGATGCTGGGGGTGCACCTGCTCATCGCGGTCGGGGAGGCCGTGATCGCCGGTGCCGTCGTCGCCGTCGTCGCCGCGGTGCGGCCGTCCGCCGTGGCCCTGACGGCGCCCGACGGGCTGCCCTCGCGGGCCGGGGTCCTCGCGCCCGCGGGCGTGCTCACGGGGATCGCCGCGCTCGCCGCGCTCGCGCTGTCCGCCGTCGCGTCCGCGGCCCCCGACGGCCTGGAGGCCACGGCGGAGCGCGCGGGGTTCGCCGGCGCCGCACGTGACCACGCGCTCGGCGGGATGCCGCTGGCCGACTACGGCGAGGTCGGGGGGATCGTCGTCGGGGTGGCCGGGGGCATCGGCCTGGTGCTGTGCCTGCTCGTCGCGACGGGGCTGGCCGCCGCGATGACGCGAGGACGCGCGCGGACGCTCACCGCCGGGGCCTGAGACCCGGGCGACCGTCGTCCGCCGGTGCGGGCGTCGCCCGCGTCAGCGGTCGCGGGCGCGGACCCGCAGGCCCGACGCGCGCAGCCGGCGGACGAGGTCGCGGGTGCTCACCGGCTCCGCGCCCAGCGCGACGACGTCGTCCCACCGCTCGGCGGGCACGTCGTAGTGGTCGTGGTCGAAGGCGCGCCGCGGGATGCCGGCCCGGGCGGCGAAGGCGTGCAGCTCGTCGTACGACGTGTCGCTCACCAGGTGACCCCAGACCGTGCCGTGGTTGGGCCACAGCGGGGGGTCGACCAGCACGCTCACGGGCCGAGGGTACGTGGCGCGCGGACGGGGCGCCCGCAGCGTCCCGGCGCCGCGGTCAGCGCACCACAGCACCGCCGGCGGGCCGCGCGTCCCCAGGCCGCTCGGTGCGCTCCGGGCACCCGCACGGGCGCCCCTAGCGTCGGGTCTGCCGTCGTCACCGGTGCCGCAGCCCGCGGCCCGCGGCGGTCCCCGGGAGGACGTCCATGAGCAGGTACGAGGTCGACAGCGCACAGCTCGACGGGTCGGCGGCGGGCGTGCTCGCACGGTCCGCGAGCATCCGGGCCGAGGTCGCCGCGATGCAGCGGCAGCTCACCGAGCTGCAGGCGACGTGGCGCGGCGGCGCCGCGGGTGCGTTCGGCGCCGTGGTCGGGGAGTGGAACGTCACGCAGGCGCGCGTCGAGGAGTCGCTGGCGCAGATCGCGACGGCCATGCAGGCCGCCGCCCGGACGTACGCCGAGGCCGAGGCCCATGCCTCGCGGCTCTTCGCGCACTGAGTGCCGCGTCGGGTCGCGGGCGCTGCCGCAGGGGGCGTCCGCCGGGCGGGACCCCGGGGTCGCACGGCGTGGCCGCAGGTCAGGGCCGTGCGGTCCCCGAGGTGTACGGCGTCGGGGCGGACGGTGCCGCAGGGGGCGGGGCGGCGCCCTCCGCGATCGACCCGGCGGCCGCCGCGTCGGCGGCCTCGAGCCGGGCGATCTCCTTCTCCAGCCGCTGGAGCTCGGCCGACACGTTCTGCCGGGCGGGCTCCTCCCAGGGCTGGGCGAGCGGGCTCACGAACAGCGAGGGGCGGGCCAGCAGCTTGTGGAGGATGCGGATGCGGGCGCGCACGTAGTCCTCGGTGGGCAGGTGCGCGTACTCGGCCCGCACGTCCTGCAGGTAGGCCTTGTACCGCTGCGGCTCGGTCGCGAGCATCGCGAGGTCGGCGTCGCACAGCACCGCGCAGTCGGTGTCGGTCGGGTCCGGCGCGTGGCGGACCAGTGCCGAGACCAGTGCGGCGACCTTCCGCACGTTGCCCTCCGGGACCCCGAGGGCCGTGAGCTCCTCGCGGGCGAGGACAGCGCTGGCGGCCTCGTCCTCGCCGCCCCGGTTGGCGTACGCCTTGCCGTCGGCGGAGTCGAACACGGCGCCGTGGTACCAGGCGGCCAGGCGGACGAGCTCGGGGTGGTGCGCCTCCTCGTCCAGCTCGTCGACGCGCGCGAGCACGTCGACCAGGTGCCGCAGGTTGTGGAAGTGGCGCTCCGGCCGGGTCCAGCGGTCGAGCAGCCCCTCGGCGGTACGTCGGATGTCAGGTGCGGGTGCGGTGCCGCCGGCCTCGACGACGTTCCGGGTGAACGCCGGGACGAGCCAGGCGGGTGCGTCTTGGACGCCCATGGATCAGCCTCACGACGATGGCGAAGGAAGCGCCATCGTAGCCACGTCCCCGCCCGGGGGAGTGGTCGACCACGGATCGGGCGCTCAGCGTGTACCGGACGGGACGCCGTCGTCGGGCTCCGCCGTCCCGTCGGTGGGCGCACCCGCACCCGCGTCGGCGCGGGGAGCGTCGGCCGGTCCGCCGGCGACCCCGTGGGGGCCGGCGACGGGCAGCTCGACGCGGACCGTCGTGCCGCCGCCGGGCGTCTCGCGCACGGTCACGCGGCCGTCGTGCGACGCGACGATGGCGGCGACGATCGCCAGGCCGAGCCCGGACCCGCCCGAGTCCCGCGTGCGCGAGGGGTCGACGCGGTAGAAGCGCTCGAAGACGCGCTCGACGTGCTCGGGCGGGATGCCCGGGCCGTGGTCGCGCACCTCGAGCACGGCCGTGCGGTCGTCGTCCGCCGCCCCGACGACCACCTCGACCGGGGTGCGCGGCGGCGTGTGGCGCGCCGCGTTGCCCACCAGGTTGGCCAGCACCTGCCGCAGCCGCACCTCGTCCCCGCGGACCACGCGCGGCCCGCTGACACCGCCCAGCGCCTCGAGGCGGGCCGGGCGCAGCGGGTCCAGCGCCCGCAGGTCGCTGACCGCGTCGGCCGCCAGGACGGTCAGGTCGACCGGACCCAGCCGGCCGTGCCGCCCCTCGTCGAGCCGGGCGAGCGCCAGCAGGTCCTCCACCAGCGAGCCCATGCGCCGCGCCGACTCCTCGATGCGGTGCATGGTGTCGCCGACCTGCTCCGGGGTCGTCAGGGCACCCATCCGGTACAGCTCGGCGTACCCGCGCACGGCCGCGAGGGGCGTGCGCAGCTCGTGGGACGCGTCCGCGACGAACCGGCGCATGCGGGCCTCCGACGCCGTGCGCGCGGTGAACGCCTCCTCGATCTGCGTGAGCATGCCGTTCAGCGCGATCCCCAGACGGCCGACCTCGGTGGTCTGCGGCGCGACGGGCACCCGCTGGGAGAGGTCACCCGCCGCGATCTTCGCCGCCGTGCGCTCGATCTCGCCCAACGGACGCAGGGACCGGCGCACGGCCATGCCGCCGACCAGCACCCCCGCGACGACGATGAGCACGCCCGAGGCGGCGAGCGTCCGGCTCATCTGCACCAGGGTGCTGTGGATGTCCTTCAGGGGCAGACCGACGACCACGGAGCCGGTGGTGCCGTCCGGGGCCGAGAACGGGTACGCCACGACGCGCCACCCCGACCCCGCGCGCGTCGACGACACCGTGAACGGCTCCCCGCGGGTCGCCGCGGCCTCGTCCGCGGTGAGGTCGGCCACGCGCGGCGTGCCGTACGACCGCTGTGAGGCGTGGCCGGCCAGCGCCGCCTGCTGCCCCGCGGTCTGCACCCGCACGTAGTAGTCGGTCGGGACGATCTGCCCGCCGCCGCTGGTGAGGAACGCGAGCGCGTTCTCCGCGACGACCTGCGCCTCGGCGTCGAGCTTGTCGTCCACCGGCGCCAGCAGGCTGCGCTGCAGGAGGGTCGCGGCGGTCACGGCGGCGACCACCAGGCCCGCACCCAGCAGGACCGCCGTGATCGTGACCAGCCGGCGCTGCAGCGACGCGGCCCGCCAGGCGTCCCGCAGCGCTGCCAGCGGGCGACGGCGCGTCGGTGCACCGGCCGCGGCACCCGGCGAGGGCGCCGGCTCGCCGGACCCGGCGGCCCCGGTGTCACCGGCAGCGGCGTGCACGCGCTCGTCGGACCCGGGACCGGCCGTCCCGCTCACGGCTGCTCGCGCAGCAGGTACCCCACACCCCGGCGGGTGTGGATGAGCGGCGGCAGCCGGTTGCCGTCGGCGTCCGTGAGGTGGTCGATCTTGCGGCGCAGGTAGGAGATGTACGACTCCACGATGTTGGCGTCGCCGCCCCAGTCGTACTGCCACACGTGGTCCAGGATCTGCGTCTTGGACAGCACCCGCTGCGGGTTGAGCATGAGGTAGCGCAGCAGCTTGAACTCGGTGGGGGACAGCTCCACCTCGTGCCCCGCCCGGCGCACCTCGTGCGTGTCGTCGTCGAGCTCGAGGTCGGCGTACCGCAGCACGTGCGCGTCGGTGCCCTCGTCGGGATGGGTCCGGCGCAGGATCGCGCGGATGCGGGCGACGACCTCCTCGAGGCTGAACGGCTTGGTGACGTAGTCGTCACCGCCCACCGTCAGGCCCTGCACCTTGTCCGCCGTGTCGTCGCGCGCCGTGAGGAACAGCACCGGCACGTGGTGGCCCTTCTCGCGCAGGCGCCGCGTCACGGTGAAGCCGTCCATGTCGGGCAGCATCACGTCCAGCACCACCAGGTCGGGGTCCGTGTCCCGCGCCAGCCGCAGCGCGGAGGTGCCGTCCGCCGCGGCGTGCACCTCGAACCCCGCGAACCGCAGCGACGTGGCGAGCAGCTCGCGGATGTTCGGCTCGTCGTCCACGACGAGGAGCCGGGCCTCCGGCGCGCTGGGCGTGCTGGTCATCCCCCCAGTCTGGCGTCGGATCCTGGGAGCCGCCTGGGTACGCGCAGGACGCGTGCGGGCGGGTGGGGCGTCCACGACCGGGCACCGCCGCCGGGAACGGACACCCCGGGGCGCGCCGGACACCCCACGATCGTGATGGACACGTGACCTGGACGGTGGGTCCGCGCCGACCCGGCGACTACCGTTGACGGGTGACCGTTGACTTCAGCGACCGCACGCTCCACGCCTCCGCCGACGCCACCGCACCCCGGGTGACCGTCGTCCAGAGCTCCCCCGACGTGGGCCTCGACCGGTTCGCCGAGTGGCTGCCGGGCGTCGACGTCCAGCTCGTCCGCGCCGACCGCGGCGACGCGCTGCCGGGCCCGACGGAGGTCGGCGACGGTCTGCTCGTGCTCGGCGGGCAGATGTCCGCCTACGACGACGACGCCGCCCCGTGGCTGCGCCCGCTGCGTGACCTCCTGGCCGTCGTCAGCGCCACCGACGTCCCGGCCCTGGGCATCTGCCTGGGTGCGCAGCTGCTGGCCGTCGCCCGCGGCGGACGCGTCCAGGTCGCGGCGCCCCCCGGGTGCGAGGCCGGCGTGATCGACGTGCGGTGGCGGCCCGAGGCCGCGACGGACTCGCTCGTCGCGCCGCTGGTCGTGCTCGCCGGGTCGACGCGCACCACCGCCCTGCCCAGCATGCACTCCGACGCGGTGGTCGACCTGCCGCGCGGCGCCGTGTGGCTCGCGTCGTCGGCCACCTACCCGTTCCAGGCGTTCCGCATCGGCAGCGCGTGGGGTGTGCAGTTCCACCCGGAGGCAGGCCCGGAGACCCTGCGCGGCTGGGCCGAGGGTGACGACCGGGTCGACACCGACGCGGTGGTCGCGCAGATGACCGAGCGGGCCGCCGAGGTCGAGGCGGCCGGTCGCGCCGTCGCCCGGGCGTTCGTCAACGTGGTGCACGACCGCGCGTCCGCGCGCCGCACGCCCCTCTGACCGTCACGGCACCGTCCGAGCCCACCGACGACGACGGCCCGGTCCCCGCAGGGACCGGGCCGTCACCGTCGGACGTGGTGCGGGTCAGGCGTCGTCGGTACCGGTGCCCACGGCGGGCGTGACCGTCGTCGCCTCGATCTGCCGCGGCGCGCTGCCCTGCTTGAGGGCGGCGAGCCGCGCCTCGATCTCGATCTCCGCGCCGGCGGACTCGAGCTCGGCGAACTGCGAGTCGAGCGACGACGCGGCGAGCTCGGCCTGGCCCATCGCGTACGCCTCCTCGCGGCGCACCTTCTCCTCGAAGCGCGCGATCTCGCTCGTCGGGTCCAGGACGTTGATCGAGCCGATCGCCTCCTGCACCTGACGCTGCGCCTGCGCGGACTTCTGGCGTGCGATCAGCGAGTCGCGGCGCGACTTCAGCTGGCCGAGCTTGTCCTTCATCTGCGCCAGGCCGGACTTGAGCTTCTCGACCGTCTCGCGCTGCGAGGCGATCAGGGGCTCCGCGTCGCGGACCTCCTGCTCCGCGGTGAGCTGCTTGCCGATGGCGATCTTCGCGAGGTTGTCGAACTTGTCCGCGTTGGCGGCGTCGCCCGCCGCCCGGAACTGGTCGGCGCGTGCCGACGCGGCCAGCGCCTTCTGTCCCCAGTCGCGGGCCGCGGCGACGTCCTCGTTGTAGTCCTGCTCGGCGAGCCGCAGGTTGCCGATCGACTGTGCGATCGCCTTCTCGGCGTCCGCGATGGAGCCGGTGTAGTCGCGCACCAGCTGGTCGAGCATCTTCTGCGGGTCCTCGGCCTGGTCGATGAGCGCGTTGATGTTCGCGCGCGCCAGCTGCGTGATCCGTCCGAAGATCGACTGCTTCTCGGTCATCGTGTCGTGCCCTCCCTGTGCTGCCGACCCGGACCGTCCGTCCGGTGTCACGTGCCGCGTCCGCCGCTCTCGGCAGCCGCGTGAGAATGCCGGGCCGGCGTCAGAACCCGCCGCCGCGCCCGCCGCCGCCGAACCCGCCGCCGCGCCCGCCGCCACCGAAGCC
>Ga0233375_1000937_pt1 | contig 14220 bp, 10 predicted proteins | sample ElkDunMinimDraft_10_FD_191539 | JGI IMG/M metagenome (GOLD analysis project Ga0233375, IMG submission 191539) | Fecal eukaryotic communites from dung pellets of Tule Elk in California, USA - Elk Dung E16 | ecosystem: Host-associated > Mammals > Digestive system > Large intestine > Fecal | place... | reverse complement strand
CTGGGCCGAGGGATGCCACGGGAAGCCGGCACGGTCCCAGAACTCCGGCTGCCTCGCGACACGGGCGCAGAACCCCTCCCACGAGCGCCGCTCGGGAACGGTCCAGGCGACCTCCGCCACGGCGGCCAGTCGGGGCAGCAGCATGGCCAGCAGGGTGTCCATGTCGTGGATCGTCTCGGTCCAGACCGCGGCCTCGACGCCGATCACGGCGTCCGCGTCGGCGCCCTCCACCACCGTGGACGGCTCCCAGTCGTACGCGTCGCGCACCTCGACGTGCCCGGCCCACTCCAGCCCCGCCTCGGTCGAGGCGTCGTACTTCATGTCCAGGTAGACGCGGCTCGCCGGCGACATCAGCAGCCGGGCGCCCGCACGAGAGGCGTCCCGCACGGCCTCCAGGCTCGGCCGGGTGTCCCACACCTGGACCACCGTGCCCGGCGCCAACGGCATCTCGGCGATCTCCTGCCACCCGACCACCGTCTTGCCGCCGGCCCGCACCGCCTGGGCTGCCGCGCCGACCAGCTCGGAGTACTCGGCGCGCTCCATGGTGAGCACCTCGTCGCCGCCCACGTGCACGTACGGCCCGGCGGTGAGGCGGGCCATGTCGCCCAGCACGTCCTCGATGAACCCGTGCGTCGCGGGCAGCGCGGCCGTCAGACGGCTGAAGCCGACCTCGATGCCGGTGTAGCGCGGTGGGGCCTCGCCCTCGGGGTTGAGCTCCGGGTAGGCGCGGAGGGCGGCGTTGATGTGCCCCGGCAGATCGACCTCCGGCACGATCGTGACACCCCGCGCCCACGCGTAGGTGGTCAGCTCCCTCAGGTCGGCGATGGTCAGCGACCCGCCACGGCCACCGGCCACCGCGCCCTCCGCCGCCTCGCGGGTCAACCGGGGGCGGGAGGGCATCTCGAGCCGCCAGGCCTGGTCGTCGGTGAGGTGCAGGTGCAGCATGTTGAGCTTGTAATGGGCCATCAGCGAGGTGACGACCTTGAGCTCCTCGAGCGTGAAGAAGCTGCGCGCGACGTCGATCGACAGGCCTCGCCACCGGTAGCGCGGCACGTCCTCCACGCGCACCGCAGGCGCCCGCCGCACGCCGTCCGCCCCCACGTGGAGCAGCTGCTGGAACGTCAGGAAGCCCGCCACCATGCCCGCGGTGGTCGGGGCTGAGACCTGCGCCCGCCCGGGCCCGACCTCGAGCCGGTAGCTCTGCGCTGTCACGGCCTCACGATCGGCCGCGGGGGTGCTCGCCGGGGCCGGCACGGCGGCGTCCGCCGCCAGGCGGAGCACCAGCACGTCCTCGCCGCGCAGCGCGCCACCGTGCCCGCGCACCTCGACCGGCCGGCCGGTCAGGCGCCCGAGCAGGTCCGCGGCCAGCACCCCGACGGCGAGCTCGTCAGGGGTGTCCCCGACGAGGACGGCGAGCCGGGCGCCGAGCACGAACGGATCGGAGTCGAGCGGCTCGCAGCGGAGCGGCTGGGGGACGAGCTCGATGGCCTCGGGCTGCACGTGGCTCCTTCGGTGGGTGCGCGCATCGGACGGGCCGCGCCCTGCGCGGTCATCCTCCCACTGCCCGTGCCACAGAGAAAGGGCGGCTGGCCCGCGTTTCCGCAGACCAACCGCCCTTCATGGTGGAGCTGAGGGGATTCGAACCCCTGACCTTCTCATTGCGAACGAGACGCGCTACCAACTGCGCCACAGCCCCTCGAGCGGGTCAAACATTAGCACCCGCGCGGGGTGCATCGCGAACTCGCGTCACTCCCCCACGGCGCGGCGGCGGGCGAGGATCTCGTCCAGGTTCATCGAGCCGGTGGTGGCCGCCGGCTGCTCGATGGGCAGGCGCGCGCCCTCCTGGCGCTCGCCGTCCGTGCTGGCAGAGCGCGTGACGCCGTCGGCGTCGAGCGTCGTGGCCGGCGCCGTGGCGACGCCCGCGGGCTGTGCGGCGGCGGTCGACCCCTCGACGTCGCCGAGCGGCGCAGGCTCCCGGTGCGGGGCCGGGGCCTTGAGCGTGTAGGTGGGGCGGGGCACCGGGACGGGCGACCAGGCGTCGGCCTGCCCGCTGTCGGACCCGGCGTCCGCCTCGGCGGTGCGGGCACTGCGGCGCACCACCGGGATGGTGCCCGACGCTGCGCTCGGCGCCGTGGCCTCCGCTGGGCCGTCCACCGTGTCGAGGATGCGCGCGAAGACCTCGGTGTGGGCGTCCGAGGGGCGCACCGCGCGGCCCGTGACCGCGGGCGCCAGCGGGGTGGCCCGCGCCGGCGGCAGGGCGCTCTCACGCAGGCGACGCTCCCACTCGGCGTCGGCTTCGCGGCCGGAGAGCACCGCCCGACGCCCGAGCACCAGTACCGACCCGAGCAGCACCGTGGGCGCCACTCCGGCGAGCACCGTGACCGCGGTCAGCCCGGCGACCGCCCAGCCGGCGGCGCTGGCGACCAGCAGCACGAAGGCGAGCGCTGCCCGACGGCGCGCGGCGGCGCCACGGCGGGCGACGGCTGCGGCGTGCGCGGCGCGGTGCTGAGCCGTGCGTCGCGCCTTGTCGGCGCTGATCCTGTCCTGCGTCCCGTGAGGTCGATCCACGGCCATGCCTCCGTTCGCACCGCCGGACGTCCCGAGCGGGAGCCCCCGGCCCGGGGTGAGCAACCTGACCCGCGGCTCCGCGGGTGTCGAGCAGTCGGCCGAGGCCGTGAGCAGAGCGGGCGCCGTGCGCTTCCTGGGCAGCTGCCGGCCACGAGGCCGGTCAGCGACCGCCAGGACGCGCAGCGCCCCGGAGTGCCGATCGTCGATCCGTGCCTCGACGAGCTGCTGACGATGCCGCAGGCGGTGCGGCATCAGGTACGCGCCCCACAAGCCCACCACCGCGAGGGTGACGAGGCCGGCAGGAGTGTCCACGTCATGACGGTAGGGGCAGGCCCGTCGCCGCTCCGGGAGCACCCTCGGCGTGTCGCCCTGCGCCTCCGCGGAGGCCGGGCGCCGTGCCGGTAATGCGCTGGTTCAGCGCCGGCTGCGCCATCGGGCGAGGAGACCACCGGGCGGCAGCTCCTCGGCGGTCAGGGCGAACGACCGGTGGTCGCACCACTCGTCCCCGATGTGCAGGTACCGCTTGCGGAGCCCCTCCTCGCGGAAGCCCAGCTTCTCCACGACCCGGAGGGACGGGAGGTTCTCCGGCCGGATGTTGACCTCGACGCGGTGCAGCCCGAGCGCGCCGAAGCAGTGGTCGGCGGCCATCGCGACGGCCGTCGGCATGATGCCGCGCCCGGCCACGTGCCGCGACACCCAGTAGCCGATCGAGGCCGAGCGCAACGAGCCGTAGGCGATGCCCGAGACGGTGAGCTGGCCGACGAGCACGCCCTGGTAGTCGATGGCGAACGGGAGAGCCGACCCGGACCGCGCCTGGGCGTTGAGCGAGCGCACGAACTCCCCGAAGCTCGGGCGCGGCCCGCGCACCGGCACCGGCGACGTCGCGTCCCACGGCTCGAGCCAGGAGGCGTTCTGCGCGCGCAGGATCATCCACGCCTGGTTGTCGCGCCGTCGAAGCTGCCGCAGGCGGACGTCTCCCTCGGTGAGCACCACGGGCCAGCCCGGGGCCATCAGCCCTCCAGCACCAGGCAGTGCACCCGCTGCCCGGGACGCACGGCGAGGTCCTGCTCGCCGACCACGGCCAGGGCGTTCGCCCGGGACAGCGCGGTGACGGACGGTGTGCCCGGGTCTCCCACGGGCGTGACCTGGTACCCCTCGTCCGGGGAGCCGACGACGAGCGCCGGGACGAACTGCCGCAGCCCCGGCGGTGAGCTCCACCCCTCGGTGGCCTCGGCCGTCACCGACGGGCGGAACAGGTCGGCGTGGCCGGCCATGGCCCGCAGCGCCGGGCGCACGAACACCTCGAAGGACACCTGGGCTGCGACGGGGTGGCCCTGCAGGGCGAAGATCGGCACCGCGCCGTCCCCGCCCAGCCCGGTCACCGTGCCGAAGCCGTGCCGGTGCCCGGGGGTCATCGCCACGTGGTCGAACCGCACCGTGCCGAGCGGCGCCAGGACGTCCTTGACGGTGTCGTGCGCGTACTCGCTGAGGCCTCCCGTGGTGAGGATCAGGTCGGCGCGCACCAGCTGGTCCTCGAGGGCCTCGCGCAGCGTCGCGCGGTCGTCGGAGACGATGCCGACCCGTCGCGCCGAGGCGCCCGCGTCCCGCACCGCCGTCTCGAGCGCGTGCCCGTCGGCCTCGTACACCGCGCCCTCGCGGCGCGCCGAGCCCGGCTCGACCAGCTCGTCGCCGACGGACACGATGACCACGCGCGGCGTGGGGTGCACCCGCAGCCGGCCGCGGCCGAGCGTGGCGGCGAGCGCGAGCTGCCGCGCTCCGAGCCGGATGCCCTGGGCCAGCACCAGGTCGCCCGCGCGGGCGTCCGAGCCTGGGGACCGCACGTGCTGCCCGGGGACGGCCGGGCGCTGCAGCGCCACCCGCGCGGCGCCGCGGTCGGTCTCCTCGACGGGCACCACGGCGTCGGCGCCCTGCGGCAGCCGCGCTCCGGAGGCGATCCGCACGGCCTGCCCGGGCGCCAGCCGCAGCGTCGACGGCGCCGCGACCACGACGTCGTGCGCGACGGGCAGCGTGCGGGTGCTCGTCGGGCCGGCGTCCGTCGTGTCGTAGGAGGCCACGGCGTAGCCGTCGCGGGACGCGACGGGGGCGGGCGGCACGTCGTGCTCCACCGTGACGTCGGTGGCGAGGATGCAGCCGACGGCATCGGCGAGGACGACGTCGAGCGGTGCGACGGGGCCGACCGAGCCCAGCACCGCGGCCAGATGGTCCTGGACGGATCTCATCTGCGCATTCTGCCTCGACGGCGGCCCGGAGCGGGCCCCGGGCCGCCGTCGGACACGCTCAGTCCTGGAGCGTGGGGGTGAAGTTGACCAGCCACTCGCGGAAGTCCGGGCCCAGGTCCTCGCGGTCCGAGGCGAGGCGCACCACGGCCTTCAGGTAATCGAGCCGGTCCCCCGTGTCGTAGCGGCGGCCGCGGAACACGACCCCGTAGACCCCGCCGCCCTGCTCCGCGGGCAGGTCCGCGAGCGTCGCGAGCGCGTCCGTGAGCTGGATCTCGCCGCCGCGACCCGGCGCGGTGTGCTCGAGCACCTCGAAGACCGCCGGGCTCAGCACGTAGCGCCCGATCACCGCGAGGTTGCTCGGCGCGTCCTCGGCCGCGGGCTTCTCCACGAGCGCGGTCACCCGCACCTGGTCCTCGGGACCGTCGGGCAGGGCCTCCACGGCCGCCGCGCCGTACAGCGAGATCTGGCTGGGCTCGACCTCGAGCAGGGCGACCACGGAGCCTCCGGTGCGCTGCTGCAGCTCGATCATGGTGGGCAGCAGCGGGTCGCGCTCGTCGATCAGGTCGTCGCCGAGGAGCACCGCGAACGGCTCGTCGCCGACGTGGTGCTTGGCCTGCAGCACCGCGTGGCCGAGGCCCTTGGGCTGGCCCTGCCGCACGAAGTGGACGTGCGCGAGCTCGCTCGAGCGGCGCACACCGTCCAGGCGCGCGTCGTCGCCCTTGGCCTCGAGGGCGCGCTCGACCTCGGGGGCCGAGTCGAAGTGGTCCTCGATGGATCCCTTGTTCCGCCCGATCACCAGGAGGACGTCGTCCAGGCCCGCCGCGGCGGCCTCTTCGACGACGTACTGGATGGCCGGCTTGTCGACGACCGGGAGCATCTCCTTGGGTGTCGACTTGGTGGCGGGCAGGAACCGGGTGCCGAGGCCCGCCGCGGGAATGACCGCTTTGTGGAGTGTCATGCCTGATCACGCTAGTGGCGGATGGCCAGATCGGCGCGCGAGATTCGTCACATTCACGTGGTTCACCCCAGTTGTGAGTGAGACTTAGGCCACACGCGTCCGAGGTCCCAGATCACGTTTGCGAGAATGGTCCACATGCGCAGCGCTGCACAGCCGTACCCGCCCGCCTCCGACGGCCTGGAGGTCGAGGACCTCAAGGACTATCTGCGCAGGTCAATCAGGGCTGCTCGAGCCGCCCGGTCCCCCCGCCGCCGCGAGGAGGCGGCGCTGGCGCTGGCCTCAGTCGTGGACACCATCCCCGAGGTCGCCGAGGCACGGTGCGTGTCCGTCTACGCCGCGCGGTCGACCGAGCCCGGCACCGGCCCGCTCCTCGAGCGGCTCGCCGCGCGAGGCGTGCGCGTGCTGCTGCCCGTGCTCGGCGCGGGCCTGCAGCGCGACTGGGCCGAGTACGCCGGGGCGGAGGACCTGCGCCAGCGTGCTCCCGGCAGGCCGCCCGAGCCGAGCTCGCCCGCCCTCGGCCCTGAGGCGATCGCGGACGCGGACGTGATCGTGGCGCCCGCTCTCGCGATCGACACGGCCGGCACCCGGCTCGGCCAGGGCGGCGGCTGGTACGACCGCGCGCTGCTGCACGCCCGGCCCGGCGTGCGCGTCATCGGGCTGGTCTTCCCCGAGGAGGTCTACGACGCCGGCACCCGGCCCCTCCCCCGCCAGCCCCACGACCGCACGGTGGACACCGTGGCGACCCCGGAGGGCTGGCGGTCGTTGCGCCCTGGGGACGGCCGGGCGGGCTGACGCCGCGATCGACGACCGCCCCGGCCTGATCAGTCCTTGCCGCGGGCGGGCGTCAGGGTCAGCCGGTCCGCGGCGGCCCCGTCGACGGCCTCGGCGGTGAACGGCCACGGGTAGCTGGCCCCCTCGGCCCAGGCGCCCAGCTGGTCGGCGTAGTGCGCGCTCGCCGGGTGGCCCGACGCCCCGGTGAGCGTGACCCAGGTGCTCGAGTCCAAGTCGCCGAGGTCGACGACCATCCGCATGGACGGCGCCGCCCCCACCCGGTAGGAACCTGAGCCCGCGTCCCACGACGTCGCGTTGACGATCGAGGAGCCACCGCCCACCTGGACCGGGCCCGGGTTGACCAGGCGGCGCACGATGGCCGGCGTCGCCGGGCCGCCGAGCGGGGAGTGCGTCGGCTCGGCGGTGTGCAGCCGGCCCCACGTCCACTCGCTCGCGTCCCGGCCCATCGCCACGGTGAGCTCGCGGCGCGCGGTGACGAGGGCGCGGGTCAGGATCTCGTCACGGCCCTCGACGATGCCCACGGTGGTCCGGTCGTCCCACCACGGCGACTGCGGGTCGTCGAGCATGCCCGACACGACCGTCAGCCACCGCGAGCCGCCGCTCGGCTCGAAGCCGTCGGGCAGGTCGTCCCAGAAGGTCAGCCGCAGCACCGTGGACCACACCGACGCGAAGTACGCCGCGGCCGCGGAATCGGCGTCCGAGCGCAGGTCCCAGCCGCGGAGCAGCTCCTGGCCGTCGTCGTCGAACGCGTCGTCGACGTTCATCTCGAGCAACGTCGGCACCAGGGCCTGCGCGAACGGGTTGAGCTCGTCGAGCTGCAGCTCCTCGGTGCTGGCGACGTCGATCTTCTTCCCGCCCTCGATCTGCGCGACCAGGGCGTCGCGGATCCGCTGGGAGCGGTAGCCGTAGTCGAAGTCGTTCGTCATGAACGGTCCGGCGTCGACGCCGGTCACGGCCTGGTTCGCCGCGACGATGTACCCCTCGGCGGGGTCGAGCGCGGCAGGCAGCTCCTCGGCCGGGACGTACCCCTGCCAGTCGTACGCGCTGTCCCATCCGGGCCGCGGCCACGAGCCGTCCGAGGGGAGCGCGGCGCCCACGACCTCGTTGCGGATCGGCACCAGACCAGGCGCCTGGTAGCCGATGTGCCCGTCGACGGTCGCGAACACGATGTTCTGCGCGGGCGCCGCGAACTGGGCGGCGGCCGCGGCGACGTCCTCCGCGTCCTTGGCCACGTTGAGGGCGAGCAGCGCGTCCACGGTGGCCGAGGGCTCGAGGGCCGTCCAGCGCAGGGCGACCTCGTAGTCGCCCCACGGGGTGTCCTCGGCCACCGGCGCCTGGTGGGCCTCTCCCACGTTCAGCACGTCGGAGATGATCGGGCCGTGGACGCTCTCGCGCACGGCCAGGTCGACGTCCTCCCCCCCGTTCACCTTGATGGTCTCCATCCGGATCTGGAGCGGCACCCGCTCCCCGTCGAGCAGCGTGGTGCGCTCGACCACGCGTTCCAGGAACAGATCAGTGACGTCGGCTGCCATGTTGGTCAGCCCCCACGCGAGCTGCGCGTTGTGGCCGATGACCACGCCGGGCATGCCGGCGAACGAGAATCCCGACACGTCGTACGGGCACTCGTCGGAGACTGTCTCGCAGGTCAGGGAGATCTGCGACCAGATGCCCGGCGCCGAGATCCCCAGGTGCGGGTCGTTGGCCAGGATCGGGTTGCCGGAGGCGGTGTGGCTCCCGGCCACCACCCAGGAGTTCGAGCCGGTGCCCTCGCCGTCGGCGAGCAGCCGGGGGACGGCGGCCAGAGCGGTGTCGACCGAGGCGAGCGCGCGCTGCAGGCTCGCGTCGGACAGGTCGAGGTCCCCGCCCTCGGCGGTCGCGCTGACCTGCTGGGCGGTCGACGCGTCGAGGATCGGGAGGTTCACCTGCTCCGGGTAGGCCGGGAACAGCTCCTCGACGCGGGCGACGTCGCCCACGCTCGCGTAGGCGGTGGCCCGCTCGATCTCCTCGGAGTAGTTGGACCGCAGGTCCCAGGCCATCGCCTTGAGCCACGCGAGCGAGTCCACCGGAGTCCACGGCTCCGGGTCGGCCACGTCGAGCCGCAGCCCGAGGATCGTGTACTCGACCGCGATCTCACCGGGCTCGCGGTCGGCCAGGTACGCGTTGACGCCGTCGGCGTAGGCCTGCAGGTGCTCGCGCGCCGAGTCGGAGAGGATGTCCCACTCCTGCTCGGCGACCCGGCGCCAGCCGAGCGTGCGGATCACCTTGTCGGCGTCCAGAGCCTGCTCGTCGGCGCCGACGAGCTCGGACAGCCGGCCCGCCGTGACGTGGCGGCGGTAGTCCATCTCGAAGAACCGGTCCTGCGCGTGCACGAAGCCCTGCGCCCGGAACAGGTCGTCAGAGGTCTCCGCGGTGATGTGCGGGATGCCCTGCTCGTCACGCACCACCGACACCGACGCGTCCAGGCCGGGGACCTCGACCTCCCCGGAGACCTGCGGCAGGGGTCGGCGCACGAGCGACGCGGTCACGATGACCGTGGCGACGAGGGCCAGTGCGATGACCGTGGCGATGACGGCGAGGACGAGGCGGCGAGCACGACGACGGGGCACGGTGCGAGGGTAGCCGGTGGGCGACGGCGACGACCTGCCCCTGCGTCCGCGTAAGATTGGCACTCGAACTTGGAGAGTGCCAGCCGCTGACCGGCGGACGGCACGTCGGTCGACCAGGGAGAGACAGTGCCCACCTACGCCTACGCCTGCACCGAGTGCGGTCACGCCTTCGACATCCAGCAGTCCTTCAGCGAGGACTCGCTGACCCGCTGCCCGGAGTGCGAGGGCCGCCTGCGCAAGGTCTTCTCCGCCGTCGGAGTGGTGTTCAAGGGCTCGGGCTTCTACCGCAACGACTCGCGCAGCACGAAGACCTCGTCGTCGCCGGCCAGCCCCTCGTCGTCGTCGTCGAGCTCCGCGTCGAGCGACTCGAGCACCAGCGCCTCGACGGCCTCCGGCACCTCGGGGTCGTCCACGTCCGGCGGCTCGTCGTCGGGTGGCTCCTCGTCGAGTGGGTCGTCGTCGAGCGGCTCGTCGTCGAGCGGCTCGTCGTCGGGCGGCTCGTCGTCGGGCGCCGCGAAGACCACCGCGTCGAAGCCCGCCGCCGCGAGCTGAGCACCGCCGCCATCCACCCACAGCCGACCGGCCTGCCGCGTCCTCCCGTGACGCGGTTGTCGGCCCCCTCGGCGGCGACCTGCCCGCCTACCGTCCGGGCATGGCCACCTCACGACCGTTGACGCCCGCCCGCCCTCGGCCACCGTGGCTCCGCACCCGCGTGCTGCTGTGGCGGCTGCGCGTGCCGCTCGCCGCCCTGCTCGTGGGCGCGGCAGCGGCCGTGACCGTGAGCCAGCTCAGGCCGCCGCCGGTCGCCACCACCGCCGTGGTCGTCGCGGCCCGCGCAATGCACGCGGGCGCCGTGCTGGCGCCGGAGGACCTGCGCGCCGCGCAGCACCTCCCCGAGACCGCCCCCGGCGGCACGGCGCCCACGGCCGACGAGCTGGTGGGGCGGGTCCTCGCCGTGCCCGTGCCCGCGGGCCTTCCCCTCGTCGAGGGGGTGGTGGCGCCCGCCGTCGTCGCCGGCCCTCCCGGGACGGTGGTCGCGCCCGTGCGCTTCGCCGATCACGGGGTGGCGGCGCTGCTGACCCCCGGCTCCCGCGTCGATGTGCTGGCCGCCGCCGGAGACGGCTTCGACCACGACGGCCGCTACCTCGCCCGCTCCGCCCTCGTCCTCGCCGCCGCCCCCGCCGCCGCAGACCCCGCGGGGCCGCTCGACCTGGCATCCGGGAGCAGCCCTGGGCCTCCCCCGGTGCTGCTCGCCGTCTCGCCGGACGATGCCGCCGCCCTCGCCGGCGCCGGGTCCTGGGCCTCGTTGAGCCCGGTCATCGTGCGATGATTCCGGCGCCCAATCCCCCCACTGGAGGCGTCATGAAGAGTGTGCTGACCGGATTCAAGGACTTCATCGCCCGTGGCAACGCCATCGAGCTCGCGGTGGCGGTGGTCATCGGCGCCGCGTTCAACACGTTCGTGTCGTCGCTGGTCGAGGGGTTCATCGGCCCCCTCATCGGGTCCATCTTCGGTGGCACCGACCTGAGCGGCCTGTGGGAGTACACGATCCTCGGCGGCAAGTACCAGTTCGGCCTGGTCGCGGACGCCGCGCTGCAGCTGCTCATCACCGCGGCAGCGCTGTACTTCATCATCGTGCTGCCGCTCAACCACCTGGCGAAGCGACGCCGGGCCGGGCTCGAGGACGAGCCCGCGGCGCCGCCGGAGGACCTGCTCGTGCTGCAGGAGATCCGCGACCTGCTCGCGCAGCAGGTCACGCCCGCGATCCGCAACGACGCCGGGTCCGCGCCGCGGGCCTGACACTGCGGCAGCGGCCCGTGGCGCTGGACCTCAGCCCACGGGCCGCGACGGGCTCGCCGTGCCGCGGGGCCGGCCCCTGCGCCAGGTCACCAGTGCGGGGGGACGTCCCGTCGCAGGCGCTCGTCGTTGGAGTCCGAGCCGTCGCCCCACCCGGTGTCGGAGTCGTCGGCGCTGCGCTCAGGGATCAGTGGCGTGTCGTCGATGACCCGCTTCACCGTGGGCGGCTTGGGCGGGTCGACGGGTTCACCCGAAGCGGGCGGGCGGCTCTGGTTCACCCGTCCATGATCTCACCGGCTCCCTGAGCGGCCGGAGCCGCCGACCGCCCGTCGGGGCCGACGCCGGCCGCTCAGCGCGGCGCGCGACGCACCGCGGAGGCGATCACCGCGTCCACCCGGGAGCTGCGGCGGGTGATGCCCAGCTCCGCGCGGACCTCGGCGGCCAGCTCGTCCCGGGAGCGCTCGGCGCCGTCCGAGACCAGCCAGGCCACGACCTCGTCGATCTCGTCGTCGCTGTACGCGCTGATCGGGAGCCCGCTGCGCACGGGCGGACGCGGACGCGACCGCACCGGGAGCGCCGGCTGCTCCGCGCCGCCGCCGGCTGTCGGGGCGCCGGACCCGTCGAGCCCCCACGTCACGGTGGGCCCCGGAGCCGCGCCGGTGGCCGCGGTGTCCTGGGCTGTGCCGCCGCCAGCCGTCGGGGTCCCCGCGGCCGCGGACGCGGTGGGCGCCTCCACGACGGGGATGGCGCCGGTCAGCGAGTGCGGGTCGAGAACGAAGGGCAGGGCGCCCGTCTGCGGGGCGTACTCCACCACGCGCCCAACCGGCAGCCGCTGCGGGAGCGCCGTCTGGGCGACAGGCTCCACGGGCACCCGCGGCGCCGGGACGGGCGCGGGGCGCGAGGCCACCAGCCGTGCCTGGACGACCCGGCGGATGCGGTCCACCTCGGCCTGCGGATCGAGGAACGCGGCGGCCGACCAGACCTGCACCGTGCTCCAGCCCAACCGCTCGAGGCGATCGGCGATCTGCCGGTCCCGCACGCGCACGCTCTGCTCGGCGACATAGGCGTCGTCGTCGGTGAGCACCGCCACCAGCATCTCGCCCGGGAGCTCGGGGTGGCCCACGACCAAGGGGATGCGGGTGCCGCCCGGCAGCCCGTGGTCCACCTCGACCAGCAGGCCGTGGCGCCACAGCCGCTCGGCCAGGTCCAGGACCAGGCGGTCGGACTCGTTGAGGGCGGCGGCCGGCGCCGGACGGGGGTTCGCCGGGGCGGCGACCACCGCGTCACGCGCCGTGGCGTCGGGCTGGGCGGCGGCCGGCTCGACCGCGGCGGGCTCGGCGCTGCCCGTCGTCTCGTCGGCTCCCTGGCCTCCGGTCAGCGAGGTGGTCTCGCCGTTGCCGCGTCGCGCGGCGAACTCGAGAAGGGCCACCAGCAGCTGGGCGCCCGGCCCGCGAAGCCGGTCGCGGTCCAGGTCCTCGGCGCCGAAGCACGAGACGACGTGCAGCCGGTGCCGCGTGGCGCCCAGCGCGTCGAGCAGCAGGGCGTCGCCGCCCGGGGCGCTGATGGGCCCGAACCGGTGCAGCACCCGCCCGTGCGGCGTGCGGCCGTACCCGAGCGACAGCAGGACGGCGTCCCGGCGCAGGCCGGCCACGCCGGCCAGATCGGCGACGACGAACGGCTCAGGCCGTCGAGCGTCGAAGAACACCGCGAGGGCGGGGTTGTCCCGGACCTCGGCGAGCACCCGCTCCCGCACCTGCTCGGCGTGCAGCGGCGAGGAGGTGATGACGGCGAGCGACTCGTCGGGGTGCATCAGCGCGTGGGTCAGCACGGCCTCGAGGACGTGCTCCACCTCGGCGCGGGTGCTGTCGACGGTGCCCGTCTTCGCATCGGGCATGCCTGTCCCGTCCACCACGTCCAGGCGCACCAGGGGGGCGCTGTGCGGCAGCGGGGTGGGGCTCAGCACCCCGGCGTACCCGTGGTCGGCGAGGAACTGGGTGAGGTAGGGGTCGCGGCGCGAGGCGTCGGCGCGCAGCGCGACGACCGGGAGCACGTCGGCGAGCTCCCGCACGGCGGTGCCGGAGGCGCAACGCGCGTCCCCCACCACGACCACCTGCCGCCCGCGGGCGATCGCCGCCAGGGCGATCTCGATGGGCAGGTGCGCGGCCGCGTCGATGACCACCAGGTCCACGGTGCGCCCGGCGGGGAGCACCTGCGGCACCAGCATCGGCGCGGCGGCGAGCACCGGGCGCAGCTTGCGGACCAGGTCCGGGTAGCGGGCCACCGTGTCGCGCAGGCTGGTCATGCGGTCCCCGATGAGCTCGGCGAACAGCGACTCGGCCTGGTCGCGGTAGGCGCGCAGAGCAGCGGAGACGTGCCCGACGACGGCGCTGCGCACCGGGCCGGGCAGGCTGGCCACGTGCTCCCGGTCGAGCGCCGCGTACTCGGCGCTCAGGGCCCCGAGGGCCGCGCCGTCGTACCCGGCGAGGGCCGGGTCGGCGGTGAGGATGTGCTCGAAGACGGTGCTCCACCACGCGAGCTCGAGCTCAGGCCCCGCCATCGCGGGGTCCAGCCGGCGGGCGATGAAGTCCTCGACGAGCCCGCCCAGCCCGGCGCCCACCAGCTCGGCGAGCGTCGAGGTGCGCTCGGGCAGGGTGTCCAGCGCGGCCGCGTCGTCCTGCAGGCGCTGCAGACGGTCCACGAGCTCGGCGAACGGGATCTCCGCCAGCCGTCCCCCGCCGGGGGTCGAGGCCAGCACCTGGTCGAGCGCCTCGATGTCGGCCAGCACGTCGCGCAGCTCGGCCTCCATGGCGCCCAAGCCCTCGGGCAGGCGGGGCCAGCCGCCGGCCGGGCAGTGCGCCTGCCAGATGTCGCGCTGCACCTGGACCTCGATCAGCGCGCTGTGCAGGTCGGCGACAGGGCGGCCGGGCCGCACCATGTCGCGGGCCTGCTTGCGCAGCCGGCGCCGCAGCCAGAAGCCCATCGGCATCCCGCGCTCGGCGCGCCACTCCTTGGTGGCGGTGGCCGCGACCAGGTCGGCGGCGGTCCGCTCGAAGATCATCGGCTGGAACACGTCGAGGGCGCCACGGATGCCGGCGAGCATCACGAGCTGCTCGCCCCATGCCGTGAGCGAGCCGGCCTCGAGCAGGCCGGTGGTGTCGGCGACCTCCCGCACACGCCGGGTGACGCCGGGCAGGCCGGTGGTCAGCAGCCTGTCGAGGCGCGCCAGGGCCTCGGTGGCGGCCTCGGCGGTGCGCAGGTC
>Ga0233375_1000934_pt1 | contig 14254 bp, 13 predicted proteins | sample ElkDunMinimDraft_10_FD_191539 | JGI IMG/M metagenome (GOLD analysis project Ga0233375, IMG submission 191539) | Fecal eukaryotic communites from dung pellets of Tule Elk in California, USA - Elk Dung E16 | ecosystem: Host-associated > Mammals > Digestive system > Large intestine > Fecal | place... | reverse complement strand
CCATCGCCGCCGGTCCCCACGCGCACGGCGATGCCGACAGCGCCGGCGTCAACAGCATGCGCCAGCTGGTGCAGCTGCGCTGGATCGCCGTGGCCGGGCAACTGCTGACCATCTCGGTGGTGCACTGGGGCCTGGGCATCGACCTGCCGCTGACGCCGATGCTGGCGGTGCTGGCCGGGCTGGTGGCCTTCAACCTCGCATCGACGCTGCGCTGGCGCGGACGCGGGCGGGTGACCAACGCCGCGCTCCTGCTCGGGCTGGTGGTCGACGTGGCCGCCCTGACCGTGCAGCTCTACCTCAGCGGCGGCATCACCAATCCCTTCGCCTTCCTCTACCTGCTGCAGGTGGGCGTGGCGGCGGTGCTGCTGCGGACCTGGTCGAGCTGGCTGGTCGCGGCCCTGGCCACCGCCTGCATCGTCGGCCTGGCGCTGCTGCCGGGGCCGGTCCGCCTGCCGGCCGATCCGGGCGCGGGCCTGTCCGACCACTACGTGCAGGGCCTGCTGCTGTGCTTCGCGCTGATCGCGACCCTGCTGGTGGCGTTCGTGATCCGCATCGGCCGCATCGTGCGCGCGCGCGACGCGCGCCTGGCCGCCCTCCGCCAGCGCGCGGCCGAGGAGGAGCACATCGTGCGCATGGGCCTGCTGGCCTCCGGCGCCGCGCACGAACTGGGTACGCCGCTGGCGACGATGGCGGTGATCCTGGGCGACTGGCGCCACCTGCCCCAGTTCCAGTCCGATCCCGAACTGCTGCAGGACGTGTCCGAGATGCAGGCGCAGGTGCTGCGCTGCAAGGCGATCGTCACCGGCATCCTCGCCTCGGCCGGCGAAACCCGGGCCGAGGCGCCGCGCGGCACCACCCTGCGCGCCTTCCTCGACGGCCTGGTCGGCGAGTGGGAACGCAGCCGCGCCGTGCGCGGTTTCCAGTACCGCGACGAGGTGGGCGGCGAGTACGCGATCGTGTCCGATGCCGGCCTGCAGCAGATGCTCTGGAACGTGCTGGACAACGCGCTGGAAGCCTCGCGTTCGCGGGTCTGGCTGGAGGCCTCCACGCACGAGGGAATGCTGCTGTTGCAGGTGCGCGACGACGGCCCGGGCTTCGAGGCGGACATGCTCGAACGCCTCGGCAAGCCCTACCAGTCGAGCAAGGGCGCGCCGGGCCGGGGACTGGGCCTGTTCCTGGCCGTGAACGTGGCGCGCACGCTCGGCGGTACCATTGATGCACGCAACCAGCCCGCCGGCGGCGCCATGGTGACGATCACCCTGCCGCTGGCGGCGCTGTCGCTGGCAGAGGATGAAGATGAACACTGAATCGCGCCGCCTGCTGATCGTCGAGGACGATGCCGCCTTCGCGCGCACCCTCGCCCGTTCCTTCGAGCGCCGTGGCTACGAGGTGCGCTGCGCCTCCAGCGTCGACGGCCTGCCGGCGCTGCTGGAGGGCTTCGCGCCCACCCACGCGGTGGTCGACCTGAAGCTGGCGGCGGGCAGTTCCGGCCTGGCCTGCGTCAAGGTCCTGCATGCGCACGATCCGGACATGCTGATCGTGGTGCTGACCGGCTACGCCAGCATCGCCACCGCGGTGGAGGCGATCAAGCTCGGCGCCCACCACTATCTGGCCAAACCCTCCAACACCGACGACATCGAGGCGGCGTTCGCGCGCGAGGGCGGCGACGCGGAGGTCGCGCTGACCCGCCGCCAGACCTCGATCAAGACCCTGGAGTGGGAGCACATCCACGAAGCCCTGGCCGCGGCCGACTTCAACATCTCCGAGGCCGCCCGCCAGCTCGGCATGCACCGGCGCACCCTGGCGCGCAAGCTGGAGAAGCGGCGTGTGAAGTAGGCCGCGCGGCCGCCTACTCGGGTTCCGGTTCGCGGTACACCGTCTCGATCTCGTCGCCGCGCTCGCGCCGCATGTTCTCCGCCCAGTGCAGCACTTCGGCCACGGCATCGAAGAACTCGCCGGAAATGTAGTCGTCCAGCTCGACCTGCTCGTGCAGCCCGCGCGCCAGCGGCACGTTCTGCAGGATCGGGATGCCTTCTTCCTGCGCGGTCTTCTTGATCAGCTCGGCGAACGCGCCCTCGCCCTTGGCCACCACCACGGGCAGTTCGGTCTCGCCCGGTTCGTACTGCAGGGCCACGGCGATGTGGGTGGGATTGGTCACGACGACATTGGCCTTGCGCACCGAGGTCAGCATGTTCTGCTGCGCCCACTCCTGGTGCAACTGCCGGCGCCGCTGCTTGACGTAGGGGTCGCCCTCGTTCTCCTTCACCTCCTGGCGGATGTCGCGCCGGCTCATGCGCAGCTTCCGGATGTAGGAGAACTTCTGGTACCACAGGTCCAGCGCCGAGACCAGGAAGAACACCGCGATCGTCCACACCGCGATCCACTTCAGGCCGTGCCAGAAGGCCGCCGCCATCGCCGAGGGCGGCGCATAGGGGAGCTTGAGCAGCCACTCCATCATCCCGCGCAGCACGATGTAGCCGATGCCCAGCAATGCCACGCACTTGAGCACCGACTTCACCAGCTCGACCAGGTTGTCCATCGAGAACATCCGCTTGATGCCCTCGACCGGATTCATCTTGTCCATCTTGGGGCTGACCTTGCTGATCGACAGCACCGGGCCGACCTGCAGGAACTCGGTCAGCACGCCCAGCGCCAGCACCATCGCCAGCAGCGGCAGGCAGATCCACAGCAGGGTTTCGAAGGCCAGCTGGCCCAGCTGCGGCAGCACCTGGTCGAAGGGCTGGCCGATGGCCTGCAGGCTGCGGTCGAACAGGCCGGCCAGGCGGCCGTAGATGGTCGTGCCCAGCAGGCCGCCCAGCGCCACCCAGCCCAGCAGCAGCACCGTGCCGGTGAGTTCCTTGCTGCGCGCGACATTGCCTTCCTTGCGCGCGTCGCGGATCTTCTTCGGGGTCGGCTTTTCGGTCTTGTCGGCGCCCTGGTCCTTGTCGGCCATGCACACGCCCTCGGGCTGTCGTCGACCCCGGCGAGGCTAGCACGGGGCACCGGCGGAGCCTGTCGAGACGGGCGGCCGTGGCAACGCCGCCGATCCGCGCCTAGGGTCGGCCCGAGGTGTGCGTGGATGACAGCGCGGCTACAGTGTGCCGGTCGCCGCCACTGCGGCTCGCGGATCCACGTCCCCACCCCGACATGAGCAGCATCGGTCCCACCCCACCCGGCCTCGGCGCCCCCGGTTTCGACCCGGCCGGACAGGTCACGCTCGATCAGGCCCGCCAGCACGAGCTGCTGCGCGCCGACGCGGGCGCGGGCGCGGCCGTCGCCGAGGCTGCCCCGGCGGCGCTGGTCGATCCCGGGGAGGCGGTGCTCGGCCTTGCCGCCTGGGATGGCGCCGAGGCCCCGCATGCATTGCCGCGCGACGCGGGCCTCACGGCGCGGCTGGCGATGATGGACCGGGCCGACGCGGCCAATGCCGGCGTCGACGCGATCGTGTCGGCGCTCTGATCCCGCCCCGGGCCAGCCGGCCTGACCGATAATCGTCCGGTGAATTCCCCGATGCCCGCGCCGGGCCAGCTGCGCGAAGCGGCGGCCCGCCTCGTCGCCGCGCTGGCCGCGCACGACGACCCCGAGTACCGCCTGGCCCTGCTCAAGCGCCTGTCGCGGCGCCTGGGCGAAGACCACTACCCCATGTTCCTGCGCCTGCTGGGGGTGGTCGCCGAAAGCGACGACGGCGAGGCCAAGCGCCTGCTCGCCGACACCGTGGCGACCGCGCTGCGGCGCTCCGACCTGCCCGGCGGCGCGCTCAGCTCCTGGGGCGCGACCCGGCTGCCCGACAACGTCACCGGCATGAGCGCGGGGGCGCTGTCGGGCGGGTTCTTCGGCACGTCGCCGCGGCGGATGCTGGGCCCGGTCGAATACCTGGTGGTCTGGCACCTGCAGCGCACCCAGCGCACCTCGCTCGGGGCCGACGCCTTCCGCCACCACCTGGCGCTGCTGGTTGACCTGCTCGGCCACAGCCCGGAGGCTGCCACCCTGTATCCGCAGAAGCTGGCGGCCGATGCCCAGAACCAGCTCGAGGGCGCCTATACCCGTGCCACCCGCGAGCGGCTGGCGGCCATCGCCCGCGCCTGGCAGGCCGGTGAGCCGCCCGCGGCGGTGGCCCAGGCCGCCATCGACGCCGGCCATGTCGACCTGCCCGCCGGCTGGGTGGTGCGCGACCTCTAGCCGGCCGGCGCAGGCACGGGCGGGGGCGGTGCCCGTCCTCGTCCGGCCCGCGGGCAAGTGCGGTACCTTGGCCGGGCCCGTACCGCGGGCGCGGCCGGGAAGCGTCGACCCCGCCGCGTTTTGCCACCGCCGCGGTTGCCGCGCACCCGCTCCAGCCGCCAAGATGCCGGCGCATTCAAGGGGGGGAGGATCCTGCGATGGGGAACCGCACGATCACCGCACTGCTCATCTCGCTGGCCGTGGCGCTGGCCACGCTGGCCGGCTGCCGCAAGGACACGCCGGCCCCGGCCGCGCCGGCCGTGCCCGCCGAACCGGCCACGCCGGCCGAAGCCGTACGCCGGCTCACCGCACACCTGCAGGCCAACGACCTGGAGGCGTTCGCGCGCGACGCGGTCACGCCCGAGGTGCATGCGCGCCTGCAGGCGGCCTGGCGCGAAGGCCGCACCCGCTGGCCGCTGGACCAGTTGCCCTTCGCCCGCCACCTTCCGCGCGGGATGGCGGCACTGTCCGCCCCGGATTCCGAGCGCACCCTGATGCGCGGCTTCGACCGGCAGCTGGCCGATGCCAGCCTCGCCGCGGCGGCCGAGTTCCTGACCCTGTTCACGGTGCAGTACATCCTGCAGCAGGGCGAGTTCAGCGTGTCCGAGCGCGAGCACTACCCGCAGCTGGTGCAGGCCTTCGGCGCCTGGGCCGGCGGCGCGCCGATCGGCGACCGCGCGCGCGCGCGGACGGCGATCGCGGCCATGGCCGCCGCCGCCCGCGAGGCCGGCCTCGACAGCGACGAGGCCTTCGCCGAAGCCGGCATGGACGAATCGCTGCGGCGCATGTCCAGGGTGCTGGCGACGGGCAAGCAGGTGCTGGCGTCCTATGGTTTCGACCTGGACGCGGACCTGGCCGCGATGGACGTGCAGTTGCAGTCGCAGACCGGCGATGTGGCGCGGGTCCGCATGCAGTACACCCTGGCCGGCACGCCGATCGACACGGTGGTCAACCTCGAACGCCGCGACGGCGTCTGGTACGTGAGCGACTTCCTGCGCCACGCCGAGGACTCGCTGGCGGCCGGCACCTGAGCCGCTACAGCAGCACGCTGATCCCGACCAGCACCATGAACACCGCGAACACCCGCTTGAGCGCGGCGCCGCTGATCGCGTGCGCCAGGCGCGTGCCCAGCGGCGCGGCCAGCACCGAGGCGACCGCGATCCCGATCGCCGCCGGCAGGTAGACATAGCCCCAGGCATGGTCGGGCAGGGCGCCCGGCGGGGCGTGCAGCGCGTAGCCAGCCGCGGCCGACAGGCCGATGAAGACGCCGCAGGCCGAGGAGGTGCCGACCGCGCGCACCGGCGCCACGCCGCGCCAGACCAGCAGCGGCACGGTCATGCTGCCGCCGCCGATGCCCACGATCGCCGATATCGCGCCGATGCCGGTCCCAGCCGCCGACATCGGCAGCCCGGTGGGCACTACGCCGGCCTGGGGCGCGCCGCCGCGCGGGCCGCCCAGCGCCATCTGCGCGGCCACCACGAAGCAGTACACGGCCACGCACCAGCGCAGCACGTCGCCGCGCAGCTCCACCGCCACGTAGCTGCCCAGCCAGCCGCCCAGCAGCAGCCCCGGCACCATCCAGGCCACGGTCGGCCACAGCACGCTGCCGCGGCGGGCGTGGGCGCGCGCCGAGGAGGTGGCGGTGAGCACGATGCTGGCCAGCGAGGTGGCCAGCGCCGCATGCATGGCCGCGTCCTGCGGAATGCCGTAGGACGGCAACAGCCAGACCAGCGCACCGATCAGCACCAGGCCGCCGCCGATGCCCAGCAGGCCGGCCAGCACGCCGGCCACCAGGCCCAGCAGGGGGAAAACCCACCAGCCCTCGATCATGGGCGCGTGGTCGCGGGCAGGGCCGGTTCTCGGGCGGTATTCATGGCGGTCTGGATATAGTCCGGAGGATGTACAGAACAGTGCCCATCCTACTCGCGGCGCTGGCCCTGCTGGCGTCATCGGCCGTGGCCGCGCAGGAAGATCCGGCGCCGTTGCGCTCGGCCCTCGACGCCGCCGAGCGCGGCCAGCCGACCACCGCCCTGCCTGCCAGCCACCCGGCCTACCGCTGGGTGGAGATGGCCGCGCTGCGCCGGAACATCGACACCCTCCCCGCCGACCGGGCCCAGGCCTTCCTGTCGCGCTACCAGGGCGAGGCGGTGGCCGAGGTCTTGCGCGAATCCTGGCTGCGCGCCCTGCTCAAGCGCCAGGACTGGGCGGGCTTTCGCGCGGCCTGGGCGCCGACCGTGCGCAGCCCGGCGCTGCGCTGCGCCGAACTCGACGCGCGGCGCCGCACCGGCGCCATCGACGCGCAATGGACGCGCGAGGCGCAGGCGATGTGGCGCAGCAGCGGCAAGTCGCTGCCCGACGAATGCGATCCGGTCTTCGACGCCCTCGCCGCCAGCGGCGGACTGGACGCGGCGCTGCGCTGGGAGCGCATCGAACTGGCCGCCGCCGAATGGCAGCCGGGCGTGATGCGCTCGGCCGCGCGTGGCCTGCCCGCCGACCAGCTGGCCCTGGCCAACGACTACGCGGCGTTCATGACCGCGCCGCACGACCGGTTCCGGGCCTGGCCGAAGACCGCGCGCAGCCGGCTGATCGCTTCGCACGGACTGGCCAGGTTCGCCAAGGACGATCCCCTGGGCGCCGAAGCGCGGCTGCCGGCCGTCGCTGCCGCGCTGGACTTCGGCCAGACCGAGCGCGGCCGCGTGCTCTACCAGGCCGCGCTGTGGACGGTGGCCTCCTACCTGCCCGATTCGGCGCGGCTGCTGGCGCTGGTGCCCGAGTCGGCCTACGACGAACGCCTGCACGAATGGCGCGTGCGCGAGGCGCTGGCGCGATCGGACTGGAAGGCCGCGCTGGCGGCGCTGCAGAAGATGGGGCCGGCACAGCGCGGCAACTCGCGCTGGCAGTGGTTCGAGGCGCGCATGCGCGAACTCACCGGCGACCGCGAGGGCGCACGCCGCCTGTTCGCGCAGGCCGCCACGCAGCCCGAGTTCCACGGCTTCCTCGCCGCCGACCGGCTCGACCAGCCCTATGCGCTGTGTCCTTGGACGCCCGATGGCAATGCCGCGACCAAGGTGCAGGTGGCGCGCGATCCGGCCGTCGTCCGCGCCCTGGCGCTATACCGCGCCGGCCGCACCGGCTGGGCGACACGCGAATGGCAGGACGCGCTGTCGCGTTTCGACGACACGCAGCGGCGGCTGGCGGTGGAAGTCGCGCAGGAGCACGGCTGGTTCGACCGCGCCGTGTTCGACCTGGGCAAGGCCCCGGGCGAGAACCGCCTGTACACGCTGCGCTTCCCCATCAGCCACAGCGAACTCATCCAGCGCGAGGCCGGCAGGAACGGGCTGGATCCGGCCTGGGTGGCCGCGGAAATCCGCGCCGAGAGCATCTTCAACCCGACCGCGCGCTCGCCGGCGGACGCGCGCGGCCTGATGCAGGTGCTGCCCTCCACCGGCGCGGCCGTGGCCAGCCGCATCGGCCTGCCCTGGGCCGGCGCCGACGGCCTGTACCACCCGGAGACCAACATCATCCTGGGCACCGCCTATCTGCGCGAGAAGGAGGCGATGTACGGCAAGCCCTATATCGCCATCGCCGCCTACAACGCGGGGCCCACGCCGACCTCGCGCTGGCTGTCGCAGCGGCCGCAGATGGATCCGGACCTGTGGATCGAGACCATCAGCTACCGCGAGACACGCGAGTACGTGGCCCGCATCCTCGCCTTCAGCGTGATCTACGACTGGCGCATGTTCGGCAGCGCCAAGCCGGTCAGCGACCGCATGCATGGCGTCTCCTCGGCCGCGCGCAAGGCCTTCGCCTGCCCGCAGGCGTAGCGCGGCCGCTGGCATCATGCGCGGATGAAGACCTATCTCGTCGGCGGCGCCGTGCGCGACCGCCTGCTGGGCCTGCCGCCGGGCGACCGCGACTGGGTGGTGGTGGGCGAGAGCCCGGCATCGATGCTGGCCGCGGGCTTCCGCCCGGTGGGCCGCGACTTCCCGGTGTTCCTGCATCCGGACACGGCCGAGGAGTACGCGCTGGCGCGCACCGAGCGCAAGAGCGCGCCCGGCCACCGCGGCTTCGTGGTGCACGCCGAGCCGTCGGTGACGCTGGAGCAGGACCTGGAGCGTCGCGACTTCACGATCAACGCCATCGCGCAGGACGACGCGGGGCGACTGGTGGACCCGTTCGGCGGCGTGCGCGACCTGGAATCGCGCCTCCTGCGCCACGTCGGCCCGGCCTTCGCCGAGGACCCGCTGCGGGTGCTGCGCGCGGCGCGGTTCATGGCGCGCCTGGCGCCGTTGGGCTTCCGCGTCGCCGACGAGACCCTCGCGCTGATGCGGCAGATGGCCGCCAGCGGCGAACTCGCCAGCCTCGTTGCCGAGCGCGTGTGGCAGGAACTGTGCAAGGCGCTGGCGGCCGCGCAGCCGTCCGCCTTCCTGCGGACCCTGCGCGCCTGCGGGGCGCTGGCCATGGTGCTGCCGGAGGTCGATGCCCTGTATGGCGTCCCGCAACGCGCCGAGTTCCATCCGGAGGTCGATACCGGCCTGCACCAGGAACTGGTCAGCGACATGGCCGCCGGGCTGGCGCCGGGCGATGCCGTGGTCGGCTTCGCGGCGCTGACCCACGACCTGGGCAAGGCGCTGACGCCGGCGCATGCGCTGCCACGCCACATCGGCCACGAGCAGGCCGGCGTGGCCCCGCTGCGCGCCTTGTGCGCGCGGCTCAAGGTGCCGCTGGAACATCGCGACCTGGCCCTGGTCGCCTGCCGCGAACATCTCAACGTGCATCGCCTGCACGAGCTGCGCGATGCGACCGTGCATGAACTGCTGCAGCGTTGCGATGCCTTCCGCAAGCCCGCGCGCATCAAGCGGCTGGCGCTGGTCTGCGAGGCCGACAAGCGCGGCCGCCTGGGCCTGCAGGACCAGCCCTATCCGCAGGGCGCGGAACTGCAGCGCCTGCACGCCGCGGCACTGGCGGTGAATGCGCGCGACATCGCGCGCGAAGGCATGGACGGCCCCCAGGTGGGCGAGGCGCTGCGCAACGCGCGCATCCGTGCGATCGGCGCGGCCCGCACGCTGGGCCGGGACGCGCCGGCGCAGCAGCCGCCGGCCTGAGCAGCGCGCGGCGCTCGACCCCGGCACGATCGGCCGCGCCGGTCGCCCGGCGCTCAACTGGGCGCGGCCGCTACGCCGCCTGTTTGCGGCCTCGCCCGTCGCGCGCCAGGAACCCCAGCAACGCCGCTTCCCACTGGCGCGGGCCGCGTGCGCGCTGCGCGCGGCGATGCAGTCGCCCGTCGCGCCAGCCCGCGAACACCCGCGGATCGACATAGCTCTTGCGGCAGACGGTGGGCGTATTGCCGAGCATCGCCGCGACCGCGGTCACCACCTCCTTGCAAACGCCGGCGGCCGCCGTCTCCGACGTTGCCGCGTCGGCGGGAATCTCCGCCAGCTGCCGGAACGCCGCCTCGGTCGCGCCCCAGGTGCGAAAATCCTTGGCGGTGAAGGCATCGCCCATGCACTCGCGCAGGTAGGCGTTGACGTCGGACGATTCCACCGGCACCAGGCCGCCGTCGGCATCGCGGTACTGGAACAGGCGCTGCCCCGGCAGGTCGTGCATCGCCCGCACCAGCCGCAGCAGGCGCGTATCGGTGATGCCGGCCTCGTGCGCGCGCCCGCTCTTGCCGTTGAACTGCAGCCGCAGCTCCTGGCCGAGGAAGCGCGCGTGGCGCGTGCGCAGGGTGGTCAGGCCGAACGAGCCGTTCTGCCGCGCGTAGCAGTCGTTGCCCACGCGGATCAGGGTGCAGGCCATGATCGCGACCACGCCGGCCAGCACCTTCTCGCGCGGCAGTCCCGGCAGCGCCAGGTCGGCGCGTACGCGATGGCGCAGCTTGGGCAGCGCGCGTCCGAACGCCACGATGCGGTCGAACTTGTTGGCATCGCGCAGCGGCCGCCAGTCGGGATGGTAGCGGTACTGCTTGCGCCCGCGCGCGTCGCGGCCGGTGGCCTGCAGGTGGCCGCGCGCCGAGGTGCAGATCCAGACATCGCGATAGGCCGGCGGAATGGCCAGCGCGCGGATGCGCTGCAGGGTATCGGCATCGCGCACCACCGCACCATCCGGGTCGCGGTAGCAGAAGCCGCGTCCGCGGCGCTCCCGGCGGATGCCGGGCGCGGTGTCGCTGATGTAGTGCAGTCCGGCCGCGATCGCGTCGCGCTCGGCCGGCGTGAGTGCGTTGCGACGGGGCGGCCGGCGGGGTGGGCGGATGCGTGTCGATGGCATGGGCGAAGTTTGGCCGGGCACCGTGATCGGGCAGTGAACCGCGCGTGCCGCCACGCGGCCCCCAGCGGCGATGCGCGGGGACGGCCCCGGCGCGACCGGCAGTGCCGCGTGGCGCCGCAGGCGCGGCGCTGCGCCATGCCGCGCCGGCTGCGCGCAAGGCCTGCGCGGATCGGCACGCAGGCGGCCGCCGCGGGGCGGCCGCTGCGATGCCGGGGCGGCGGCGGACGGGCCCGCCGCCCGATCGCGCCGATCAGGCGGCGGTGTCGACGAGCACCAGTTCGGCATCCTCCAGCGCGGTGAGGCGGATGACCGTCTCGCCGCTGATCGCGGCGCCATCACGCGCATCCAGCGTCACGCCATCGACCTCCACCTTGCCGGTGGCCGGCACCAGGTAGCCGTAGCGGCCGGCATCGGCGAAGCGGTACTCGGTGCGCTCGCCGGCCTTGAGGCTGGCGCCGAGCACGCGCGCATTGGTGCGGATCGGCAGCGCGTCCTCGTCGCCGGCCATGCCGCTGGCCAGGGTGACGAAGCGGCCCGAGCGTTCGCCCTTCGGGAAGGGCTTGGCGCCCCAGGCCGGCGCCTCGCCCTTGCGGTCGGGGAAGATCCAGATCTGGAAGATGCGGGTCACGCCCGGCTCCAGGTTGTACTCGGCGTGGCGGATGCCGCTGCCGGCGCTCATCACCTGCACATCGCCCGCTTCGGTGCGCCCCTTGTTGCCGAGGCTGTCCTGGTGGGTGATCGCGCCCTCGCGCACGTAGGTGATGATCTCCATGTCCGCATGCGCATGCGGGGGGAAGCCGGTGCCGGGCTGGATGGTGTCGTCGTTCCAGACCCGCAGCGCGCCCCAGTGCACGCGGTCGGGGTCCTGGTACTCGGCGAAGGCGAAATGGTGCTTGGCGTCGAGCCAACCGTGGTCGGCACCACCAAGGCTGTCGAAGGGGCGGCGTTCAATCATGGCGGTGCTCCTGCATTGGGGACTGGGGGCCAGTCTAGGCAGGCGCCTTTCCTGCCGGAATAGAATGAATGGAAAATCATCCTTTCCATTCGTGGCATGATCGCCACACCCATGAGCACATTGCCCGACCTCGAAGCCTGGGCCATCTTCGCCAAGGTGGCCGAAGCCGGCTCCTTCGCCCGCGCGGCCGAGGCGCTGTCGCTGTCGCAGGCCACCGTCTCCAAGGCGATCACCCGGCTGGAACGGCGCATCGGCGCCAGCCTGTTCCACCGCACCTCGCGGCGCATGACGCTCACCGACAGCGGCGAGGCCGCGCTCGAGCGTGCCAGCCGCATCCTCGAGGAAGGCGAGGCGGTGGAACTGGAAGCGGCCGAGCAGTCGGCCAGCCTGCGCGGCCCGGTGCGGCTGGCCGCGCCCATGTCCTTCGGCGTCTCGCGCCTGGCCCCGCTGCTGCCGGGCTTTCTCGCCGCGCATCCGCAGGTGGAACTCGACATCGCGCTCAGCGACGAACTGGTCGACCTGGTCGGCAACCGCTTCGACCTCGCCCTGCGCATCGCCGCCATGGCCGACTCCAGCCTGCGCGCGCGCCGCCTGTGCGCGGTGCGCGTGCTGGTGGTCGGCGCGCCCGCCTACTTCGCCCGCCATGGCCGCCCCACGCACCCGCGCGAGCTCGCCCACCACCGCGCCCTGCATTACACCCACGCGCGCAGCCCCAACGCCTGGCGCCTGCGCCATGCCCGCCACGGCGAATACACCCAGGCCGTGCCCGCCCAACTCCACGCCAACAACGCCGAAGTCTTCCTGCCCGCCCTGCGCGCCGGCCTCGGCCTGGCCCTGCAGCCGGAATTCCTGGTCTGGCAGGACCTGCGCGATGGCACCCTGGAGACCGTGCTTGAGGACTGGCTGCCCGAGCCCATCGCCCTGCACATTGTCACCCCGCCCGGCCGCCGCCGCCCGGCGCGCGTGCAGGCCCTGATCGACTATCTGGCCGAGCGCCTGGCGGGAGAACCCTGGGCGCGGGAATAGCGCGTTGGCGATCGATGCGCGGCCGCGGCGGCGCGGATGACTGCACGCGCTGCCGCCTTGGCCCGACACACTTCATACGTCAGCCAACGCCGATGCCATAACGCGCGTCAGCCGGCAGACGGGGGATCCACGAACACCGCCTCGCTGCCCCGCCGCTCGAACGTGAGGTTGACCGTGCGCCCGACCGCGCGCGTGCGGTGCACCGTGCCGGCAGGCACCACCATGCACTGCAGCGGCCCCAGCACGGCCTCGGCGCGCCCTGCGAACTCGATATGCAGCTACCAGCCACCACCACGAACAGCTCATCCGTGGCCGGATGGAAGTGCCAGCGGTACTCGCCCTCGAACACGGCCAGCCGCAGGCACTCGCCGTTGATATCGACCAGCACCCGGTTGCTGTAGGACGCGCTGACACCGCGCTGCAGCGCATCGATGTCGATCACGTCGAGCGCGCCGAACCGCGCGCGCTCGGCGGCGTAGTCTTCTGCGGACGGCAGGTCGGCCTTGTCCATTCGCGATGCCATGTCTCGCCTATTCCTTCTTGTCGAGTCCGACGCAGCCATCCCCCTGCCGTAGATGAACGAGCCCTAGGCTCCGCGCAATGCCGACTTTCACTATGTCTTCCCAGCCACTCATACCGCATCAGAATTTCGAATTTTCGGGGAATAATGGGACGTAATCCCACTGGCCGGCCTACCGCACAGAAAGCCATGTGCCACGCTCCACCGCGGGGAGGCAGTCAGCTATCTGTCTGACCAGTCCCCGAGGCCTTGGAAATCGCGGCCTCATGTAGCGACCTGACGGGTCCAATCCTGATGTGCGGGGGGGAGAGGACACCCACTAACCGGTCGAACTCATGCGTACTGAACCCCTCGCCACTAAGCCGAAGCGCATCAGCGACCGCCACGTAGTGCGACCGCAGATGCGCGTTGTACTTGTACAGTTCGATCAGCAACTTCACGACCACCGCGAGAAACAGCCCCGCGAAAGCCAACAAGAGCCGCTTTGACGTGAGAAATTCACCGACGATGCTCTCATCCCGAGCAGCGGCAACACGTACTAGTTCCTCAACCTTCGTGGCGAGGTAATCAATCGCGCGAGTCGAAGCGTCTAGGTTATTGATTATTGTGGATTGCTTAAGCAGATCCGAGTGCTCTTCTTTGCCGAGCATGGAGCGCATGTTGTGCTCCGAAGATACGATTGCCTGCGTTGTGTTCCATGCGGCATCCCGAAGGCTGTTCACCACCTCGGGCTTATCCGCAAAGGTGAACTCAAACGCTACAACGCTTGCAACAAACCCAAAAGATATAACAAAAATGATCGTCATCAGAAGCATAGAGACAATCGACATGAGCTTGATTCGACTCTCTACTCGATTATGGAAGTCAGCAGGGACTTGCGGCACGCGGAACACCTCCTATGAATGCAATAAAGTTGGTTGCACCATGCCGCTAAGCGACAGACGCAGGAACGACCCGCCAGCCCTTGGCCGCACTCTCACAGAGACATTACACCCCCGATCCATTCGAGGTAGTGACTCACGCGAACATTGCAGGTGGTCTGACCGTAGCGGCCGGGTCGGGCGGTCCGGACATCACCTTGGACGACCTTCCATGACCCGAGTCCGGCCAGCAGCCATCGATCACCCGCCTGCAGGAGCACCGGGCCGCCGCTGTCTCCGTTTCCGAGCACGCCCTCCAGAGGGAGCGCCTGCGGCGGCTCGTCGAACACGTAGCACAGCCAGCGGTCATAGGCACTGGTGATCGCGTTGAAGGCGCGACGAAGCTCG
>Ga0233375_1000932_pt1 | contig 14275 bp, 12 predicted proteins | sample ElkDunMinimDraft_10_FD_191539 | JGI IMG/M metagenome (GOLD analysis project Ga0233375, IMG submission 191539) | Fecal eukaryotic communites from dung pellets of Tule Elk in California, USA - Elk Dung E16 | ecosystem: Host-associated > Mammals > Digestive system > Large intestine > Fecal | place... | reverse complement strand
TTGAGGGACCCCACGCGGAACAGCCCCGCAGGGTCGACCGCATCGTCGGTCTCGAGCCCCAGGCCGATCGCACGTTCGAGGTCGGCCGGATAGATGCCGAAGCGCGCGCGCACGATGTCGAAGCCCTGCGCGGCGCGGCGCGCCCAGGCATCCGCGTTGAAGGCCATGTCGAAATCGACGATGCCGACGACGCCGCGCGCGGCGGCGGCGCGCGCCATCCGCGCCACCGCGGCGTCGGAGACGTCGGTGGGCACGAGGTTCAGCCGGCGGGAGATCTCGAACGCCGGTTGCTCGCGCAGCAGTCCCGAGCCCGATGCCGGGTGGCCCTCGCGGCGGAGCGCGGCGGAATTGAGCCACACGCTGTGCACGTCGGCGTTGATCAGGTATGTCGGCACGTCGCCGGTCGCGGCGTCGAGCACGGCGAGCGTGGGTTCGTCCGGCCACAGCGCATGACGGAAGCCGGTGCCCACACGGCGGCCGTCGCCCTGCACCGGCGCGTCAGCCATGATCCGCGCCGCGTGCGCCGCACTGGTCGCGTGGCCGAGCGATTCGCGCTGCGCGACGAGCGCCCACTGCACGGTGTGCACGTGGTGATCCCAGAGCCCCGGCACGAGCCAGCCGCCGTCGGCGTCGAGCACGACGCCGCGCCGAGGCAGGGCCTTCGCCGGCGCGATGTCGGCGATCACGCCGGCGCTCAGGTGCACGTCGACCGCGTCGCCGCCGAACGGGTCGGTCCGGTCGGCACCGGTCAGGCGCACGTTGGCGACGACGTCGACGCCGTCACCCACCGTCGGGCTCACGCGCGTCCCTTGCGGGCGTCGTGGGCGCGACGCATCTCCGCGGCCAGGCGCGGGTCGGTGTATCCGGCTGCGCCGGCATCCAATTCGGTCACGATGGTCTCCACGACGTCGTCGGGCTTGTTCTGGCTCAGTTTGCGTTTGGCGACCACGCGCGTGGGGGTGAGTCGGAAACCGACCGTGCCCTTCTCGAGGCGGTGCACGAAGTCGGCGTCGTTGGGCCGTTCCCACAGCAACCGCGGCTGCGGCATGCTGCCCTCGAACCGGGCGACGAGCCGGTCGAGCACCGCGAGGTTCTCCTCGGTGCTCAGCAGTTCGGGGACGCCGCTCAGGTGCACCGAGACGAAGTTCCAGGTCGGCACGGCTGCGACGTCACCGTACCAGCCGGGCGAGATGTAGCCGTGCGGACCCTGCACGACCACAAGCAGCTCGCGCTCCCCCAGCCCGTGGATGAGGTCGTCGGGCTTGCCGACGTGCCCCACGATCGTGAGGTCGTCGCGGGTGTCGTCCAGCAGCACCGCGTAGTGCGAGGCGACGAGACCATCGTCGGTGTGGCTCACGAGGGTCACCCACGGGTTCTCGTCGATCACGCGGCGCAGTTCCGCGACGTCGGTCATGGCGAAGCTCGGGTTCTGCCTCACGCCTGGCACCTCGGGCACCAGTAGAGCTTGCGCGTGGCCATCTCCTCGACGACGATCGCCGTGCCGCACACGCGGCAGGGCAGCCCTGCCCGGTGGTACACCCAGTGCCGGTCGTCGCGGGAGGCCATGGCCTTGCGGTAGTCCTCGGGCGCCAGGTCGTCCATCGTCATCATCTGGCCGGTCTCGACGCCGATCGACAGCAGCGTGACCCAGTCGCGCCAGAGCGCGCGCACGGTCTCCTCCGGCACGTCGCGCCCCGGCGTGTGGGGGTTCTGCCGTGCCCGGAAGAGCATCTCTGCGCGGTAGACGTTGCCGATGCCGCTGACGACCGTCTGGTCCATCAGGAGCAGCCCGATGGGAGTGGGTTTGCGGCGCACCGTCGCGGTGAAGCGCTCCTCGCCGGCGGTGGGATCGTCCACGAGCGGGTCGGGTCCGAGCTTGGCGACCGTCGCCGCCATCTCGTCGGCGGTCTGCAGCTCGCACGACGTCGGCCCGCGCAGGTCCGCGCAGGTGATGTCGGTCATGAGCCGCAGGCGCACCTGTCCGACGACCGCGGGCGGCCACTGCTCGTCGTCGGCCAGGCCGGTGGTCTGCTCCGACATGCGCACGTGCACGCGCGTGCGCCGTGGGGCGCCGATGGAGGCCAGCGAGTTCTCACCGGCGGCGTCGAGGATCGGGGCGTCTTCGAGCACGGTGCCGCGCTGGTTGGTCTGCCCCATCCGCCCGTTGGCCGCGGCGATCGTCGGGTCGACCAGGATCTCACCGGCGAAGTCCCATGCGCCGTACATGCCCAGGTGCACGCGCAGCCAGATGTCATCGTCGAACGCGAGGAACATCTGCTTGCCCACCGCACGCACCTCGGTCGCGGTGCGGCCGTCGAGGACGGCGGCACCCTCGACGAATCGGCCCTGCGGGCTGGATGCCGACACCCGGCGTCCGACGAAGTTGCGGTCGAACTGCCGGGCGATGCGGTGGACGGAGTGACCCTCGGGCATCAGCCTGCTTCCGGGTCGAACGAGCTGTCGTCGGCGGCCAGCACGTCGGGCTGGTCCACCGCCGCACGCGGGTCGGGCAGCAGCGACCCGTCGGTCTCGTACGCGGCCAGCTGCGCGATGCGGCGGGCGTGACGCTCGTCACCCGAGAACGGCGTGGCGATGAACCGGTCGATGAAGGCCGCGGCCTCGTCGAACGTGTGCTGGCGGGCGCCGATCGCGATCACGTTGGCGTCGTTGTGCTCGCGGGCCAGTTCTGCCGTTGCGATGCTCCACACCAGAGCCGCCCGGGCGCCGCGCACCTTGTTCGCCGCCATCTGCTCGCCGTTGCCCGAGCCGCCGAAGACGACCCCGAGGGTGTCGACGCCGGCGTTCTGGTCGCGCACCACGGCCTCGGCGGCGCGGATGCAGAAGGCGGGATAGTCGTCGAGCGGGTCGTAGTCCAGCGGCCCGTGGTCCACGATCTCGTGCCCCTGGCCGGCCAAGTGGTGCTGCAGGTGCGTGGAGAATTCGAGGCCGGCGTGATCGGTCGCGATGTGGATGCGCATGCGTCGATTCTAGGGTCGGCGCTCCGGCCCGCGGACGTGCGTGCGGGTCAGGGCGCGATGCCGGCGGCGGCGGGCTTGAACCCGGCGCGCACGTTCTCGCAGCAGGCAGGACGGCACACGTCGAACCAGGGCCCGAGCGCCGTGCGGTGCGGACGCTCGGCGGTGGGGGTGCCCTCGACGCGTTCCATCACGAGGTCGATGAGACCCGTGACGTATGCGGGGTCGACGCCCGGCGTCGCGGTGCGCACGGCCCGCAGCCCCGCCTCTTCGGCGGCTTCCACGGCCTCGGTGTCGAGGTCCCAGAGCACCTCCATGTGGTCGCTGACGAACCCGAGCGGCACGATGGCGACCGCGCGCACACCGGCATCCGGGAGCGTCTCGATCACATCGACCACGTCGGGCTCGAGCCACGGCTGCGAGGGCGGGCCCGAGCGCGACTGGTAGACGAGATCCCAGGCGACGGATGCCGCGTCGGGACGCTCGGCGGCGAGGTCGCCCATGATGACCTCGGCGACGGCGCGGTGCTGCGCGGCATAGGCGCCGCCCTCGCCCCAGTCGACGTCGCGCGGGCCGGAGCGCACCGCGTCGTCCATCGGCACGCTGTGGGTGGAGAACAGCACGCGGATCTCCGACGCGGCGATGCCATCGTCGAGGAAGCCCGCGACCGCCTGCGACACGCCCGCGCTGATGGGCGCGACGAAGCCGGGGTGGTCGAAGAACTGGCGCACCTTGTCGATGGTGACGACGTCGCCCAGTCCGGTGCGCGTGAGCACCTGCGCGAAGTCCTCGCGGTACTGGCGGCAGCTGGAGAACGAGCTGTAGGCGCTCGTGGCGATGGCGATGAGCGAGGTGTGCCCGGCGGCGGCGGCCTCCTTGACCGCGTCGTCGAGGTAGGGGCCCCAGTTGCGGTTGCCCCAGTACACCGGCAGGTCGATGCCGCGACGGGCGAGTTCGTCCTCGAGGGCCGCCTTCAGCGCACGGTTCTGGTCGTTGATGGGGCTCACGCCGCCGAAGTGGCGGTAATGGTGCGCGACTTCTTCGAGACGTTCGTCGGGGATGCCGCGTCCGGCGGTGACGTTCCGCAGGAACGGGATGACGTCGTCCTGTCCCTCCGGCCCGCCGAAGCCGGCGAGGAGGATGGCGTCGTAGGCCACCGGGATCTCGATGTGCGGGGCGCCGGAGGCGGCTGCGGGAGAGGCGAAGGGGACCTGTGGGGCCTCGCCGTTCGTGACCGATGGGGTGTCGTCGATTGCGCTCACCCTCCCATCTTCGCACCGCCGCGCGCCCCGATCGCGCGCGGCGCCTCGCCGCCGCCGCCGTGGGCACGCGGTGCCTGACGACGTAGGCTGTGGGGCGGGCCCGCGCCGTCGGGCCCCCTCAGACACCCGAACATTTGGGAGAACCGCCGTGCCCGGAGAGAACCTCACCCGCATCGAAGCGCAGGAGCGTCGTGCCGTCCTAGACCCGGCGACGGCCGTCTCATACGAGGTCGACCTCGACCTGAACCGCGGGGCGGAGGTGTTCGGCTCGCGCACGACCGTGCGCTTCGGTGCGACCCCCGGCGCCGCCACCTTCATCGACCTCATCGCCGGTGAGGTGCGGGAGATCACCCTCAACGGCCGCAGCCTCGACCCCGCTGCCGTGTTCGCCGACTCGCGCATCGCGCTGGACGGTCTCGCCGCCGAGAACGAGCTGACGATCGACGCGGACTGCCTCTACACCAACACCGGTGAGGGCCTGCACCGCTTCGTCGACCCCGTCGACGGCGAGGTCTACCTCTACTCGCAGTTCGAGGTTCCCGATTCCCGCCGCATGTTCGCGGTGTTCGAGCAGCCCGACGTGAAGGCGACCTTCCAGTTCACCGTCACCGCGCCCGAGCCGTGGCACGTGGTCTCCAACTCCCCCACGCCCGAGCCCCAGCGCCACGGCGACGGCACGGCGACGTGGACCTTCGAGCCCACCCCGCTCATCTCCTCCTACATCACGGCGCTCATCGCCGGCCCCTACCAGGCGACCTTCTCCGAGCTGACGAGCGCCTCCGGCCGCGTCATCCCGCTCGGCGTCTACGCCCGCAAGAGCCTGTGGCAGTTCCTCGACGCCGACTACATCTTCGACAAGACGCGCGAGGGCTTCGCGTACTTCGAGGAGAAGTTCGACTACCCGTACCCCTTCGCCAAGTACGACCAGCTGTTCGTGCCGGAGTTCAACGCCGGGGCGATGGAGAACGCTGGCGCGGTGACCTTCACCGAGACCTACGTCTTCCGCAGCAAGGTGACCGACGCCGTCAAGGAGCGCCGCGTCGTCACGATCCTGCACGAGCTGGCCCACATGTGGTTCGGCGACCTCGTGACGATGCGCTGGTGGAACGACCTGTGGCTGAACGAGTCGTTCGCCGAGTGGGCGTCGACCATGGCCACCGCCGAAGCCACCGAGTGGGAGGCGGCGTGGACCACCTTCAACGCGATGGAGAAGACCTGGGCATACCGCCAGGACCAGCTGCCCTCGACCCACCCCGTCGTCGCGCAGATCAACGACCTCGAAGACGTGCAGGTCAACTTCGACGGCATCACCTATGCCAAGGGTGGCTCCGTGCTCAAGCAGCTGGCCGCCTGGGTCGGCATCGAGCAGTTCTTCGCCGGTGTGGCCGCGTACTTCAAGAAGAACGAGTGGTCCAACACCGAGCTGTCCGACCTCATGGTCGAACTCGAGCGCACGAGTGGCCGCGACCTGTCGACCTGGTCGAAGAAGTGGCTCGAGACCGCCGGGGTCAACACGCTCTCCCCTGAGATCGCCACCGACAGCGACGGCACCATCACGCGCTTCGCGATCGTGCAGACCGCTCCCGCGGACTACCCCACGATCCGCCCGCATCGCGTCGGCATCGGCTTCTACCAGCTGCAGGGCGACGCGCTCGTGCGGGTGCACCACGAGGAGCTCGACGTCGACGGCGACCTCACCGAGGTGCCCCAGCTCAAGGGCCGTACGCGCCCCGACCTCGTGCTGCTCAACGACGAGGACCTCGCCTACGCGAAGATCCGCCTCGACGACCGCTCGCTGCAGACCGCGATCGAGCACCTGAGCAAGATCAGCGACCCGCTCGCGCGGTCGCTCGTGTGGGGCGCCGCGTGGGACCAGACCCGCGACGCCGAGGCATCCGCCACCGACTACGTCGACCTCGTGCTGCGCAACATCGGCACCGAGACCGAGTCGACCACCGTGCGCACGACGCTGGGACAGCTGCTGCTCGCGGCGTCGTCCTACGTCACCCCGTCGCGTCGCGACGAGACGCGGGCGCGGGTGGCCGACGCTCTGTGGGAGCTCGCGCAGGCGGCTGAAGCGGGCAGCGACAGCCAGCTGCAGTTCGTCACCGCGTTCGCCGGCGCCGCCAGCACCCCCGCCCACGCCGAGACGGTGCGGGCACTGCGGGCGGGTGAGCAGTCACTCGAGGGCCTCGAAATCGACACCGACCTGTCGTGGCAGCTGCTGATCTCGCTCGCTGCGGCCGGCGCCGTCGACGCCGCGGCGATCGATGAAGCCCTCGCCGCGGACAACACGGCCAAGGGCGGCGAGTTCGCGGCCCAGGCCCGTGCGGCCCTGCCCACGGCCGAGGCCAAGCGCGACGCCTGGTCGTCGCTCATCGACACCGCCGACGCGCCGAACACCATCGTGCGTGCCGCAGCCGCCGGCTTCGTCCACCCTGCCGGTCGCGCTCTGCTCGCGGAGTTCGTGCCCGCGTACTTCGACATGCTGCTGCCCATCTGGGAGTCGCGCTCGTACCAGATCGCGCAGTACCTCATCGTGGGTCTGTACCCAGCGGCACTGGCGGACGTGGCCCTGCGCGATGCGACGCGCGCGTGGCTCGCCGAGCACCAGGACGCCCCGCCGGCACTGCGCCGCCTCGTCGCCGAGAATCTCGCCGGCGTGGAACGCGCCCTGTCGGTGCAGGCGCGCGACGCCGAGTAACCGGAACATCGACCGCGCCCCGGTCCCGCTCGCTCGGGTCCGGGGCGCGGTGCTGTGCGGCCGCGCTCAGCCGCCGCAGAGGGCACGGTCAGTAGGATCGGGACGATGGACGACGTGACCAATCCGGACTTCTGGGGCCGTGTGCTCAAGTTCCTCATCACGGCGGGCTGGAACCTGCTCGCCGTGGCCGCCATCATCCTCGGTGGAATCCTCGCCACCTGGGTGCTGCGCATCGTCATCCGCCGCACCGTCGATCGCATCGTCTCGGGTGCGAAGTCGAAGGCACGCGTCGACGACACCCAGGCGCTGGACCGCTCGCCCCTCGCCCAGGTGCGCCTCGTGCAGCGCACCCGCACGCTCGGCACCATCCTGCAGAACATCGTCAATGTGGCGATCGTCATCGTCGTGGTGCTGCTGGTCATCCAAGTCCTCGCGCCCACCGCGCTCGGCTCCTTCGCTCTGCTCTCGGCCGCCATCGGCGCCGGTCTCGGTTTCGGTGCGCAGAACATCGTCAAGGACGTGCTCAACGGCATCTTCGTCGTCGCGGAGGACCAGATCGGCATCGGCGACGTCGTCGACCTCGGGCTGGCCACCGGCGTCGTGGAGTACGTCTCGGTGCGCGTGACCCACGTCCGCGACGTCAACGGCACGCTCTGGTACGTGCGCAACGGCGAGATCACCCGCATCGGCAACATGTCCCAGGGCTGGTCGCGCGTCATCATCGACCTCGCCGTTCCGGCCGACGCCGACCTCGACGAGGTCGAGAAGCAGATGCTCGATGCCGCGCGCAGCCTGCAGAAGGACCCGAAGTGGCGTACGCGCATCCTCGAGAACCCCGAGGTGTGGGGCCTGGAGTCGATCGACGGTGACGCCCTGGTCATCCGGCTCGTCATGAAGACGCGCGCCAACGCGAAGGACGACGTCGCCCGCGAGCTGCGGATGCGTCTCAAGCACGCGATCGACGAGATGGGACTGTCCCTGCCGCACCTCAATTCCATCGTGCTGACGGGCATTGAGGGCGCGCAGCGCGTGCGCGGCGCCAACCCGCCGGTCACCAAGCCCACGCCCGTGCCGGCGGAGGCGCGCCCGGTCTGGAAGCCCAAGCGCACCGGCAAGAACGCCAAGACAGACCCGGATGCCGCGCCGCCCAGCCCTGCGGCATCCGACGACGGGGAAGAGAAGACCACATGACCGACAGCGCTCCTGTCTCGTTCTACGACGAGATCGGCGGCCACGACACGTTCGTGCGCCTCGCCGCGGCGTTCTACCGGGGTGTCGCCGAAGACGACGTGCTGCGGCCGATGTACCCGGAGACCGACCTCGAGCCGGCGACGCGTCGGCTGGAGATGTTCCTCGCCCAGTACTGGGGCGGGCCGACGCAGTACAGCCAGGAACGAGGTCACCCGCGCCTGCGCATGCGCCACGCCGCGTTCCACGTCAACCCCGACGCCCGCGACCGGTGGCTCGCGCACATGCGCGTCGCCGTCGACGAGCTGCAGCTCTCGCCCCTGCACGAGGCGACGCTCTGGGACTACCTCGAGCGGGCAGCGCATGCCATGGTGAACACGTTCGAGCCGACCGGCATCGGACCTGCGTCCGCGGGTCGTGACGCATCGGGGATGACGCTGGTCAGCCGGCCGCCCGACCCCCGCTGAACCGTACCGCCTCGCATCGACGACGAAGGAGTCGCCCATGACCGTCCGCATCACGACAGACGTGCTCGTCATCGGCTGGGGGCTGTCCGGGCTCGTCGCCGCCAGTGAGGCCGCAGCCGCGGGCAGGCGTGTGGTGATCGTCGATCAGGAGCCCCGCACCAACCTCGGCGGGCAGGCGTGGTGGTCGTTCGGGGGGCTGTTCTTCGTCGACTCGCCCGAGCAGCGACGTCTCGGCATCCGCGACTCCCCCGATCTCGCCCGGCAGGACTGGTTCGGCACTGCCGGCTTCGACCGCGACGAGGATGCCTGGCCGCGCCGCTGGGCCGAGGCCTACCTCGACTTCGCGCACCACGAGAAGCGCGCCTGGCTGCGGGAGAAAGGGCTCGGCTTCTTCCCCGTCGTGGGGTGGGCCGAGCGCGGCGGGTACACCGCCACCGGCCCCGGCAACTCGGTGCCCCGGTTCCACATCACGTGGGGCACCGGCCCCGGCGTCGTCGCGCCGTTCCAGGGCGAGGTGGAGCAGGCCGAGGAGGCCAGGCGCCTCACGATCCTCGCGCGCCACCGCGTGACCGCACTGACCCTCGCCGACGGCGTCGTCACCGGGGCCACCGGCGAGGTGCTGGCGCCCTCGGGTGCGGCGCGGGGCGTGGCGACCTCCCGCGAGGTGGTGGACGACTTCGAGATCGTCGCGGGTGCGACGATCGTGACCTCCGGCGGCATCGGCGGCAACCATGCCCTCGTGCGGGAGCGGTGGCCCGAGCGCCTGGGCACCCCTCCCACCTCGATGGTGTCGGGGGTGCCCGCGTATGTCGACGGGCACATGCTGGGGGTTGCCACCGCGGCGGGCGCACGCGAGATCAACGGCGACCGGATGTGGCACTACGTCGAGGGCATCCAGAACTGGCATCCGGTGTGGCCGCAACACGGCATCCGCATCCTCCCCGGGCCCTCGTCGGTGTGGCTCGACGCCACCGGTGCGCGCCTCCCCGTCCCCCTCTTCCCCGGTTTCGACACGCTGGGCACGCTCGCGCACCTGCGGCGCACCGGACACGACCATTCCTGGTTCGTGCTGTCCTACAAGATCATCGAGAAGGAGTTCACGCTCTCCGGCAGCGAGCAGAATCCCGACCTGACCGGCAAGGACGTGAAGCTGCTGCTGTCGTCGCGGCTGGGCAAGGGCGCCTCGGGACCCGTGCAGGACTTCCTCGACCACGGTGCCGACTTCGTCGTCCGTGACACGCTCGACGACCTCATCGCGGGCATGCGCGCCCTGCCCGGCGGTGAAGCCCTGGATGCCGCGCGGGTGCGCACCGAGGTGCAGGCGCGCGACCGGGAGATGGACAACGACTTCACGAAGGACGCGCAGATCGCGATGCTCCGCTCGGCGCGCTCGTTCCGCGGCGACCGGCTCGTGCGCACCGCGGCGCCGCACCGCATCCTCGATCCCGCAGCCGGACCGCTCATCGCGGTGAAGCTGCACGTGCTCACCCGCAAATCGCTCGGTGGACTGCAGACCGACCTGCACTCGCGCGTGCTCGGCGCCGACGGCGAGACCGTGCCGGGACTCTACGCGGCGGGCGAGGCGGCAGGCTTCGGTGGCGGCGGCATGCACGGCTACCGTGCGCTGGAGGGCACGTTCCTCGGCGGATGCCTGTTCTCCGGGCGCCTCGCCGGACGCGCGGCGGCGGCGCTGCTGTAGCGCTACGGGCCGGACGAGCGGTACGGGCTCGCGTCAGGCGGCCGCGCCGGTACCGCGCACGGGCGTGAGACCCGACTTCACCGGTCCCCGGACCAGCACATGCCCACGACGGAATGTGAGCCGTGTCCACGGGCCCGCGGTGCGCACCGCGACCGTCTCGGCACCACCGATGAAGCCGAGGCCGAACGCCGCGAAGGCCGCGCCGAGCGGCAGGCCGGCAAGCGCGTCGTCGGGTGCGCCCCATACCGTGGCGCGCACCGCCCGCACGGCGTCCTCCCCGGCATCGCGGGGAACGGTCTCCGCCACCGCCGCGATTCCCCACTGGGCGCGGGCGGCGACCGTCGCGGCATCCACCGCCGGAGCCTCTGCCCACCCCGCGCGCGGCGGCGCGATGCCCGCCCACGCGGCCGACACGGCTACCGCGGGAAGTTCCAGCTCGGTCGGTTCATCGGATGCCACGAGAGCCGTCCCGTCGATGACGATGTCGGTCTCGAGCTCGGGGTCGACGGTCGTGGCGCGCAGCCCCAGCACCGTCGGCGTGGCATCCAGCAGCCCGCGGGGCGCGAGCGGCGCGCACGTCATCACGAGAGTCCCCGCCGACGCCTGCAATCGCACCGCCCCGTCACCGAGGCGGGTGGCGCGGGAGGCGAACGTGGCGGCGTCGGCAGCGGCGCGGGCATCGGGGAAGCGAAGACGGTGCGACATCCCGCCTAAACTATCAACCGGTGCTGTGCGCGCCGCGCAGAACAGGAGAGCCGTGACCGATTCGAAGCCCGATCCTGTCGCGACGATGCTCTCGGTGATCGACCTGGCCGCCTCCGAGGCACGCACGACCGAAGACATCTTCACGGGCGCCTCGCACGCCATGCCGTCCGGCAGGGTCTTCGGCGGACAGGTGCTCGCGCAGGCCATCGCCGCCGCCGCGCGCACGCTTCCGCCCGAGCGCATCCCGCACTCGATGCACGGGTACTTCCTGCGTCCCGGCGACGCATCGAAGGGCATCACGTTCTCGGTCGACCGCATCCACGACGGCCGCTCGTTCTCGACCCGGCGCACGCAGGCCTACCAGGAGGGCGTGCCGATCTTCTCGATGATCTCCTCGTTCGAGGACGAGGATCCGGGCATCGAGCACCACGCGCCCATGCCCGCCGGCGTCCCCGCTCCCGAGGACCTCGCCGGAGCCGACGGGCTCAGCCCTCAGGTCCACCCGATGTCGCAGCGGGTGCTGGCCGACGGTCCGCTGGAGCTGCGCTACGTCGACTCCCCCATCTACGACACCGTCGAGGGCGCGCACGTCCCGCATCAGATGGTGTGGATGCGCACGCGGTCGCGCCTGCCCGATGACCCGGCCGTGCACCGCGCGGTGATGGCCTACCTCAGCGACTTCACGATCCAGGAGCCGGTGCTGCGCGCGCACGGCGTATCGTGGTCCACCCCTGGCCTCAAGGTCGCGAGCCTCGACCACGCCATGTGGTGGCACCGGTTCGGCCGCGTCGACGAGTGGGTGCTCTACGTTCAGGAGTCCCCGAGTGCCCGCAGCGGGAGGGGCCTGTCGACCGGCCGCATCTACAGCCGTTCGGGTGAATTGCTGGCCAGCGTCGCGCAGGAGATCATGATCCGCGTGCCGGGCCTTCGCTGACCCCGTCGTCTCAGCGGCGGTGCGCGTAGGAGATCGGCGCGCTGACGTAGGGCTCCCACGCCTCGCGCATGCGCGGTGTCAGCCGTGTCGGCCGACCCGTGGCGGCGTTGACCATGACCACGACGGCCGTCGAACGGGCGTACAGCGTCTGCGGCGTCTCGCCGACCGGGCTGTAGACGTCGTAGCAGACGTCGATGCTCGATCCGCCGAGCCGCCCGATCCACAGCTGCACGTCGAGAGGCCGCTGCTGGTACGGCACCGGCGCGAGGTACTCGATCTCCTGGCGCGCGATGAGGGTCATCGTCTCGCCGTTCGCGCTGAGCCCCGCCTCGAGCACTGCGGTCGGCGGACCGTCCATCCCGGCATCCGGCTGCCAGAAGGCGCGCAGACGCGCCTCCTCGAGCAGCTTCAGCATCGAGGTGTTGTTGACGTGGTTCAGCGCGTCGAGGTCGCCCCACCGCAGGTGGATCGGCACATGGATGCGCCGAGCGGCCTCAGTCACGCGTGAGCTTGCGGTACGTCGACCGGTGCGGGTTGGCCGCGTCCGGACCGAGGCGCTCGATCTTGTTCGCCTCGTAGGCCTCGAAGTTGCCCTCGAACCAGTACCACTGCCCGGGGTTCTCCTCGGTGCCTTCGTACGCCAGGATGTGCGTCGCGATGCGGTCGAGGAACCACCGGTCGTGCGTGATGACCACGGCGCAGCCGGGGAACTCCAGCAGGGCGTTCTCGAGCGAGCTGAGGGTCTCGACGTCGAGGTCGTTGGTCGGCTCGTCGAGGAGCAGCAGGTTGCCGCCCTCCTTGAGGGTGAGGGCGAGGTTCAGGCGGTTGCGCTCACCACCGGAGAGGACGCCCGCCTTCTTCTGCTGGTCCGGGCCCTTGAAGCCGAACTTCGACACGTAGGCGCGCGAGGGGATCTCGATCTTGCCGACTGTGATGATGTCCAGGCCGTCGGAGACGACCTCCCAGAGCGTCTTGTTCGGGTCGATGTTGGAGCGGGTCTGGTCGACGTAGCTGATCTTGACCGTCTCGCCGATCTTCAGCTGACCGCCGTCGAGCGGCTCGAGGCCCACGATCGTCTTGAAGAGCGTCGTCTTGCCGACACCGTTCGGGCCGATGACACCGACGATGCCGTTGGGCGGCAGGCTGAAGCTCAGCCCGTCGATGAGCGGACGGCCGTCGAAGCCCTTCTCGAGCTTCTTCGCCTCGATGACGATGCCACCCAGGCGCGGCCCCGGCGGGATCTGGATCTCTTCGAAGTCGAGCTTGCGGGTGCGGTCGGCCTCCGCAGCCATCTCTTCGTAGCGGGCCAGACGCGACTTCGACTTGGCCTGGCGGCCCTTCGCGTTGGAGCGCACCCATTCGAGCTCTTCGGCGAGGCGCTTGGCGAGCTTGGCGTCCTTCTTGCCCTGGATCGCGAGGCGCTCGCCCTTCTTCTCCAGGTAGGTGGAGTAGTTGCCCTCGTAGCCGATCAGGCGGCCGCGGTCGACCTCGGCGATCCACTCCGCGACGTTGTCGAGGAAGTACCGGTCGTGGGTGACGGCGATGACGGCGCCTGCGTACTTCTGCAGGTGCTGCTCGAGCCAGAGCACGCTCTCGGCGTCGAGGTGGTTGGTGGGCTCGTCCAGGAGCAGCAGGTCGGGCTTCTGCAGGAGCAGCTTGGTGAGGGCCACGCGGCGCTTCTCACCACCGGAGAGATTCGCGACCGAGGCATCCGCCGGCGGCGTGCGCAGGGCGTCCATCGCCTGCTCGAGCTGGGAGTCGAGGTCCCAGGCGTCGGCGGCGTCGATCTCCTCCTGCAGCGTGCCCATCTCGGCCAGGAGCGCGTCGAAGTCGGCGTCCGGGTCGGACATGAGGGCGGAGATCTCGTTGAAGCGGTCGACCTTCGCCTTGATGGCGATGCCCTCCTGGATGTTCTCCAGCACGGTCTTGCTCTCGTCGAGCTCCGGCTCCTGCATGAGGATGCCGACCGTGAAACCGGGGGTCAGCTTCGCGTCGCCGTTGGACGGCGTGTCCATGCCCGCCATGATCTTGAGGATCGTCGACTTGCCGGCGCCGTTGGGGCCGACCATGCCGATCTTCGCCCCGGGGAGGAACGACATCGTGACGTCGTCGAGGATCAACTTGTCGCCCACAGCTTTACGGGCGCGGACCATCTGGTAGATGTACTCAGCCATATCCGTTCAAGTCTACGGGGCTTTGGCCGGGGCGCCGACGCCGCCGGGACTCACCAGTCGATCGGACGGGTGGCGCCGAGCAGACAGCCTCCGCTCGGCAGGGCGTCTGTGGTGATCGTGATGACGGTGTCGGCCACGGGACCGACCTGGCCGACGAGACACTCCTG
>Ga0233375_1000930_pt1 | contig 14296 bp, 9 predicted proteins | sample ElkDunMinimDraft_10_FD_191539 | JGI IMG/M metagenome (GOLD analysis project Ga0233375, IMG submission 191539) | Fecal eukaryotic communites from dung pellets of Tule Elk in California, USA - Elk Dung E16 | ecosystem: Host-associated > Mammals > Digestive system > Large intestine > Fecal | place... | reverse complement strand
CCGGGCTGGGCGCCGGGCCACGGTTCCAGTACGTAGATCCCGGGCACCGATTTTTCATCCGCATGGCTGGCCGCCAGCACCATGCCTTCGGAGACGCCAAACTTCATTTTGCGTGGCGCCAGGTTGGCCACCATGACGGTGAGTTTGCCGATCAGATCTTGCGGCTGGTAGGCCGACTTGATGCCCGAAAACACATTGCGATGCCGACCCTCGCCAACGTCGAGGGTCAGGCGCAGCAACTTGGTGGACCCTTCCACTGCTTCGCAATTGACGATGCGGGCAATACGCAGATCGACCTTGGCGAAATCGTCGATGGAGATGACCGGTGCGATGGGCTCGCCGCCCGGAACTGCGCCGGTGGCAGCGTCGGCGGCCGGGGTCGCGGCAGCCGCGGCAGGCGTCTTGACCGCTTGCCCCTCGGCGGGCGCGTCGAACAGGGCCTCGAGCATTTTCGGGTCCACGCGCTGCATCAGATGCTTGAAGGGGGCGATATGGGTGGGCAATTCCCCGGCATCGCTCCAGCGCAATGCGCGGTCCATGCCAAATAATTCCCGCGCCACGCGTTCGGCCAGCGCCGGCAGCACGGGCGCGAGCATGACGGTCAGGGCCTTGAACCCAGCCAGCGTGCGCGAGCAGATGTCCTGCAGCGCCTCGCGGCGCGCCGCGTCGGCGTTGGCGAAGTCCTTGGCCATCACCCAGGGCTGGGCGGCGTCGAAAGCCTGGTTGATGCGGTCGGCGCAGGCCATGATCTCGCGCACGGCACGGCTGTACTCACGGGCCTCGAACAGGGCGCGCACGGCGTCGGCCTGCGCGCCGAGTTCGGCCGCGAGGGCGGCGGCATCGCCGCTGCACACCAGCGCGCCGTCGAAGTGGCGGGTGACGAAATTGGCGGCGCGGCTGGCGATATTGACGTACTTGCCGATAAGGTCGCTATTGACGCGGGCGATGAAGTCTTCGGCGGTGAAGTCGACATCCTCCACCTTGGCATTGAGCTTGGCGGCCATGTAGTAGCGCAACCATTCGGCGTCCATGCCGAGTTCCAGGTAGCGCAGCGGCGAGATGCCGGTGCCGCGGCTCTTGGACATTTTTTCGCCGCTGACGGTAATGAAGCCGTGGACGTGCAGCGCGTCCGGCGTTTTGCGCCCGGCGAATTTGAGCATCGCCGGCCAGAACAGGGCATGGAAATAGATGATGTCCTTGCCGATGAAATGCACCTGCTCGGTGGTGCCCGCCGGGTCGAGCAGCGCGTCGAAATCCAGGCCCTGCTGGTCGCAGTACGCTTTCAGCGAGGCCAGATAGCCAACCGGCGCGTCCAGCCAGACGTAAAAGTACTTGCCCGGCGCGTCGGGAATCTCGATGCCGAAATAAGGCGCCTCGCGCGAGATATCCCAGTCGCCGAGTTTGGCCTCGCCATCCTCGGCGCCCAGCCATTCGCGCGTCTTGGCCAGCACCTCGGGTTGCAGGTGGCGCAGGCCGGCGGCATTGCTGCCGGTCGTCCATTGCTGCAGAAACTCGACACAGCGCGGGTCGGAGAGCTTGAAGAAGAAATGCTCGGACGACTTCAGCACCGGCTTGGCGCGGGTCAGGGCCGAATAGGGCTCGATGAGTTCGGTGGGAGCGTAAACGGCGCCGCAGACTTCGCAGGAGTCGCCGTATTGGTCCTTGGCATGGCAGACCGGGCACTCGCCCTTGATGTAGCGGTCGGCCAGAAACATGCCTTTGACCGGGTCGTAGAACTGTTCGATGGTGCGGGTTTCGATCAGCCCGGCACCCTTGAGACTGCGGTAAATGCTTTGTGAGAGCGCGACGTTTTCCGGCGAATCGGTGCTATGCCAGTGGTCGAAGCGCACGTGAAAGCCATTCAGATACTTCGGTCGTTCGGCGGCGTAGCGCGCCACCAGTGCCTGGGGCGTAATGCCTTCGCCCTCGGCCTTGAGCATGATGGGCGCGCCATGCGCGTCGTCGGCGCCGACGAAATGAACGGTATGGCCCGCCATGCGTAGTGTCCGCACCCAGATATCGGCCTGGATGTACTCCATGATGTGGCCAATATGAAACGAGCCGTTAGCGTAAGGCAGGGCGGTGGTGACGAACAGGGTGCGTGGCATGGCGGCAGGGAGGGAACCGGAAAAACGAGGATTTTAGAGGTTCCCCGCACCGCGTGCGCGCAGGGCGCGCCAAGCGGGCTCTGGCGCGCGGGAAATCAGCGCGGCAGAACGCCTCGGCGCCTCGGTGCCGCGGCGCTTGTGGAACCGAAAGACAGGAGGCCGCAAAGCGGGGCGCGCACCGCCACCGCGCGCCGCGCCCCGGGCGATCAGTGGACTTCGCGCACTTCGACGTCCGTCACGTCCCTGCGGCTGGCAGGAAAGCGTGCCGGGCGCGCGCCATTGCTGAAAGGCGACGCGTCCGCCTGCCCCGGGAAGGGGCCGTCGGCGGTGAAAGGCGCGCCACTGGAACGCCCGGCCTGACGCTGTTGCCAATAGGCGCGCACCCCGAAGGGTTTGCCGCGCACGCGGGCGATGATGTACAGCAGGCCAAGGGCGAGCGCCGTCGACGCCATGAAGATGAATGCCATGGTGGCACCGATCAGGGCGAGGAGCGTTAAAGCGACGGCGCGTAAAAAGCGGGAAAGAGGGTTTTGCATAGAGGTAACGACTGCTGGCGCGGCGAAAAGTTCCTGCGGATTCCGCTATCCTTGCAAGTCACGAAAAGGCGGGCACGTACTGGACGAAGCCAGCGATGAGCAGGGCCGGGCTGGCAAGCCACTCAGGCTGCAGGGCCGGGCCGACTGCGGGAACTATATTGACATGAGTTTGAGTATCGAACAAATCAAGGCCGTGCTGATGGCGGTGGCCGACCCCCTGACGGGCACGCCGCTCGGCAGTTTTGCAAAAGACCGCGATATCCGCGTGGAGGATGGCGCGGTCAACGTCGACATCGTGCTGGGTTATCCGGCCCGGTCACGGCAGCAGGCGCTGCGCGAGGCCGCCGTCGCCGCCCTGCAGGCGGCCGGCGCCACGCGCGCCCAGGTTTCGGTCACCTGGAAAATTCAGCCGCATGCGGTGCAGCGCGGCCTCAAGCCCCTGGAAAATGTCGCCAATATCATTGCCGTGGCATCCGGCAAGGGCGGCGTGGGTAAAAGCACCACCGCCGTCAATCTGGCGCTGGCGCTGGCCGCCGAGGGCGCGCAGGTGGGCATTCTTGACGCCGACATCTACGGCCCCAGCCTGCCCACCATGCTGGGCATCAGCGGCAAACCGGTCAGCCTGGACAACAAGTCCATGGAACCGCTGCAAGGCCACGGCCTGCAGGCCAACTCCATCGGTTTTCTGGTGGGTGACGATACGCCGGCCATCTGGCGCGGTCCCATGGTTACGCAGGCGCTGGAACAACTGCTGCGTCAGACCAACTGGCGGGCGTTGGATTACCTCATCGTCGACATGCCCCCGGGCACGGGGGATATCGCGCTGACGCTGGCGCAGAAAGTGCCGGTAGTGGGCGCCGTCATCGTTACCACGCCTCAGGACATCGCCTTGCTCGATGCCCGCAAGGGCTTGCGCATGTTCCAGAAGGTCGAGGTTCCCATCCTCGGCGTGGTGGAGAACATGTCCATGCACGTCTGCTCCAACTGCGGTCACGCCGAACCCATATTCGGTGAGGGAGGCGGCCAGAGGATGGCCGAACAATATGGGGTGAAGTGGCTGGGCGGGCTGCCGCTTGCCATGGCCATTCGCGAACAGACTGATTCCGGCAATCCTACCGTGGCGTCAGACCCGGACAGCGAAGCCGCCGGACTTTACCGTGCCATCGCCGCGCGAGTGGCGGCCGGCGTCGCGGCGCTGCCGCGCGATATGGCGGGCAAGTTTCCCAACGTCGTCGTCCAGCACACCTGACCCATGCGGCGGGCCGCCAGCGCGCTGCTTATCCTGATGGCGATGACCGCGGCGGCCCATGCGCGCCCGGACGTCGTCATCGACCCCGGCATGGTCGATCCGGCCACGCTTCGCGCCGTGCACGAAGCCGTCGATGTCATCGTCCGTCAGGCCGATGATCAGGACGGCGGCGAGTCCACCCGGCTGCGCCGCCGCGCCCGCGATGCCGTGTTGTCGGCGCTGGCCACGCAGGGCTATTTCAATGCGCAGGTCACCCTGGTGCCCGGCAACGATATCGCCGGCGAGACCTGGGATATCAGCATCGATGCCGGCGAGCGCGCGCGCGTGACCGGGGTGGACCTGGAATTCACCGGCCGGGTGGCCCTGCCGGCCTACGCCGCCCGGGTGGCCGAGCTGCGCCAGGAATGGTTGCTGCCGCCGGGGAAATACTTCACCAACGACGACTGGAACAAGGCCAAGGCAGGCCTGCTGGACGAACTCTCCGCCCGGGACTTTCTGCTGGCGCGGATGGTGTCCTCCAGCGCCGATGTCGACGCCGCCAACGCGACGGTGCGCATCAAGGTGGTGATGGACAGCGGGCCGCTGGTGCGCATGGGGCCGCTGATCACTCGCGGCCTCAAGCGGGTGCCGCAAGAGCTGGTGCAGCGCTACGTCAACTACCGGCCCGGGCAGCCTTACAACCAGGAACTGCTCAATCAATGGCAGCAGGAGTTGCAACAGACCGCCTTTTTCCGAGGGGCTTTCGTCTCCTTGCAGCGCCCCGGGCAGGATCTGGCCGAGGTCGGCACCAGCACCACGCGGCCGCCCGCGCGCGCGCCCGGCGCCGATGCGCCCGCCGGCGACCCGCGGGTAGCGGGCAGCGTGCGCACGCCGCCGCCGCCGGTGGACAACCGTGGTGAGATCACCCTGCCGGTGGTGGTGCGGCTGGTCGAGGCCGCGCCCAAGCGGCTGTCGTCGTCGCTGAACATCGATACCGATTCCGGCGTGGGCGTGGAAATGTTTTACCGCCAGAACATCGTATTCGGGCGGCCGCTGAGCCTGGAGACCGGTTTTGGCGTGGACCGCTTGCGGCAGCGCGCGTTCCTCGATTTCCTGTTGCCACCCGACGCGCGCGGCAACAAGGACAGCTTCGGCTTGCTGGCCGAGCACTCCGATATCCGCGGTCTGGACCTCACCCGTTTTGCGGTGGGCGCGACGCGGCTGCGCGAATGGGATGCGGGCGGCGACAGCCGGGTCGATTACGTCACCCGCTATAGCCTGATCGCCGCCCACGACCACGTCAAGATCGACGGTGGCGACACTTATGACCTGCCCACCGTGATGGCCGCGGGTGAATGGCTGCGCCGCGATGTCGACAGCAAGTACGACCCGCGCGAAGGCAACCTGATCTCACTGGGTGGCGGCGTGGGCGTGGCGCTGGATACCGGCAAACCCTTCACGCGGCTGCGCGCGCGCGGGCAGAAGTGGTGGCCGGTTGGCCAGCGCGACGTTTTTACCGTGCGCGCCGAAGCGGGCAAGGTATGGGCGGACGCCGATACGCGGGTGCCTGACGACTTCGGCTTCCGTACGGGCGGCGCGCGCAGCATCCGTGGGTACCGCTATCGAAGCATTGGCGCCCACCGCGACGATGCCGTGGTGGGCGCAGCCCTGCTGATGGTCGGCAGCGTGGAGTACGACCACTATTTGAATGATCGCTGGGGCGTGGGCTTTTTTGTCGATGGCGGCGATGCGGCCGACTCGGTGCACGACATGAAGCTGCATCTGTCCTATGGCGTCGGCGCGCGCTTGCGCACGCCCGCGGGGCCGTTGTTTCTCGACGTCGCCTACGCCCAGCGCAGCCATGCGTTGCGGCTCAACTTTTCCCTGGGGATCGCCTTTTGAAGCGGCGCCGTGGGGTGATCCGCCATCTGCTGGGCTGGACGGGGTCCACCCTGCTGGTGCTGCTGGCCGCCGTCGTCGGCGCGGCCGCCTGGCTGGTGGGGTCGGAATCCGGTACGCAATGGTTGCTGGCGACCGCCGCCCGCCAACTCGATGGTCAGGCCATCCACGTCACCGGGACGTTATGGCACGGCGTGCGGGTCGGGCATCTCGATGTGCGCGTGGCCGGCACCGAAGTCGCGGCCGACGATCTGGATTTGACGGTCGCGTGGCCCGAGTTGATGCAACAGCGTTTGCATGTGCAATCGCTTACCGTTGCGGCGCTGCGCGTGGCGCTGCCGCCGGACGACGCCCAGGCGCCCGCCGACGACGACGCGGATGCACCGGGGCGCTGGTCGCTGCCATTCGCCGTCAAGGTGGATCACCTGGCGGTGCAGCAGTTTGCGCTGTTGCGTGACGGCGCCCCCCTGTTGCCCGTGACGCTGAGCGGCCTGCAAGGCGCACTGGATGTCATCGGCGGCAAGGCCGACGCGCGTGTCGATGCGCTGCATGTCATCCATGAAGCCGGCCGGGCGGATGTGAGCGGCAAGGTGCACCTGGATGCGCTGGCCGACCCCTGGCCGCTGACGGCGCAAGTACAGGCGACGGCGGTTGGTGCGACGCCGGCGTCGCCCTTGTGCGTGGCCCGCTACGTGGGTGCGGACGCGCGCGCCGGCTGTACCATCGAAGCCCGCGCCACCCTGGATGGCTCGCTGCAGCAGATGAATATCAAGCTTGACGCCGACAGTGCCGGGGCGCGGCTCGCGCTGCAAGCTGGCGCGACGCCGCGTGGCCGGCTGCCGCTTAAAAATGCAACCATCGACCTGCGCTTGCCCGACCGCTCCGCCTTGCGCGCGGATTTCTTGATGACCCCCCGTGCCGGCGGCCAGCATCTGGCGGGCAAGCTCGACGCCACGCGCTTCGATCTCGGGCGTTTCTGGGGGCCGGACCTGCCCCCGGCAATACTTAGCGCAAAAGGCGGTTTCGCGCTTACCCTTAGCGATGCCTATGTTTTCGAGGATGGCCAACTCGACCTGCGTATCGCACCGGAAAGCCGTTGGAACAAGCAGCCGCTTTCCGGCACTGCCGTCGTGCAGGCGGCCTCCGACACGCACAAGGCCAGCGCCGGCTGGCCCGATGCCCTGGCGCAGTTGCGCGTGGACACGCTGGACATCGACGTGCGTCTGGGCAGCAACCGGGTGCGCGCCAACGGTGCCCTGGCGCAGGCGCAGGGCAAGCTGGACCTCGACATCAACGCGCCCGCTCTGGCGGCATTCTGGCCGGACCTGCCAGGGGCGGCGGTGCTGAAAGCCGGGCTGACGGGCACCCCCGCGCGGCACAGTCTGCAACTCGATGGCCATTATGTGCCGGCGCAGCCGCGTGCCGGCCAGCTGGGCCGGTCGCGGGCCGACGTCACCCTGGCGCTCGAAGGCGCTTATGACGCGGCGCAGGGCTGGCGCGGCACGGTGGCACGGCTGCGCGCCAGCCACGCCGGCTTCAGCGTGAACACCGCCCGGCCGGTCAGCGTGGCCTTCGCGCCGGATGCGGTGGCGCCAGCGTGGCAGTGGCAGGTCGGGCCCACGAACATTGGCGTGGGCCTGCCGGGCGGCGAGAATGTTTCCATCCAGCATCAGGGCTCGCGCGGCGCGCCCGGCCGCTGGGAAACCGCCGGACGGCTGGACAATCTGCTCATTACCCCGGCGTTGGTGCGTGACATCAGGCGCGCGCAAGACCCCAGCGAGGCCGCCGCGGCGCTGGCGCGCGCCAAGCAAAGGCCGCAGCGCGTCAACAGCGGCGTTGCCGCCGCGCAGCGCCGCATCGCCCTCGACGCCGTGTGGAATCTGCGCTTCGCCGGTTCCTTGGCCGGCAAGGCCACGCTCACCCGGCGCAGCGGCGACCTGCGCATTCCGGGAGATCCGCCGATCCCGCTGGGCTTGCGCAAGTTGGTGCTGGATATCACGGCAACCCCGGCCGGCGCCAACCGCAGCCGGCTGGACGCCAACCTGGACCTCGCCACCGAGAAAATGGGCACGTTGCGCGGCAACGGCTCGACCGTGCTCACCACCCCGCCCGGATCCTCGGTGCCCGCGCTGGGCCAGCGCGATCCCATCCGCGTGAACCTCGACGCCAACATTGCCGACCTCGCCTGGCTGGACCTCTTCACCGGCGACGCCACCGAGGTGGGCGGCGCGCTGCAGGCCCGCGTCGCCGCCCAGGGTTCGCTGGCCGGGCCCTGGACCACCAGCGGCACCGTGCGCGCGCAGAACCTGCGGGTGGTGCGCATCGACGAAGGCGTGCGGCTGCTCGATGGCACCTTGGCGGCACGCTTCGAAAACGACAGTTTCGTGCTGGAAAGCCTGCGCTTTCCGGCCATGGAGCGGGTGCTGCCCGCCGACGCCCGCACGCGCCAATGGATTCAGCGCTCGGAGGATGCGAAGGGCGGCTACGCCGAAGCGCGCGGCCGCTGGAACCTGCAAGCGTCATCCGGCCAGGTGGAAGTCACCCTGTACCGTTTCCCGGCCGTGCAGCGCGCCGACCGTTACGTGATGGCATCGGGGCGGGTGACAATCAACGCCGACCTGCCCCGCGTCGTCCTGCGTGGCAGCATCGTTGCCGACGCCGGCTGGGCCAGTATCGAAGCACTGGGCGCGGTGCCGACGCTGGATGATGACGTGCACGTCCACCGGCCCGGCGAAGCCGAAAAGACGCAGACCGGGCCGCCGCTGCAGGTGGATATGGATATCGACGTCAACCTTGGCAAGCGCTTCTATCTCACTGGTCTGGGGCTGGACGCCGGGCTCGAGGGTTCGCTGGATATTCTGTACGTGGACGGCCGTTTGTCCGGCATGGGCGTGCTGCGCGCGGTGCGCGGACGCTTCGAGGCGTATGGGCAACGCTTGCAGTTGCGGCGCAGTACCGTCACCTTCCAGGGCCCGCTGGACAACCCGCTGCTGGACATCGAAGCGTTGCGCACCGGCGAACAAGTGGAAGCAGGTGTAAAGGTTACCGGTACCGCGCGGCGGCCGCGCATCGATCTGGTGTCCTACCCGGATGTCAGCGACGAAGAAAAATTGTCCTGGCTGGTGCTTGGCCGCGGCCTGGACAGCGGCGGCAACGGCAGCGCCCTGCTGATGGCGGCAGGGGCGGCCTTGCTCGGCAACGGCGAACCGTTCTACCGTCGCTTCGGGCTCGACGACGTCAGTGTGCGCAACGGCGCCATCGGCAGCTCGGGCAGTGTATTGCCCGCCGAAAGCGTGGTCAGCGCCATCAACCAGAATTCGGACAACGACCTCGCCACGCAATTTATCGTTGCCAGCAAGCGCTTCTCGAACGGCATCACCCTCAGCATCGAACAGGCGCTTGCCGGATCTCAAACCGTGGGCCGGGCCAGTTACCGGTTGGCTCGCGGCCTTTCCCTGGATATCAAGGCGGGGGGTGTCACGGGGATCGAATTGATATACCGGACCTTCTGGGGCGATTGATGCAACACCGGCGTTGCCTTCGGGAACAGCGCCGGTACCGGCGGTCGGGTATTATTCACTGTACTGAGCAATTGCCGCGCCACCCGCGGCGGCCACGTCTGAAGAAGCCATGACCAAAACCAGGAAAGCCGCGCGCCCACAAGGCGCCGACGAAGACGACACGATTTTCCAGCCTGCCAAACAAACCCTCTGGGCCCGACCGGGCTACCTGGTGCGGCGCTTGAACCAGATTCACTACGCGCTGTTCTACGAAGAATGCAAAACGCAGAACATCACGCCGGTACAGTACGGCGTGCTGACGGCGTTATCGCTGACGCCGTGGATGGATCAAACCGCGTTGGGCCTTGAACTCGGGCTGGACCGCACCACCACGGCGGACGTCATCAAACGCTTGCAGGAACGCGGTTATGTCGAACGCCGTGTCAATCCGCAAGATAAACGTTCGCGCCAGGCAGTCATCACGCAGGAGGGGCTGCGCGTCATGGGCCTGCTGCAGTCCGGCATGGCGCGGGCCCAGGAACGTCTGATCGAGCCGCTGCCGCCGGGCGATCGCGAAACCTTCATGCGGCTCTTGTCCACGCTGGTCGAAGCCAATAATCAGTACAGCCGCACCACGCTGAAGTCGTTCTAAGCCGGGGCTGGCGCAGCCCTCGGGCTTTCCCTAATTATCAGTACGCTGACAATTCATTCAGTATACTGACTTTTATCGGGCCCCCCGGCCCGTAGGGAGCGGCCCACGCCATGCAACGCATTAGAAAAATCGCCTTCGAAGAGCACTACACCGGCGTCGGCTTCAGCGAATACACCAAGAGCTTTTCCCAGCACATCGACCCGGCCGTGTTCGCCGATCTGGCGGCGCGCCTCAACGACTTCGACGCCCTGCGGCTGCAGGCCATGGACGAGGGCGGTATCGACTACGTCATCCTGTCGCAGACCGGCCCGGGCGTGCAGGGTGAACCCGACGCCGCCGTCGCCGTGCGGCGGGCGCGCGAAAACAATGATTTCCTGGCCGAAAAAGTGGCGCTGCGGCCGGACCGCTTCGGCGGCTTCGCGGTACTGCCGATGCACGACGCGCGCAGCGCGGCCGAGGAGTTGACGCGCACGGTGACGCAATACGGCTTCAAGGGTGCGATGGTCAATGGTCACACCAACGGCGTCTACTACGACGGCCGCGACTACGACGCCTTCTGGGCGCGCGCCGAAGAACTCGACGTGCCGCTGTACTTGCATCCGGCCGACCCGCACGTCATTCCGCACGCCTACAACGGCCACCCGGAACTGGTGGGCGCTTCCTGGGGGTGGGGCGTCGAGACCGGCACCCATGCCCTGCGCCTGTTGTTTGGCGGCGTCTTCGACCGCTTCCCGCGCCTGAAGGTGATTCTGGGCCATATGGGCGAGGGCCTGCCGTTTCAGCGTTGGCGTTTCGACAGCCGCTTCGCCGTGTACTCGCACGGGATCGAACTCAAGCGCCGGCCCTCGGAATATATTGGCAGCAACATCGTCATCACCACCTCCGGGGTATGTTCGGCGCCCACGCTGGCCGCCGCCGTCGCCGAAATGGGCGCGGAGAACGTGATGTTCTCGGTGGACTATCCCTATGAATCCACGGCCGCGGCCGTCGACTTCATCGAGCAGGCGCCGCTCGACGAGGCCACGCGCGAATTGGTGTGCTACGGCAACGCCAAACGGCTGTTCAAGCTCTGATCGCGCCCCCAAGGAGGACACATGCAACGTACATACCGAATCGGCCAGATCGTGCCGAGTTCCAACACCACGATGGAAACCGAGATTCCGGCGATGCTCAATGCGCGCCAGATGATCCGGCCTGAACGCTTCACCTATCACTCCAGCCGCATGCGCATGAAGAAGGTGGTGAAAGAGGAACTGGCGGCCATGGACGCCGAGTCCGATCGCTGCGCCACCGAACTCAGCGATGCCCGCGTGGACGTGCTGGGCTACGCCTGCCTGGTGGCCATCATGGCCATGGGCCACGGCTACCACCGCGTCTCGGAAAAGCGCCTGCATGGCCGCACCGTGGAAAACAGCGCCGCCGCGCCGGTGATTACCAGCGCCGGCGCCCTGGTGGATGCCTTGAAGGTGATCGGCGCGCGCCGCGTGGTCGTCGTCGCTCCGTACATGAAGCCGCTGACCGAACTGGTGGTGGACTACATCCGCAACGAAGGCTACGAGGTGGTGGACTACCGCGCGCTGGAAATTCCGGACAACCTGGATGTCGCCCGGCATGACCCGCGCAACCTGCCCGGCATCGTCGCCACCATGGACACCAGCAAGGTCGACGCCATCGTGCTGTCGGCGTGCGTGCAGATGCCATCGCTGCCGGCGGTGGCGCAGGTCGAAGCGCAGACCGGCAAGCCGGTGATCACTGCCGCAATCGCCACCACTTACGCTATGCTCAAGGCACTGAATCTGGAACCCGTCGTTCCCGGCGCTGGGGCCCTGTTGTCCGGTGCGTATTGAGGCCTGCGGCGCCCCCCTCCCTCAACTCCTGACCGGTAGCTGATTCCATGAATGTCCCCGCGTCCGATGCGTCGTCCGCCCCCAGCACCTTTCTTTATGGTGCCAACCTTCACGCCAACGGCATCCGCCAGCATTACTTGCGTTATGGCGGCGAACGGCCCGGCCGCGACGCGGTAATCATCGTCCCCGGCATCACCAGTCCGGCGGTCACCTGGGGCTTCGTGGGCGAGCGCTTCGGCCGCGAGTTCGACACCTATATTCTCGACGTGCGCGGGCGCGGCCTGTCGCAGGCCGGGCCGGAACTCGATTACGGCGTGCGCACCCAGGCGCAGGACGTCATTGCCTTCGCGCAGGCGCTGGGCCTGAGGAACTACAACCTGGTGGGCCATTCGATGGGCGCGCGCATCGGCATACATGCCGCCGCTGCGCGCGCGCCCGGCCTGGTGCGGCTGGTTGCCGTGGACCCGCCGGTGTCCGGGCCCGGACGGCGCGCGTATCCCGCCAACCTGCCGTGGTACGTCGATTCCATCGCCCAGGCCACCCAAGGCATGGATGCCGAGGCGATGCGCGCCTTCTGCCCCACCTGGACCGAAGAACAATTGCGGCTGCGCGCGGAATGGCTGCACACCTGTGACGACCGCGCCATTCGCCAAAGCTTCGAAGAATTCCACACCGTGGACGTCCACGCCGACCTGCCCGCGGTGCATGTGCCGCTGCTGTTGATCACCGCCGCCCGGGGCGAGGTGGTGCGCGATGAAGACGTCGATGAAATCCAGTCGCTCAAGCCAGGCACGCGGCACGTGCGCGTGGCCGATGCCGGCCACATGATTCCGTGGGACAACGAAGGCGGATTCTACGCAGCGTTTGGCGACTTTCTCGGCGCCGAGCTGGGCGCTTGAACGCTACGCAAACAGGAGGCCCCCATGCCCGTCAGCGACTTTGAAATGATCCAGGCCTGGAAACAGGTTCTGACGCTGTCCAAATTGCAGCCCGGACAAACGGTCACCATTCTGACCAGCGCCGCCACGCACCCGCAGAACCTGTCGGCGGCGCTCATCGCCACGCAGTCCATGGGCGCCATCGTCAACCGGTTGGATCTGCCGCCGGTAAATGCTGAAAAATCCCTCAGCCGCGATTCGCTGGCTTATCTCGGCACCACGCCGCTGACCGGCAACAAGGCGGCCATCGCCGCCCTGAAGGAAAGCGACCTGGTACTGGACCTGATGACGCTGCTGTTCTCGCCCGAGCAACACGACATCCTGAAGGCCGGCACCAAGATTCTGCTGGCCGTCGAACCGCCCGAAGTGCTGGCGCGCCTGGTGCCCACCGAGGCCGACCGCACCCGCGTCAAGGCCGCCGCCGCGCGCATCGAAGCGGCGAAGGTAATGAGCGTCACCTCGGCGGCGGGCACGGACCTGCGCTGCCCGCTGGGCGAATTCCCCGCCATCAGCGAGTACGGCTTCGTCGATGAACCCGGCCGCTGGGACCACTGGCCCAGCGGCTTCGTGCTCACTTGGCCCAACGAGGGCGGCGCGCACGGCACTATCGTCATCGACCGTGGCGACATTCTGCTGCCGCAGAAATCCTACGTCACGGAACCCATCGTCCTGACCGTGGAAAACGGCTACGCCACGCGTATCGAAGGCGGCGTCGATGCCGACCTGCTGCGCGACTACATGCAGCGTTTCGACGATCCCGAAGCCTATGCCATCTCGCATATCGGCTGGGGGCTGCAACCGCGCGCGAGCTGGACCACCCTGGGCTTGTACGACCGCGAAGCCACCATCGGCATGGACGCCCGCGCCTACGAGGGCAACTTCCTGTTCTCGCTCGGGCCCAACAACGAGGCGGGGGGCAGTCGCACCACCGCCTGCCACATCGATATTCCCCTGCGCCGCTGCACCGTCAGTTTGGACGGTGACGCCGTGGTACGGGACGGCAAGGTACTGGACCGCGCCTGAAGCAATGCGGCGGCCCGCACGGGCGGCGCAAGCGCGCCGTGCGGGCCGCCGGCCAACCGCCGCGCGCCGCCCGGCGTCCGCGGCTTCACGAGGATGCAAGCATGCACAAGGAAGAAGCGGTCTACCGCCAGCAGGGGTTCGGCGCGCAAATGGACCTGAGCGGCCCGGTGGGCCTGCTTATCATCGACTTCGTCAACGGTTTCGCCGACCCCGCCCGTTTTGGCGGCGGCAATATCGCTCAGGCCATCGAGGCCACCCAGCCGGTGCTGGCCCATGCGCGCGCGCAGGGCTGGCCGGTGGCGCATACGCGTATCGTTTTTGCCGACAACGATGCCGACGCCAACGTCTTCACCATGAAAGTCCCCGGCATGCTCACCCTGAAGGAAGACGACCCGGCCAGCGCCGTGGTGCCGCAGCTCACGCCCGCGCGCGGCGAACTGGTGGTGCGCAAGACGGTGCCCTCGGGATTCTTCAACACCGGGCTGGCGCCCTGGCTGACGCAGCGTGGCGTGCGTACCCTATTGGTGGCCGGCTGCGTGACCAGCGGTTGCGTGCGCGCCAGCGT
>Ga0233375_1000929_pt1 | contig 14299 bp, 15 predicted proteins | sample ElkDunMinimDraft_10_FD_191539 | JGI IMG/M metagenome (GOLD analysis project Ga0233375, IMG submission 191539) | Fecal eukaryotic communites from dung pellets of Tule Elk in California, USA - Elk Dung E16 | ecosystem: Host-associated > Mammals > Digestive system > Large intestine > Fecal | place... | reverse complement strand
AAGAACACCTCGAGGTCCGCGGGGTCCACGCCCTCGGCGGCCTCCGCCGCGCGCACGTCAGAGGAGTCCGTCGCCGTCATGTTGCTGTGCCGTCCTACGTCCTGGGGCCGGTGTGCCAGCCACCCGAGATGAGCCGCGCCCACTGTACGGGCCGCGCCTGGAGTTCCTTGACCCGGCCGCAGGGCCGACCTACGTTCGAAGGAGGCCGACCGGGCGACGGTCGTGCGGTCCGCCGCTGGAGGAGTCATGCTCTCCGACTACTCGCCCTGCCCCACCCTGGCAGTCGCGGACCTCGACCGGGCACGCGCGTTCTACGAGGGCACGCTCGGTTTCGTCCCGCTCGACGACGAGGCGCCTGAAGGGGTCTTCTACCCTGCCGGGGGAGACCGCTTCCTCGTCTACCCGTCCGCCTTCGCCGGCACCAACCAGTCCACCGCCATGTCGTTCCAGGTCGACGACACGGACTTCGACGACGAGATCGCGAACCTGCGCCAGCACGGCATCGTCTTCGAGACGTTCGAGGCCGAGGGCATCGTGTGGTCCGACGGGATCGGCGCCATGGGAGACATCCGGTCGGTGTGGTTCTCCGACCCGGACGGCAACATCCTCAACGTGGAGTCCTCGCTCTGAGGCTCCGGCGGGCGCTGATCGGGGCGCCTCGCGCAGACTGTCCGGGTGCGCGCACGCCCCGTGACCCCTGACGCCCTGGTGCGGCACGTCGTCACAGAGATCGGGGACCGCCCGTCCGGGCGGCTTCGCGTCGCGATCGACGGGCACCCCGCCACCCAACCGCGCGCGCTCGCGGACGCGCTCGTGGACCCGCTCCGCGCCGCCGGGCGGCCCGTGGTCCGCGTCCACGCCCAGGACTTCCTACGGCCGGCGTCCATCCGGCTGCAGCACGGCCGGCACGACCCCGACGCGTTCTTCGACCAGGTCGACGTCGGGGCGCTCACCCGCGAGGTCCTCGACCCGCTGGGCGCCGAGGGCGACGGGCGGTACCTGCCGACGCTGTGGGACCCCGCCCTCGACCGCGCCACCCGCGCCCCGTACGAGCAAGCGCCCCCGGGAGCCGTGCTGCTGCTCGACGGCGCCCTCCTGCTCGGGCGCTGGCTCGAGCTCGACCTCACCGTGCACCTCGCCCTCAAGCCCTCGACCCGCGAGCGCCGCACGGCTCCCGAGGAGAGATGGGCACTGCCCGCCTACGACCGCTACGACCAGGAGGCGCTCCCCGAGGAGTCGGCGGACATCGTCGTGCGACTCGACGACCCCCGGCGCCCGGCCCTCGTCGTCGAGCGGTGAGCGCCTCGCGCGCGCACCGGGCCAGGCCCCAGCACGCGCGCAGGGCCACCAGGTGAGACGGTTCGAGAGTGGGAAAGGCGACCAGCAGCGCCGGGCTGCTCCTGTACCGGGTGCGCGGGGCGCACGTCGAAGTCCTCCTCGGCCACATGGGCGGGCCCTACTGGCGAGCCAAGGACGCCGGGGCCTGGACCATCCCCAAAGGCGAGCACGCCCCCGACGAGGATCCGCACACGGCAGCGCTGAGGGAGTTCACCGAGGAGATCGGGCAGCCGCCACCGCCCGGCCCCGACATCGACCTGGGAACGGTGCGCCAACGCGGCGGGAAGACGGTCGCCGCCTGGGCGCGGCGCGCTGACCTGGACGTCAGCACGATCACCAGCAACACCTTCGAGATCGAGTGGCCACCGCGCTCCGGGCGGCGCCGGCAGTTCCCCGAGCTCGACCGGGCCGCCTGGCTCAGCCTCGACGACGCGGCGCTCGCGGTCGTCTCCGGGCAGGCGGAGCTGATCGACAGGCTGCGCTCGGCCCTGGCTGGGCCCGTGCCCTGAGCGCGCTCGGGGCGGCCAAGGCGGGGACCGGCCGGCCACGTCGGCCCGAGGCAGGCCGTTGCCGGCGGTCGTCCGCACGGACGTCCGTCCTGCATGTCGTGCTTGTCTCTCGTTGACACAGCCCGGCATCGTGACAGGCGTCCGACAGCACGCAGAGCCGCGTCGTCAACCACGGAGATGCCACCATGGCCAGCACCCGATTCGCCCGCCCCGCCACCCAGGCGCCGGGCGCCGCCGAGACCACCCAGCCAGACCTCCTCAGCACGGCGCCCGGCCGGCGAGCCCTCGCCGCCCTGCGCATCGCCGTGGGCTTCGTGTTCCTCTGGGCGTTCCTCGACAAGACCTTCGGGCTCCGGCACAGCACGGGCGCCCCGCGCGAGGATGGCTCCGTGGCGAGCTCGTGGATCGACGGCGGCGCCCCCAGCCAGGGATACCTCCAGAACGGCGCGGTCGGCCCGGCGAAGGACCTGTTCGCGTCGATGGCGAGCCCGCTCACGGACTGGTTGTTCATGCTGGGCATGCTGGGGGTCGGCCTCGCCGTCGTCCTGGGCATCGGCCTGCGGGTCTCCGCCGTGGCGGGCTCCCTGCTGATGATGTCGCTGTGGCTCACCCAGTGGCCGCCGCGGGACGGCTCGATGAACCCCGTGGTCGACCAGCACCTCGCCTACACGCTCGTCCTGATCGTGTGCGCGCTGCTCCTCGCCGGAGACACGTGGGGGCTCGGGCGGCGCTGGGCCAGCCTGCCGCTCGTGCGCCGGGCGCCGGTGCTGCGCTGACCCTGGCGCGCTCCGTCAGGAGGGGGCAGGCGCGCCGATGTCGAGCTCCTGCGAGCCCGGGTCGCCCTCGTCGAGGGCTGATCGGTCCTCGGGGGCGACGGGCAGGCACGGGCCCGCGACCCGCAGCGCGATCGACGGCACGTCGTCGTAGGCGTGCACCGTCACCGCGACCTCCTCCCACGTCCCCCGGGCGGTGCTGCGGGTGCTCTGCGCGGTGACATCGGGGGACCACCCGGTGAGGTCGGTGACGGCTTCGACGACCTGGTCGAACACACCGGTCGAAGGCCCGTCGGCGTCGAGCTGCGCGGTCGCCTCGTACTGCCACTCCACGCCGTCGTCGCTGCACGTCGCCCACCGCCCACTCGCGTGCACGGGGGACAGTCCCGCCCCCTCCACGGCATGAGCGATCTGCTGCAGCCGCGACCGCGCGTCCTCACGCGTCACCTGCATCGTCTCGATCGTCTCGAAGTCCATGCCCGTCCCCTCGGCGTCGTTCTGCGGGTTCGCGCACCCGCCGGCCGTCGCGGCCAGCAGAGCGAGCGTGAGTGCGGCGCGGACCGCGTTCTCGCGGCGGCTCACGGGGCCTCACACCCCCAGACGACGTCGACGGCGCCCGTGCGCCGCACCGCCAGCACATGATCGCCGACCACAGCGGGCACAGTGCACGAGATGTCGAGCAGGCGTTCCGGCCCGCCCTCGACGAGCTCGATGCCCTGGCCATCGAGCTCGGCGGTGAGTCGCCGCCCGGTTGCGCCGAGGGCGCGCTCGGTCACGTGCCAGCCTTGCGCGACGAGGGTGCTCCCCGCGGCTGGCAAGGCGCTGCCGAGGCCCGCAGGGCGCACTACTCGGCCCGCGGCCCGCGCGCGGATCGTGCCCGGGACTCCAGGCTCCCACCCGTGGCGCACGGTGGACGGCGGCTCCGCCCCCGCGGCCACGACGGGCCACATCGCGTGCAGCAGTCGGCCAGCCTCCTGCCGGGCTCCGGCGGCTCGCATCGCCGCGGTCGCCGGATCGATGTCGGGGACAGCGACCGGGACGGCCGCCGCCGCAGGCGGAAGAAGCACGACGGGAATGTCGGGCTGCAGGCGGTGGAACTCGTCGAAGAAGGGGTCCGTCGTCATCGGTGGCTCCGCTCGGTCGGGGCTCGGTCTTCCTCGGGCTCGTCGGACGCGCGCCACCACGGGTCAGTCCGGTGGTCGGCGCGGACCACGTCTGCGTCCAGGCCCGTGACGATGCTCGCCATGTTCGCGAGCGCCTCGCTGTCTGGCTGGTAGTAGCGGGTGTGGTCGGCGATGTTGACCCACTCGTTGCGGTCGGTGAGCTCGGCCTGGAACCGCTGGGCCCCGAAGTCGTCCTCGGCGGGGTCGTTGCCGAGCCCCACGCCACCGAGCCAGTTCTCGGAGTTGAACCAGCCATTCGAGCCGAGGTATGTCACGTAGTCGGTGCTCGCGCTCCCGACCCAGACGTGCTCGGCGCCCACGCCCAACTGCGACGCCTCGCTCACCCCGCTGCCCGCGCCAGGCGAGCCGATCAGCACGATGTCGTCGACGTCGAGTCCGACGTCGACGGCCGCGTGGGCCGTGGTCGTGCTGCCGTAGCTGTGACCCACGACCGTCAGGTGCGGGCGGTCGTCGCCACGGCTGGCGAGGAATCCCGCGACGTCGCGGGCGAGCATCGCGCCGCCATCACGCGCCGAGCCCTCAAGAGCCACCCGACCCGAGTCCCAGTCCGAGGGGGCGTCGTAGCCGACCCAGGCGAGGCTCGCCATCGTGGATCCTGGCGCGGCCCAGCGCGCCTCACGGTAGAGGTTCACCGCGTTGTCGACGTTGCCCCCCAGGCTCCCGGACACGGTGGTGGTCAAGCCGGGGACGTTGATCGCCACGTTGTCCGCCGTGGACATGTCCCCGACGCAGACCAGCGCCCGCCCGTCCCCGGAGAACGCGTAGGGCTCGTAGTCGTAGAGCTGCGCGACCAAGGGCGTCCTGGTCCACGGGTCATCGGTGAGGGCGATCTCCTCGAGCTGGTCTCGCACCGCACGGGCGTTGGCCAGAGCGGCCCGCCCTGCTCTGTCCAGGACGCCAGCGCGCTCGCGGGCCTCGAGGTCGGCGAGATCGCGGTCGAGCAGGGTGCGGTTGGCGGTGTCGCGGGCATCCGCCGGGACGCCGTCGAGCGTCCCGATCACCTCGGGGTACGCGGTCAGCAGCGCAGCACGCTCGTCGGCCGTCAACGACTCCCACCAGGCGGCCGCCTCGTCGGGGACGAGGCCCGACAACGTGGCGCCGGTGCGCCCGCCCGACTTCTCGAGGGCGCTCGCGAGCGGGTCGCCGGTCGCCGCGGCCATGCGCTGCCGTGCCTGGGACGCGCCTGCGGACAGCGATCGCAGCGTCACCGCCAGGTCGTCTTCCGCGGCGAGGGAGTCTCGGCGCAGCGTCGCGCTCTCGTGGGCCACGCCGTCGACCTCGCCGCGGAGCCGCAGCGCGGACTGCAGCAGCTCGAGCGCGACGTCCGGGCGGGGCACGGGCAGGGAGGCTCGCGCCTGCCGCCAGAAGGCGTCGACCTGTCGATCGAGGTGGGCCGCGGCGTCCGCGAGGCGATCGGCACGGGACAGCAGTGCCTCCAGCGTCGCCGCGTAGGAGTCTGCGGCGGTGGCCGCGGCCCGCAGCGCGTCGGCGGCGTCCGCGAACGCTCCGCCCACCGGCCGCACATGCGCGACGAAGCTCGTCGCCGCGGGTCCCGACCAGCCGCGCCCTCTGCCCACCGCGGCGGTGGACGTCGTCACCCAGGAGCCTCTCTCGTCGAGAGCCGTCGCGCTCCGTCGGAGCTGATGAGCCCAGGACCTGGCAGCCCATGGGCTGCCGTCGGGCTGGTAGGTGGCCGCCGGGCGTGCGGGCAGAGACAGGATCATCGCGGCGTCCGCGTGAGGCATGTGGCCGCCGCCCGGGCGTCGACGGCCAGGTAGGCGGCTGATGTCGACACGAGCTCGTGCTGGACAGTGGTCGCGTGGTCGGCCAGCTGGCCGAGCGCTCCCGACCACGCGTCCGTGAACGCCGCGACGGCCGGTCCCACGTGCTCGCACCAGCCTGCGTCACGTTCGACGAGCGCCCGCGCCGTCCCGCGGACCTCGACCGCCGTCTGCCGCCAGCCGGCGGCGAGGGCCTCGAGGCGAGCGTGGTCGACGACGACCTCCCCGTCCACTGGACCTCCCCGCATGCTCGTTCCGGTGAGCCTGCTGGTCAGCGGCCTGGGCGGGAGGCTACAGCAGGCCGCGCCCCGCGGCGGGCCGGCCAGGGAGGGGTGGTTCTCGAGCGGTCGCGTTGTGCCACCCTGCTCCCATGAGTGGACGTGTCGCCGAGAGAGACGTGGCGGTGGCCGTCAACGCCCAACGATGGACGGATCTGGCCTTCGCGCACTGGCGGTACGACCAGCGCACGCTGCAGCGGCTCGTCCCGCGAGGGCTCGAGGTGCAGGTGCTGGACGGATCGGCCTGGCTCGGGCTCGTCCCGTTCCGGATGGGCGGGGTGCGGACGCCGCCGCTCCCGCCGGTGCCGGGCTGGTCGGACTTCCCCGAGCTGAACCTCCGCACCTACGTGCGAGGACCCGACGGCCGGGAGGGCGTGTGGTTCTTCTCGCTCGCGTGCCCCCGCCGCGCGTTCGTCGCGGCGATGCGCGGCGTCGGCCTGCCGTACCAGTTCGCGCGGTCCGAGGTCACGTCCACGCAGGCCGGGCCGGGGGCGGCCGCCACTCGCTACCGATTCGACAGACCGGGCTCGCGCTCGCGTCCGCCGTGGAGCCTGGACGCGAGGGTCGTGGTGGGGGAGCCGCTCAGCGAGGCCTCCCGGACGCCCCTCGTCGACGCGCTGACCGGTCGCTGGGCCGCGTACAGCCGCGCCGCGGGGAGGCTGTGGCGCATCCCCATCAGCCACGAGCCGTGGCCGCTGCACGCGGCGGACATCGTCGGGGACCTGACCGCCCCGGTCACCGCCGCCGGGCTCCCCGCCCCCAACGAGGCGCCGCTGGCGCACTACTCGCCGGGCGTGGCGAGCCGCATCGGCCTGCCAGGCCCTGCTGGCTGAGCCAGGCCTGGCGGCCCGCGGTGGTCAGCCGAGCCCTGCCTCGTGGACGCACCGTGCGATCTGCACCCGGTTCGTCGCGTGGAGCTTGCTGAACAGGCTGCCCACGTGCGTCTTGACCGTCGCGACGCCGAGGTGGTGCGCGCGTGCGATCTCGGCGTTCGACAGGCCCTGCGCCACCGCGACGGCGATCTCCCGCTCCCGCGGGGTGAGCCGCCCGATCCGCTCCTGGGCCAGGCGTCGGGCCGTGTCGGTCCCGCCCTGGGTTGCCGCGGCGATGACCTGCGCGGTCACGGTGGGCGAGAGGATGGGCTCCCCGGCGGCGACCCGACGCACCGCGTGGACCAGTCGGGCGGCAGGAGTGTCCTTGAGCAAGAACCCGGCGGCGCCGTGGCGCAGGGCTGTGAGCACCATCTCGTCGGTGTCGAAGGTGGTCAGCACGATGATCCGGGCGCGTGAGCCCTGCTCGACCAGCCGGCGGGTGGCGGTCAGACCGTCCGTCCGCGGCATCCGGATGTCCATGAGGACGACGTCGGGGGAGGCGCCGGTCACGAGCGCGACGGCCTCGTCCCCGTCGGTCGCCTCCCCGACGACCTCGATCAACGGGTCGCCGCCCAGGATCATCCGCAGCCCGGTCCGCACCAGCGGGTCGTCGTCCACGATCACGGTGCGCACCAGCGTCTGGCCGGGGACCGGCCGCTCGCTCATCTGTGCTCCCATGGGAGGGAGGCTGTCACAAGGAAAGCCCCGCTGTCGTCGACGCCGTGGGTCAGCACCCCACCGGCCAGCGACGCCCGCTCCTCCAGGCCGGTGAGCCCCCAACCGGCGCCGGGGACGGCCCCGAGCGGAAGCGTGCGGGGCGCCGCGTTGCGGACCTCCACCGTCAGGTGATCCCCCTCCCGCGCCAGCCGGAGCGCGACGGGGGCGCCGGGGGCGTGCTTGCGGGCGTTCGTCAGGGCTTCTTGCACGATCCGGAACGCGGTCCGCGACAGGGTGGGCGGTATCGAGGAGAGGGCCTCGGCGCCCGGTCCGGCTTCGGCGGGCGTCTCGCCGAGAGGATCGGCAAGGCCCGCCACGTCCAGGCGCACCGGCGTGCCGGCGTCTGTCGTCGCCGCCAGCAGGAGCCGTAGGTCGAGCAGGCTGGGCTGGGGTGGCTCGGCCTCGGCGAGACCCTCGATCTCCGGGCTCCCCGCACGAAGCACCCCGAGCACCTGGCGAAGCTCGATCAACGCGTGGTGGGCGTTCTCCTCGATGATCGCGGCGGTCTGCGCGGTCTCGGCCGCGGTGAGGTCCGTGCGGTAGGTCAGCGCGCCGGCGTGCATCGCGACCAGCGAGATCCGGTGCGCGAGCACGTCGTGCATCTCCCGGGCGATGCGGGTGCGCTCCGCCTCCCGGGCCGCGTCTGCCTTGAGCGCCTGCTCTCGCTCGTTCGTCTCGGCCCGCTCCTGGAGCGTGTCGACCAGCTCCCGGCGCGCCCCGATGTAGAACCCCGTGGCCACACTGGCCACGTAGACGGCGATGGTGACCGCCCCCGTCACGATCATGTACGGGGTGGACGACTCGACCCCGGGGAGCGCGGGGCGGTACAGGCCCTGGTAGACGGCCCCGGCGATGAGCCACACGAGGCCGACGATCGCGGCGCCGGGCCAACGGCGACGGGTGCTCATCGACACGGCTGCGAGCATCGACGCCCCGACAGCCGCCCCCGACAAAGTCGACAGCGCGGCGGTGATCCCCGCGATCAGCACCGGGCGCCGGCGGCGGAGCGGCAGCAGCGCCAGAGCGATGACGCCCAGGCCCAGGTCGAGGAGCAGGACCGCGGCGAGCACCTCCATGTCCTCGTCCGGCAGTGGGGGTCCGTCGATGGGCAGCACGTCGCTGGCCACCGCGAGCCACAGGATGGCCGCGACACCGAAGGCGGCGAGATAGCGCCAGATCCGTGACCAGGGCCTGAGCGGGGCGGACGGGGCCAAGACGGGCATACCGGCAAGGCTAGGCGGCTGCCGCGCCCGCCGCCTCCACCCCGCGGCGAGGACCCGCTGCGACCAAAGGGGGAGGGGCGCCATGCTCGCGACCGATCCGCCGACCCCATGCGCGGCGGCACCGTGGACGCATGATCACAGCAGAGAACCTCACCAAGCGATACGGCGCACGCGCCGCAGTCAACGACGTCTCGTTCGAAGCGCGGCCCGGCCGTGTCACCGGCTTCCTCGGTCCCAACGGCGCGGGCAAGTCCACGACCATGCGCATGATCTGCGGCCTGGCGACCCCCACGTCGGGGAAGGCCACGATCCTGGGCAAGCCCTTGCGGGAGATCGTGTCGCCTGGGCACAGCGTGGGTGTCCTGCTGGACGCGTCCGCGCAGCACGCCGGGCGCACCGGCCGGGAGACTCTCGCGTTGTCCGCCCACCTGATGGGCCTGCCCGCCAGCCGGGTGGACGCGGCACTCGCGCGGGTCGGACTCACGGCGGCGGAGTCCCGCGGCCGCACCCGCACCTACTCGCTCGGCATGCGCCAGCGGCTAGGCCTGGCCCATGCCCTGCTCGGCGACCCAGCCGTGCTCATCCTCGACGAGCCGGCCAACGGCCTCGACCCGGCGGGCATCCGCTGGATGCGGGACCTGCTGCGCGGATTCGCCGGCCAAGGCGGCACCGTGCTGCTGTCCTCGCATCTCCTGCGCGAGATGGAGGCGGTGTGCGATGACCTCATCATCATCGGCGGGGGCAAGGTGCTCGCGCACGGCAGCGCGGAGTCCTTGCTCATCGGTCCGGGCACCCGGGTGCGCAGCGACGACGACCCGGCGCTCGCGCGGGTCCTGGCCGAGGCGGGCCACGGAGTCGACCGCGTCGATGACGGCGCGTTGATCACGCCGGCCACCACGGTCGACGTCGGGCGGCTCGCCCTCGCGGCCTCCATCTCCCTCACCGAGCTGCGCGCTGAGAGCAGCACAGGACTCGAACAGCTGTTCTTCGACACGACCGCCCAGCACGGGCGAGAGGAGACCGCCGCATGAGCGCCGCGGCCATCACCCGTCCCACTGGCCCCGACGGCACGGCAGAGCCCCGTGCCTGGCCACCAGTCCCGTTCACACGGCTCACCATGGTCGAGCTGCGCAAGCAGCTGGACACACGCGCCGGCGTGTGGCTGATGGTGGCGATCGTCGTCGTCAACGCGGCGATCATCGCGCTGACGCTCACTGCCCTCGACCCGGAGGAGCTCACCTGGGCGAGCCTCACCGAGGCCGCCTCGGTCGGGCAGCTCATCCTGCTGCCGCTCCTGGGCATCCTCGCCGCGACCGGGGAATGGTCGCAGCGCACAGCCCTGACGACATTCGTCCTCGAACCGCGGCGCACCCGTGTGACGCTCGCCAAGATCACCTCGTCGGTGGCGTTGGGACTCGTGGTGACAGCGGGAGCATTCGCGGCCGCGGCTGCCTTCAACGTGCTCGGCATGGCGTTGCGGGACGGCGATGGATCCTGGTCCATGAGTGCGGCGGTGATCGGTGGGAACATCCTCGCCCTGGTGTTCCTGGTCGTGCAGGGTGTGGCGTTCGGCTTGGCGCTGATCAACACCCCGATGGCGATCGTCGCCTACCTCGCCCTGCCGACGGCGTGGTCATTGCTCGTCGCGCTGGTCGAGGGCGCCAGAGGGCCTGCGGAGTGGCTCGACGTGAACGCGACGCTGCAGCCGCTCCTCGCCGGCGAGATGGCCGGCGGCGACTGGGCTCGCCTCGGCGTCTCCGCGGCGGTGTGGGTCGCTGTGCCCCTGGCGATCGGACTGTGGCGCACCGGACGCCGCGAGGTCGCCTGACCGCTCAGCACGGCAGGGCCGTCCCGGACGGGGACGGCCCTGCGGTGCTGTCCGGGTGGGGGACGGCGGCCTCTGCCGATCCCAGGCCTTTGAGCGCCCGGTCGTGTCAGCTGGTGCTCGTTCGCCGGGCGCCCCCGCGACGGCGCGTGCCGGTCCGGAGTAGCAGCGCACCCGTGAGCACCAGGAGGAACGCGCCCGTGGCCGCTGCGACGAGGTCCGCTCCCGTCTGGGCGAGCCGGTCGGCCCGAGGCGTCTCGACGGCGCCGCCGCGGCCGGGAGCGGCCTGCGCGGTGTCGTAGCGCAGGACGGTCATGGCCTCGCTGTCGACGCCCACCAGGACGATGTAGTGCTCCCCGGCGCCGAGCGCCACCCCGGTCAGCGTCACCCGCCCCGCCGCCACGGCGAACGTGCCGAGGTACGTCGGGTCGGAGTAGACGAACGCGGTGACCGCCGAGTCGCCGGCGGTCCACGGCAGGGTCAGCGTCACGGTTCCCGGCAGCTGGGCGAGGTCGAGTCCCGGAACAGCGCCGGCCAGGTCCGTGGCGTCGGGGAAGCGCGCGGCGAGCTCCCCGTGGTCCGCGCCGGCCTGGACGCGGACGTCCCAGACGGACAGCCGGGCGGGTTCGCTCGGGGTGTGGGCGCTGTCGGTCCAGGTCACCACCGCGCGGTACCAGGAGTCGCCGCCGACGGTGACGGGGACCGAGAGGGCGAGCCCGTCGGAGCCCGGCACGTCGCGCCATGAGGCGGTCGCGCCCGGCTTCGCGGCCGAGGATGTGACCTGCCACCGGACAGACGACACGGTGCTCGGCTCGGCGACCTCGATCGCGAACCTCGCCGTCGCCCCGGGGACGACGGCGAGCCGGTCCGACGGCTGGACGGTGATGGCCTGCACCGGTGGCGTGCGGGCCACGGTGACGGCCAGCACCGCCTCGGTGCGGTTGCCCGCCAGGTCGACCGCGGCGACCCGGACGGTGCGCGGCCCGGCTCCGGCGGCGGCCGGGTCACGCAGCACCAGGCGGTCTCCCCGCACGACGAACCGGCCGTTGTCCGTGTCGCCTGGGCCGGCGACCAGGATGAACGCGGGCTGCCCAGTCGCGCCTGTGGCCGTCAGCACCCCGGCTGCGGCGTCGGGGCCGGCGTCCGCGCGGACCGGGGTCGGGTCCAGGATGGGAAGGGTCGGCGCCGTCAGGTCGATCAGGAGCACCCCGCCTGACGCCCAGTCTGGGCTGGTGTTGCCCGCGGCATCGGTCTGCCGGATCCGCACCGCGCCCGCGGCGTGCGCGCCCTCGGGCAGCACCAGCTGGTCTGCCGTCCCGGGGGACCAGGTCGCCCCGCCGTCGGCGGACCACGCCCAGGCGCCGCCCTGCTCGAGGCCTGCCACCTGAACCCGGCCGTCGGACGTCACGCCGTCGGTCGCGCTCGCGCCCGTGTCGCGGGCCAGCGCGGCGACGGGCGGGGCGGGGGTGACGCCGTCGACGAGGACGCGGTCCGTCGAGCCCACCGCGTTCAGCGTTGTCACCAGGTTGGCCCCGATGGCAGTGCGCAGCGTGCCGCCGTTCGGGGTCAGAGCCCCGACCGAGATCCCGTCCGCGTCCTGCCAGCCGGCCTGGACGGTGGCCGCGAAGGTCAGCGTCGTGCCCCCGCTCCCGGACGCGTAGTCCGCGCGTGCGGCGGTGGCGCCGATCACCAGTGCCAGCGACGGCGTGCCCCCGGTGGTGTCGACCTGCACAGCCTCCTGCGTGTTGACGTGGAACTCCAGCACGGCGCCGATCCCGTACAGCCCGTCCGCGGGCACGGAGACCGAGGTCACCGCCGGGAAGGGGGCGCCGATCACCAGTGTCTGCTCGGCGGTCGGGGAGACGTTTCCGGCAGGGTCGGTGGCCGTGACGACGACCGGGTTCGAGCCGGCGGTGTTCAGCGCGAGCGTGCCCTTGGTGGGGTGCGCGACGGCAAGGTCCAGCGTCCACGCGCGGGCGCCCGACGCCGAGGTGGCGTACGTCGCCCCGCCCACGATGAGGGTGATGGTGGCGCCGCTCTCGGCGGTCCCGGTGATCGTGGGCAGGGAGCTGGTGGTGGTGGCGGCGGAGGTGATCACCGGCGCGGCGGGGGCCACCGCGTCGACCGTGTACTCCTCACCGCTGGTGAAGCCGTCCTGGATCGGCCCACCGATCACCTCACCCCCATCGACCTTCTCGATCCCGGTCCCGCCTTGAACGAGATCGAGGCGCAGAATGCCGACACCCCTGAGCCCGTCGACAGTGACGTGCCAGGTGTCCCCTCCACCGCTCACTGCGGCGATGGAGCCGCTGACGCCGCCGATGGTGTACAGCCTGAAGTCCCCGGCGTCCACCCCTGCGACCGCGGCGTCGAACGTCACGACGTAGGTCAGCGTCGCGCCAGCCCCGACGACGGCGGGGGCGCCGGCGACGCGCGAGATGCCCGTGACGGCGGGCGGGCCGGCGGCCACTGCCGGGGCGCTCCCGACCAGCGGGATCAGCATGCCGACCACGAGCGCCAGGGCAAGGCGGAGCCGGGCCCGCCCCGCGGGCCGGGCAGCGGCGCCCTGAGCGTGTGCGGGGCGTACGGGAGCAGGGAACGACATGACCACGACCTTCGCGAGACCGACCGGAGCGGGTGTCTCCAGGCGTCGGCCCACGACGGACCGTGAGGCCCATGGTGGCACGCGTGGCCGGGCCCTCCGCGCAATCTCCGGCCTCCGCCGACGGGTGAATTCGTCGACGTTCCCGCAGGTCAGGGCCGATTTCACATCATCAGGGAGGATTGCTCCCTCCCCGCGTCGCGGGGGACGGGGAAGGCTGTGGGATGCCCGCTTCCCCGGGCATGGCAAGAGCCCCAGGTCGATGACCTGGGGCTCTGCTGGTGGGCGATACTGGGATCGAACCAGTGACCTCTTCCGTGTCAGGGAAGCGCGCTACCGCTGCGCCAATCGCCCAATGCGTTCCTGCGAGGTGGAGATGGGATTCGAACCCACGTGGACGGCTTTGCAGGCCGCTGCCTAGCCACTCGGCCACTCCACCATGAGAGCCGGTCCCGTCCGGCGCGCAAGCGCCCCGGACCGAGATCCATCTCCGAGCGGACGACGGGATTCGAACCCGCGACCCTCACCTTGGCAAGGTGATGCTCTACCACTGAGCCACGTCCGCATGACGGTCCCGACGGCTCTCACCGGCGTTTCCCGTGCGTGAGAACAATAGCCGACTCTGAGGGTGGTGGTGTCACCCGGCTCGCCGTTGCCGCCCTGGCCGGCCACCACCATGCTGGCTGTGACGGTCGGATCCGGCGCGAGCCGGTGGCGTGGGGAGGCGCGCATGGCACGACGACGTGTGGTGGTCGCGGCGGCCGGGCTGGTGGGCGTGGCGCTGCTCATGGCGGCCTGCGCGCCGGGGCCCAACTACGCCGCGGAGGCAGGAGGGGCGGACCCGGCCGGCTTCTGGCTAGGGCTGTGGCAAGGCCTGATCAGCCCGATCGTGTTCGTGGTGTCCCTGTTCACGGACACCGTGAACATCTACGAGGTCGACAACAATGGGAACTGGTACAACTTCGGCTTCATGCTCGGCGTGTCGCTCGCTTTCGGGGGCGCCGCCGGATCCGGGGGCGCGGGGCGCCGGCGCCGGAGGACGTGAGGCCGGGCTCGCAGCGGGCGGCAGGAATCCACCAGGCCTTGCACCATGCCGAGGCGCAGGGCAAGCAGCTCGACCTCGTCGAGCGGTTGTTCAGCGCGCACTTCGAGGAGGGGCGGCACATCGGGCGCGCCGAGGAGCTCGCCGAGCTGGCC
>Ga0233375_1000926_pt1 | contig 14341 bp, 14 predicted proteins | sample ElkDunMinimDraft_10_FD_191539 | JGI IMG/M metagenome (GOLD analysis project Ga0233375, IMG submission 191539) | Fecal eukaryotic communites from dung pellets of Tule Elk in California, USA - Elk Dung E16 | ecosystem: Host-associated > Mammals > Digestive system > Large intestine > Fecal | place... | reverse complement strand
CGTCGCCGTCGTGGTGGTGGTCGTGCTGGCCTGGCGTCCGTGGGCCGCCGAGACCCCGACCGTGCCGGTGACGCCGTCGCCCACGTCGTCGGCGGCCCCCACGCCGCCGCCGAGCCCGTCCGACGCGCCGACGGTGATCACGCCGGCGCCCGTCCCGGGTGCCGACGCCGTGTTCGACGAGACCACGGCGGCCACCCTCCTGGCGACGTCCGCGGACCTGGAGAGCAGCGTCCCCGCGGCCGTGGACGGCGTCACGCGGCGGGTCGAGCCCGGCACCGTGCCGTGGGGCCTGCCGGAGGGGTCGCGCGTCGACCCGGAGTCGTGCACGACCGCCGTCACCGTGGTCGGGACGCCCCCGACGCACCACGACGCCACGGCATGGGGCAACGAGGAGATGACGTTCGTCGAGGACGTCGTCGTGCTGCTCGACGCGGCCGCGGCACGGGCGTCGTTCCGTGCGCTCGTCACGGTGGTCGACGAGTGCCCGCGGTACACGCTGGTCGACGCGGCCGGCGGCCGCACCACGTGGACCGCCGAGCCCGCCCTCGAGGGGCAGGGCGTGTTCCCCGCGATCGTCCAGGAGATCACCGTGCAGACGGGCGACGACGACACCCGGCAGCAGACGACCGGGCACGTCCTGGTGGGCAACGCGATCGTCACCTGGACGGCGACCGCCCTGCGCGCCGAGGCGCGGGACGACGCGCAGGCCGCGCTCGGGACCCCCGCCGACCTCAGCGAGATGGTGGAGCAGCGGGCGCTGTCGGCGGTCCGCGCACTGCTCTGAGCGCTGGGGAGCGGCCCGCGGGACGGGGTGCGCCCGTCCGCGCCTAGGGTGGACGCGTGCACGGTGAGTACAAGGTCCCCGGTGGCAAGCTCGTGGTCGTCGACCTGGACGTCGTCGACGGTCTGCTGCGGGACGTGAGCCTGTCGGGAGACTTCTTCCTCGAGCCGGACGAGGCGCTGGGGGTGATGGCCGCCGCGCTGGACGGCACGCCGCGGGACGCCCCGGTCGCCCGGCTCGTCGGCGTCGTCGACGAGGCCCTGCGCCTGGCCGTCGACGAGGGCCGCATCGCCGGCCCCGTCGCGATGGTCGGCTTCGACACGCGCGCCGTCGCACTGGCCGTGCGCCGCGCGCTGGGGCTGTCCACCGCGTGGTCCGACCACGAGTTCGCGCTGCTGCACCCCGGCCCGCTGCCCCCGGCCCTGCACACGGCGCTGGACCAGGTGCTCACGGAGGAGCTCGCGGCCGGGCGCCGTGGCCCGACCCTGCGGTTCTGGGAGTGGGAGGAGCCGGCCGTCGTCATCGGCTCGTTCCAGTCGCTGCGCAACGAGGTGGACTCCGAGGCGGCCGCACGGCACGGCGTGACGGTCGTGCGGCGCATCTCGGGGGGCGGCGCCATGTTCATGGAGGCCGGCAACTGCATCACGTTCTCGCTGGTGGTGCCCGGCTCGCTGGTGGACGGGATGTCGTTCGAGGACTCGTACGCGTTCCTCAACGACTGGGTGCTGGGGGCGCTGGCCGACGTCGGCGTGGTCGCCACGACGAGCGGTCTGAACGACATCGCCTCACCGGCGGGCAAGATCGCCGGGTCGGCGCAGAAGCGACTGGCGAGCGGTGCGGTGCTGCACCACGTGACCATGGCCTACGACATCGACGCGGACAAGATGCTCGAGGTGCTGCGGGTCGGGCGCGAGAAGCTCTCCGACAAGGGCACCCGCTCCGCCAACAAGCGCGTGGACCCGGTGCGCTCGCAGACCCGGCTGCCGCGCGAGCAGGTGATCGACGCGTTCGTCGCGCACTTCCGGTCCCGGTACCGCACCGTCGACGACGAGCTGCGTCCCGACGAGCTGGCCCGGGCGCGCGAGCTCATGGTCAGCAAGTTCTCCGACCCCGCGTGGACCGCCCGCGTGCCCTGACCGGGCGCACCTGCGACGGCGCTCACGCGCCCCAGGTCAGGACGACGACGAGCGCCGCGCCGCCCAGCAGCACCAGGGCGGCGGCGCAGGTGGTGACGAGACGCCCCCCGGGGTCGCGCCCGACGGACCGTGCCGCGGCCGCTCGGGCGGTCCGCGGCGCGGCGTGCACGCCGGTGCGGCGGCGCCGCGCCGCCCGCAGCAGCACCACCGCCAGCGCGGTGCCGGCCGCGGCGACGCCCCACGCGGGCACGCCCCACGCCTCGGAGAGGAGCCGCCCGGCCGCGACGGAGCCCGCCACGAGCCCGAGGGCGGTGCGCCGCCAGGCCAGCGCCGTGCGCTCGGCGGCGAGCGAGGAGGTCATGCCCGCAGCAGGCCGACGAGCACGAGCACGCCGGCCACGGCCACGCCCGCGACGAGCAGCCCGAAGCCCACGGGCGCGGGCAGCGGGTCACCCCGGCGCATCGCCCGCTCCGTGCGGGACCACCCCCACCAGGCCACGGCGGGCGCCAGCGTGCCCAGGGCGATGAGCACGACGGCGGCCGCCAGCCGCAGGTGCGGCTCCACGGGCAGGTCGAGCGCCTCGAGCGCGACACCGCCCGCGAGCAGTGCGAGCCCGGTGCGCGCCCAGGCCAGGAAGGTGCGCTCGTTGGCCAGCGAGAAGCGGGCGTCGGGCTCGGCGCCCACGGCGTAGACCCACCGGGGGAACCGGCGGTCGGACGTGCGCGTCCCGCTGCGCTGCGCCGCGGCAGCGTCGTCCGCAGCGGCAGCGTCGTCCGCACCGGGTGTCGCTGGCGTCACGCGGCGGCTCCGCCGGCCGGGCGCCGCGCCCCGAACACCGCGGTGCCGAGGCGCACGAGGGTCGATCCTTCCGCGACGGCGGCCTCCAGGTCCCCGCTCATGCCCATCGAGAGGCCGTGCGCGTCGGCCGTCCCCGGTGCACCGCCCGCGAGCACCTCGTCGCGCAGGGCCCGCAGCCGCGCGAACCCGTCACGGACCACGCGCTCGTCGTCGCTGCGCGCGCCGATGGTCATGAGGCCGACGAGCCGCAGGCCGGGCAGGGCGGCGACCCGCGCCGCCAGGTCCGGTGCGGCCTCCGGCGTGACGCCGTGCTTGGTGGCCTCACCCGACACGTTGACCTGGACCCATACCTCGAGCGGTTCCGGACGGTCCCGGACCCGGTCGGACAGGCGGCGGGCGAGGGCCTCGTCGGCCACCGACTCGACGGCCGACGCCCACCGCAGCGCCGCCCTCACCTTGTTCGACTGCAGCGGCCCGATGACGTGCCACGTGGGGGAGAGGTCCGCCAGGGCCGGAGCCTTGGCGGTGAGCTCCTGGACCCGGTTCTCGCCCAGCAGCACCGGTGGCGTCCCCGCGCCGCCGGCCCGCGCCGCCGCATCGGCCGCCAGGGCCGCCCGGACCGTGGTGACGTCCATCGTCTTCGACGCGAGCAGCACCTGCACCGCGCCCGGGGGTCGTCCGGCCGCGGCACACGCGGCGGCGACCCGCTCCTGCACCTGCGCCAGCCGGCGCGCGACGTCCTCGCTGCTCACGACCCCCGACGGTACCCGCCCCCGGCGCCGGCGCGGAGTCAGGGGCTCCCCGGCGCGGCCCGGCGGGCGAAACCCGCCGCCGCGCCCCGCCCGTGTGGCGGACCCGACCCACCCCGTCGCATGCTGACGGGATGGAGGGGTGCACGGGAAGACTGCTCGTCGCGGCGCCCGGACTGCGCGACCGCAGCTTCCGGCGCAGCGTCGTGCTCGTGCTCGAGCACGCCGGGGAGGGGGCGTTGGGGGTGGTGCTCGACCACCCGCTGGAGGTCGACGCGACCTCGGTCCTGCCGCAGTGGCAGCCGCACCTGAGCATGCCGAGCCGGCTGTTCCAGGGCGGGCCCGTGGCGCGGGACACCGCGCTGGCGCTGGCCGACGTCGCGGACGGTGAGACGCCGCCCGGTGTGCGGCACCTGGGTGACCGCCTCGCCGTGGTCGACCTGGACGCGCCGCCGGTCCTCGTCGTCGACGCGGTCCGGGCGCTGCGCGTCTTCATCGGGTACGCCGGCTGGTCCGCCGGGCAGCTCGACGAGGAGATCGAGGCGGGCGGCTGGTTCGTCGTCGAGCACGTGCCGGGGGACGTCTTCACGCCGGATCCCGGCGGTCTCTGGCGGCGGGTGCTGCGCCGCCAGCCGGGGGACCTCGCGCTGCTGTCCACCGCCCCGGACGACGCGTCGCTGAACTGAGGGACCAGGGTCGGGTCCGGGACCTTCCGGATGCCCTGCGGGGCCGTCGCCGTGGCACGGTAGGACCGTGAAGACCCTGCTGAACGTGATCTGGCTGGTGTTCGCCGGCGCCTGGCTCGCCCTGGGCTACGTGGCCGCCGGCATCGTGTGCTGCCTGCTGGTCGTGACCATCCCGTTCGGCATCGCGTCGTTCCGCATCGCCAGCTACGTGCTGTGGCCGTTCGGGCGGACCGTCGTCGAGAAGCCGACAGCGGGCGCCTGGTCGACGATCGGGAACGTGATCTGGGTGCTGGTGGCCGGCATCTGGCTGGCCGTCGGGCACGTGGCGACGGCGATCCCGCTGTTCGTCTCGATCATCGGCATCCCCATGGGTATCGCCAACCTCAAGCTCATCCCGGTGTCCCTGGTGCCGCTGGGCAAGGAGATCGTGCCGACGGACCGCGCGTTCGCGGCCTACGGGCGCTGACGGCCGTCAGCCGCGGGCGACGTCCGCCACGACCGCGTCGGTGAGCCGCACGAGGGCGTCGGGGGTCAGCTCGACGTCCAGGCCGCGCCGACCGCCCGACACCAGGACCGTGTCGACGAGCCAGACGGTCTCGTCGACGACCGTGCGCAGCCGGGTGCGCTGCCCGAGCGGCGAGATGCCACCGACGACGTAGCCCGTCGCGCGCTCGGCGGCGTGCGGGTCGGCCATCGCGGCCCGCTTGCCGCCGACGGCCGCGGCCAGGGCCTTGAGGTCGAGCCGGCCGGTCACGGGGACGACCGCGACGGTGAGCGCACCGTCGACCTCGGCGACGAGGGTCTTGAAGACCTGCTCGGGCGGCACGCCCAGGACGTGCGCTGCCTCCAGGCCGTACCCGAGGTCGTTCGCGGGGTCGTGCTCGTACGCGTGCGGGGTGTGCGGCACGCCCGCTGCGGTGAGCGCGACGAGGGCGGGCGTCCCGGCGCCCGTGCGCGCGTCCTTCCTGGCCACCCACCCAGGGTAGGCGTCAGAGCCGGACGCCCACGACGGCCCCCACGCCGTAGGTCACGGCCATCGCCAGGGACCCGCCGACGACGTTGCGCAGGATCGAGCGCGTGCGGGAGGCGCCGGTGAACCGGGACGACGCCCACCCGGTCAGGACCAGCGCCACGACGACGGACCCGAACGTCACCGGGACGCGGGTGGCGACCGACCACGGCGCGAGGACCACGAGCAGCGGCACGAGCCCGCCGACGGTGAACGCGACGAGGGACGCGAGCGCCGCGTGCCACGGGTTGGTGAAGTCGTCGGGCTCGCCGATCGGGGTCCCGGCGGACGCCGCGACGCGCTCCGCGTCCCGCTGGCTGCTCACCGACACGTACTCGCCCGACGCCATCGACAGTGCGCCGGCGACGAGCGCCGCCCCGCCGGCCAGCGCGATGGTCCGCGTGGACGCGGCCGCCCCGGCGACCCCGACGACGGTGGCGGCGACGGACACGATCCCGTCGTTCGCGCCGAGCACGCCCGCGCGCAGCCAGTTGAGGCCCGCGCTCGAGACGTGCGGCGAGGACGTGGCGCGCTGCCGGTCGCGGCGCTGCGCGCCGCGCCACATCACCAGACCCGCGAGGCGGGTCGCCGTCGTCGACATCTCCCCACGGTGGCACGGGAACCCGGGGATGTCACCGCAGGAGAGGCTGGCCTGACCTGCGCGGACACGGCACCGGACCGGTCCGCTGCCCGGTCCTCAGAGCGGCCCGACGTCCAGGACGCGCAGGCGGACCTCGCCCGCCTCGTCGGACGCGGCGAGGTCGACGAGGGCGTCGATCCGCCAGTCGTGGTCCCCGGCCGGGTCGTCGAGGAGCTGGCGGACGAACCACGTCCCCGCGGCGGGCCCGTGGGCGTCGGCGGGGGAGCCCGGCGTGACCTGGAACAGGCCCGGTCCGCGCGCGGCGGGGCCGGTGCCGATCTCGTCGTGGTCGTCGAAGTAGGGCTCGATCGCGTCGGCCCAGCGGTCGGCGTCCCACGGCACGCCCTCGGCGTCCACGTCACCGAGGGCCGCCAGGGCGCCCCAGCGCTCGCGGGCGGCGAGCTCGACGCGCCGGAACAGCGCGCCACGCACGAGCGCCCGGAACACCCGCGGGTCGGCGGTGACGGGAGGCGGCGGGGCGTCCTCGGAGTCCGCGTCGTCCTCCTCCAGCACGGCGTCCGGGTCGGACAGCCGCTCCCACTCGTCGAGCAGGCTGGAGTCCGTGCGGCGCACCAGGTCACCGAGCCACGCGACGATCTCCTCGAGCTCCTCGGTGCGGCGGTCCTCCGGGACCGTGCGCCGCAGCGCGCGGTACGCGTCGGCCAGGTAGCGCAGCAGCACGCCCTCGGTGCGGTCCAGCGAGTACAGCTGCACGTACTCGGCGAACGTCGCGGCGCGCTCGTGCATCTCGCGGACCACGGACTTGGGGGACAGCGTGAGGTCGGCGACCCACGGGTTGGTGCGCCGGTAGGTGGCGAACGTGGCCTCGAGCAGCTCGGCCAGCGGACGGGGGTAGGTGACCCCCTCGAGCAGCGCCATGCGCTCGTCGTAGTCGAGTCCCTCGGCCTTCATGGCCGCCACGGCCTCGCCGCGGGCCTTGTTCTCCTGCGCGGCCAGCACCTGGCGCGGGTCGTCCAGGGTGGCCTCGATGACCGAGACGACGTCGTGCGCGTAGCCCGGGTCCTGCGGGTCGAGCAGGTCGAGCGCGGCGTACGCGAACGGCGAGAGCGCCTGGTCGAGCGCGAAGCTCGCGGGCAGGTCCGCGACGAGCTGCACGGTCCGGCGCCGTCCCTTCGGGGCTGCCGGGTCGTCCACCCAGGGCCGCTCGACGACGCCCCCGGCGCGCAGCGAGCGGTACACGTCGACGGCGCGGCGCACGTGGCGCGACCGTGCCCCGGCCGGCTCGTGGTTGTCGGTGAGCAGGTGCGTCATGACGGCCACGGGGTCGCCGCGGCCGTCGCGGCCGCGCTGCAGCACGTGCAGGACCATGGCGTGCGACACCTGGAAGCTCGACGTGAGCGGCTCGGGCGGGGCGTCGCGCAGCCGCTCGAACGTCTTGTCGGTCCAGTTCACGTGCCCGCTGGGCGCCTGCTTGCGGACGATCTTCTTCTGCTTGCGCGGGTCGTCCCCGGCCTTGGCCAGCGCCTTGCGGTTCTCGATGACGTGGTCGGGCGCCTGCACGACGACCTCGCCGACGGTGTCGAACCCCGCGCGCCCCGCGCGTCCGGCGATCTGGTGGAACTCGCGTGCCGTGAGGTGCCGCATGCGGACGCCGTCGTACTTCACCAGGCTCGTGAGCACCACGGTGCGGATGGGGACGTTGATGCCGACGCCGAGGGTGTCGGTGCCGCACACGACGGGCAGCAGGCCCTTCTGCGTGAGCCGCTCGACCACCCGGCGGTACTTGGGCAGCATCCCCGCGTGGTGCACGCCGACGCCGTGGCGCAGCAGCCGCGACAGCGTCTTGCCGAAGCCGGGGCCGAACCGGAAGCCGCCGAGCTCGGCGGCGATCGCGTCGCGCTGCTCGCGGCTCGCCAGGGGCGTCGACAGCAGCGACTGCGCGCGCTCGACGGCCTCCCGCTGCGTGAAGTGCACGACGTACACCGGCGAGCGCCGGGTGGTGACCAGCTCGTCGAGCAGCTCGTGCAGCGGCTCCACGGAGTAGGCGAACGTCAGGGGCACCGGCCGCTCGGTGTTCGCGACCACCGCCACCTCGCGCCCGGTGCGCCGGGTGAGGTCCTCGACGAAGAACGAGACGTCGCCGAGCGTCGCGGACATCAGCAGGAACTGGGTGCGCGTCAGCTCCAGGAGCGGGACCTGCCACGCCCATCCGCGCTGCGGGTCGGCGTAGTAGTGGAACTCGTCCATGACGACGAGGCCGACGTCGGCGTCCGGTCCGTCGCGCAGGGCCTGGTTGGCGAGGATCTCGGCGGTGCAGCACACGATGGGTGCGTCGGCGTTGATGGCGGAGTCGCCGGTGACCATGCCGACGTTCTGCGACCCGAACACGTCGACCAGCGCGAAGAACTTCTCGCTGACCAGGGCCTTGATCGGCGCCGTGTAGTACGAGCGGCGGCCCTGGGCGAGCGCGACCGCGTGGGCGGCGACGCCCGCGAGGGACTTCCCGGATCCGGTCGGCGTCGACAGGATGACGTGGGCGCCCGTGAGGAGCTCGAGCAGCGCCTCCTCCTGGTGCGGGTACAGCGCGAGACCCTGCTCGGCGGCCCACGTGGTGAACACCTCGTACAGCGCGTCGGGGTCGTGCGCGGCGTCACCGGTGGGCAGGCGGTCGGTCAGGGTGACGGCAGGGGAGGGCACCGGGCGATCCTCGCACGCCGGCCGTGCGCCGCGCCGTGCGTCAGGAGGCGTCCCAGAGCAGCCGGTAGTAGGCGATCCGCTCGTCGTCCGGCTCGACGCCGTAGGCCTCGTACACCGTGGTGTCGTACCCGGCGCCGTAGTTCCACCCGGTGCTCCACGCGGCGACGGCGAGGTCGGCCCAGCGGTCGGCGACGCCGAGGCGGCCCAGGTCGACGTGCGCGGCCCAGCGGCCGTCGTCGCCGATCAGGGTGTTCGGTGCGCAGGCGTCGGCGTGGCAGACGACGAGCCGGTCGACCGGCGGGACGTCGAGGAGTCGCGCCCGCGCCTCGGTCGCGGTCAGTCCTCGGTGCTCGGGTGACCACCCGGAGGGGGTGTCACCGGCCGCGAGGTGCTCGAGGGCGACCTCGACGCGGGAGCGTGCGGACCAGTCGAACGGGCAGTCGCCCACGGGCAGGGCGTCGTGCAGGGCACGCAGGCCGGCGCCGATGGCCGCGGCGGCCTGCGCGGGTCGTGAGGACCACGGCGGCACGACGGCGCTGCGGGCGTCGATCGCCGCGGTGACGAGCCAGGTCCCCTCGGCGTCGGCGCCGAGGTCGAGGACCTCGGGCACGGGGGTGAACTGCCGTGCCCACGTCAGGCGCACGGCCTCGGCGGCGAGGTCGAGCCCGGTCGCCGCGGTCGGCACCCACTTCACGTACCGGTCATGCCCGACGCGGAACGTCACGCCGCCCGCGACGTTGACCCACACCGCCTCGACGGGCGCGCCCGCCGCCACCTGTGCCACGGCGTCGGGGACGGGCACCTCCTCGCCGGGCAGGCCGCTCGGGATCTCGGGAGGGACGACCGGGCCGGTGGCGATGTCGGGCACGCGCTGCATCCTGCCACCGGGGGCCGACCTAGATGCCGAGCACCGCCTTGGCGATGGAGAAGTAGACGACGAGCCCGGTGGTGTCGACGAACGTCGAGATGAACGGGGCCGACACGATCGCGGGGTCGATGCCCACCCGCTTGGCGAGCAGCGGGACGCTCGAGCCGACCGTCGTGGCGAGCGTGCACACGGCCACGACGGTGAGCGCGAGCACCAGTCCGATGCCGGGTCCGGCCACCAGCACCGCCGGGCCCACGCCCACGGCGGCGAGCGTGAGGCCGAGCCGCGTCCGCAGGCGCCGCAGTGCGGGGGACCGTTCGGCGGTCGCCGTGGCGGCGGGCCGCTCGGCCTCGGGCATGGTGCCTCCTCGCGTCGTGCGGGTGGGGTCCGCGCCGGGCGTGGACGGCCTGACGAGCGGGCCATGGCAGCGTACGTGGCCACGTGATCTTCGTCGTCCAGGGACGTACGGTCCGGTAACCTACGGTCACGTAAGTTACGCTGACGTAGTGACGTACCCCTCCGCGCCCACCGAACTTCCCGCAGCCTGGCCGCAGGGCGTTCCGCGCGACATCGAGATCCCCGACGAGCCGCTGACCGCGACGCTCGACCGCGCCGTGATGGACCACCCGGACCGCGTCGCCGTCGACTTCCTGGGCCAGGCCACCACGTACCGCGAGCTCGGTGCCCGCGTCGAGCGCGGCACCCGGGTCCTGCACGACCTCGGCGTGCGCGCCGGCGACCGCGTCGCGCTCGTCATGCCGAACTGCACGTCGCACCTCGTCGCCTTCTGGTCCGTGCTGCGCCTCGGTGCGGTCGTCGTCGAGCACAACCCGACGTACACGTCCGACGAGCTCGCCCACCAGCTGACCGACTCCGGTGCGACCGTCGCGATCGTCTGGGAGCAGGCCGTGCCGCGCGTCCTGGCGGCCAAGGACCGCACCGAGCTGCGGCACGTCGTGGCCGTCGACCTGTCCGCCGACCTGCCGCGCACGTCGCGCTGGGCGCTGAAGCTCCCCGTGCCCGCCGCGCGCGCGACGCGTGCGGCGATGCGCGGGCCCGTGCCCGCCGGCGTCCCGCACTGGCACGAGCTGCTCGGCGCCGCCGAGCCCATGCGGCCGTCGGACGCGCCCGACGCGTCGGACACGGCGCTCCTGCAGTACACCGGCGGCACCACGGGGACGCCCAAGGCGGCCGTGCTGAGCCACCGCAACCTCCTCGCGAACGCCCTGCAGGGGCACGCCTGGACGCAGCACGGGTACGGCACCGAGGTCGTCTACGGCGTGCTGCCGTTCTTCCACGCCTTCGGCCTGACGCTGTGCCTCACCTACTCCGTGCGGATCGCCGCGACGCTCGTCGTGCTGCCGTCGTTCGACCCGGCCCGCGTGCTGGCGGCCCAGCGCCGCCGCCCCGGCACCTTCATCCCGGCCGTGCCGCCGATGCTCGACCGCCTGGCCGCCGCGGCCGAGGAGGCCGGGGCCGACCTGACCTCGTTCAAGTACGCGATCAGCGGCGCCATGGCGCTGCCGCGCGCGACGGCCGAGCGCTGGGAGCGGGTCACCGGTGGCTACGTCTCCGAGGGCTACGGCATGACCGAGACCTCGCCCGTCGCCCTCGGGAACCCGCTGAGCCCCGACCGCCGACCCGGCTCCCTCGGCCTGCCGTTCCCCTCCACGCGGATCCGCGTCGTCGACCAGGAGGACCCGACGCGCGACGTCCCGACGGGTGAGCAGGGCGAGCTGCTGATCTCCGGACCGCAGGTCTTCCAGGGCTACTGGAAGCGCCCGGAGGAGACGGCGCACCAGCTGCTCGAGGGCGGCTGGCTGCGCACCGGTGACGTGGTGCGTGTCGACGACGACGGCATGGTCGTCCTCCTCGACCGCATGAAGGAGATGATCGTCACCGGCGGCTTCAAGGTGTACCCCTCGCAGGTCGAGGACCACCTGCGCGGCATGCCGGGCGTGTTCGACGTCGCCGTCGTGGGGGAGCCCGCGGGCGACATGGGCGAGCACGTCGTGGCCGCGGTCGTGCTCGACGAGGACGGGTCCGGTGCCGCCATCGACCTGGCCGCGGTGCGCGAGTGGTGCGAGACGCGCCTTGCGCGGTACGCCCTGCCCCGCCGGCTCGTGGTGCTCAAGGACCTGCCGCGCTCGCAGGTCGGCAAGGTGCTGCGCCGGGTCGTCCGCGAGCAGGTCACCGACCGGTCCCACCGGGAGGGCTGAGCGCCGCACCGCCGCGCGGCGAAGTACCGTGTCCGCGTGAGCGAGACCGACGACCTGCCCCGCGTGGAGATGTGGACCGACGGCGCCTGCAAGGGCAACCCCGGCGTCGGGGGGTGGGGGGCCTGGATGCGCTTCGGCGACCAGGAGAAGGAGCTGTGGGGCGGCGAGGCCGCGACCACGAACAACCGCATGGAGCTCTCGGCCGTCATCGAGGGCCTGCGGGCCCTCAAGCGGCCCTGCCTGATCACCCTGCACGTCGACTCGACGTACGTGATGAACGGGCTCACCAAGTGGCTGCCGGGCTGGAAGCGCAACGGCTGGCTCACGGGGGACAAGAAGCCCGTCAAGAACAAGGAGCTGTGGCAGGCGCTCGACACCGAGGTGCAGCGCCACCACGTCACCTGGGTGTGGGTGAAGGGGCACGCGGGTGACCCGGGCAACGAGCGCGCGGACGCGCTGGCCAACCGGGGCGTCGACGACGTGCGGGCCGGGGCGGCGGCCGGTCGCTGACCGGCCGCCGCGCCCGCTCCGCGGGCGTCAGGCCGTCGCGGGCGCCGGGACCGGCGTCCACCGGCAGTCGTCCGCAGCCGACCGCTCCACCGCGTCGAGGACACGCTGCACCTGCAGGCCGTCCGCGAACGTCGGGGTCGGGTGCGTGCCGGCCGCGACGGCCTCGACGAGGTCGACCACCTGGTGCGTGAACGCGTGCTCGTAACCCAGGCCGTGCCCGGTGGGCCACCAGCTGCCCGTGTACGGGTGCTCCGGCTCCGTGACGTACACGCGCCGGAAGCCCTGCAGGCCGGCCGGGTCGTGCGCGTCGTACACGTGCAGGACGTTCATGTCCTCGAAGTCGAACGCGAGCGACCCGTCGGTCCCGTTGATCTCGACGCGGATCGCGTTGCGCCGCCCCAGCGCGAACCGGGTCGCCTCGAACAGCGCGAGCCCGCCGCCGGACAGCCGTGAGGTGAACACCGCGGCGTCGTCGACCGTCACCGGGCCCGTCGCGCCGCCCGCGTCCCCGACGCCCGAGAGGCCGTCGAACGCCGCCGCGACCGGCCGCTCCTCGACGAACGTCGCGAGCTGCGCGGACACCCCGGTCAGGGTCTCGCCGGTGATGAACTGCACGAGGTCGATGACGTGCGCGCCGATGTCGCCGAGCGAGCCCGACCCGGCCTTCTCCTTGTCGAGGCGCCACGACAGCGGCGTCGCGGGGTCCGACAGCCAGTCCTGCAGGTACAGGCCGCGCGCGTGCCGCACCGTGCCGATGCGGCCCTCGGCGACCAGCCGGCGCGCCAGCGCGATCGCCGGGACCCGCCGGTAGGAGTACCCGACCATCGCGACCCGGTCCGGCGCGGCCGCGGCGGCCGCCACCATCGCCTCGGCCTCCGCGACGGTGTTGGCCAGCGGCTTCTCGCACAGCACGTGCTTGCCGGCCTGCAGCGCCGCGATCGCGATCTCGGCGTGCGTGTCGCCCGGCGTGCAGATGTCGACCAGGTCGACGTCGTCGCGGTCGAGCAGCTCGCGCCAGTCGGTCGTCGACGAGCGCCAGCCGAGCCGCTCGGCCGCCGCCGCGGTGCGCTGCGCGTCGCGCCCGGCGACCACCGCGAGGTCGGGTCGCAGCGGCAGGTCGAAGAAGCGCGGCGCGGTCTGCCACGCGTGCGAGTGGGCCAGGCCCATGAAGGCGTGGCCGACCATGCCGACGCCGAGCCTGCCGGCGCTCACGACGCCGCCCGGGCGCTGGGTGCGGGTGCGGTCATGTCGGGGCTCCCCGGGGTGGTCAGGTCCGCGAGCGGGACGAGGGACGGGATCGCGCACGTGCTGGTGACGGGCAGGCGCGTGCCCGTGTCGGCGGCACGCAGCACCGTCTGCATGGTGTCGAGCACGTGCAGCGCGACGTCGGCCGACGCGCGCGTGGTGCGGCGGTCGGCGCTGCGGGCGGCGTCCACGAGCCCGGCGCCGCGTCCGGCGTTCGCGTAGCCGGCCGACGGCGGCACCGTGCGCCACTCGTCGCCGCGTGCGTGCACCTGCACGTCACCGTCGAACCGGTTGGGGTCGGGCACCAGCAGCGAGCCCTCCTCGCCGTGCACCTCGATCGGCCGCGCGAGGGACGCCGGGGCGTCGAAGCTCATGACGAGCGTGGTGACGGCACCCGACGCGTGCTCGACGAGCGCGGTCACGTGCGTCGCGACGTCCACGGGCACCCGCTCGCCGGCGCGGGGCCCCTGGCCGATGGTGCGGTGGCTGCGCGGCCGGGTCGCCACGCCCTGCACCGCGGTGACGGGGCCGAGCAGGTGCACGAGCGTCGTCAGGTAGTACGGGCCCATGTCGAGCAGCGGCCCGCCGCCGGGTGCGTAGTAGAAGTCCGGCTGCGGGTGCCACGCCTCGTGACCGCCGCAGGCCATGGTGGCCGTGGCGGCGACGGGGCGACCGATGGCACCCGACTCGACCACGGCGCGTGCGGTCTGCACGCCCGTGCCGAGCACGGTGTCCGGCGCCCCACCCAGGGCGACGCCGGCGGCCGTGGCGGCGTCGAGGACGCGGTGAGCCGCGTCGACCGTCGCGCAGAACGGCTTCTCGTTGTAGACGGACCGGCCGTGCGCGACCGCAGCCAGCGCGACCTCCTCGTGCGCGGCGGGGGTCGTCAGGTCGAGGACCCACTCGACGTCGTCGTGCGCGAGCAGGTCCGGCAGGTCGAGCGCGCGGACGCCGTGGTGCTCCGCGACGGCGTCGGCGCGTCCGCGGTCCAGGTCGGCGACGGCGACGATCTGCAGGTCCGGCGTGGTCGCGGCGGTCGTCA
>Ga0233375_1000925_pt1 | contig 14362 bp, 11 predicted proteins | sample ElkDunMinimDraft_10_FD_191539 | JGI IMG/M metagenome (GOLD analysis project Ga0233375, IMG submission 191539) | Fecal eukaryotic communites from dung pellets of Tule Elk in California, USA - Elk Dung E16 | ecosystem: Host-associated > Mammals > Digestive system > Large intestine > Fecal | place... | reverse complement strand
CGCCGACCTCGCCGAGCGCTTCGAGACGCGCAAGCGCGTCGACCGGGCCAAGGGCCTGCTCATGACGAAGATGGGTCTGACCGAGCCCGAGTCGTTCCGGTGGATCCAGAAGACGTCGATGGACCGGCGGCTCACGATGCGTGAGGTCGCCGACGCGGTCATCGAGCAGGTCGGCGGCGCCTCGTCCTGACCGTGCACCGACCCCTCCGTGCCGGTCCGTGAGCCCGGTCGACGCCCTCGGCGTCGGCCGGGCTCACGGCGTTCTTGGTCACAAGTGCACAACGACATCGTGGTGAGACATTGCCATTCACATGTCGGACACAAACGATGAGTACGTTCTCGCCACATTCGCCGGGTCCGTACGGATCCAGGCAGGAGCAGTGCTCACAGAGGGGTACCACACGCATGATTCGTTCGACACGTGCAGGACGCACGCTGGCGGTCGCGGGCGTGCTCGCGCTCGCGCTGACCGCCTGCTCCGGAGGGTCCGACTCCGCCGACGAGCCGACGGACGGCGACGCAGGCGGCGGGAGCGGTGAGCCGCTGGTCATCGGCACGATCCTCCCGGTCACCGGGTCGCTCGCCCAGCTCGGCCCCCCCGAGATCGCCGGCGTGGACCTCGCGGTCAAGGAGATCAACGACGCGGGTGGCCTCTTCGGCGCGGACGTCGAGGTGAAGCACACCGACTCGTCGGACGCGAAGAACGCGTCCGTGGCGACGGCCTCCGCCCAGGAGCTGATCTCCGGGGGCGTCTCGGCGATCATCGGCGCCGCGTCGTCGTCCGTGACCCTCAACATCGTCGACGACATCACGGGTGCCGGCATCGTCCAGGTGTCGCCGGCCAACACCGCGACGGACCTGTCCGGGTACGACGACTTCTACTTCCGCACCGCCCCGCCGGACACCGTCCAGGGTGACGTCCTCGGCAACCTGATCGTCAGCGACGGTGCCAGCAACGTCGGCATCCTCGTCTTCAACGACTCGTACGGCACGTCGCTGCGCGACGTCGTCGAGGGTGTCGTCTCGGACGCCGGCGGGACCGTCGTCTACGGCACGGAGGGGGAGGAGTTCGACCCCGACGAGACGAACTTCGCCACCATCGTCTCGGACGCCATCGCCGCCGCGCCCGACGCGATCGCCATCCTGTCGTTCACCGACCAGACGCCCCCGCTGGTGCGCGAGCTCGCCGCGCAGGGCTGGGACATGAGCAAGACCTACTTCGTGGACGGCAACCTCGACCAGTTCGGCGTCGACGGGGAGAAGGGCTTCCCGGCGGGCACGCTGGAGAACGCGCAGGGCACGCTCCCCGGGGCCTACCCGTCGGAGGAGTTCCAGGCACGGATGCTCGAGATCGACCCGGAGCTGACCGGGTTCTCCTACGGGCCCGAGTCCTACGACGCGACGATGCTGGTGGCGCTCGCCGCGCTCAAGGGCGGGGCGTCGGACGGGGAGACCATCCAGGCCAACATGGTGGCGGTCTCCGGCGCCGACGGCGGCACGGAGTGCACCGGCTGGGAGGAGTGCTCCCAGCTCATCGAGGACGGTGAGGAGATCGCCTACCAGGCGGTGGCCGGCGTCGGTCCGTTCAACGAGGCGAACGACCCGTCGTCCGCGTACATCGGCATCTACCGCTTCGGTGCCGACAACACGTACACGTTCACGCGGTCGGAGCAGGGCGAGGTCCCCGAGGACTGACACGGGCACCACGTGACGACGGCCCCCGGAGCTGCGGCTCCGGGGGCCGTCGTGCGCCCCGCCCGGGTCGAGCGGGCCGTGTCGTGCGGGCTGTGTCGTGCGGGTCGAGCGGGCACCCTCGCGGCCTCCGCGCCGTGCGGGCGCGACGACGTCGTCCCGGCGGCCCGGCCCGTCGCCGGCCCACCGGGAGCCACCCGCGAGCAGGCGCGGCGGTCAGACGCCGGGCTCGCCCGTCTCCCGGTCGACGGCGCGCGCGGCGTCCACGTCGGTCGCGAGGGTCCCGAGGTACAGCTCGATGACCTTCGGGTCGTGCATGAGCTCGCGTCCGGGGCCCGAGTACGCGTTGCGCCCCTGGTCGAGCACGTACGCCCGGTCGCAGATCTGCAGCGCGCGGCGCGCGTTCTGCTCGACGATCACGACCGACACCCCGGCCTTGTTGATCCGCCGGGTCCGCAGGAACGCCTCGTCCTGGCGCACGGGGGACAGGCCCGCGGAGGGCTCGTCCAGGAGCAGCACCGACGGCTCGGGCATGAGCGCGCGCGCCATGGCGACCATCTGCCGCTCACCCCCCGACAGTGCGCCCGCCCGCTGCTTGCGCCGGTGCGTCAGCTCCGGGAACAGGTCGAGCACGACCTCGAGCCGCTCGGAGAACTTCTGGGGCGCCTGGTAGACGCCCATCTGCAGGTTCTCCTCGATCGTCAGGCTCGGGAACACGTTGTTGGTCTGCGGGACGAAGCCGACGCCGCGCCCCACGAGCGCGTCGGCGCGCAGGTTGGTGATGTCCTCGCCCTTCAGGGTCAGGGCGCCCTCGCGGATGCTCACCAGACCGAACAGCGCTTTCAGCAGCGTCGACTTGCCGGCCCCGTTCGGGCCGATGATGCCGACGAGCTCGCCGGGGTGGAGCACGAGCGAGCACTCCTGGAGGATGTTGACACCGGGCAGGTAGCCGGCGACGAGCCGGTCCGCGTGCAGGAGCGGCTCACCCTCGGGGGCGCCGCGGTGCAGCGCCGGTGCGGCGGTCTCGGTCACGGTGCCTTCTCCTCGGTGGGCGTGGGGACCTCGGCGGCCGCCTCGGCGTCAGCCTCGGCGTCGATCACGCCACCCTCGTCGAGCAGCGCGTCGTCCCCGAGGTCCATGTCGTGGTGGGCGCCGAGGTACGCGTCGATGACGGCCTGGTCGGCCATGACCTCCGAGGGCGGTCCCTCCGCCACGACCCGTCCCTGGGCCATGACCACGACCCAGTCGGAGATGTGGCGCACCATGTGCATGTCGTGCTCGACGAACAGCACGGTCGTCCCCGTGTCGCGCAGGTCGGTGATGTGCCCGAGCAGGGACTGGGTCAGCGCCGGGTTCACCCCCGCCATCGGCTCGTCGAGCATGACGAGCGTCGGATCGGACATGAGCGCCCTGGCCATCTCGAGGAGCTTGCGCTGCCCGCCGGACAGCTCCCCGGCGAAGTCGTCCTTCTTGGTGTCGAGCTTGAAGCGCTCCAGCAGGCTCATCGCCTTGTCGGTGATCTCCCGCTCGCGGGGCGCCCACAGCGGCTTGACGAGAGCCGTGAACAGACCCTCGCCGGGCTGCGACCGTGCACCGAGGCGCATGTTGTCCAGCACCGTCATGCGCGCGAGAGCCTTGGTCAGCTGGAACGTACGCACCATGCCGGTCTTCGCGACCCGGGACGCGGTGACCCCGGCCAGGGAGGTGCCGTCGAAGTCCCAGCGGCCGGCGTCGGGCTTGTCGAAACCGGTCATGAGGTTGAAGAAGGTGGTCTTGCCGGCGCCGTTCGGTCCGATGAGGGCCGTGATGACGTGCCGCTGGACCTCGAGGTGCTCGACGTCGACGGCGTTCACACCGCCGAAGCTGCGTCGCACGCCGTCGGCGACGAGCAGCGCGTCCGCCTTCGGGGCCCCGGGGACGCGGGGGACGGGTGCGAGGTCACGCCTCGCCTGCTGGACGACCTCGTCAACGGGCATTGATCGCCAGCTCCTTCTTGTCGCCCAGGATGCCCTGGGGTCGGAAGACGATGAGCGCCATCAGCGTCAGGCCGACGAGGACCCAGCCGATCTGCTCGATCTGCTGCACCGAGAGCGTGTCGGGGGGGATGACGCCGCGCAGGAACCCCCGCACGAAGACGAGCGCCGCCCAGAACAGCAACGAGCCCAGCACGGGGCCCAGGACCGTGGCGGCGCCTCCCAGCAGCAGGATGGTCCAGGTGTTGAAGGTCACCGGGCGTCCCAGGGAGTCGGCCTGCACCGAGCTGGCGAGCACGAACACCACACCGCCCAGCGCACCGAAGATCCCCCCGAGCACCAGCGCCTGCAGCTTGTAGCCGTAGACGTTCTTGCCCAGCGCGCGCACGGCGTCCTCGTCCTCGCGGATGCCCTTGAGCACACGCCCCCAGGGGCTGCGGACGAGGCGCCACACGAACAGGCACGCCAGCAGGACGAGGCCCCACCCGACGATGCGCAGCCACCACGAGTTCGACGCGTTGGTGGCCAGCGTGATCGGGCCGAGCGTCCAGCGGTCGTCCGGGAACGGTGACGCGTCCTGGAACGTGGCCTTGAAGGAGTTGCCGGTCAGCCCCTCGGCGCCTCCCGTCACCTCGGTGAGCGCGGTGGACCGCCCGATCATGCGGACGATCTCGGCCGCGGCGATGGTGACGATGGCCAGGTAGTCGCCCCGCAGCTTGAGGGTGGGCAGCCCCAGGAGCAGCGCGAACACGACCGCCGCCGCGACCGCGACGAGGAACGCCAGCCACACCGGCGCGCCCTGGATGGTGGAGATGGCGAACCCGTACGCGCCCAGCAGCATGAAGCCGGCCTGGCCCATGTTGATGAGCCCGGTGAGCCCGAAGTGGATGTTGAGCCCGATCGCCGCGAGCGCGTACGCGATCGCCGTCGGTCCGAGCATCTCGGTCAGGACGTTGGTGGCCAGTTGTCCGAAGTCCATGGCGATCTCCCGCTAGCCGATGCGCTCGGCGCGCCCGAGGATGCCCTGCGGTCGCACCAGCAGGACGAGGATGAGGATGACGAGCGCGCTCGCGTAGCGCATGTCGTTGGGCAGGACGAGCGTCGACAGCTCGACCACGAGTCCGATGACCAGCGCCCCGATGACGGCGCCGAGCGGTGAGCCCAGGCCGCCGAGGGTGATGGCCGCGAACATCAGGAGCAGGAGGGTGGAGCCGAAGTTGAACCGGGTCGTGTTGAGGTAGAGCGACAGCAGCACCCCGCCCAGCGAGGCCAGCGCCGCCGAGACCACCCACACCTGGCTGATGACGGACTCGACCTTGATGCCCGTCGCCGCGGCGAGCGCGGGGTTGTCCGACACCGCCCGCGTCGCGCGTCCTGTCCGCGTGCGTGCCAGGACGAAGGCGACCAGGGCGAGGACCGCGACGGCGATGCTGACCGACACCAGCGACTGCGCGGAGATCTGCACCGGACCGAGCTGCATGCGCTGGGAGATGCCCGACACCACGGGTCTGGGCTGCGCGCTGAAGAAGAAGAGGTAGGCGGACACCAGGGCGAGCGACAGGCCGATCGTGACGATCATCTGCTGCGTGATCCCGACGCCGCGCCGACGCAGCGGGCGGAACAGGAACCGGTTGAGGAACCACCCGAGGAGCGCCCCGGCGGCGGTGGCCAGGATGATGGCCAGCCACAGCGGCAGGTGCGCGCGCTGCACCGCGAGGAACGCGACCATCCCGCCGAGGGTCACCAGCTCGCCGTGCGCGAAGTTCGACAGCCCGGTGGTGCCGTAGATGAGGTTGGCACCGAGCGACGCGAGCGCCAGCAGCAGACCGAACACGGTCCCGGCCAGCAGGAGCTGGGCGTAGCGGTTCGTGCCGGGCGCGGCGGACGCCTCCGCGCTCGACTCCGCCTCGGCTCCCGCCTCGGCGTCGCCGCCCGCGGCGTCGGCGTCGTCCGGCGTCGCCGTCGCGCCCGTGTCGTCCGTGGGCGACGCCTCGACGGCGCCGTCGGCCCCGGGCGGCAGCACCTGCACGATCCGTCCGGCGGCACGTCCGAGCGCCACCGTGACGGTCGCCGGGTTGGCCGCCGGGTCCTTCAGCGTCGTGCCGGCCGGCAGGGTCGCCTCGTCCACGGTGACCGTGTAGTCGCCCGCGGCCGTGAGCGCGACCGACGCCTTGCCGGCGTCGTCCGTGGTCACCTGCACCGGCGCGGCCCCCTGGCCCGCCACGGTCAGGTCGACACCCGCCGCGGGTCCGGTGCCGGGCACCGTCACCGTCACGTTGAGGCACGCCGTGGCGTCGTCGGGGCTGCAGGGGGCGGTCGCCGCGTGCGCCGGCCCGACGACGCCGAGCGTCGACAGGGCGGTGAGGAGTGTCAGCAGCAGGCCGCCGGCTCCTCGACGCAGGGCGACGGATCGGTCCCGGCATGCGACTGCTCGCACGTCTGACCTCCGTCCTGGTGGGTCGGGCGCTGACGCCGGGGCGCCGCACGGTGGGATGGGCCCTCGCCCACGGTCAGCAGACGATAGGGAGGGATTGTGTCCTGTTCATTACGTATGCGCGAGGGTTGCCTACCGATCGGTAGGCAATCGCGACCGGTCGGAGGGCCGGAGGGTGGGGCGCCGCCGCTCGATCCCGGTGGGTTCGTCCGGTTTCACCGGGTCGGGGTGGATGCTCCCCCTAGGCAGACGTCGTCCGGTGGGCCATGATCGGTGCAGGGCGCACGGGCCGGGGGACGGTGCGCCGGGAGTCACGACCTCGTCCCGGGAGGCCCGCAGTGCGGCCAGGTGTGCACGTCCGACCCGCCTCGTCCACGGACATCGAGGATCTCGTCGATCTCTGCCTCCAGGCGCGGAACGAGTCCGGCCTGGGTCGCCAGCTCTGCTCCGACGACCGTGAGCGCCTGCGCGCGCACCTCTCCGTGCTCGGTTCGGTGCAGGACGGGCTCGTGCTGGTCGCGACGTGCGACGGCGAGACCGCGGGGCTGACCCTGTGCCGGCTGCTCGGGCCCGGTCTGCTGTCCGACGCGACGGTCCTCAGCCTGGACGCCGTGTACGTCCGGCCGCAGTCCCGCCGTCGTGGCCTGGGCCACGCGATGCTCCAGGCGGCTGCGGAGGTCGCCGAGGCCGCGGGCGCGACCGACGTGTACGCGGCGCCCCTGCCGGGGTCGCGCGGCATGCAGCGCTTCCTGGCCCGGCTCGGGTTCGCCCCCGTGGCCGCGCACCGCGTCGTCAGCACCCCCGCCCTGCAGCGACGGCTGGCGCAGGACGTGCCGGTGACGGCGCGTCGCCCGGCACCCCGGGGCCTCGAGGACCTCATCGAGCGGCGGCGCCGGGCCCGTGCCCGGGCCGCCGGGGACGACGAGCGAGCCCGTCAGGCCGGGGCGTCGATGAGCATGCAGGTCAGGCGCGCGGTGCAGAGCCGGCGACCCTCGTCGTCCTCCACGACGACCTCGTAGGTCGCCAGCGACCGACCGCGGTGCAGGGCGCGTGCCGTGCCGGTGACGGTGCCGGCACGCGCGGACCGGTGGTGCGTGGCGTTGAGCTCGATGCCGACCGCCGCCCGGCCGACGCCGGCGTGGGCCGTCGCGGCCAGCGAACCCAGCGTCTCGGCCAGCACCGCCGACGCGCCCCCGTGCAGCAGGCCGTAGGGCTGGGTGTTGCCGGCGACCGGCATGGTGCCGGTCGCGCCGTCCGCGTCGACGTGCGTGATCTCGATGCCCAGGCGGTGCAGGAGGGTGTCGACGGTCGGCGGGAGGACGAAGGGGTTGTCGGACATGGCAGATAGGTTGGCACCCGTGAGTGCCGACCAGCCAACGACCACCGGTTCGACGACCCCGCGACTGCTCCTCATCGACGGTCACTCGATGGCGTACCGCGCGTTCTACGCGCTGCCGGTGGAGAACTTCGCCACCTCGACGGGCCAGCCGACCAACGCCGTGTTCGGGTTCACCTCGATGCTCGCCAACCTGCTGCGGGACGAGGAGCCGACGCACGTCGCGGTCGCGTTCGACGCCGGCCGGACGACGTTCCGCACGGAGCGGCTGGAGTCGTACAAGGGCAACCGCGCCGCCACGCCCGAGCCGTTCCGCGGTCAGGTCGACATCATCAAGGACCTGCTCGCGACGATGCACGTGCAGGTGCTGGAGAAGCCCGGGTTCGAGGCGGACGACATCCTCGCCACCCTGACCGCGCAGGCGCGCGACCAGGGCATGCACGTGGCGATCTGCTCGGGCGACCGGGACTCGTTCCAGCTCGTCGGCCCGACCGTCACCGTGCTCTACCCGGTGCGCGGGGTGTCCGAGATGGCGCGCATGACGCCGGAGGCGGTCGAGGCGAAGTACGGCGTGCCGCCCGCCCGCTACCCGGACCTGGCGGCGCTCGTGGGCGAGACGAGCGACAACCTCCCGGGCGTCCCGGGCGTCGGACCCAAGACCGCCGCCAAGTGGATCGGCCAGTACGACGGGCTGGCCGGCGTGCTCGCCCACGCGGAGCGGATCACCGGCAAGGCGGGGGAGTCGCTGCGTGCGAACCTCGAGCAGGTCGCCCTCAACCGTGAGCTCAACCACCTGCTCGACGACCTCGAGCTGCCCGTCGGCCCCGAGGACCTCGCCGTCCGCCCCTGGGACCGGGCCGCGCTGCACGAGATCCTCGACGGCCTGGAGTTCCGGACGCTGCGCGACCGCCTGTTCGCGATGCTGCCCGACGAGACCCGTGACGAGCGCGTCGCCACCGCCGCGGCGCTCGACCTGGTCGAGACCGGCGTCGGCGGCCTGGGTGCCTGGCTCGCCGCGCGCGCCGACGACGTCCTGGGGCTCGACGTCCGGGGGACCGGCGCCCCGGCGCGGGGCGACGCCTGGGGCGTGGCGATCGCCGACGGCGACGGGCAGGCCGTCGCCTACGACCTCACGGCCATCGACCCGGTGGACGACGCCGCGCTCGCGGCCTGGCTGGCGGACCCGGCGCGTCACAAGGCGCTGCACGCCGCGAAGGAGGCGTGGCACGCGCTGGAGGGTCGTGGCCTGCCGCTGCGCGGTGTCACCTTCGACACCGAGCTCGCGGCGTACCTGTGCCAGCCCGACCGCCGTGCGTACGACCTGTCCGACCTCGCGATCGGCTACCTGCACCGCGAGCTCGTCGCGGCGGACGACTCCTCGGCCGGCCAGGGGGCGCTCGACCTGGAGGTGGACGGTGCGGACGAGGGGCGTCGGGCAGCCGTGCGCGCCGCCGCGGTGCGGGACCTCGTCGACGTCCTCGGGGGCGAGGTCGCCGACCGGGGCGCGGGGATGCTCCTGTCGGACATCGAGCTGCCCCTGCAGGACGTGCTGGCCCGCATGGAGCGCACCGGGATCGCGGTGGACCGCGAGGACCTCGCCTCGCTGGAGCGGGAGTTCGACGCGCAGGTGCAGGACGCGGCGGCGGAGGCCTACGCCGTCATCGGGCGCGAGGTGAACCTCGGGTCGCCCAAGCAGCTCCAGGAGGTGCTGTTCGACCAGCTGGGGATGCCGAAGACGAAGCGCATCAAGACCGGCTGGACGACGGACGCCGCGTCCCTCACCGACCTGTTCGCCCGCACCGGGCACCCGTTCCTCGAGCACCTCCTGGCGCACCGCGACGCCATCCGGCTGCGGCAGACGGTCGAGGGGCTGCTGCGCTCCGTCGGCGACGACGGCCGCATCCACACGACGTTCCAGCAGACCATCGCGGCGACCGGCCGGCTCTCGTCGGCGGACCCCAACCTCCAGAACATCCCGATCCGGACCGATGCCGGACGCCAGATCCGGCGCACGTTCGTCGTCGGACCGGGGTACGACACCCTGCTGACGGCCGACTACTCGCAGATCGAGATGCGCATCATGGCGCACCTGTCCGGTGACGAGGGGCTGATCGAGGCCTTCCGCTCCGGGGAGGACCTGCACAGCTACGTCGGTTCCCGCGTCTTCGGCGTGCCGACGGACGAGGTCACGCCCGCGATGCGCTCGAAGATCAAGGCGATGAGCTACGGCCTGGCGTACGGGCTGTCCGCGTACGGCCTGTCCCAGCAGCTGTCCGTCGAGGTGTCCGAGGCGTCCGCGCTGATGGCCGACTACTTCGAGCGGTTCGGCGGGGTGCGCGACTACCTGACCAGCGTCGTGGACCGGGCCCGGGCGACGGGCTACACGGCGACCGTCCTGGGGCGCCGCCGCTACCTGCCGGACCTCACGAGCGACAACCGGCAGCGCCGCGAGACCGCGGAGCGGATGGCGCTCAACGCGCCGATCCAGGGCAGCGCGGCCGACCTCATCAAGGTCGCGATGCTCGGGGTCGACGGCGAGCTCGGGCGACGCGGGCTCCGCTCACGGCTGCTCCTGCAGGTGCACGACGAGCTCGTGCTGGAGGTCGCCGCGGGGGAGCGGGACGAGGTGGAGGAGCTCGTGCGCGACCAGATGGGCCGGGCCGGGGACGGCCTGCCCGACGGTCCGCTGGACGTCCCGCTGGACGTCTCGGTCGGCGTCGGGGCCAGCTGGCACGCCGCCGGGCACTGACGGGCCGGCCCGCCCCAGGAGCCCGTCCGGTCACCGTTCCGTGTGACACGCGTCGCGGTCCGCGACACGCGGGCGAAGTTTCGTGCCGCGATGTCTGGATTCCGTGGGGTGATGTACGCCACAGTGGTCCACCTGGCGGCGACGGGGCCGCCCGGGCCAGCGGAGGTGCACGTGTCGCAGAGTCAGACGGAGACCGACTACCAGCGCGTTCAACGATCCCCGGAGTTCCAGGACCTGCGACGCAGGTTCCGCAACTTCGTGTTCCCGATGACCGCGCTGTTCCTGGCGTGGTACTTCCTGTACGTCCTGCTCGCCAACTACGCGCACGGGTTCATGAGCCAGCGGGTCGTCGGCACGATCACGGTGGGGCTGCTCTTCGGGCTCGGGCAGTTCGTCTCGACGTTCGCCATCACCATGGCCTACGCGCGCTGGGCCAACCAGAAGCAGGACGCGGTCGCGGAGAACCTCCGTGAGCACATCGAGTCCGGGGCCCTCATCGAGGGCTCTGCCCCGGCCCGCCCGTCCGACGGGAGCCGCGCATGATCGCCGTCGGCGCACCCGTGGTCGCCGCTGCCGCCGCCGGCGGCCAGGTCGGCGACCCCGTCGTCAACATCGCGATCTTCGGGGCGTTCGTGCTGGTGACCCTGGTGATCGTGTTCCGGGCTTCCCGCAACAACAAGAGCGCCGCGGACTACTACGCGGCCGGGCGGTCCTTCACGGGTCCGCAGAACGGGACGGCGATCGCCGGCGACTACCTGTCGGCGGCCTCGTTCCTGGGGATCTGCGGTGCCATCGCCATCTACGGGTACGACGGCTTCCTGTACTCGATCGGCTTCCTCGTCGCGTGGCTCGTCGCGCTCCTGCTGGTGGCCGAGCTGCTGCGCAACACGGGGCGCTTCACGATGGCCGACGTGCTGTCGTTCCGGCTGAAGCAGCGCCCGGTGCGCCTCGCCGCGGCGCTGTCGACGCTCGCCGTCGTGTTCTTCTACCTGCTGGCGCAGATGGCGGGGGCGGGTGGCCTGGTGGCCCTGCTGCTGGGCATCGACGGGGTGGCCGGGCAGGCGCTCGTGATCGCCGTCGTCGGCGCGCTGATGATCCTCTACGTGCTCGTCGGGGGCATGAAGGGCACCACGTGGGTGCAGATCATCAAGGCGATCCTGCTGATCGCCGGCGCAGGGCTCATGACGATCTGGGTCCTCGCGCGGTTCGGCTTCGACCTGTCGGCGGTGCTGCAGGGCGCGATCGACGCCGCGGGCGAGGGCGGCGAGACGCTCGTGGAGCCCGGTCGGCAGTACGGGGCGACGGCGCTCACGCAGCTGAACTTCCTGTCCCTCGCGCTGGCGCTCGTGCTCGGGACCGCCGGCCTGCCGCACGTCCTCATGCGCTTCTACACCGTGCCGTCCGCCAAGGAGGCGCGGCGCTCGGTGGTGTGGGCGATCTGGCTGATCGGGATCTTCTACCTGTTCACGCTCGTGCTCGGCTACGGCGCCGGCGCGCTCGTCGGGCCGGAGACGATCATGTCCTCGCCGGGCAAGGCGAACTCCGCGGCCCCGCTGCTCGCCTACGAGCTGGGCGGGGTGTTCCTGCTCGGCATCATCTCCGCGGTGGCGTTCGCCACCATCCTCGCCGTCGTGGCCGGTCTGACGATCACGGCTGCCGCCTCGTTCGCCCACGACATCTACGCGTCGGTGATCAAGCAGGGCCAGGTGGCGCCGGACGGCGAGGTGCGCGTCGCGCGCGTCACCGTCGTGGTGATCGGGGCGCTGGCGATCGTGGGCGGGATCTTCGCGAACGGTCAGAACGTGGCGTTCCTCGTCGCGCTGGCGTTCGCGGTCGCGGCGTCGGCGAACCTGCCGACGATCCTGTACTCGCTGTTCTGGAAGCGGTTCAACACGTCCGGTGCGCTGTGGAGCATGTACGGCGGGCTCGTGTCGTGCATCGTGCTCATCGCGTTCTCGCCCGTCGTGTCGGGCAAGGTCGACCCGGTCACCGGGGACAGCCTGTCGATGATCCGCGACACGTCGGTGGACTTCGCGATCTTCCCGCTGGAGAACCCGGGGATCGTGTCGATCCCGCTCGCGTTCCTGCTGGGGATCGTGGGGACGCTGCTGTCGAAGGAGCAGCCGCACCCCGAGAAGTTCGCCGAGATGGAGGTGCGCTCGCTCACCGGGGCCGGCGCCGAGAAGGCGACCAGCCACTGACGGGTCAGGCGAGGGGCCGGTGCGCCCGCACGATGAGCGTCCCGGGCAACCGGGCGCCGCGCACCGGCCCCCAGCCTCCCCACACGCGGTCGTGGCCCGCGGGCCACTCCGGTTCCAGGAGCCCGTCGACCACCAGCCCGGCGCCGACGACGTCACCCACGTGGTCGGCCAGGGTCCGGTGGTACTCCGCGTACAGCACGCGCCCGTCGGCGGCCTGCTCCACGTAGGGCCGCCGGTCGAAGTAGGAGCGTGTGGCCGTGAGTCCGCCCTCACCGGGGTCGTCGGGGAACGCCCAGCGCACCGGGTGGGTGACGGAGAAGACCCAGCGCCCGCCCGGGCGCAGCACCCGGGCGACCTCGGCGTGCACCCGCGCGGTGTCGGGCACGAACGGCAGGGCACCGAACGCGGTGAACGCCACGTCGAACGACGCGGACGCGAACGGCAGGGCCCGGGCGTCGGCCTGCACGAGCGGTGTCCGGGTGCCCGTCCGGGCGTCGAGGCGCCGTGCCGCGGCGAGCATGCCGGCGGACACGTCGGTCGCGACCCCGTCGGCGCCCCCCTGGGTGCGCAGCCAGCGCGTCCCCTGCGCCGCGCCCGCGCCGAGCTCCAGGACGCGGGCGCCGCGGACGTCGCCGAGCAGGTGGGCCTCCGACTCCCGCAGCCCCTCGGGGCACCACAGCAGGTCGGCGGGGCCGAGGAACGCGCCGTGCTCGTCGAGGTACTCGTCCGCGTTGGCGTCCCACCACCCGCGGGCGGCACGACCACCCTGTTCGTCCGGGACGTCCAGGTATCCGGCAGCGGCCAGCGCGTCGTCCGGCGATTCCTCCGACATCCTGCCAGTCTGTCCGATGCCGAATCCGTACCGGTGCGTAACACGCGCGTGACACGGCGCACCTAGCGTCTGCCGGGTCCCGGGCGGCGTGGTGCACAACCAGGCCCTGACGAGAGGTGGCTGCAGTGAGGACCAGATGGCAGATGGTGGCCGGAGGGCTGGTGGTGGGGCTCGCCCTGACCGCGTGCGCCGCCAGCGACCGCGACACCGGCGGCGACGACGACGGCGCGACGGACGGAGGTCGTGACACCTTCATCTTCGCGGCGTCCGGCGACCCGTCCTCGCTCGACCCGGCGTTCGCCAGCGACGGCGAGACCTTCCGGGTGGCGCGGCAGATCTTCGAGGGCCTGGTGGGGGTCGAGCCCGGCACCGCGGACCCCGCGCCCCTGCTCGCGGAGTCGTGGGACGTCAGCGACGACGGCCTGGAGTACACGTTCAGCCTCAAGGAGGGCGTGACCTTCCACGACGGCACCGCCTTCGACGGCGACGCGGTGTGCGCCAACTTCGAGCGCTGGAACAACTTCACGGGCGTCCTGCAGTCGGAGTCGCTCTCCTACTACTGGCAGAAGGTCAACGGCGGGTTCGCGAGCAGCGACGTCGAGAGCCTGAACGGCACCGGCAAGTACGAGTCGTGCGAGGCGCCCGACGCGGGCACCGCCGTGGTCCACCTGCGCAGCCCCCTGCCGGAGCTGGTCTCGGCCCTGTCCCTGCCCGCGTTCGCCATGCAGTCGCCCACCGCGCTCGAGAAGTACGACGCGGACGGCGTGACCGGCGACGGCGAGGCGCCGGTGCTGCCCGAGTACGCCACCGGACACCCCACCGGCACCGGACCGTTCGTGTTCGAGTCCTGGAGCCCGGGCGAGGAGGTCGTGCTCAGCGCCTACGAGGACTACTGGGGCGAGCAGGGCCAGGTCCGTCGGATCGTCTTCCCGATCATCTCCGACGCGACGGCGCGCCGGCAGGCGCTCCAGGCCGGTGACATCGACGGGTACGACCTCGTCGGCCCCGCCGACGTGGTCGCGCTCGAGGAGGCGGGCTTCCAGATCGTCAACCGTGAGCCCTTCAACGTGCTGTACCTCGGCATGAACCAGGGGAACCCGGACCTCGCCGACCTGCGGGTCCGGCAGGCGATCGCGCACGCGATC
>Ga0233375_1000924_pt1 | contig 14369 bp, 8 predicted proteins | sample ElkDunMinimDraft_10_FD_191539 | JGI IMG/M metagenome (GOLD analysis project Ga0233375, IMG submission 191539) | Fecal eukaryotic communites from dung pellets of Tule Elk in California, USA - Elk Dung E16 | ecosystem: Host-associated > Mammals > Digestive system > Large intestine > Fecal | place... | reverse complement strand
CGGTGCTCAAGGCGTTCCTGGGCGACTGGGTCGACTTCACCGTGATCCTCGTCGTCGCGGTGGTCAACGCGCTCGTCGGCTTCCTGCAGGAGGGTCAGGCCGAGCGCGCGCTCGACGGCATCCGGACCATGCTGTCGCTGTCCGCGACCGTGCGGCGCGACGGCGAGTGGACCGACGTCGACTCGCAGGAGCTGGTGCCCGGCGACGTCGTGCGCGTGCGGTCCGGCGACAAGGTGCCGGCCGACCTGCGTCTCGTCGAGGCCACGAACCTGCAGGTCGACGAGTCGGCACTGACCGGTGAGTCGGTGCCCGCGGCCAAGGACGTCACGGCCGTCGGCACCGACGCCGGGGTCGGGGACCGCACGAGCATGCTGTTCTCGGGCACGATCGTGGCAGCGGGCACGGGCGTGGGCGTCGTGACGGGCACCGGGCAGGGCACCGAGATCGGACGCATCCAGGCGCTCATCGCCGACGTCGACCACCTCGAGACCCCGCTGAAGCGTCAGCTGGGCCGGCTGGGGACGCTGCTGTCGCGCGGCATCCTCGTCATGGCGTTCGCCATGCTCGTCATCGGGCGCGTCATCCACGACTTCGCGCTGCCGGACCTGGTGTCGGCGGCGATCGGGTTCGCGGTCGCCGCGGTGCCCGAGGGGCTGCCCGCGCTGGTGACCATCACGCTCGCGCTGGGCGTGCAGCAGATGGCGCGCCGCAACGCGATCACCCGCAAGCTGCCCGCGGTCGAGGCGCTCGGCTCGGTGACGACGATCTGCTCGGACAAGACCGGCACGCTGACGAAGAACGAGATGACGGCCCGCACGGTCGTCACGGCCGAGCACCGGTACGACGTCGAGGGGCTGGGCTACGAGCCCACGGGGCAGGTCACGCTCGGAGGCGAGCCCGCCGCCCTCGCCGAGCACCCGGACCTGCACGAGCTCGTGCGCGCGGGGGCGCTGTGCAACGACGCGCGCGTCGTCGCCGACGACGCCGGGCACTGGGGCGTCGTCGGCCAGCCCACCGAGGGTGCGCTGATGAGCCTGGCCCTGAAGACCGACGTGAGCACGCAGGGTGCGCAGCGGCTCGCCGCCGTGCCGTTCGAGTCGGCCAACAAGTTCTCGGCGACGCTCGACCTGCTGCCCGACGGGGACGTGCGTGTGCACGTCGTCGGCGCGCCCGACCGGCTGATCGACCGCGCGACGACGCAGCGCGGCCCGTCGGGTGCGCGCGTGCCGCTGGACCGCGCGCACTGGGAGGCCGCGATCGACGAGCTGGGCGGACGGGGCCTGCGGGTGCTGGCCGCGGCAGAGCGGCGCGCGGAGCCGGGCACGACGACGCTGGACCTCGACGACGTCGGCACCGGGCTGACGTTCCTCGGCCTGGTGGGCATCGTCGACCCGCCCCGCCCCGAGGCCGTGGCGGCGATCGCCGAGTGCCACCGCGCGGGGATCTCCGTGAAGATGATCACGGGCGACCACGCGGGTACGGCCGTCGCGATCGCGCGCGAGCTGGGCATCGTGCGCGACGGCGAGGACGTCGAGGCGCTGACGGGGGCCGAGCTCGAGGCGATGACCCAGGAGGAGCTGCGCACGCGCGTGCAGGACGTCGACGTGTACGCGCGCACCAGCCCGGAGCACAAGATCCGCATCGTGCGCGCGCTGCAGTCGCACCGCGAGGTCGTCGCGATGACCGGTGACGGCGTCAACGACGCCCCGGCGCTGACCCGCGCCGACATCGGCATCGCGATGGGCATCAAGGGCACCGAGGCGACCAAGGAGGCCGCGGAGATCGTCCTGGCGGACGACAACTTCGCGACCATCGAGCGGGCCGTCGAGGAGGGGCGACGGATCTACGACAACATCCGCAAGTCCGTCGTCTTCCTGCTGCCGACCAACGGCGCACAGTCGCTCGTGATCCTCGTGGCCGTGCTGTTCGGCCTCGCACTGCCGCTGACACCGGTGCAGATCCTGTGGGTCAACCTCGTCACGGCGATCACGCTGTCCCTCGCGCTCGCCTACGAGCCCGCCGAGCCGGGGATCATGGACCGGCCCCCGCGCTCCCCCAAGGAGCCGGTGCTGTCGCGGCCGGCGCTGGCGGTGGTCGTGTGGGCGTCGCTGCTCATCGGTGGCGCGACGCTCGGCGTGTACCTCGTCGAGAAGGAGCTCGGTGCCGCCGACGGCGTCGCTCAGACGTCCGCGGTGACGATGCTCGCGCTGGGCCAGATGGCGTTCCTGTTCTCGTGCCGGTTCCTCAACGGCTCGTCGCTGACGTGGCGCGTGCTCACGGGCAACCGCGTGGTGTGGATCGCGGTCGGTGCGCTGCTGGCGCTGCAGCTCGTCTTCAACTACGCACCGTTCATGCACTCCTGGTTCGGCTCCGCGCCCATCGGGCTGCGCGACTGGGGGCTGACGCTGGTCATCGCGATCGGCGTGTTCCTGCTCTGCGAGGCCGGCAAGGCCGTCGCCCACCGCATGCGCCCCTGACCCCCGCCCCCTCCGGCGAGAAGCCGATCCAGCCCGGACCCGGGTGATCTTCCAGGCGAGGTCTTCGATCGAACATGTGTTCGATATCCTGGTGTCATGGCCGACCCCACCGCCCCGCCCACGCGCCCCCCGGTCCGCGACGTCGCCAACAGCGAGGTCCCCGACGGCATCCCGACACGCCCCCAGGGCGACGTCGCCGTCGTCGTGCGCCTCGTGTGGTCGGACGGCGCCGAGGAGTGGCGCGCCGCGCGAGCGATCCGATGGACGCGCACGCACGTCATGGTCGCGTGGCGTGAGCTCGACTCCGACCCGCGCTCGGAGCGTCACACGTGGCTTCGAGCAGGCGACGTCGCGCGCTCCGTGAGCTGGTTCGTCCCACCCGGGCGCACGCCCGCGTGACTACCGAGTACAGCCAGTCGCGATCGACCCGCCGAGAGCCCGAGCGCAGCACGGAACCCCACTCGCGAGTGAGGCGGATCATCGCGCAGGTGGACGTAGGGCTGGAATCGACCTCTCGCGGGTGGGCGGGGGCTAGACCTGGTTGATGCGCACCATGTTGCCCGCGGGGTCGCGGAGCGCGCAGTCGCGCGTGCCGTACGGCTGGTCCATGGGCTCCTGGACCACGTCGGCACCACCTGCCTGGGCCAGCTCGAACGCGGCGTCGACGTCGGAGGTCGCGAGCACCACCGACGCGTACGACCCCTTCGCCATGAGCTCGGCGATGGTGCGGCGCTCGTCGTCGGTGATGCCGGGGTCCGCCGCCGGCGGGTGGAGCACGATCGACGTCTGCGGCTGCGTCGGTGTGCCGACGGTGATCCAGCGCATGTCGCCGTACCCCACGTCGTTGCGCACCTCGAAGCCGAGGACGTCGCGGTAGAACGCGAGCGACGCCTCGGGGTCGTCGGCCGGGAGGAACGTGTAGTGGATGTGAAGGTCCATGCCCGTCACGCTAGGACGGGGCGTCGGCCGGCCGCTTCTCGGATCCTGACCGCTTGCGCCGGGGGCGCGTGACCTGCTTCGTGACACACCCCGGGACACCCGCCAGGCCGTCGGCCGACTCACCCGCGGCCAGGCGCCGGTACTCCGACGGTGGCAGCCCGACGAGCTCGCTGAAGCGCGTGCTGAACGTCCCCAGCGACCCGCATCCGACCGCGAAGCACACGTCGGTCACCGACAGGTCACCGCGCCGCAGCAGCGTCATGGCCCGCTCGATGCGCCGCGTCATGAGGTAGGAGTACGGCGACTCCCCGAACGCGGCCCGGAACTGCCGGCTGAGGTGCCCGGCGGACAGGTGCACACCGCGCGCGAGGGACTCGACGTCCAGCGGCTGGGCGTAGTCGCGGTCGATGCGGTCGCGCACGCTGCGCAGCAGTCGCAGCTCGCGCAGGCGCGCATCGCCGGGCGTCGTGGCCATGGCACCAGCGTGCACCGCACACCGCCCGATGCCCAGCCCGCGCGTGCGGATGTGCGACGCTGGTCCACTCGCACGCGCGCGCCGCGCACGTGTGAGGAGCGCCATGCAGGTCCGCACCCCGCACCGGGAACCGGTCACCACCCGTGCGCGTTCTTGCTGCGACCTTCCCCCGACGACGGAGAGATTTGATGGACCCCGACAGTCCCGGGCACGAACCCGTGCCCCACCCCTGCCACGCGACGACGCCGCGACGGGAGGTGGGGAGCTGATGTGGGTCCTCACCCTCCTGCTCGGTGTGCTGGTCGTCCTGGCGATCACGGCCGCGACCGCGTACTTCGTGGCGCAGGAGTTCGGCTACATGTCCGTCGACCGCTCCCGCCTCGCGGCGCGCGCGGAAGCCGGTGACGTCGGTGCGCGCAAGGCGCTCGACGTCACCCGCCGCACGTCCTTCATGCTGTCGGGCGCCCAGCTCGGCATCACCGTCACCGGCCTGCTCGTCGGGTACGTGGCGGAGCCCCTCATCGGCGAGTCCCTCGGCGAGGCCCTGGGCCTGGTGAACGTGCCGACCGGTGTCGGCGTCGCCATCGGCACGGTGCTCGCGCTGCTCTTCTCGACATTCGTGCAGATGCTGATCGGCGAGCTCTTCCCCAAGAACCTCGCGATCGCCCGCCCCGAGCCGACCGCGGTCCGGCTCGCGACGTCGACCATCTGGTACCTGCGCGCCTTCGGCTGGCTCATCCGCATCTTCGACGCCGCGTCGAACGCGCTGCTCAAGCTGCTGGGCATCGAGCCCGTGCACGACGTCGAGCACTCGGCCACCGCACGCGACCTCGAGCACATCCTCGCGGACTCCGCCGACCTGCCGCGCGAGCTGTCGATGCTGCTGGACCGCATCCTCGACTTCCCGGCCAGCGACGTCGAGCACGCCATGGTGCCCCGCTCGCGGGTCGACACCGTCACCCCGGACACGTCCGTGGCCCGGCTGCGCGAGCTCATGTCCGACGGGCACTCGCGCTACCCCGTGCTGGACGAGGAGGCCGTCACGGGCGTCGTGCACCTGCCCGACGTCCTGCGGTGCACCGACCCGACGGCCACGGCCGCGCGACTGCAGCGCCCCGCCGCCCTGGTCCCCGAGTCGATGTCGCTGCCCGACGCGGTGCGCCTGCTCGTGGCGTCCGACAACCAGCTCGCCGTCGTCATCGACGAGTACGGCGGCTTCGCCGGTGCCCTGTCCGTGGAGGACGTCGCCGAGGAGCTCGTGGGTGAGATCCACGACGAGCACGACCCGCTCGACGCGGGTGACGCGACCGAGCAGGCCGACGGGTCCTGGATCGTCGCGGGCGACGTGCACGTCGACGAGATCGAGCGCGCGATCGGCCGTGACCTGCCGCGCGACGACTACGAGACGATCTCGGGCCTGACGATCGACGCGCACGGCGCCCTGCCGCCGCTGGGCACGGTCGTCGAGGTGCCGCTGGCACCCGACCCCGCGCACCTCGTCGACGACGAGGAGCCGCCGGCGCAGGTGCTGCGCATCGAGGTCCTGGAGGTCGAGCGGCACGTGCCCGCTCGCGTCCGCCTCAGCGTCGTCGACGCCGCCACCGCCGAGCCGACCACGACGCCGCAGGAGGCCGACCGATGAGCAACCCCTGGGTCGTCGTCATCACGACCGTGGCGATCATCGCCCTGTCGGCGTTCTTCGTCGCGGTCGAGTTCGCCATGCTGGCCGCGCGCCGCCACCGCTTCGAGGACGCCGCGGCCACGAGCCGTACGGCCCGGGCGGCGCTGCGCAGCTCGCACGAGCTGACGGTGCTGCTCGCGGGCGCCCAGCTCGGCATCACGGCGTGCACGCTGGCGCTCGGCGCCATCACCAAGCCCGCCGTGCACCACTGGCTCACGCCGCTGTTCGAGTCGTGGGGCCTGCCGGACGTGCCGGCGGACGTCGTGGGCTTCGTGCTCGCGCTCATCATCGTGACGTTCCTGCACCTCGTGGTCGGTGAGATGGCACCCAAGTCGTGGGCCATCGCGCACCCCGAGGCGTCCGCGCAGCTGCTCGCGCTGCCGATGCGGGCGTTCATGTGGGCCGCACGCCCCGTGCTGCGTGCGCTCAACGAGTCCGCGAACCGCATGCTGCGGCGCGTGGGCGTCGAGCCGGTCGACGAGATGGTCGCGGGCACGGACCCCGCCTCGCTGCGCCACCTCGTGGAGCACTCCGCGAACGTCGGGGCGCTCGACGTGTCGTTCTCCACGCAGCTCTCGCAGGCCCTGGAGCTGCAGCGCATCACGGTGAGCGCCCTCACCGATCCCGGCGCCGTGCCGGTCACGGTGCCGACGTCGGCGACGGTGGAGGACGTGCAGCGTGCGTCCCTCGACAGCGGGCACCTGCGCATCCTGGTCGGCGACGCCGGCGCGGTGACGGGTGTCGTGCACGTGCGCGACACCCTGATGGGCGCCCCGTCGGACCCGGCGGCACCGTTCGTCCGGCCGGTCTACGAGCTGCCGGGCGACACCCTGGTGGCCACCGCGTTCGCGGGGATGCGGGAGGGCCGCCACCACCTGGCGGTCGTCACGGGTGGTGAGCGCACGCTCGTCGTGACGCTGGCCGACGTCGTCGAGCGGCTGCTGCCGCAGACGACGGGCGCAGCCGCGGCCTGACCAGGGGCGGGCGGCGGCCTACCGTGCCGCCGCCCGCACCCCCATCGCCACGCTGCCGGCCCGCACGGGCGCAGGCAGCGTGCTCGCACCGGACAGGTACGCGTCGACGCTCGCGGCAGCGGCCCGCCCCTCGGCGATGGCCCACACCACGAGCGACTGACCGCGTCCGGCGTCGCCGGCGACGAACACCCCCGGCACGTCGGTCGCGAAGTCGTCACCGCGCGCCACCGTGCCGCGCGGCGTCCGGGTCACCCCGAGGCCGTCGAGCAACGGGCCGGGCTCGACCCCGGTGAACCCCAGGGCGAGCAGCACGAGGTCTGCGGGCAGCCGACGGCGCGTGCCCGCGACGGGCGCGAACCGGCCGTCGACGGCCTCGACGTCCTCGACCTCGACGGCGCGCACGGTCCCGGTGTCGTCACCGAGGAACCGCACGGTGCTCGTCGCCCACACCCGCTCGCCGCCCTCGTCGTGCGCGCTCGACGTGCGCAGCACCCGCGGGTACGTCGGCCACGGCTGGTCGGCGGGCCGGTCGACCGGCGGGACCGGCAGGATCTCCAGCTGCGTCACCGAGCGCGCGCCCTGACGCAGCGCGGTCCCCAGGCAGTCGGCACCGGTGTCCCCACCGCCGACGACCACGACGTCGCGGCCCGTCGCGAGGACCTGCGCGTCGACGTGGTCCCCGACCGCGGCACGGTTGCCCTGCGGGAGGTACGTCATGGCCTGCTCGACACCCCGCAGCTCACGGCCCGGTACGGGCAGGTCACGCGGCACGGTCGAACCCGTCGCCAGCACCACCGCGTCGTACCGCGCACGCAGCTGCTCCCCCGTGAGGTCGACACCGACGTCGACACCCGTGCGGAACCGGGTGCCCTCGGCGCGCATCTGCTCCAGGCGTCGGTCGATCACGTGCTTCTCGAGCTTGAACTCCGGGATGCCGTAGCGCAGCAGCCCACCGGGACGGTCGGCGCGCTCGTACACGACCACGGTGTGACCGGCACGCGTGAGCTGTTGCGCGCACGCCAGGCCCGCCGGCCCGGACCCGACGACGGCGACCGTGTGCCCCGACAGCCGCCCGGGCACGTGCGGGGTCAGCAGGCCACGGGCGAACCCCTCCTCGACGACCGCGACCTCGACGTGGCGGATCGTCAGCGGCTCGTCGTGCAGGCCGAGCACGCACGCCGCCTCGCAGGGTGCCGGGCACACCCGACCGGTCACCTCGGGGAAGTTGTTGGTCGCGTGCAGCCGGTCGCACGCGTCCGCCCACTGCCCACGCCACGCCAGGTCGTTCCAGGCCGGCATCTCGTTGCCCAGCGGGCACGCGGAGTGGCAGAACGGGATGCCGCAGTCCATGCATCGACCGGCCTGCCGCTGGATCAGCGCGACGTCGTCGGGGTCACCGGGGCGGTGGGCGTGGACCTCGCGCCAGTCGAGCAGGCGCACCTCGACGCGGCGGTCGACGGGCAGCTCACGGTGCCGGTTCGTCAGGAACCCACGGGGGTCGGCCACGGTCGCTCCAGGGTGCGCGAGGGCGGGAGCCCGGGCACCCGGGGACGCGCGGGCGAGCACGCCACCGTACGGCCGCCGGGCCCGCGGGCCGAGGGCCGGAGGTCCCGGGGTCGCGGACCGCGCGGAGCCGCGGCCGCGGCCCGTCGGGCGGCCGACGGACGGGTGAACCCGCGCGCCGTCGCACGCCGCGGGCCTCCGGCGGGCGAGAGTGGTCCCGTGCACGCGAGCCAGGACGTCCCCGGGCGGGTACCCGTCCGCCACCCCTACTTCGACGACCCGACGGGCGTCGTCGCCCTCGCCCACCGCGGGTTCGCGCTCGACGGCCGGGAGAACTCGCTGACCGCGTTCGCCAACGCGGTCGACCTGGGCTTCCGGTACGTCGAGACGGACGCGCACGCGACGGTCGACGGCGTCGCGTGCGCGCTGCACGACGACACGCTGGACCGCACGACGGACGGCGAGGGCGTGGTGTCCGAGCTGCCGTGGTCCGTCGTGTGCCGCGCGCGCATCGGCGGCGTGGACCCGGTGCCGCAGCTGGTCGACGTGCTCGGCACGTGGCCGGACCTGCGCGTCAACATCGACGTGAAGAGCGCGGGCGCGGTCGGGCCGGTGGCCGAGGCGATCGAGCGGACCGCGTCGCACGACCGCGTGTGCGTGACGTCGTTCTCCGCGGCGCGACGCCGGGCGACCGTCGCGCGGCTGAGCCGCCCGGTGGCGACGTCGGCCGCGACGGGCGAGGTCGCGCGGTTCGTCGCCGCGCACCGGGCCCACGCCGCACGGCTCGCGGGGCGTGCGCTGCGGGACGTCGACGCGCTGCAGGTGCCGGTCGCCCAGGGGCGCGTCCGGGTGGTCGACGCGGGCACCGTCGCAGCGGCCCACGCGGCGGGCCGGAGCGTGCACGTGTGGACCGTCAACGAGCCGGCCGAGATGCACCGGCTGCTCGACCTGGGCGTCGACGGCCTGGTGACCGACCGCGCCGACCTGCTCCGCGACGTCCTGCGCGCCCGCGGCACCTGGCCGACCCCCTGACCCCACCCCAGACGCGAGAGAGCGATCCAGCCCTCACGCCCGTGCTCCACGCACGCGGGCACTGCGACATGCAGGGGTGTGGAGGTCGCGTCGCGTGTCGGCGCGGTTCGCTAGCGTGCGTCTGGTGACGGCGGAGGTGCGCGGACGGGCCGGTGGGGCTGCGGGCCGCGTGCTGCGCGTGCACACCTCCGAACGCGCGGACGTGCTGGTCGACGCCCTGGCCGGCCTGCTGGCCGACGTCCCGCCGGGCGCCGACCCGTTCGCACGCGAGGTGGTCGCGGTGCCGACCCGCGGCGTCGAGCGGTGGGTCGCGCAGCGGCTCTCGCACCGCCTGGGCGCGGGACCGGACGGTGAGGCCGGCGTGTGCGCGCGCATCGACTTCGAGCCGCCGGCCCGGCTCGTGCGCGACACCGTGGCCGCGGCCACCGGGACCACGCGTGACGACGACCCGTGGGAGCCCGAGCGCCTGGTGTGGCACGTCCTGCGCGCGGTCGACGAGGCCGTGGCCGCGGGCGCACCGTGGGCGGCACCGCTCGCGCGGCACGTCACCGACACGGGCCGCGACGACGTGCGCGCCGGGCGACGGCTGCGGCTCGCGCAGCGGCTCGCCGGGGTGTTCGCGGCGTATGCGGCGCAGCGCCCGTCGCTCGTGGTCGCGTGGGCCGCCGGGCGCGACGAGGACGGCGCGGGCGCGCCGCGGCCGGGCGACCTGGCCTGGCAGGCGCCGCTGTGGCGCGCCGTCCGGGCGACCATCGGGTCGCCGAGCCCGGCCGAGCTGCTCGGCGACGCGGTGCGGACGCTGCGCGCCGACCCCGGGTGCGTCGACCTGCCGGCCCGGCTGTCGGTGCTCGGCCCGACGCGGCTGCCGCGTGCGCACGTCGACGTGCTCGCGGCGCTGGCGGAGCACCGGGACGTGCACGTGTGGCTGCCGTACCCGTCGGCGCGGCTGTGGCAGCGGGCCGCGGCGACCACCGACGACGCCCCGCCCGGCACCCCCGCACCGCGGCGGCGCGACGTGCCGACCGTCGCCGCGCACCCCTTGCTGGCGTCCGCCGCGCGCGACGCGACCGAGCTGGGGCTGCGCCTGGCCGCCGCCGGCGCCGACGTGACGCACCACCCGGCGCCGGCACCGCCGCCCACGGTGCTCGGTGCGCTGCAGGCCGCTCTGCGCGCCGACGAGCGTCCCGCCGCCCGGACGGTCACGGGCCCCGACGACCGCTCTGTGCAGGTGCACGCGTGCCACGGGCGGGGCCGCCAGGTCGAGGTGCTGCGGGAGGCCGTGCTCGGGCTGCTGGCCGACGACCCGACGCTGCAGCCGCGCGACGTCGTCGTGCTGTGCCCGGACGTCGAGGCGTTCGCCCCGCTCGTCGTCGCCGCCTTCGGCGCGGCCGCGAGCCCGGGCGAGCCCGACGACGCGGGCGACGCGTCCCGCACGGCCGTCCACCCCGGCCGCACGCTGCGGGTGCGCGTGGCCGACCGCGCCCCCGCGCGCACCAACCCGCTGCTGCGGGTGCTCTCCGAGCTGCTGACCCTCGCCGGTTCGCGCGTCACGGCGTCGGGTGTCGTGGACCTGGCGGGGCTGCCGGCGGTGCGTCGTCGCTTCGGTTTCGACGACGCCGCGATGGAGCAGCTGCGCGCGTGGGCGCTGGAGTCGGGTGTGCGCTGGGGCGAGGGACCGTCGCGGCGCGCGCGCTACGGCCTCGGTGCGGTCGCGCAGGGCACGTGGCGCACCGCGACGGACCGGCTGCTGCTCGGGGTCGCGATGGCCGAGGAGGACCACCGGTTCGTCGGCTCGGCGCTGCCGCTGGACGACGTCGACAGCACCGACGTCGACCTCGCTGGCCGGTTCGCCGAGCTGGTCGACCGGCTGACGGCGCTCCTGGCCGACCTGGACGGTGCGTACCCCGTGGGGACGTGGTTCGACGCGCTGGAGCGAGCGTTGGTGCTGCTCACGGCCGCGGACCCGACGGACGCGTGGCAGGAGGTCGCGGCACGGGCCGTGCTCACCGACGCGCGCGCGTCGGCCGGGGGTGCGGACGCACCGCTGCGCCTCGCGGACGTCGTCGCGCTGCTCGAGCCGCGGCTCGCGGGCCGCCCGACGCGCGCCGGCTTCCGCACCGGCGCGCTCACCGTGTGCTCGCTCGAGCCCATGCGCGCCGTGCCGCACCGCGTCGTGTGCCTGCTGGGCGTGGACGACGGCGTGTTCCCACGTGCGGGCGCCCCGGACGGCGACGACGTGCTGGCGCGCGACGCGCTGGTCGGCGAGCGCGACCGGCGCTCGGAGGACCGTCAGCTCTTCCTCGACGCGGTGCTCGCGGCGGGTGAGCACCTGGTGGTGGTGCACAGCGGCGCCGACGAGCGCACGGGAGCCCTGCGGCCCCCGGCGGTGCCGGTCGGCGAGGTGCTCGACGCGATCGACGAAGCCGTCGAGCTGCCCGACGGGCGCTCGGCCCGCGAGTCGCTCGTCGTGCACCACCCGCTGCAGACCGTCGACGAGCGCAACTTCACGCCGGGGGCGCTGGGCCGTCCGGGGCCGTTCAGCTTCGACGCGGTCGACCGCGACGCGGCCGTCGTCGTGCGCGCCCCGCGCCGGCCCCGCCCCCCGCTGCTCGTCGCGCCGCTGCCGCCGCTCGAGGACGCCGTGGTCGACCTCGACGACCTGGTGGCCGCGCTCGAGCACCCGGTCAAGGAGTTCGTGCGGCGCCGACTCGGGGTGCGCGTACCGGGTGAGGTCGACGACCTCGACGACCGCCTGCCGCTGACGCTCGCGCCGCTCGACGGCTGGGCGACCGGCGACCGCCTGCTCGCCGCCGTCCTCGACGGTGTCGACCTGGACCGGGCGGCGGCGGCCGAGCGCCGGCGCGGCAAGGTCCCACCTGGCCACCTCGGCGGCGCCGCGCTCACCGACGTCGCCGCGCGCGTGGCGGCGGTCGCTCAGGCCGCGCGGCCCGTGCTCGACGCACCCGCGACGACCGTGGACGTGACCGTCCCGCTGCCGGGCGGCCGCACGCTGACCGGCACGGTGCCGAGCGTGCACGGGGACGTGCTGGTCCGTGCCGTGTACGCGCGGCTGGGCGCCAAGCACCGGCTGCGCGCGTGGGTGCGGCTGCTCGCGCTCGTGGCGAACCCGGGCGGGCCCGCCGTGCGGGGCGCGGCGACCGTCGGACGCGGGCCCGGCACCCGGCCGACCGCGGCGACGTCGTGGCTCGCACCACCGGACCCGGAGGTGGCCTGCCGCCTGCTCGCCGACCTCGTCGCGGTCCGCGACCGCGCGCTGTGCGCGCCCCTGCCCCTGCCCGTCGCGGCGGGCGGTACGTACGCGCAGCGCCGCCACGGCCACGACGACCCGGCGGGTGCGCTCGCGGACGCGGCGCAGACGCTGCGGGACCGTTTCGAGCACACCGACGAGTACCACGTGCTGGCGTGGGGCGACGGGTTCACGCTCGCGGCGGTCGCGGGTGACCCGACCCCCGCCGACCGCGCCGCGTGGCCTGACGAGCCGACCATGCTGGGGGCGCTGGCGCGCACCGTGTGGGACGCGCTGCTCACGTTCGAGGGGCGGGGACCGGCATGACGGCGACGACGACAGCCGACGTGTTCGACGTCTGCGGGCCGCTGCCGACCGGCACGACCGTGCTGGAGGCCAGCGCCGGCACGGGCAAGACGTTCACGATCGCGGCGCTCGCCGCGCGGTACGTCGCCGAGGGGCGCGCGCGCCTGCCGGAGCTGCTGCTGGTCACGTTCGGGCGCGCCGCGACGAGCGAGCTGCGCGACCGGGTGCGCGAACGCCTCGTCACCACCGAGCGGGCGCTGCGCGATCCCGCGGCCCGCACCAGCGACGACGTGGTCGTGCGGCACCTCGCGGACGTCGACGACGCCGAGCTGAGCCGCCGCCGCGACCGCCTGCGGGTCGCACTGTCCGAGGTGGACGCCGCGACGATCACCACCACGCACGGGTTCTGCCAGCAGATGCTGCGCGCGCTGGGCACCACGACCGGCGGCGGTGTCGTGGAGCCCGGTGCGGCGCTGCTGCCGGACGTCGCCGACCTCGAGGCCGAGGTCGTCGACGACCTGTACCTCGCGGCGTACGCGGGCGCCGCCCAGCCCGTCCTGACCGTGGCCGACGCGCGCGAGCTCGCGCGTGCGGCGGTCAGCGACCACGCGGCCGTGCTCGCACCCGACGACGCCCCGGCGGGCACGCCCCCGGACCACCGCTACCGGCTGGCGGGGGCCGTGCGCCGGGAGATCGTCCGCCGTCGCCGGGTCGCCCACGTCGTCGACTACGACGACCTGCTGACGCTGCTGCACGCCGCGCTCACCGACCCGGTCAGCGGACCCGCAGCGGCCGAGCGCGTGCGCGCGCCGTACCGCGTGGTCATGGTCGACGAGTTCCAGGACACCGACCAGGTGCAGTGGCAGATCCTGCGCACCGCCTTCCACGGGCACCGCACGCTCGTGCTCATCGGCGACCCCAAGCAGGCGATCTACGCGTTCCGCGGCGCGGACGTGCACACGTACCTCGAGGCGCGCGACGTGGCGACGACCTCGACGCTGGGACGCAGCTGGCGGGCGGACGCGGCCGTGCTGGACGGGCTCGGGCACCTCATGGGCGGGGCGGCGCTGGGTGACCCGCGGATCGTGGTGCACCCGGTCGAGGCGCAGCACGCCGAACGTCGGCTGACCGGCGGCGCGCCCGTCGTGGTGCGACGCGTGACCCGCCGGGCCGTGGGCGCGGGCAGCGCGGCGCCGCGCGTCGACACCGTGCGGTCACTGATCCACCGGGACGTCGCCGCGCAGGTGGTCCGCACGCTGCGCGACGCGCGCCTGCGCGACGGTGACGCGTGGCGTGGCGTGCTCCCCGGGGACGTGGCCGTCCTCGCGCGGCGCAACGCCGACGCGCTGGCCGTGCGCGACGCGCTCGCCGCGGCGGGCGTGCCGGCCGTCGTCTCGGGGCTGTCGAGCGTGTTCTCGACGTCGGCGGCGCGTGACTGGCTCGTGCTGCTCAGCGCGCTCGCGTCGACGGGGGACGCGGCGCGCGTCGCGGCGGCGGCCCTGACGCCGTTCGTCGGCTGGGACGCGACGCGGCTGGCGGGTGCGGACGACGTCGAGCGCGAGGACCTGGCGGATCTGCTGCGCGGCTGGTCGCACGTCCTGGCCGGTCAGGGCGTCGCGGCGCTGCTGCAGGCGAGTGCCGCGGCCGGGCTGCACGAGCGGCTGGCGGGGCGCGTCGACGGGGAGCGGGCCCTGACGGACGTGCGGCACGTGGGCGAGGTGCTGCACGCCGCCGC